>Ga0073899_10003735_pt1 | contig 13435 bp, 10 predicted proteins | sample KloWWTmetaKNB5Ph_FD_88975 | JGI IMG/M metagenome (GOLD analysis project Ga0073899, IMG submission 88975) | Active sludge microbial communities from Klosterneuburg, Austria, studying microevolution and ecology of nitrifiers - Klosterneuburg... | ecosystem: Engineered > WWTP > Aerobic digester >... | reverse complement strand
TTTGGCGATAGATAGACGGTGAGAAAGGAAGAACCAATCTACATTAACGACTATTAGCAATTTTTTCGACTTCTCTCCGTCGATCATATTTTCAATAGCTTTCTGATAACCATGCTTGAAACATCAACACATCCCACAAATGGTATTGCCAATTGCTCTGCCCACTCAGATGCTCCATCCATTTTTGGCGTATGGGCGCGGGATTGAAATAACCCTCGCGCCTCAATCGCGCCTCACTTAATAAATCTTCCGCCCAATCGCGCAGCGGGCCGCGCAGCCAGCTGTCAATCGGCACACCAAAACCCATCTTGGGGCGCTCTATCAGTGCCTGCGGCACATGGCGGTACAGCACCTGGCGCAGCGCCCATTTGCCCACGCCGTCGCGCAGCTTCATGTGCTGGGGCAACGCCCAGGCAAACTCCACTACGCGGTGGTCCAAAAAGGGAACGCGCCCTTCCAGCGACACGCCCATGGCGGCGCGGTCGGTCTTGACCAGAATGTCGTCGGGCAGGTAGGTGATGGCGTCCAGCGCCATCATGCGCTGCACCGGGTCTAAGCCTTGTAGAGGCAAAGGGTTGCCGCGCAGGTGGGTCAAGGGCTCTTGCCCGCCCAGCACCAGTCCTTCGGGCTCCCAGTGGGTGACCAAACCCAGGTACAAATCATCCACCGACGCGGCATTCAACACCGCAGCGCCTTTGTGCAGCTTGTCGCCCACATTCGCCTGGCGCAGCGATGCAGGCAACAGCGGCTGCACCGGCCCCAGCACGGCATTCCACGCGCTGGGCGACAAACTCCGAATGCCCGCTGCCCCCAGCCTGCGCAACCCGCCAGGCAGGCGCGAAATCTTGCCCCACAGATTGCGCGTGAGCACATAGCGGTTGTAGCCCGCAAACAGCTCATCCCCTGCATCGCCCGACAGCGCCACCGTCACATGCTGGCGCGCCAGCTGGCTGACCAAAAACGTGGGGATCTGCGACGAATCGGCAAACGGCTCGCTGTACAGCGCGGGCAGGCGCGGTATCACGTCCAGCGCCTGCTGCGGGGTGACGTACAGCTCGGTATGGTCGGTGCCCAGGTGCTGCGCCACCGCCTTGGCGTGCACGGCCTCGTTATAGCCCTCTTCATTGAAGCCGATGGTGAAGGTCTTGACCGGGCGGTTGGACTGCGCCTGCATCAGCGCCACCACGGTGCTCGAATCAATGCCACCCGATAAAAACGCGCCCAGCGGCACATCGGCCATCATTTGCTGGCGCACGGCGTCTTTGAGCAAGGCCTCCAGCGCATCCACCGCCTGGGCATCGCTGCCCGCAAAGGGCTGGGCCACGCCCTGCTGCGCCACCTCGGGCAGCGACCAATAGGGCTGCAACTGCGGATCGCGTGCGCCCAGCGGCAGAGTGAGCAGGCAGCCCGGCGGCAGCTTGTAAATGCCTTGGTAGATGCTGTGGGGCGCGGCAATGGCGTTGTGCCGCATGTAGAGGCACAGCGCATTGCGGTCCACCTGCGCGGCAAAGGCCGGGTGTTTTTTAAGCGCCAGCAGGTCTGAGCCAAACAAAAAGCTGGCTTGCGCTCCCTGGCCCTGCCAGCCGTAGTACAGGGGCTTTTCGCCCAGGCGGTCGCGCGCCAGCGTCAGGCAGCGGGTTTGCCTGTCCCACAGGGCAAAGGCAAACATGCCAATGCAGCGCTGCACCGTGGCGCGAATGCCCCAGTGGCTGAAGCCGGCCAACAGCGTCTCGGTATCCGAATGGCCGCGCCAAGGCAGCGGCCCCATGCTGGCGTCCAAATCGCGGCGCAAGTCCAGGTGGTTGTAAATCTCGCCATTGAAGGCCAGCACATAGCGCCCGCAGTGCGACACCATGGGCTGCGCCCCGGCGGCAGACAGCTCCAGAATGGACAGCCGCCGGTGCGCCAGGGCGATGGTGGCGTCGCCCACGGCGTCGCTCCAATAACCCGCAGCATCCGGCCCACGGTGGGTAATGGCGTCTGCCATGCACCGCAAAATTGAGAGCGCCTCGCGCTTGTCTGGCAAGGGCTGTAGGGCTAAAAATCCTGTAAAACCGCACATGATTCGAGAACCTTAATTTTCAGTGTGCACGGTGGGCAAAAACCGCAAATACCTGTCCCACAGCGCCTGCACCGTTTGTGCCTGCAGCCGGTCTTTGGGGGCTTTCAACGGGTCGCGCCCAGGGCGCTGCGCCAGTTCCATCTTCAGACGCACAAAAGTCAACGGGTGCAAGGTGTGCATGGTGGCCATCTCCCCCTGGGGCGAAACCACCATGTGCGCAAACTTGGGGCTGGACGCCATCGCGCCGCCTTGGTCTGCCTGCACGGCCCAAAAGTCGTTTTCGTCGTCTGACAGCCGCAAAGGGTGCGGATCGCCCTGCGCCTGCATGCGGCGGATCACATCAATTTCAAAACCCGCATCGTTGACGGCAGTCTCCAGCTTGTCGCGCCGCACCTTGAAGGTCTTGTCCGCCCGCTGCAGCACCGCAATCAATGAGCGCGTTTCCGAGCGCTTGAGCAAGGTGGTGAAGGCGCGCAGTTTGGTCACGTCAAACAGCAAGTCCAAATCCTGCGTGGCCATGGCGCCAGACTGCACCCGCACCCCAGCGGCGGTTTCATACGCGTACAGCGCATGGGTGCCTACCACCAGAAACTGGTGCGCCATGCCTGCCCGCTCCAGGGCATGGAGGCAGCGCACCACCACCGCCGGCGTGCGCCCCACCTTGTACACGCGGTTGAGCTGGCGCATCTCGTCCAGGCGCTCGCGCATGCTGGTCAGCCGCGCCTGCGCAGCCGCCTTGCGGGCATGAAAGGCATCAAACATGGCCTGGGTGCTGTCGCTGTGCGGCCCCAGGGAACGCTCTGCCCCCGTGGTGCTGACGCGCACCAGGTAGCGCCTGCCACCCACATCCCGCCAGCGCATGGAGCCGCGCACCGCTTGCGCCTCTTGCTGTGCCGCCTGCATGTTGTGCAGCACGGCCTGGGCATCGCTCAACTGGCGGAGCTGGGCCTCAGAAAGCTCTACAAAGCGGTGCGTTTCCGAGTCATTGGTCATTGATTGCTTTTACTCGGAAATACATGTTCTATCAATGCGTTATCAAAGCCATTGATGGCTGTTTGCATTGTGCGGGAAACCATAAACACAGAGCTACGCCGAACGCGCCACCTGCTCATAGGCCGCCTCGTACAAACGCGCCACATGGCCAATTTCGTATTGATCTTGCACCCGCTGGCGGGCTTGCTGCCCCAGCGTGGCGCGCTGGGCAGGGGGCAGCAGCAGCAAGGCCAGCAGCTCCCTGGCCAGCCCTTGCATATCGCCCGCAGGCACTACGCGCCCGGTGCTGCCCACAATGTCTGCCGAGTCGCCCACATCCGTGACTGCACAGGGCACGCCGCAGGCCATGGCCTCGCCCAACACGTTGGGAAAGGCCTCGCCGTGCGAAGAAGACGCCAGCACATCGAGCGCCGCCATCAGGCGCGGCACATCGTCGCGCCGGCCCAGCAGGTGCATGCGCTCTTGCAGGCCGTGCTGGACAATGGCTGCTTGCAACACCTGGTTGGCGGCATCCACATCCTTGCCCGTCAGCACAAAGTGCACATGCGGCAATTGGGCGGCTACTAATGCAGCCGCCTCCACAAAACCGGGGTGATTCTTTTGCGAGTCATAACGCGCTATCAAACCCACCAAGGGCGTATCCGCCGCCACGCCCAATTCCGCCCGCACGCTGGCACGCGCCGCAGCATCCGGCGTAAAGCGGTCGAGCTCAAAGCCATTGGGGATAACGTGCAGCTTGTCGGCCCGGTAACCCACTGTGGCATGAACCTCTTTGGCCCGGGTGGAGCAGGAAATGATTTGCGCTGGCACCCATGCCGACAGCCGAGCGCACAACTTAACTACTTGCAGTGTGGAGCGCTTATTAAGCTCTCTAGATAAGTTACTTTGGTGAATACCCCAAATCACCTTTCTGCAATCAGTCAGCCGAGCGGCTAGCCCACCCATCAAATCTGCGTGGTACATCCAGGTGTGCACCACATCGGGTTGCAGTTGGCGCAGTAAACGAACCAGGCGCAGAAACGCCAGCGGGCCAGGCAGGCCGCGCGACATACCCAAGGTATGCACGGGAATGCCGAGCGCCTGAATGCGCGGGCTAATTTCGCCGAGGCCGATCAGCGAAATCACCGTGGGCTGGAAGCGGGTGCGATCCAGGTGCTGCAAGAGCTTGAGCAGCATGGTTTCTGCGCCGCCGGTGGCGAGGTTGGTGATGATGAAAACGATTTTCATAGGGCAGGGCCTGACTCCGTCATCGGCGCACCCCGACCATCGGCCCAGGCAGGCAGCCCCAGGAAGCGCAAATACGCATCCACCGCCTGATCCTGCGCAAAGTCCTGCGCACGCAGACGCACATTGGGGCGCTGCTCCTGCGGCGTATCCAAGGTGATGGCCATGGCCTGCGCCAGTGCCGGTACATCACCCACGGGCACGAGCTGCCCCCAGCGCCCGCCTTCGAGAATTTCCTCAGGCCCGCTCAAGCAGTTGGTGCTGACCACCGGTGTGCCGCACGCCATTGCCTCAATCAAAACACCGGGCAAGCCTTCACGCCGCGAAGAAAGCACAAATAAATGCGCACGAGAAAGATAGGCAAATGGATTGCTGACAAAACCCGGCATCTGGACATCTTCAGTGGTCAGACCGCACTCCTGAATCAAGGCTTCCAAGGGCGCACGCAATTCACCGTCACCCAGAATCATCAGGCGGGCAGGCCGCGTCTGGCGCAACTGCGCAAATGCACGGATCAGGGTGCAGAAATCCTTGGCTTCATTCAAACGCCCGATAGCCAGCAGGAGCGGTGGCTGTTGGTGTGCAAACCAGGGATGGGGCACTGACTCAGCGGCCAAGCGCGCGATGCGCTCTAAATCAAAAGGGTTATTGAGGGCATGAACACGGTCAATAGGCAATTTAAGAAAATTTGCCAAATCGTTTGCAGCAGCCCGTGACACGGTACCAATACCATCTGCCGCAGGATACAAGTGTCTTGCCAACCAGTAGCCCACATGCGCAGGCACCCCTTGCGCAATAGCGCATTCACCCGACATCAAGCCACGCTCTGAAATCAGCACCCGAGTCGCTACACGCGACAGCCTTCGTGCCAACAGCGCAATCACATTGGCATGGGTCATGGCCGACAACACCACCTCTGGCCGTCGCTGGCGCAAATACCGCGCCAGCGGCAGCAAGGCTTTGATCACCCTGCCAGCTTGCAAATCCACCAACCGCACATTGGCGGCAATGTCTTTCAGGTAGGGCCCCTGCTTGCTCGCCAGAACCAAATCCACTGCATAGCCACGGGCAGCTATGGCGTTGGCCAGCGTGACCATCACGCGCTCGGCTCCGCCACCATTGAGGGATGGTAAAAAGATACTGACAAATTTTGACCGCACACCAAAATCCAAACGCATTTACACTTTATTTCCACACATTCAACATAAAAGCAAATCAGATATCATTGATAAATATTAGCAAACCAATAAAACCACTGAATAGTCGCATATAAAGCAAATCCAATAATTGTTATATAGTAATAAATATTTTTCCGCATACGAGAAACTGCGCACGCAATCAGAGGCAGCCCAACGGCCAGAAAACGAGTGGAATAAAATCCGAACAACTGATTAAAACAAGCAACCCCCAACAAAACAACAGCCATTCCAATAATATACCTCCCCGACAATTCCAAGCCAGACATGAAAAACAAAATTAGCACCCCCCACCAATACGACATATATATCACCGAACTCGACATATCATCATACACAGCCCGTCGATCACCAATGAAATTCAAAATATATTCACGCAGCGGCCCAATAACCACCGAAACCAACAACGCGATCAAAACAACAAACAAATACTCATATCTTGACGGGGTGAATTTTATAGCAAAATATATTGCAATAAACAAAAAAGAAGACGTATGAATTAACGCCGCACCAAAACACAACAAAAAAACAGCCCATTGAAATCTTTTCAATTCATAAGCAATCATCAATAGCGAAAACGCCACCCCAATTCTAATCTGGGAAAAAACAAGATCAAAAAATAGCGGAGTCAGGAGGAAAATTAAATAAAATACACCACCATTCCTAACAACAAACAAACCAAACACAAATATAGAAAACAGACTCAACCCATGCAGCACATAATTAGCACTACCACCAATCTGAACAACCTTATAAACACCTGCATTCCACAGCCATTCATTCGTCAGATATTTAATAATCGAATCAAACTCCAAGTAATTTGAGCTCACATTACCGGTCGAAAATTGCTCCATATAAACATTTCTATCCACCAACTCATCAATAAATCCGCCCCACGAAGTGAAAAATATGAAATACAACACACCAAACAAAGCAGCTACAAATAGCTTCACAATGCTTTTTTTATTAAATATTATCATATCAAAAACGGATATATTCTCTTGAATTGCGATGGCTAAAATAATTACATCAAAACAAATAACTGCAAAATACAGAATTTATTAAATTACAGAAAAATACTCCCGAAATTCACATCAATACGCTGGTAAATTCAAATTGCAAATCAAATGTTCGCGATCAAAATTGAATAGCACATGCCACGCAAAAATATTATTGATAAAAATTATGACGCACTCATCATATCGCCATCCCAGCGACGCACCAACCAAAGATAAGCAAAAACCTGTGACCCATAAATAACGGCCGTCCCAATCGAAAACCAGACAACTGCAGAAAGCGGGGTGCCATGAATTGCATGACCATAAAATAAACCCGCCATCCCCCCCATCATTATCATTCCATTGAATAATAAATGAACCCTCTGCCCCCCAATAACCGGCAAAACACGAACACCCGGAATATTGGACAGCATTCCAACAATCCAAAGCGTCATCCATTGCGCAAAAACTCCTGACATCCGCCATTCTTCGCCAAACACAAATGCAAACAAGGCAGGAAACAAGGCCGAAACAATCAGCATTGGAACCCCAAGAAGCGAAAAATGGATAAGAGTTGCCTTGAGAACCGCAGGAAAGAGTTTTTCTCTTTTTCTTGCCAGCTCAGCGAAATGTGTGTAATACACATTTCCAACAGCACTGCCAATAACGTTAAGTGGCAGATTGATCACACTGCGCGCGAGGACGTACAGGCCAGCCACAGCCGGCGTAAAGAGGTATGAGAGGATCAGAACAGGGGAAGTTTGACCGATTGCATCCAAAACGTCCGTCGGCGCACGATACAGTGGGAAATCGCGGTGCCTATACAGCAATTGAGCCGTATTCTGCGAGCTAGAGAGCCTTGGCTGCCTGCACTGCTTTGAACCTGACAAAATTTTCAGCATGAGTGCCTGCACAGCGGGCGCAACAGACGTAATGCCGACAAGAATTCCCGCCACTGGCGAAACAAGGCCACCGAGAACTCTCGCCAGGTTCGTAATAAATGCCTGCGCCGTCACAACGACACCAATCTTGCGAAACGCATTCCGTCGCGCTGCTGAATAATCGGTCACATCATTCAGCGTAACCGCCAACAAGGCCACGGGAAGAAACCAGATAAGATTACCTAGCGCCTCTGCACCAAGTACACGCAGCACCGGCTGCTGTGCGAACGCAAGAACCAAGGCCGCCGCACTTGCCATTACACACGCAATAAACACCGATAGGCGAGCAATGCGGCTCGCGGATACAGCGTCATTGGCAACGACAATAGCCATTGGGTAACGCAGTGCTGCGACTGGACTGAATATGCTTATCAACGACAGGAAAACGCCCTGCACCCCATAAACTTCCGGGCTGTAGATGCGAGTAATGAGCGGTGAAAATGCAAACACGATCGCTTGCGCGCCAGCAGTACCGCTCACAACCGCGAGGATGTGAGGCAGCAACGAGGAAGTCGCAAGCTTTTGCCGTAGCGACGCGATAGCCAACCTTGCTTTCTTGCTATGACTCATTGACCGTAGTAGCTGCGGTACCAACGAACAAACGCATCCACCCCCTGCTGAAAACCGGTTTCAGGTTTGTAGCTGGTGAGGCGCTGCAGCAGGCTGGCATCGGCCCAGGTGGCGGGCACGTCGCCGGGCTGCATGGGCATGTAGTTGCGGATGGCTTTTTTGCCCAGGCACTGCTCGATGGCGTCGATGAAGTCCAGCAGGCGCACCTTGTCGCTGTTGCCGATGTTCACCACACGCCAGGGGGCGACGGGCGAGAGGCTGTCGCCCTCGATGGCCTGCGCGGGGTTGCGGCTTGCGGCTGCGGGCGGCACGGCTTCGACCAGCAGCGCAATGGCACGCACCAGGTCTTCGACATAGGTGAAGTCACGCCACATCTCGCCATGGTTGTAGATGTCAATGGGCTGGCCGCTCAGGATGGCCTTGGTAAATTTGAACAGCGCCATGTCGGGCCGCCCCCAGGGCCCGTACACGGTGAAGAATCGGAAGAGGGTGATGGGCACTCCGTGGATATGCGCCCAGCTGTGCGCCATGGCCTCGTTGGCCTTTTTGGTGGCGGCGTAGAAGGACATTTGCGTATCGCACTTCTGGTTTTCGTCAAACGGCATGTGGGTGTTGGCACCGTAGACGGACGAGGTGGAGGCCATCAGCAGGTGCGCCACCTGCTGGCGCCGCGCTGCTTCCATGACGTTGAAGCTGCCGATTATGTTGGCGTCGATATAGCTGCGCGGATGCTCGATGCTGTAGCGCACGCCGGCCTGCGCGGCCAGGTGGACGATGGCCTGGGGGCGGGCAGCGGCGACGGCTGCCTGCAAGATGGCATCGTCTTCCAGCATGGCCTCGGTGGCGGTGAATTGCGGGTAATGGCGCAGCAGGTCGTGGCGGGCGCGCTTGAGGCGCACGTCGTAATAGTCCGTCATGCCGTCGTAGCCGTGGACGGTGTGGCCTTGTTCCAGCAGCAGTTTGGCCAGGTGAAAGCCGATGAAGCCGGCGGTGCCGGTGATAAAAATATTCATGCAATGTCCTTTGTTTGCGATATAGCGCGATGCGTGAGGGGTGCAGGTTGTCGTGCAGCGCTCACCTTCATAGACGCACATCCGCCGCGCCCAGCGGCAGAATGCTTTTCACGTCAAACAGCACGGCGCCGGGTTGGCCCAGGGCTTTGATGCCCGCCTCGCCCAGTTCAACAAACTGGCGGTGGCCCACGGCCAGAATGATGGCGGCGTATTGGCCCGGCGCTGGCAGGGCGGGCAGGCATTGCAGGCCGTATTCGGCTGCTGCTTCGTGGGTGTCGATCCAGGGGTCGTACACATCCACCTGGGCGTTGTAGCTGCGCAGGGTGGTGATGATGTCCACCACCTTGGTGTTGCGCAGGTCAGGGCAGTTTTCCTTGAAGGTGAGGCCCAGCACCAGCACCTTGCTGCCCAGGATCGGGTGGCCCTTGCGCAGCATGTGTTTGATGGTTTCATCGGCCACGTGGGCGGCCATGTTGTCGTTTACACGCCGGCCCGCCAGGATGACTTCGGGGTGGTAGCCCACCTGCTGCGCCTTGTGCGTCAGGTAGTACGGGTCAACGCCGATGCAGTGGCCACCCACCAGGCCGGGGCGGAAGGGCAAAAAATTCCATTTGGTGCCTGCAGCTTGCAGCACCTCCAGCGTGTCTATCCCTAAGCGCGCAAAGATCAGGCTGAGTTCGTTCATCAGGGCGATGTTGATGTCGCGCTGGGTGTTCTCGATCACCTTGGCAGCTTCGGCCACTTTGATGCTGCTGGCCTTGTGGGTGCCGGCGGTGATGATTTGCTTGTAGAGCTGGTCTATGGCTTCGGCCACTTCCGGGGTGCTGCCACTGGTCACCTTTTTGATGGTGGGCAGGCGGTGTTCTTTGTCGCCCGGGTTGATGCGCTCCGGGCTGTAGCCGCAGAAAAAGTCCTGGTTGAACTTCAGGCCCGAGGCTTTTTCCAGCTCGGGCACGCAGACTTCTTCGGTTGCGCCGGGGAAGACGGTGGATTCATAAATCACCACGTCGCCCTTTTTCAGCGCGGCGCCCACGGTTTGGCTGGCTTTGATGAGGGGGGTGAGGTCGGGCCGGTTGGCCTCGCCCACGGGCGTGGGCACGGTGACGATGAACACTTGGCAGTCGCGCAGGTCTTGTGCCTGGCAGCTGTAGCGCAGGTGGCGGGCGGCGCGCAGCTGCTCGGGGCTGCATTCCAGGGTGTGGTCCTGGCCGCCTTGCAGCTCGGTGATGCGCGCCTGGTTGATGTCAAAGCCCAGCACCGGGCGGTGCTGGCCAAACTCTACGGCCAGGGGCAGGCCAACGTAGCCCAGGCCGATGATGGCGATGGTGGCGTCTTGCAAATGCAACATGGAATGCTGTGTAGGTGCTAAAAAAATCATGCTCTAGCGGGCTGTGGCGCGAGACATGACACGGTGACTTCTACGAGTCGGTCTCCTGTTTGCCCCCACCAGCAGGGATCAGGATTGATCAATAACTGGCAGGGCAGTGGTCTTACGCGCAATGCATGCACGGATCAGCATGGCCAGGCGGGGTGATCGCCTCAACCTTCGCTCACAGTGTTGCGCTGTAGTGTGGTGCACCGCTATTCCTTGTACTTTCAGAGCCCCCAGAAAGCGCCCAGGCAAGGCGCAGCCCGCAGCCAATGGTCGATCCCTTGGCAAGGGCTGCAACGCGGCATGGGCGCTTTCTGGGGGCTCCCTTCGGGCGAGCCACTGAGCAGCCCGCTGCGGCGTTGCGCACGCTTGAAAGGCGCATGCATTCCTGCGCGTGCGCGCCTTGCATCGCGCCGCTCAGCGACTCGCTGAAAGTGCAAAGAATAGCGGCGCACCACACTAGCCAAGTTGGACGGCCATGGCAGTTCTTCAGGCTGCGCCAGTCGCACTTGTTCTTTGGGCTGTGGCTTTCTTGACGATCACCAGTCCCACTCCGGCAAACAAGCCGAGCAGCAGACCCAGGACAGCCATGAGGGACTTTTTCGGTGAAACGGGTTTCGCCGGCTCCAGCAGTTGCCCGTCGATGCGGTACATGCCTATGGGCTGGTTGGAGAGGTTTTGCCCCTGCAAGGCCACCAGTTTGGCCTGGGCCTCGCGCAGGCCGTCAACGAAGGCGGTTTCGTCCTCTCGGGCGCGCAGCACGTCGATTTCTGCCCCCAGGGATCGGGTGCCACGGGCGTACAGGCCGGAGCCGTCGGCGAATGAGGTGACACTGTCTTGCTTGGGCAACTGGCCCACGGTCAGCTGTGGAGCTTGCTGGCCTACGGATTTGGCCACGCGCAAGGCCTCGCCCAGGCGTACCTCTCGGTCTTCACGCAGCCTTTTGGCCAGGGCCAGTTTTTCGGCCACGTCCTTTTCGGTGTTTTTGATTGTGGCGTCTATCACTCTTTGCGTATCGCCCACCCAACGGGCCCGCGCGGCGTCTTGCGTCTGATTCAAATAGGCGTTCATCCACTGCACCGCCAGTTCGCCACTGGGTGCCTGCACGGTCACGCTATAGAGCTGGCGGCCCTTTTTGGGCACTGGTTCTTTGACCGTGACGAGGTTTTTGATTCTTGCGGCATACAAGGCATTCTTGGCGAGTTCTCCTTCAGGCTGCTTGTCGAGCGAGGGAAGATAGGTTTTTTCAAAGAAATCGTATCTGCCCGCATCTGAGTTCAATTGGGTCAGAAAGTATTCATACAAATCCTCGCTAGATACCCACTTCAGCCCCGTCAGCGTGGTACGCGCCTCATTCACCCCCATGAACTGGGTGGCCAGGGGCGGCTCCAGATACACCGATGTCTCGTACTTCTTCGGCAGCACCAGGGCCAGGGCGATACCCAAACCCGCGCCCAGTACCGATAGCCCGGCGATCGGCTTCCAGCCGTCGCGCAGGGTTTCGTAGATTTCCGTCAGCGAGATTTCTTCATCGTTATTGAGCTCTTTTTTCTCAGTCATTGGTCGGTCTTGATTTCATATCTAAGGGTAGAAGTCGCCTGGCGATCAGAGGGCTTCCATCAGCATGCGCGCCACGCCCTGCTGCCAGGGCGGCAGTTGCAGGCCGAAGGTGGCTTGTAGCTTGATGGTATTGAGGCGCGAATTGTGCGGGCGCCTTGCCGGTGCGGGGAAGGCGCTGGTCGGCACGGAGGCCACCTCTGTTGCTTTGATATTGATAGCTGCTTGCGCTTTGCTGGCTTGCGCCAGCACGTATTTTGCGTATGCATGCCAGGTGGTCTCACCGCCAGCCGCGCAGTGGTACAGGCCGCCGTCCTGGGGGCGCTGCTGCAGCTGGCGTATGGCATGGGCGGTCACGTCGGCGAGCAGGTCGGCGCCGGTGGGCGCACCCCATTGGTCGTCGATGACGGTCAGGCGTTCGCGCTCCTGCGCCAGGCGCAGCATGGTCTTGGCGAAGTTGCCGCCGCGCGCGGCGTAGACCCAGCTGGTGCGCAGTATCAGGTGGCGGCAGCCCGATTGCGCGATGAGCTGCTCGCCCTCCAGCTTGGTGGCGCCGTAGACGGACAGGGGCGCAGGGGTGTCGGATTCGAGCCAGGGGCGGCTGCCGCTGCCGTCGAACACGTAGTCGGTGCTGTAGTGCACGAGCCAGGCGCCCAGCCTGGCGGCCTCTTCGGCCAGCAGGCCCGGCGTGGTGGCATTGAGCAGGCGGGCGCGTTCGGGCTCGCTCTCGGCCTTATCGACGGCCGTGTGGGCGGCGGCGTTGACGATAACGTCGGGGCGCAGGGCGCGCACGCGGTCGGCCACGGCCTGGGGGTGGGTGAAGTCGGCCTCGTCATGGCCCAGGGCCGTGACCTGGCCCAGCAGGGACAGGCTGCGCAGCAGCTCCCAGCCGACCTGGCCGTTTTTGCCCAGGAGGAGGATGTTCATGCCTGCCCTTTCATGAGGTGGCTGTTAGCTCCTTCCCCCTCTGGGGGAAGGCGGGGATGGGGGCCGGGAGCGCCGGCATCTTGCCGGCATTCCAACTTAGGCGTCACTGGCCCCCTCCCCTGCCCTCCCCCAGAGGGGGAGGGAGCAAATACCGTGGCTGCGTGGTCAGCCTGCATACTGCCTGGCCACCCATTCGCGGTACGCGCCGGACTGCACGTTGGCCACCCACGCCGGGTTGTCCAGGTACCACTGCACGGTCTTGCGGATGCCGGTCTCGAAGGTTTCGGCGGGCTTCCAGCCGAGTTCACGCTCCAGCTTGCGCGCGTCTATGGCGTAGCGGCGGTCGTGGCCGGGGCGGTCGGTGACGTAGGTGATCTGGGTGGCGTACTTCTTGCCGTCGGCGCGCGGGCGCAGTTCGTCGAGCAGCGCGCAGACGGTGTTGACGATCTCGATGTTGGGCTTTTCGTTCCAGCCGCCGACGTTGTAGGTCTCGCCCAGGCGGCCGGCTTCGAGCACGCGGCGGATGGCGCTGCAGTGGTCTGTGACGTAGAGCCAGTCGCGCACCTGCATGCCGTCGCCGTA
>Ga0073899_10003733_pt1 | contig 13438 bp, 11 predicted proteins | sample KloWWTmetaKNB5Ph_FD_88975 | JGI IMG/M metagenome (GOLD analysis project Ga0073899, IMG submission 88975) | Active sludge microbial communities from Klosterneuburg, Austria, studying microevolution and ecology of nitrifiers - Klosterneuburg... | ecosystem: Engineered > WWTP > Aerobic digester >... | reverse complement strand
CCCTCCAGCTCGTGCAGGACGCGGGAGAAGTACTCCGGTGTCAGCGACAGCCGCGACGCGATGGTCGCCTTGCTGACCGGCAGCGACACGCGCAGCTCGCGGGCCGAACGCGAGGCGCCGGCATCGTCCACGCGCGCCGCACCGATGGCGCAGCTGCCGCACTGCTTGGGGCAGCCCGGGTAGCAGTCGGTCTGGTCGTCCGCGGCATCGAAGGCCGTCACGGCCCCCTCCAGCTCGCCGGGCATGTCGCGCAGCAGGTAGCCGATCACCCGCTGCATGCCGCTGTGCAGTGCATAGGCCTGCACGTCGTGCACCAGCCCGTGCAGGCGGCGCGCCATGCCCGCCATCATGCGCAGCGCGAAACGAGGATCGTGCTCGATCTCGATCACCACCGCCGGCTTGCCGACGCTGAGCAGCAGCGTGTCGGTGAGCGCCTGCGCGTTGATGATGTAGGGCTTGTCCGAGAACATCAGCGCCTCGGCAAAGCTCTGCCCCGGGCCGACCAGCTCGATCACCTTCTCCTGCCCGACCGGCGAGAGGGCGAACAGCTTGACCTGCCCCATCACCGTGACGTGGAATTCCTCGCAGGTCTCCCCGACGCGAAACACGTTGTCCCCCCGGGCGAGCCGCTTCACGCGGCAGCCCTGGGCAAGGCGTTGCAGCTCGACCGGCGTCATCTCCTGGAACAGCGGCAGCACCGAAAGGTACCGCGGCAGGTCGAAGCTCCTCGCTTCCATCGGGGGTCTCCATGAATACCCGAGCAAATTGCTCAAGCGACGGGATTGTCGGTACCCAACGGCGCCATGGTCTTGACCATCGTCAAGAATGGCGCCAGGAAATAACCCCAGGATACCCGCCCCACCCTACAACCCGATGCCGCCCCGCCTGCGCCGTGGCTCAGGGCAGGCTCGTCAGCTGCACCGGCGGCGGCGCTGCGCCACAGGGCCCCTGCGCCAGCATGGGCTGCAGCGCCGGCACCAGGGCCTTGAGCAACTGCGAGGGCATCGCGCTGGTGAACTTGTAGCGCGCCGCGTGCGGCTCGTGCACGTAGGCCATCATGGTGCCGAAGTAGCGGTCACCGATCAGGAAGGCCAGCGTGGCGGTGCGGTTGACCACCCGCGAGGAGATCAGCACGCCGCCACGGCCGTGCACGTCGAAGCGGTGGTCGCCGGTGCCGGTCTTGCCGCCGATGGGCACCACGCTGCCGCCCGGCAGCTTCAGCGCCCCGCGCAGGCGGGCGGCGGTGCCGTTGTCCACCACGTCGACCAGCGCCGTGCGCACCACCTTCGTCACCTCGGCGGGCAGCACGCGCTCGCCGGCAGCGGGGCGCAGGTCCAGCCGGGTCTCGTAGGGCGTGCCCTGGGCGAAGTGCAGGCCGGTGACGCGTGCCACCGGCAGGCGCACGCCCTCGTTGACGATGATGCCCATCAGCTCGGCCAGCGCGGCCGGCCGGTCGCCCGAGGCGCCCAGCGCACTGGCGTAGGACGGCGTGAGGGCGTCGAAGGGGTAGCCCAGGCGCTTCCAGCGCCGCTGGATCTCCTGGAAGCCCTCCTGCTCCAGCAGGCTGCGGATGCGCATGTCCTGCGCGCCCTTGTGGCGGGTCTTGAAGAGCCAGGTGTAGACCTCCTGGCGCACGTCCTTGCTGGCGGCGACCAGCTCGCTGAGGCTGGCCTTCGGCTGCCGGCGCAGCTGGCCCACCAGCCAGAGCTCCAGCGGGTGGATGCCGCTGACGTAGCCGCGGTCGTCCAGGTTCATCACCGCCGGGGCGTACTGGGCAATCAGCGACTCGGGCGTGCGCGGCTTGTAGCGTGGCGCGGGTTGGCCGGGCACGGGCTTGGGCGTGTAGGCATCGAGGAAGGCCTGCAGCTGCGCCGGCGTGGCCTGCGGCTCGAAGGTCAGGAACACCGCGGCCAGCTTGGCCTGGGTCGGACGCACGCGCTCCATCAGCAGCGCCACCGCCTGCTCGGCGGTCCGGCCCTGGTAGCGGGCGTGGAAGCGCGCCAGGAACTCGCGCCCTTCCTTGTCGGCAAAGCGGGCGAGGTACTCCTGGCGGCGCGGGTCGTCGGGGTTGTCCAGCCAGGTGATGTTGGCGCCCGCCTGCCGGTACATGAAGTGGTGCACCACGTCACGCATCAGGCGGATGAAGGGCAGGTTGACCGACCGGCGCAGCGCCTCGCGCAGGTTCATGATGCGGCCGTTGTCCTCGGGCTCGAAGTTCTCGAAGCTGTGCAGTCCGCCGCCGGTGAAGAAGCCCTCGTAGGGGCTGGCGGAATACCTGCGGTCCATTGCCGCTTCCAGCATCGCGGGCAGGCTGCGGTCCTTGGTCTGCAGCAGGTACTCGCGCGCCCACAGGCCCAGCACGTCCCGGGCGTAGATCGGCTCGGCCTTCAACTGCTCTGGCGCCAGCGGCTCCCAGCGCTTGTGCAGCTCGGCGATCAGCTCCAGGTAGGTCACCAGGGTGCGCAGCTTGGAGGTGGAGCCCAGGTCCAGGCGGGCGCCCTCGTTGAGGTCGAAGGGCTGGTCGACGCTGTCGGTCTGCACCCGCACCAGGTTGGCACCCGGCGTGCGCTCGAACAGCGTGAAGCTGAACACCAGCGGCGCCGGGTCGTCCGCCTCGCCCAGCAGGCGGAAGCCGACCAGCCCGGCCGCGCGCGCGCCCTCTTTGGTGGACAGGCTGCGCAGCAGCTCGGTGGCGGTGCGCTGGATGCCGCTGTCCAGCGAGCTGGTGGCGGTGAGGTCGAAGCGGTCCAGGTCGTAGGCGCGCGGCACGTCCAGCAGGGCCGACAACTTGGTGCGCGTGGCGTTGGTGGCCTTGCGTTCGACGAAGGAGACCGGCGTGCGCGCCGGCGCCTGGGTGCGCATCTGCAGCGGCTGCATCAGCGCGGAGTCGCGCAGCGCGGGCGTGATCAACCCGCTGGCGGCCATCAGCCGCAGGTGGGCGTTGACCAGCTCGCCCAGGTCGGCCACGCCATCGAGCAGGTAATAGGACGGACGGCGCTGTGCCACCACGAGCCCCAGCACCTGCTTGAAGGCCAGGGCCCGCTCGGCCAGCTCCGGGTCGTTGGCCGGGGTGCCGCCCGTGGCCCCCGGGGCGAGCAGGCGGTTGACCTCGTCGAAGTCGCGGCCGAACCAGGCCCACAGCCCGTCGCCGATGCCATTGACCTCGCCGAATCCGGCCCGTGCGGCCAGCGGCACGGTGTTGAGGTAGTCAAGCACGATCTCGCGCCGCCGCGGCGTGGTGTCCTCGCCCCGGCTGTAGGCACGCAGGGTGGCGCTGGCCATCTGGCGCAGCTTCTCGGCGGCGGAGTCGGTGCGGCCGTCGGGCGAGTGGCGGTATTTCTCAATTTGCGTGGCCAGCGTGCTGCCACCGCCGGCAGAGTGGTCGTCGATGATGCGGCGCACCGCCTGGTCCACCACCGCCTTGCCGAAGCGGTCCCACTCCACCGCCGGGTTGCGCGTGGCGGGGCGCTGCGGGTCGAGCAGCTCGCGGTTCTCGATGAACAGCAGCGCGTCGCGCATCAGCGCCGGCACGGCCTCGAAGCGGTCGTAGACCCGCTCGGGCGTGCGCAGCGCGTACATCGGCCGGTCCCGGCAGTCGCGCAGGGCCAGGCCGGCCTGGGACTTTTCGCGGTAGATCGGAAACAGCCCCTGGTCGCTGACGGCCAGCATGCGCGGCGACATGCGCGCCTGCTCGGTCACGCCGTAGCCCTGCTGCTTGAGCCGCTCGATCATGCCCGGCAGCTGGTGGTAGCCGAAGCGCGTGTCATAGGGGCCATCGCCGGGGTAGCGCACCGCCGTGGTCGGCCCCGGCTGCAGCGAGAAGGTCAGCTCGCCGGCAATGCCGCTGGCCACGCGGGCCTGGACCGAGGAGTACTGGAACTCGTGCCAGGTCGCCCACCCGGCCAGGCCGAGCACACCCAGCCCCACCGCGCCGAGGACCCAGCGCCGGGCGCGAAACGGCGCCTTGGGGCGCTCCGGTGGGGGCGGCAGCGGGCCCGCCGACCTGGCGGCGTCCGCCGGCGCAGCGCCTGGGGCCGCCGCTGAGGGGGCTGCCACGGAGGCAGCCGGTGAAGCACCCGGCGGTACATCCGGGGGAGCGGGCGGCGGCAGGCCGCTGGGGGTGTCGTGGGTGGTCAAGGCAGGCTCGCGGGGGCCAGCCGCCATCATCCGGTGTGGCGAAGACCCCTGCTCAAAGGTGCAATGCTGCCAAGATAGCCGGGCGCCATGCGCTCAGACCGTCAGTTGTTCACAACTCGACGCATCGACGCCACAAGGCGCGCCGGAAACCAAAAAGCGTCGCGCCCTGGCGTGGCGGCGCAACGAATGAGCCACCCCACCCGGCCGTTCTGTGGCAGCCGGCCGGTGCGGCCCACCGCGCAGCGCAGGCGATCAGCCCGCCGCCCCGGCGCCCGCGACCTCGGCCGCCTCGGCTGCTTCAACCGCCAGCAGCCGGTCGATGATGCGCCGCGCGTGGGCACCGCCAGCGTCGATGTTCAGCGTCATCAGCCGGCGCTCGGGCCAGGTCAGCAGGTTGGCCTGCTGGCGCTCCAGCATCTCGCGGTCCTCCGAGAAGATGCGGCCCTGGCCCTCGCGGATCTGGGCGGTCAGCGAGGCGTCGTGCGGTTTGAAGCGCCGCGCCATGCCCCAGAAGTACCAGATCGAGGTTTCGGTCTCCGGGGTGATGAAATCCACCACCGTCGCCGAGGTCTTCGCTGCCAGCGGGGCGTCGTAGCCGCCCTGGCCGGCCAGCGCCACGCCCACCTCGATCATCACGTGGCTGGGCGGGGTGAAGCGGCAGATCTGCCAGCGGTCCACCTTCTGCGCCGGGTCCAGGCCGTTCATGCGCATGGCCATCTGCCAGAACGGCGGCGCACCGATGTCGTGCATGAAGCGGCGGGTGATCACCTCGTCGCCCTCGCGCAGGGTCTCGCAGGGCGTCTCGTCGATCTCCTTCTGGCCGATGCTGGTCGAGTGCACGTAGGTCTCGTGCGTCAGGTCCATCAGGTTGTCGACCATCAGCCGGTAGTCGCAGCCGACGTGGTACAGCCCGCCACCGTAGGCCCAGTCGGGGCTGTCGGACCACTCGAAGTCGGGGACCTGCGCCACATCGGCCTTGGCCGCATCGCCCGGCCAGACCCAGACGAAGCCATGCCGCTCCACCACCGGAAAGCTGCGGATCGCGGCAAAGCGCTCCACCCGCTGGCCGGGCATGGACACCGTGCGGCCGTCGCAGCCCATCACCAGGCCGTGGTAGCCGCAGGTCAGCTGGCCCTCGCACACCCGCCCCAGCGACAGCGGCGCACCACGGTGCGGGCAGAAGTCCTCCAGCGCGGCCACCCGGCCCTCGCCGTTGCGGTAGAACACCATGCGCTCGCCGCAGATGCGCCGGCCCAGGGGCTTGTCGGCAAACTCGTCGGGCGTGCAGGCCACGTACCAGGCGTTTTTGGGGAACATCAATGTCTCCGTTGATCTCAGATTGGATCCAATTTGGCCACCGAGTGGCAGAATCGTCAATTGATGACCCCTGAAATGGATCCAATCAAAGACCGCCCGCCGACTGGCACCGACACCGAAACCGGCGCAGCCGACCCGGCCTCGCTGGTGGCGACGCTGCGCAAGCTGATCATCGACGGGCGCTACGGCGCCGGCGAGCGGCTGGCCGAGATCCCGGTGGCCGCGGCGCTGGGGGTGTCGCGCACGCCGGTGCGGCTGGCCTTCCGCACCCTGGAGCAGGAGGGCCTGCTGGAGAAGACAGGCAAGCGCGGCTACACCGTGCGCGCCTTCTCCGAGGCGGACGTGCTCTGCGCGCTGGAGGTGCGCGGCGCGCTGGAGGGTCTGGCCGCGCGCCGCCTGGCCGAGCAGGCGCCACCACCGGCCGTGCTGGCCGAGCTGGACGGCGCGCTGGCCGAGGGGGCCGCGGTGCTCGGCAAGGGCCACCTGACGGCCGACGACATCGCCCACTGGAGCCGGCTGAACGAGCGTTTCCACCGCGCCATCGTGCAGGCCGGCGGCGGGCGGGTGATTGCCGATGCCATCGCCCGCAACGACCACCTGCCCTTCGCCTCGGCCGGCTCGCTGGTGATCGACCGCGACGCCCTGGAGCGCGAGTACCTCAAGCTGCAGCTGGCGCAGATGCAGCACCAGCTCATCGTCGACGCCCTGCGGCGGCGCGAGTCCGCCCGGGTGGAGATGCTCATGCGCGAGCACGCCTACATCGCGCTGCGCTACGGGCGGCTGTTCGGGCTGGAGGTGCAGGTGGGCGCCGGCGGGACGGCCGAGAAGGGCCACAAAGGCGCGCCAGGCCTGGCTTGAGCAGCCTCCCGGCGCCGGCAAAGTCGAGCTGAATCAAGTTCCATCCGCGCTTCAAGGTCTTCCCCGACGAAATCGCTCGCCAATCAGGCGAAAATCAGCGCCTTGCACGGGGCAATGCCGCCCCGCCACGGCACCCGCCGAGAGAGACGGTCCCAGTCGAAGCCCCCCGGGTCGGGCCTCGCGAAAGCTGATGATGAAACGTTTGGATGACTTCCGCCTGCGCATGGGCCAGCACGAACTGGTGCCCATCATGATCGGTGGCATGGGTGTGGACATCTCGTCCTCGGACCTCGCTCTGGAGGCAGCCCGGCTCGGTGGCGTGGGCCACATCTCCGACGCGATGATCAAGACGGTCACCGACCGCCGCTACAAGACCAAGTACGTCAAGGCCAAGCAGGCCCAGTACAAGTACAACGTCGACTCGCCCGACAAATCGACCGTCAAGTTCAACCTCGCCGACCTGGCCGAGGCAACCCGCCTGCACGTCGAGCACACCATGGACCGCAAGCAGGGCAGCGGCATGGTGTTCATCAACTGCATGGAAAAGCTGACGATGAACGCGCCGCGCGACACCCTCAAGGTGCGCCTGGACGCTGCGCTCAGCGCCGGCATCGACGGCGTCACGCTGGCCGCTGGCCTGCACCTGGGTTCGTTCGCACTGATCGAGGACCACCCGCGCTTCCGTGACGCCAAGCTGGGCATCATCGTCTCCAGCCTGCGCGCGTTGCAGCTCTTCCTGAAGAAGAACGCCCGCCTGAACCGCCTGCCCGACTACGTGGTCGTCGAAGGCCCGCTGGCCGGCGGCCACCTCGGCTTCGGCATGGACTGGGCGCAGTACGACCTGGCCACCATCGTCGCCGAGATCATGGCATGGATGAAGGCCGAGCAGCTCGACATCCCGGTCATCCCCGCCGGCGGCATCTTCACCGGCAGCGATGCGGTGGGCTTCATGGAGATGGGCGCGGCCGGCGTGCAGGTGGCCACCCGCTTCACCGTCACCAAGGAATGCGGCCTGCCCGACGACATCAAGCAGGAGTACTTCAAGGCCAGCGAGGACGACATCGAGGTCAACCAGATCTCCCCCACCGGCTACCCGATGCGCATGATCAAGGCCAGCCCCGGCATCGGCGACGGCATCCGCCCGAACTGCGAGGCCTACGGCTACCTGCTCGACGCCACCGGCAAGTGCGCCTACATCACCGCCTGGAACCGCGAGGTGGCCGCGCACCCGGGCGAGAAGCGCGTGCAGGTCTTCGACAAGACCTGCCTGTGCACGCACATGCGCAACTTCGAGATCTGGACCTGCGGCCAGCTCACCTGGCGCCTGAAGGACACCACCGTCAAGGCCGCCGACGGCAGCTACCAGCTGCTCTCGGCCGAGCACGTGTTCCAGGACTACCAGTTCAGCACCGAACAGCGCGTGGCGCTGCCGGAAGCGGCCGAAGCGACCGCCTGACGGCAGCATGGGCTGACCGATGCCGCCACCGCGGCATCCGCACGGATTTCCAGAAGGGGCGCATCGCGCCCCTTTTTCCTTTTCCGGTCTCCGTGCCCCCTTCATGGGTGTTGACGGCGCCCGCTGCCCCGTCGCAGCATGGCTTTTGCACTTTCGCGGCCACGCAACCCGTGACCGCGCACCGTGCCCCATGCACCCCCGGAGGCAGCACCATGGCATACCGCACCCGCACCCGCGACGACCATCTGCGCAGCGACGGCACCCCCAAGCGCATCCTCGCCCTCGACGGCGGAGGCCTGCGCGGCATGCTCAGCCTGGGCATCCTGCAGCGCATCGAAGCCACCCTGCGCGAGCGCCATGGCGGCGGCGCGGACTTCCGCCTCAGCCACTACTTCGACCTGATCGCTGGCACCTCCACCGGCGCCATCATCGCCGCGGCCCTGGCCCGTGGCATGGCGGTCGACGAGATCCTGGCCGAGTACCGCCGCCTGGGCCGGGACGTGTTCCGCAAGAGCCTGCTGCGCCAGGGCGCCCTGCGCGCCAAGTACGACGAGGACAAGCTGATCGAAGGGCTCCAGCGCGTCTACGGCGCCGCCACCACGCTGGGCGACGCCTCGCTGCAGACCGGCCTGCTCGTCATGACCAAGCGGCTCGATTCCGGCAGCCCCTGGCCGATCAGCAACAACCCGCGCGGCCGGTACTTCGCTGACCGGCCCAGCGGCGCGATCGGCAACGGCGCCTACCCGCTGTGGCAGGTGGTGCGCGCCTCCACCGCCGCGCCCTCCTTCTTCGACCCCGAGCACATCGCGATCAGCGCCGGCGTCGAGGGCGAGTTCGTCGACGGCGGCGTCAGCCCCTTCAACAACCCGGCGCTGCAGGCCGTCATGTACGCCACACTGGACGGCTACCGCATCGGCTGGCCCAGCGGCGCGGAGCGCCTGATGGTGGTCTCGGTCGGCACCGGCACGGCCGACCCGCGGGTGCAGCGCTCCAGCCTGGCCGCCATGCACGCCATCAACTCGCTCAAGGCGCTGATGGACGACTGCGCCACCCTGCAGGAAACCCTGCTGCAGTGGATGTCCGCCAGCCCACAGGCCCGCGTCATCGACCGGGAGCTGGGTGACCTGCGCCACGACCTGATCGGCGGGCGCGCGCTGCTGAGCTATCTGCGCTACAACGCGGACCTGAGCCACGACGAAGTCCGCAAGCTCGACCCCGCGCTGAGTGACGAGCTGATCGCCAGCCTCAGCGAGATGGACGCCCCGGAGAACATGGAAACCCTGTTCCACCTGGGCACCCTGCTCGCCGACCGCGAGGTCCAGTCCGACGACTTCCCCTCGGTGTTCGACCTGCCCGCCGCCTGACCGGCCTCATCCGGTCGGGCGGGCGGGCGGGGCGCCTTGCCCACCCCCTCCCCTGCCCACCGGACCTGCGCCATGAACCCACGCCGCCGCTACCGCAAGCGCGCCGACCTCGCCATCACCGCCGTGCGCCTGGCACTGGACACCGCCGGCTTCACCTACCTCAAGTGGGGCGCCGAGCAGCGCTGCAAGCCCGGCGACTGGCTGGTCGACAACGACGGCGACGCCTACAGCGTCGACGCCGAGGTCTTCGAGCGCACCTACCGCAGCGTCGCCCCCGGCCGCTACGTCAAGTCCACCCCCGTCTGGGCCGAAGCGGCCACCGCCGCCGGCAGCGTCGCCACCAAGGAAGGCGCCTCCCACTACCAACCCGGCGACTACCTCGTCGCCAACCAGGCCGACGGCGGCGACGCCTACTGCATCGGGCGCGAGAAGTTCGAGGCGATGTATGAGCTGGACGAATAAGGGCCGCTGCGGCTTGGCGGTGGCGCGCCGGCTGGCCGGGATCCATGGCGGGCGGGCCGCCCTGCTGGTGGCGCTGGCCCTGGCCGGCTCGGCCGCCGCGGCCTTCGACTTCAACGGCCGCAAGACCCTCGTCGCCGTCACCGCCGATGGCGCCCGGACCCCGCTGGGCAGCATCGACTTCACCCCGGCCGCCGGCGCACCCACGACCTTCCGCCTCACGCTGAAGACCGAGGTCTTCACTGACCACTTCCTGTCGATGCGCGAGTTCAAGTGCCTGAGCGCGGCGAAGGAAATCAGCTGCCACGTCCCCTACCCCTACGCGAACCCCGCGACGGTGGGCCCGGGCCAGCTGGCCTGGCTGGAGCACAGCCTGCTGTTCCTGTTCAAGAGCCCGGCCGAATTCGGCGCCAAGCTCTGGAACGGCGTCTACTACGAGTTCCAGGAGCAGGGCGCGGCGCTGGTCGGCACACCCCAAGCGGTGGACCTCAACGACATCTCCGCGCCCCCGCGCGATCCGTCCATCCCGCCCTTCAGGAAGGCCCTGCGCCACGACATGCCCGCGCATGCGCGTTGGCTGCGGGAGTTGGTGATCGAGTAGGCGGGGCAGCCACTCGCCCGCGTACTGAGTTCCAGCCAGCCACCGCGATGGCCGGAGATCGTCCATGCCCGTCCTCACCGCCAGTGAAGCCTGCGCCAACCTGTACCGCCTGATCGATCAGACGGCCGAGTCGCATCAGCCGATTCACATCGCGGGCAAGCGCAGCCGCGCGGTGCTGCTGTCCGCGGAAGATTGGCAGGCCATCCAGGAAACGCTCTACCTGCTGGCCGTCCCGGGCATGCGCGAGTCGATCAAGGAAGGCATGGCAGAGCCTCTTGGCGAGAGCACCACGGAGCTGGACTGGTGAGCTGGCAGGTCGTCTTCGCCAAGCATGCCGTGAAGGATGCGAGGAAGCTGGCGGCTGCCGGGCTGAAGCCGAAGGCGCAGGAGCTGCTGGCCGTCCTGGCGAACGACCCTTTTCAGAACCCGCCCCCCTACGAGAAGCTCGTGGGCGACCTGGCCGGTGCGTACTCCCGGCGCATCAACATCCAGCATCGGCTGGTCTACGAGGTCTTCATCCCGGAGCGGGTGGTGCGCGTGCTCAGGATGTGGTCGCGCTATGAGTAGAGGAACGCAGGCCGCAGACGCGTGCCCACCAACAAGGGTCACCAACAACAGAGCATCGGCACCGCGCTGCTCAACGACGCCATTCGTCGCGCGATTCAGGCCGCCCACATCGTCGGCGTCACCGCGCTGCTGGTGCACGCCCTCTCGGAGCAGGCCCGGCGCTTCTACCTCTCGCGCGGCTTCATCGAGTCCCCCATCAAGCCCATGACCCTCTGCCTGAAGCCTGCAACGGTGGTGCAGGCACTGCGCAAGCCATAGCCACGGCAGCCTTGTTTAAGAGCAAGCCAACTTCACTCCACCACCCGGGGGTCTTCCCAGCAGAACCCGGATGGCCATAATCGATACAGAAGCAGGTGCGTAGTGCAGTGTTCCCCGTGGTGACCACGCCTGCCACCCATCGCGGGAGTTGTTGCATGACTCAGTTAAACATGGACTATCTACCGCGAACTGTGGAGTTCCGATTGCGAGCGCCTCAAAGCGATTGGTTCATGCTATCTGTCAGGTCTGCGAATCCCCCTTCATCATGACACTGCCGGCAAGCCAGCACCTTCCATTAAACCGAGCGACATGATTACGACGAATTTTGTGCACCGTCAAATGCAAGTAGTGGCGGGAATATTTATAGAAATTATTGATTCCATCGGAGGAAATCTTGATTACCAGTACGACCCCTATCACTCCTGCAGCAATGTCTACATCAGCCGTTCTGGCAACTCTTTTCTTGCTTATCACCCTGTCTGCAGGGTGCGCCGCCCCGGATCAGTCCAGAGTAGCCATTGAACAACACATCCCAATAGACCCGGTGCGGAGCAAAGTCGAGCATCGACTGAACGTGGAACAGTGGCGAATGCAGGCAAGGCTCAGACATGCAGAAAAGATCCTTCGCGCACAGATTGATCACGCAACCAATTCCGATATTCTGCGTCTTGAAATAGCTGCAAGGTTTCGCACTGGAGTAGGTAGAAGCGTGGATGTAGAGTCAACAATCGCAGAAGCTGCAAATGCAACGATCGCTTGGCGCCGAATTCATCTAGACTGGTTTCAGTTTTGGCGAACGTACAGGGAAGTATACGGACTTAATAGTATACCAACGGAAATTCCTTGGAGGCTGTTGATCCCAAGGACTTTGGCCGACTTGACGAAGGCCACCGGATCGGGGGGCGACTCACGAGAAGCCAGTCTAGCTTGGGAGCGCTACCGCGTCAGCGTGGACCTGAGAGAATTGAGCACAAAACGATTAAAGTCAATCGAGAAAATTCATGAAAGCCGCTTACTGCTGTTTAATATAGGAAATGGAAGCGCAAATGATCTTAATTCCTCATCACTGAATTTGACAGAAGCGAGAATTAACAACGCCCGATCAAATCTCGAAGTGATGCTATCCGAGATTTCTCTGGTCGAAATATCAGGATTGAGCAGCACGATCAAACAGAAAGAATCCGGCTGGATTCAAGGACCAACAACCGAATACGAACATGATGTCAAGCGGATTGAGACCGAAACACGCAATTCAGTCAATAACCACATCAAAAAATCCCGGAGGCCACTGGGCTTTGTTGAACCGTTCCCACCCAAAAGTCCACAATTTCGCAACGAGGAAAGCACTGCCAATCCAGTATCGCCGACTTCAGACTTAATGACGCAGCCCCAAGGTGAAGCCGAGATCATAGATCTTATCATTGATGCAGGTAAAATCATCATCAAACGAGTTAGGCGATTAACTGGGACATCCATTTTACGAACACGCGACGGAACACTGTCGCGATTGAAAGTAGGCGACCTTGTTGCTTCAAACGATGAGGTTATTAGCGTGCCGGGTGGGCTAGTCGAGTTTTACGATGAGCCAGTTGATCCGGCGGATTCACCTCCAGCCGCCGCCATCGCCGCAGACACCACTAGCAAACCGCCTCAATCAGACACCGCCTGCGAATCAGCGTATATGGGCACGGCGCTGCTGCCGGCCTTCAGGTGGCCTCCGTGGCCTCCAACTGATGCACACGAGCTTGATCCTGGCCCCCGCAAGACGCTAGGGGAAATTGCCGACTTTCTTAGTAGCGCATTGGACCGAGCAGATTATGCAAACCACTATGGATTCACGGCATTGCCAAGCGCAGATGGCAATCCGGCCGGCGGTTTTGCGATAGTAACTGATCCCGAACAGATCCGCCCGGACGGCAAAGCAGTTGTTGCATCCGGGCGTTGGTTAAGGCGAATGCCAAGAGCAGCTGAAGTTGACCTAATTACCTTTATCCGAGGGCTAGTGCAGGCGCCTCCCGGACATTACCGAGTTATCGTATTCACCGTCACCGACGCACTTAAGAACCGTCCGTCAACTCCACTTAGTGATGATGAACCGCTACGATCCATGGCTCGCTGCGGACCGACGAAGCTTACAAACGCAACATCCGAGATGAGGACGTTACGCGGAAGAACGGTAACATTAGACACCCGAGTGAGCGCGCTCATCTATGAATTCAGGAAAGCAACCGAGAAAATGCCAGCTGAGTTCGTCAGCCCCGGACTTAAGGCAGAGGTCCATCTCATTGAGTCGCGTATATACGCCAAATTATCATCACGAAATTGAACAGAGTCTTCATAAGTTACAGGCGGCACTCTGAGCAAGATGCGGCTGGTCGTCTCGCCGACTCGCTGAGCAAGATACTGCGTTCTCGGAACGTG
>Ga0073899_10003732_pt1 | contig 13441 bp, 8 predicted proteins | sample KloWWTmetaKNB5Ph_FD_88975 | JGI IMG/M metagenome (GOLD analysis project Ga0073899, IMG submission 88975) | Active sludge microbial communities from Klosterneuburg, Austria, studying microevolution and ecology of nitrifiers - Klosterneuburg... | ecosystem: Engineered > WWTP > Aerobic digester >... | reverse complement strand
GGCTCGGCGGCCTTGGGCTCGGCGGCCTTGGGCTCGGCGGCCTTGGGCTCGGCGGCCTTGGGCTCGGCGGCCTTGGGCTCCTCGCCCTTCGCCGCCGCCGGAGGCTCGACCGCCTTGGCCGGGGCCGCGGCCTTGCGCGCGCCGAGCGCGGCGATCTCGCGATCGACCGCCGCCGCCGGGCCGCCGCTGCCGCCCAGCGCGTTGGGGAACGTCATCGAGCCCTCGCCGTTGCCGAGGCGATCGAGCGCGGCCAGCGGATCGCGCTGGGCCGAGGTCGCGGCGACCTTGTCGACGTGGCCGCGGGCCTCGAGCCGCCGCCCGACCATCACGCCGAGCACGAACACCAGGCACGCCACGACGGCGCCGCCGAAGAACAGGTAGAAGATCTGGCGCCCGTCGAGGCTGACCTCGATCTTGTCCTTGTACAGCTCGCTATCGGTTCCAGCCATGGGCAGCTCCTACCCCGACGCTTGCGCAGGCGGAAGCGGGGAGCAAGTTTTCCGGTCCCGCCAGCCCGCCGCGCGGTCGATTCGCGGCCCGGTGGCAGCCAGGGCTACTCCAGGTGGACCGCGCCGTCGGGAGCCCGCGGCGAGATCCGCACGAGCTGGCCGCGGAGGTCGGTCCCCGACTCCGGCGTCGGCAGGATGTCCCCGCCGTCGACCACCCAGATCGCCCCGTCGGGCGCCCGGACGATGTTGGCCGGCTGCCCGATGGCGTCACCCATCGTCCGCGGCAAGAAGCCGTCGACCACGCGGAACTGGATCGACGCGTCGCGGTGCACGGTGGGGACGTCGACCAGCGCGCCGGCGCGGTCGCCGCGGCACATCGCGTCGCCGGGGTACGTCGGATCGACGAAGGTCAGGCGGAGCAGCGGGTTCTGGAAGCGGATGCCGCGGGTGCTCCGGGTCACCAGCTTGGTCCCGGCGGTGGTCAGCTCGCACGTGCCGGGCTGGTAGTCGGGCGCCTTCTCGACCTGGTCGATGGTCTCGCTGCACGGGTTGGGCGTGAGGTCGGTGGGGCCGGTGCCGGTGCACGGCGGCGCGGTCAGCGGGACCCGGCCGATCATCAGCGGGCCGGCGGTCGGGTCCTTGACGCAGCGGCCGGCGCTGTCGGCGATGAACGGGTGCAGGTACCCCGAGCGCGACCCGATCGCGACGAACGCGTCGGTCGCGCGCAGGTCGTAGCGCTGCAGGCCGCTGGCGCACTCGGGCGCCGGCACGATGCCCTCGATGCAGTGGCCGGCGCGGCACAGCGTGCCGGCGTCGCACTGGTCGTCGGACTGGCAGGTCATGACGCAACGGTTCTGGGCCGGCGTGCGGAAGGTGTCGGGCTCGCACGCGTAGGTGCGGTCGGGCGCGGCGGTGTCGTCGTCGACCGGGTGATCGGGCGAGGCCAACCTGGCGTCTTCGAGGGCCAGCGTCGTGCACTGTTCGTTCGAGGTGCAGCCGGTGATCGGGGTGGTGCGCAGCTCGCGCTTGCGCTCGCGCAGCGTGAGCCGTCCGGCGAACGCGTCGACCACCGCGTAGCGCCGCAGCGACACCAGGTAGTCGCGACACAGGCTCGGCAGCACGTCGAGCCGGTTCTTGGGCAAGCACGCGCCGGTCGCGACCGTCGCGTCGGGGTGGACGAAGCAGGTCTCGCCGAGCCCGCACTGGGCGTCGCCGCGGGACGGATCGCACCCGCGCAAGGTCACGAGGTCGCGCGGCTCGACGCCGGCGGCGCAGAACGGCGCGCTGGGGTCGACGACGCTGATGCCGCCGCCGCCGATGTCGACCAGGCCGGTGCGCACCTGGGGGCCGTCGAGCGCCTGGCTGCCGTCGGTGCGGTCGTTGGACAGGAGGCCCTCCCACACGAACTGCCAGTCCTCCTCGAACCCCAGCGCGTGCCAGTCGGGGTAGGTCGCGAGGCGGACGTCCAGGGGCGCCGAGAAGTTGGTGTCAGGCACCGGCACGCCGCCATCGGTGCCGACGCACAGCGACTGGTGCACCGCCGGCAGCGCGTAGCTCTTCTCGCTGGCCAGCGACGCGCCCGAGAAGATGCGCACCGGGTTGGCGTCGCTGTGGGGGCCGCCGATCACCAGCGCGGTCGCCGAGACGTCGCTCGGCGGGGTCGGCGACAGGGCGTCGCAGACTCGCGTTCCATCGTTCAGGTTGTCGGCGTCTCGCGCGAAGCCGCTGTCGCGGATCTGGTGCGGCAGCACCAGCGGCAGCTGGGTGGCCAGCGGATCGCTGGCGACCCGGGTGTCGTCGATGTTGTCGTCGTCGATGTTGACGACAACCGTGAAGCCGCTCGACAGCGCCACGTACGCGAAGTGGCCAGCCAGCCGCTCGGGCCGCGCCGGGACCCCGTCCCCGCCCTTGTTGTTGACCGCGCCGATCGCCACCGCCACCGGCCGCGCCGGGCCGGCGAACTCGACGCCAGGGCTGCGGGCGCCGGCGCGCCGCGGCGGCGTTGCCGGGTCACCCACGGCCATGCAGATGAACGCGTCGCTGTTGTTCTCGGTCAGCAGGTAGCGCGGATCGACCTGGGTGTCGCACTCGCGGTTGGCCACCAGCACCTCGGCCACGCGCACGGTGCTGTCGCTGGCGACCGCGTAGACGAACTGCGCATCGGTGCCGGCCGCGCCGTCGTTGATCCCGGTCTTGCCGCCCATCGTGATCTGCTCGGACAGCGCGACGTCGGTGACGCCGACGTCGCCGTCGAGATCGACCTGGCTGACCGTCGCCGGCAGGCCGGTCGCGGCCAGCGTCACGACGGTCACCACCGGCCGGTTGGCCACGCCGATCGCCAGCTTCTGGGTGCCGACCCGCTCGTCGCGCACGATGTCGAGCGAGGTCGGGCGGGCGCCGTCGACGATCGGGTCGCGGGCGCCGCACTCGCGGGGGCAGCTGAGCTCGCCGTCGCCCAGGGTCGCGGTGCCGTCGGCGGCGAAGCGGATCGACGCGACCGCGCGACCGGTCGCCGCGTCGATCGCCGCCACCGCGTGGCAGTCGGGGTACGCGACGTAGTGGATGCCGACCGGCGTCGGCGGGCACGCGGCGCCCACCGGCGAGGCCAGGTCGGTCGCGGCCAGCGCCGCCGGGCGGGCCAGCAGCGGCGCGCCACCGGCCGTGGTCAGGGTCAGCTCGGACACGATCGGCGTGTCGCCCTTGGCGACCACCTGCAACAGGTCGATCACCGATAGATCGCAGCTGCCGGCGTTGGCGGTCAGCAGGTGGCAGCCGGCGGTGTCGGTGTCGATGGCGATCGGCGACGCGCCCACCGCCAGCGCGTTGTGGCCGGGGATGTAGCGGTCGGCGTCGTCGACGGTGAAGTCGCGCTCGCCGTACTCGGGCACCCCGGTCTGGACGTCGGCGTCGGCGAGGCCGAGCAGCTTGGTGTAGGCGAAGGTGACGGTGCCCGCGGTGGGCTGGACCGCGGCCGTGTACCAGAACATGGCATCGTTCGCGATGCCCTCCTGGCCCGGGGGCACGTCGATCGGGTTCTCGGCGAAGGCCGGCGCGCCGATGGCGCGGATGCGGCACGACGCCAGCGGCTGCGGCGTGACGACGTTCTCTTCGGTATCGGTACGCTTCATGCTGCCGTAGCAGCCGAACGCGACGTCGACCGGGTTGGTGAACCGGCGGGTGACCGACACCGCGTCGCCGGTCTCGCCACAGGCGGCGACCACGACGGCGAGCGCGAACAGCGATCGGGAATTCACGACTTGCCTCCCAGGCGGAGCACGACCCGGTACGCGTTCGACGACGTCGGGTCGAGATCGACGACCGCGAGCGAGTCGTCGAGGAAGTTGGCCACCAGGAGCAGGCGGCGGCTGGGCACCGGGGCGCTGGCGATCGGGCCGCGGCCGGTGAGCGCGGTCGCCTCGACCGCGCCGCCGCCGCGCGGGTCGACGACGTAGACCTGGCCGTCGGCGTAGCACGTGACGTAGGCGCGCTCGCCAGCGCCGGTGTCGGCGGCGGCCACCGAGGTCGCCTGGCGGCAGATGTCGGTCGACGCGATCACCCGGTTGACCGGCACGCCGGTCGGCCCGAGGCTGGTGTCGAACTCCTGCAGCGCCGGCGGCATCCGGTTGACGAAGAACGCGCGATCGCCGCCGTCGCGGAAGACGATGCCGCGCGAGTCGTCGGCGACGCCGCCGGTGTTGGTGCCGCTGCCGACCGCGTTCTGGAAGAAGAAGCCGCCGCTGACCAGCGCCGGCTGGCGGCCGGCCGGGCGGGCCACCGAGAACAGGAACACCCGATCGGTGTCGACGCTCTGCGCGTACAGCAGGTCGTCGGGGCCGGCCTGGCGCCCGGCGATGCCCGACATGCCCACCGCCAGGCCGATCGACCGCGCGTCGACCAGGCTCGGCACGCCGGTGGCCGGCGAGTCGATCAGCGAGATGATGCCGTTGGCGAAGTGCGACACCACCGCGAACTGGCCGAGCGAGTCGGCGAAGACCCCGTACGGCTCGCTGGGCAGGCCGGGCGGATCGTCGAAGCCGGTCAGCTCGACCAGCCGGTGGTCGTCGTCGCACAGCGGGAAGCCCTGGCCGGTGCTGCACGCCAGCTTGCGGGTCGCCGGGTCCCAGTCCATCCAGGTGATCGACGGATCGCCGCGCACCGGGACCAGGAGGCGCAGCTTGCCGCCGCCGAGGTCCTGGGTCGTCACCGCGCTGGCGAAGTTGCCGATGCGGACGCCGGCGTCGTCGATCAAGAAGTCGGCCTCGGGGCAGGCCAAGGTCTCGGTGGCGTCGGTGTCGGCGCTGCAGCCCGCCGGGACGGTGCGGTTGCTCTTCCACGCCGCCACGACCTGCTCGACCGCCGCCAGATCGACCACCTGGACGGTGCCCGAGTCGTAGGTCAGGTCCGAGTTGGCCGACACCACGAACGCGACGGAGTCGTCGGGGGCGACCGTCACCGCGGTGGGGTAGAAGATGCGGTCGGGATCGGGGCGGACCTCCGACTCCGAGGCGGTACACGCCACCAGGCCGGCGGCGAGCAACGCCCAGCGAGACGAACGGACGAGATCCATGGCAGCCAGCTTGGACCGGCGGCTGCCGGCGGGGGTTGCCTGGGTGACGCGGCGCACAATCATGAACGGTCTCCGGCCAGCGCAGCCCGGGCGGCGGCCACCCGGGCGATCGGGACCCGGAACGGCGAGCACGACACGTAGTCGAGGCCGTACCGGTGGAACGCGAGGATCGAGGCGGGATCGCCGCCGTGCTCGCCGCACACGCCGATCTTGAGGCCGGGCTTGGTCCGGCGGCCGCGCTCGACGCCCATCGCGACCAGCTGGCCGACGCCGGCGGTGTCGAGGGAGGCGAACGGATCGGCCGGCACCAGGTCGGTCTCGAGGTAGGTCGGCAGGAAGCTCGCGACGTCGTCGCGCGACAGCCCCAGCGTGGTCTGGGTCAGGTCGTTGGTGCCGAACGAGAAGAAGTCGGCGTGGCCGGCGATCTGATCGGCGACCAGGCACGCGCGCGGCAGCTCGATCATCGTGCCGATCGTGTACGGGATGGTCGCGCCGGCCGCGGCCAGCTCGCGATCGACGACCGCGGCGACCTCGGCGCGCAGCCGGGCCAGCTCGCCGGGCACCATCACCAGCGGGATCATGATCTCGGGCAGCACCCGGGCGCCGGCCCGCTGCGCGGCGATCGCGGCCCGGGCGATCGCGATCGCCTGGGTCTCGTAGATCTCGGGGAACGTGATCGCCAGCCGGCAGCCGCGGTGCCCGAGCATCGGGTTGGACTCGGTCAGCGCCCCGACCTTCGCGGCGATCACCTCGGGCGTCGTGCCCAGGTCGGCGGCGACGCCGGCGATCTCGGCGGCGGTGTGCGGCAGGAACTCGTGCAGCGGCGGGTCGAGCAGGCGGATCGTCACCGGCAGGCCGTCCATCGCGGCGAAGATCTCGGTGAAGTCGGCCTGCTGCATCGGCAGGATCTTGGCCAGCGCCGCCTTGCGCCCGGCGACGTCGCTGGCGACGATCATCTCGCGCACCGCCAGGATGCGGTCGGTGGCGAAGAACATGTGCTCGGTGCGGCACAGCCCGATGCCCTCGGCGCCGAACTTGCGCGCGGTGCGGGCGTCGGTGGCGGTGTCGGCGTTGGTCCGGATCTTGAGCGTGCGCGTGGTGTCGACCCAGGCCATCAGCTCCTCGAGCTCGGGCGACAGCGCCGCCGGCGCCAGCGGCGCGCGCCCCGCGAACACCTCGCCGGTCGAGCCGTCGATGGTCAGCACGTCGCCGCGCTTGAACACCTGATCGGGCGCCCCGCCCTTGCCCAGCACGGTCAGCTGGCCGCGCGCCGCCTCGACCCGCAGGCCGGTGGCGCCGGTGATGCACGGCTTGCCCATGCCGCGCGCGACGACCGCCGCGTGCGAGGTCATGCCGCCGCGGGCGGTGAGGATGCCGACCGCGGCCTTCATGCCGACGATGTCCTCGGGCGAGGTCTCGGTGCGGCACAGCAGCACGTGCTCGCCCTTGGCCGCGGCGGCGTCGGCCTCGGGCGCCGAGAACACCAGCGTGCCGATCGCCGCGCCGGGCGACGCCGGCAGGCCCTTGGTCAGGGCCGGCGGGCGGTGCGCCGCGTCCAGCGTCGGGTGGAGCAGCTCGTCGAGCTTGCCCGGCTCGATCCGCAGGATCGCGGTGGCGCGATCGATCAGGCCCTCGTGGACCTGATCGACGGCGATCTTGACCATCGCCTTGCCGGTGCGCTTGCCGGCGCGGCTCTGCAGCATCCACAGCTTCCGGTCCTGGACGGTGAACTCCAGGTCCTGCATGTCCTTGTGGTGGCCCTCGAGCCGCGCGCACACCTCGTTCAGCCCGGCGAAGGCCTCGGGGAAGTCCTGGGCCATCGCGGCGATCGGCAGCGGCGTGCGCACGCCGGCGACGACGTCCTCGCCCTGGGCGTTGACCAGGAACTCGCCGTACAGGGCCTTCTCGCCGCTGGCCGGATCGCGGGTGAACGCGACGCCGGTGGCCGAGGTGTCGCCGAGGTTGCCGAACACCATCGCCTGGACGGTGACGCCGGTGCCCATCGCCGCCGAGATGCCGTGCATCCGGCGGTAGGCGTCGGCGCGCGGGTTGTCCCACGACCGGAACACCGCCGCGATCGCGCCGTCGAGCTGGGCCCAGACGTCGTCGGGGAACGGCGCGCCGGTGGCCGCGCGGATCGCCTGGTGGTAGTCGGCGCACAGCGCCTCGAGCTGCGCGGCGTCGAGGTCGGAGTCCTTCTGCACCCGCGCGGCGTACTTGCGATCGGTGAGCAGGCGCTCGAACACGCCCTCGTCGTGATCGTCGTCGCCGGCGCCGACGCCCAGCACGACCTCGGCGTACATCGTCAGGAACCGCCGGTAGCAGTCCCACGCGAAGCGCGCGTCGCCGGTGCGGGCGGCCAGCCCGGCCACCGTCGTCGGGTTGAGCCCGAGGTTGAGGACGGTGTCCATCATGCCCGGCATCGACACCGGCGCGCCCGAGCGCACGCTGACCAAGAGCGGCCGCGCGGCGTCGCCGAACGTGGTGCCGGTGGCGGCGCCGACCGCCGCGACCGCCGCGCGCAGCTCGTCGGCCAGGCCGGCGGGATCGGCGCCGTGCTCGAGCCGGTGGCGGCACACCTCGGTGGTGAGCGTGAAGCCGGGCGGCACCGGGATGCCGAGCCGGGCCATCTCGACCAGGCCGGCGCCCTTGCCGCCGAGCAGCGCCGCCGCCGCCTTGTGATCGGGGATGCGATCGACCGGCGCGCCGCTGTCGGGCGCGCAACCGAACGTGTAGAGCCAGCGGTTCATGACGCGCTCCCTTGGGCGGCCAGGCCCGGTGCGGCCGGCCCCTGCGAGGCCAGCCGGAAGTCCGCGATCGCCGCGAACGGCGCGAGGATGCGGTGCAGCAGCGACAGCCGGTTCTCGCGCAACCCGGCGTCGGGATCCATGACCATCACGCCGCCCTTGTCGAAGAACGCGGCCACCGTCGGCTGCAGCTCGACCAGGATGGCCAGCATGTCGCGGTAGGCCTGGCCGGCCTGGGCCGCGTCGAGGCGATCGACCACGCCCTGGAACGCGCTCCACAGCCGGTGCTCGGTGTTGCCGTCGGCGACGAACATCGCCGGCTTGACCTCGCCCGAGATCGCGATGCCCTTGGCGTGGGCGTCGTCGAGGATGTTGGCGATGCGCTTGAACACCTCGCGGGCCGCCGGCGGCACCACCGCCAGCGCCTCGGCGCGCAGCCGCGCGTCGCAGACGTCGTCGAAGCCGGCGCCCAGCGCGGCGTCGACGTCGGGCCCGGCCAGGCCGCGATCGATCAGCACCGTGCGCAGCCGGCCGCGGAAGAACTCGTGCAGCTCGCCGCAGTCGGTGTCGGTGATCTCGACCTTGCCGGCGAACTGGTGGGCGGCGATCTCGATCAGCGTGTCGAGCTTGATCGGGAAGCCGCGGCCGGCGCCCAGCGTCGCGTGGCGCTCGCCGCCCTTGCCGAGATCGAGGTTGATCGCCAGGATCGCGTTGGCGGCGCGGCGCAGCCCGTAGGGGTCGGCCGAGCCGGTCGGCTTGAGGCCAGTGCCGAAGCAGCCGACCAGCGTGTCGATGCGATCGGCGACGCCGACGACCGCGCCCTCGAGGCTGGCCGGCAGCGCCGCCCCGGCGCCGCGCGGCATGTAGTGCTCGGCGATCGCGCCGCCCACCGCCGCCGCGGCGTCGGCCCAGGCCGGATCGGCGGCCAGCTGGCGGGCCGCGTAGTGCTTGCCCATGACGCCCTGCAGCTCGGGCAGCTCGCCGACCACGCCGGTCAGCAGGTCGCTCTTGCACAGCTCGGCGGCGCGGCCCGCCACCCGGCGATCGAAGCCGACGTGATCGGCCAGCGCGTCGACGATGCCGACGATCCGCCGCACCTTGTCGCCGGTCGACTTCGCGTCGCCCAGCTTGGCCTGGAAGACGACGTCGTCGAGCTTGGCCCGCAGCGCGCCGAGGTCCTTCTTGCAGTCCTCGGCGAAGAAGAACCGGGCGTCGGACAGCCGGGCCGCGAGCACGCGCTCGTTGCCGGCGCGGACGATCGCGGCGTCCTTGGTGACCGTCGCGGCGATCGTGGCGAAGCGCGGCGCCAGGCGGCCGCCCTCCTCCAGCGCGAAGTAGCGCTGGTGGGTGCGCATGGTCAGCACCAGCGCCTCCTCGGGGACCTCGAGGAACGCGCGGTCGAAGCTGCCGGCGATGCCGACCGGGTACTCGCACAGCCCGGTGACCTCGTCGAGCAGGTCGTCGTCGGGGCGCACGACGCAGCCGGTCTCGGCGGCCAGCCGGCCGAGCTCGGCCGCGATCATCCGCCGCCGCGCGACCGGGTCGACGATCACGAACGCCGGGCGCAGCACCTCGACGTAGTCGGCGGCGCCGGTCAGGTCGATCGCGCCGGGCGCCAGGAAGCGGTGGCCGCGGGTGGCGCGGCCGGCGGCGACGCCGGCGAAGCGCACCGGCACCACCTCGCCGCCGAACAGCGCGACCAGCCAGTGCAGCGGCCGGACGAAGCCGACCTCGCGCCAACCCCAGCGCATCGACTTGGGCCACGGGATCGCGCCGATGAGGTCGGTCAGCAGCGCCGGCAGCACCGCCAGCGTCGGCTGGCCGGCGACGTGGCGGGTGGCCACGACGTACAGGCCCTTCTTGCCCGGCACCTCGGCCTTCTCGAGGGTCGCGGGATCGACGCCGTTCTTGGCGGCGAAGCCGAGCCCGGCCTTGGTGACCGTGCCGTCGGCGGCGAACGCGGCGCCGATCGGCGGGCCGACGACGCGCTCATCGAGATCGGGCTGGCGATCGGCCAGGCCGCGCACCACCAGCGCCAGCCGGCGCGGCGTGCCCAGCGCGGTCACCTCGCCGTAGGTCAGGCGGGCGGCGTCGAGGCGGGCCTTGGCCAGCGCCGGCAGCTCGGCCAGCGCGCGCGCCAGCATCCGCGACGGGATCTCCTCGGTCCCCAGCTCGAACAGCAGATCACTGGCCACGGGCCACCTCCGTCGCGAGCGGCGACACCGCGCGGGCCGCGGCCAGCGCCGCGGCGTTGACGCCACCCTCCTCGGCGGCCGCGAAGGCCGCGGCGGCCTTGGCGCGATCGTCGCCGGTGAGCAGCGGGAACCCCAGCTTCGCGCGGGACCGCACGTAGGCCTCGGCGCAGGCCCGCGCCATCGCGCGGACCCGGCCGATGAAGCGCGCGCGCTCGGTGACGCTGATCGCGCCGCGGGCGTCGAGCAGGTTGAACGCGTGCGACGACTTCATGCAGTGCTCGTAGGCCGGCAAGGTCAGCCCGCGCTTGAGCAGCCGGTGGCACTCGGCCTCGTAGCGCTCGAACAGGCCGAAGTAGAACGCGGCGTCGGTCTCCTCGAAGTGGAAGTGCGAGTACTCGACCTCCCACGGGTGGCGGATCTGGCCGTAGGTCACGTTCTTGTCCCACTTGATGTCGAAGATGCTGTCGACGTTCTGCAGGTACATCGCGATGCGCTCGACGCCGTAGGTCAGCTCGGCGGTGACCGGCAGCAGATCGATGCCGCCGGCCTGCTGGAAGTACGTGAACTGCGTGACCTCCATGCCGTCGGCCCACACCTCCCAGCCCAGGCCCCACGCGCCCAGGGTCGGCGACTCCCAGTCGTCCTCGACGAAGCGCAGATCGTGGGCCGCCGGATCGAGGCCGATGCGGCGCAAGGACGCGAGGTAGAGGTCCTGCACGTCGGGCGGCGACGGCTTGAGGCCGACCTGGAACTGGTAGTACGCGCCGAGCCGGTTGGGGTTTTCGCCGTAGCGACCGTCGCCGGGGCGGCGGCAGAACTGCGCGAACGCCGCGTTCCACGGCTCGGGACCGAGCACACGCAAGAAGGTCGCCGGGTGGAACGTGCCGGCGCCGACCTCGACGTCGACGGGTTGCTCGATCACGCAGCCGTGATCGGCCCAGAACCGCTGGAGCTCGAAGATCAGGTCTTGTAGGTACATGGGGGATCCGGGGGCGCGCGAAAGGCGGCGCACCGTACCTCGCGAAAAACGCCCCGGTCAAGGAGCTAACCCCTTGCGATCTCTTGACGATCGGCAACGGGCCGGCTAGCGTCGTGGCGATGCAGAGGGGTGCACCGCTGCGCGCTCGGGTCGAGCGTGGATCCGCCGTCGGGCTCGTCGGCGCGCTGGCGCTCGCCGCCTCCGGTTGCTCGCTCGTGCTCGACTTCGACAAGCCGACCGACGCCGCGCCCGCCGACGCGCCGGTGACGCCGGAGCAGTGCGGCGCCAACGAGCCGAACGACACGCCCGCCACGGCTACCGCCTGGGCCGGCCAGGACATCAGCGCCGCGATCTGCCCGACGGGGGCCGTCGGTGACGTCGACCTGTTCGCGGTCGGGCTGGTCGACGGCCAGCCGATCCGCGCGACGATCACCTTCATGAACCGCAACGGCGCCGGCGATCTCGACCTGCGCCTGCTCACCGGCGACGGCGGGATGGTGCTCGACGACTCCAAGGCCTCGGCCGACACCGAGATGGTGCTGTGCCCGGGCGGCTCGCCCTGCCCGCCCATCACCAACGGCACGTACTTGATCGAAGTGAAGGGCTTCACCGCCTCGGTGACCTCCGCCTACGTGTTGCACATCGAGACCACCGCCGACGTCGACGCCGGCGTCGACGCGATGTGACGTCGCCGCGACGCGGCGAACCTCAGGCCGGCTTCGGCTCGACCTCGCGCAACGCCGCCACCAGCGGATCGGCACGGTCTTTCGGCTCGGCGTGGACGTCGGGGTTGATCGCCTCGCCGTCGGCGCCGTGGACCTCGGGCGCGTAGGGATCCTGGCCGTAGGCGTCGCGCACCAGCACCGCCCGCTCGGGCTCGGGGTGCACCGGCGCGGGGACGTCGTCGGGATCGGTCGGCGCGGTGGCGGGCCGGGCCGGGAGGTTCGGGATCGCGACCGGCGTCGTGGTGCTCATGCTTCGAGCTCACTGCAACCGCAGGACCACGCGCACAGCGCGCGCCCACGCGCCGGGTCGCACACCACCCCGGGCGGACGCGCCCATCGCGCGCCAGCGCACGTGCCTCGCCTCCGACTCCGACTCCGACTCCGGCTCCGACTCCGGATCCGGCTCCGGCTCCGACTCCGACTCCGGCTCCGCGCACAGGGCTCCGGAAATGCGAACGGCCCGGTCGTTCCGCTGAACGCTCCGGGCCGTCGTAGCGGCCTACCTCCCCGACCACCGTTGGCGTGGAGCAAAGTACTGCGCATCCCCTGCCACCACCTGGGCCCCGGCGAATGCCGGGGGAGGGTTTGGCGACAAACCCTCTCAACAACACTATCTCGTGCGCTTGACCTTCATCGGCAGCATGATCGACACGCCGACGCCGGCGAACAGGTGGTGCAGGAAGCGGCTGTCGTCGTCCTTCACCGCGAGGTCGGCGTTGAAGTCGGCGCCCGACGGGTTGTCGGTGAACGCGTAGTCGCGCACGGCGAGGTCGATCGCCATGAAGTCGTTCACGAACACGTGGATGCCGCCGCCGAGGTACAGGCCCGGCTTGAAGCCCGAGTTGAGCGGCGGGTCGTCGTTGGGGTTGTCGTCGGGCACCGGGCCGTTCATGCCCATCTCCGGCGCGCCCGGATCGCGGTCGTCGCACACCGACGCCGCACAGTCCGAGGTCAGCTGCGCGAACGAGACGCCGCCCTGGAAGTAGAAGTCGAAGTTCACGAACGCCTTGCCGAACGCCGCCAGCTTGCCGTACCACGGCGTGAGGCTGACGTAGGCGGCGCCGTGGATCGGCATCTTGTTCAGGTGCTGGGAGAACTCGGTCTTCGACGGCTCGCGGCTGCCCGACGACGCGCCCATCGGCGGGGGCGGGTCGGACTCCTCGAGGGTCTTCAGCACGCGCTCGGTGAGCTTGGTGTCGATCGACGCCGAGCCGACGCCGATGACGCCGAACGACAGCATGTCGTTCATGTGGTACTCGAGCTTGAGACCACCGCCGACGAAGTGCCGGAAGTCGGCGTTGATGGTCGACTCGAACAGCGGCGTGGCCTCGAGGCGCTTGGCCACCAGCAGCAGGCGGTGACGGACCGCCGGCTGCGAGTCGAGGTCGCTCTTGTTCTCGGCCGAGGCCAGGCCGGGACCGGCCAGGAGGCCAGCGGCCAGCACGCTGCCGAGCAGGAGACGGGCGTTGTTGGTCACGGGGTAGCTCCTGGCTTCAGCGGAAGGTGGTGTACTCGAAGCTCGGCGGGATCCAGAAGCTGGCCCCGAGCTGGAACATCACGTTGTTGATGAACGCCGTCTCGGCGTGGTCCTTGGCGTCCGCCGCCGACGTGTACATCATGCGGTCGGTCGGCTCGAACTTGTCGACGAAGATGTAGTCGCGGATGCCGAGGTTGACGGTGAACCACTTGGCGAGGAAGAACCGCATCGACGCGCCGATGTTGGGCGTGATGAGGATGTTGGTGAACGCGTCGTAGCGCGGGTCGCGCGGGATCACCTCG
>Ga0073899_10003729_pt1 | contig 13444 bp, 14 predicted proteins | sample KloWWTmetaKNB5Ph_FD_88975 | JGI IMG/M metagenome (GOLD analysis project Ga0073899, IMG submission 88975) | Active sludge microbial communities from Klosterneuburg, Austria, studying microevolution and ecology of nitrifiers - Klosterneuburg... | ecosystem: Engineered > WWTP > Aerobic digester >... | reverse complement strand
CGTTGGTGGCGTTCTGGTGGCTCTCCCCATACTCGTCCAGCCACTGGTGCATGGTGCGGGCGGTGGTCATGGTCGCGGGATGTTCAGGTATCGTTCAGCGAGGATGCGCGCGTGGTGGTCGCTGTGCCCGGCGATGGTCCAACCGATGGCGCGTACGGTGATCCGGTTGTTGTTCGCCGTGCCGCTCCGGTCCAGTGCCTCGCTGGGCAAGCTCCGGAAAAGCGCGAGGGTGGAGGCGCGCACGAGGTCGAGTTCGTCCAACAGGTTCTTCAGCGCGCGGCGATCGGCGTGCGATGCGGGCGTGTACGCGTTCTCATCGAAACCCGGGAGCGCCGTGCCGTCTTTGCGGGCGAAACGCAGCGCGCGGTAGGCGAAGATGCGCTCGGCGTCGATCACGTGCTGCACCACTTCCTTGATGGACCACTTGCCCGGCGCGTAGCGGTGCTCCGCCAGTTCCGTCGTCACCGTGGCCAGCGTGCCGTGCAGGTTCCGTTGTGCGGCGCGCAGGGCGTCGAAGAGGTCAACGCCCATGGCCTCGGCCACGTAGCCATGATAGAATTCCGGAAGATCGGCCAGCGGCGGCCGCGCGAGGGCTTCCATGCGCCCGAAGATAGCTGGAGAAGCGCGCGTACTTGATGGACCGGGGCAAAGGACGCGCGGGGTGGATCTCGTTCACCTGGTCAGGTCCACCACCACCGGTTCCGCGCTTCCGCCGATCTCCTTCAGCATCAGCATCCAGCCCGTGCCCATGCGCCACCAGCCATCGCGGGGGCAGGCGGGGTCGTCCAGGGCGATCACGCCCACGTCCACGCCGGGGCCACAGGCGCGGCGGTACAGTGCGCGCGAGCGCCGGGCATGCACGCCCATCGTCATCACGTCGCACGCGGTAATGCCGTCGGCCCTGGCGCGCACGGCGAAATGATTGGCGTTGGCCCAGCTCCGGCTGTCCGGATGGCCGTACGTGGGCACGGCGATGATCTCCGTGCGCACGCCCAGCTTGCGCAGGCGGGCGGCGCATTTGTGGGCGTACGTTGGCCAGGCCGCTTCCTCCGTTCCATCGGGGTGAATGAAGACTGCGGTGTCCTGCGTCCGATGCACGTTCTCGCCGTTGATGCGCAGGTAACGGATGAAGATGTTGTCGTTGTCCATGCCGGATGATCCCGCATGGATAGAAGCGATCCGCAAGCGACGGGCACGGATCTCCCGATCGGTCAGGAGGTCGGCATGCATGGGTTCAACGTCCGCTGCCAGCACGGTATCCCCGTCCGCGATCAGCAGCACCCGCGCGCCGGGTACGCCGGCCACGTTGACGGCGATGCGTCCCTGCACGGGAGTATCGAAGCGCGCCTCGATCGCCTCGCCCGCTTTCAGGTAATACGCGAAGGGACGCACCGAGCCCGTGGTGTACACGCGCCGGTAGCGCAACGAATCCGTCCATCGCGGTACTTCCTGCAACGGCTGTTGTTCCATCCAGCCCTCCACCACCAGCACGTCGCCACCACTGCGTTCGGTGATGGCCAGGTACGGGTGCGCGGCGGTGAGCATGGCGCCCAGTATCGCCACGGGCCCGGCCACCAGCCAGAGGAGGAACTGGCCGCGTTTCATTCCTCGCCGCCGATCGCGTTCTTCAGCTCCATCAGCTCCGCGCGGGTCTTGCGGTCGCCCGTTACGAGGCATTGCAGGGCCCCGGCCTCGCACGTGCGCAGGGCCTCCTCCGCACGGCCCAGGTCGATGAGCAGCAGGGCGAGCTGGTAATAGCAGGCGATGTACTTCGGGTCGTCGGTCAACAGGTGCTCCAACTGCTCCACGGCCTCCTCCATGGCGCCGGATCGCTTCAATTCCAGTGCGATGGCGTAGCGGATGAAGGCCTCGCCCGGCTCCTCGGCCAGCATCGCGCGCAGTTGATCGAGGCGGGAGCCCATGTGGTGGTTGGTGGTACGTGGGCTCAGAAGAAGCGTATCGTGAGGTCGATCAGCTTCTGCTTGAAACGGTCATAGGGCATCAGCAGCAGTTCCAACGGGCCCGGCATATGCTGGGTGAGCACCGCCCGGGCGTTGGAGAACTCCTCGAAGCCGAAGCGCCCATGCCCCTTGCCGATACCGCTGTTGTTGGATCCACCGAAGGGCAGGTGAGGATTGAAGAAATGTACGGCCGAGTGGTTCACGCAGCTGCCGCCAGCGCGTGTGTTGTCCAGGATGTGGCGGATGTTCTTGCGGCTGCGGCTGTATACATACAGGCCCAGGGGCTTCTCGCTGGCGTTGATCCGCGCGATCACCGCGTCGATGTCCGTGTAGGCGATCACCGGCAGCACGGGGCCGAAGATCTCGTTCGTCATCAGGGCGCTGTTCTCCGGCACGCCCGTCATGAGCGTGGGCGCGATGTAGTTCTGTTCAGCGTCGAAGGTGCCGCCCATGCGCACTTTCCCGCCAGCGGCCACGGCGTCGTCCACATATCCTTTCACGCGCAGGAAGTGGTGGGCGTTGACGATGCGGTTGTACGAAGGCTCGCGCTGCGGGTCGCCGGTGTAGAATTTCTCCACCTGCTCCTGTACCTTGCGGATGAACGCCTCTTCCTGGCTTTTGTGGATGAATACATGGTCCGGGGCGATGCAGATCTGGCCGTTGTTGAAGTACTTGCTCCAGGCGATGCGCCGGGCGGCGAGGTCCAGGTCCGCCGTTCCGTCCACGATGGTGGGGTTCTTGCCGCCCAGTTCAAGCGTCACAGATGCCAGGTGCTTCGCGGCGGCGGTCATCACCACCTTGCCGATGGCGGGCGAACCGGTGAAGAAGATGTGGTTGAAGGGTTGTTCCAGCAGCGAGGTGGTCGTTGCCACGCCGCCCTCGACCACGGCCACTTCCTCTTCGGGAAAGACCTCCGTCACGATCCGCTTGATCAATGCGGAGGTGTGGGGTGTGAGTTCCGAAGGCTTGGCCACCACGGTGTTACCGGCCGCGATCGCGCTGACCATGGGGCCGAAGGTCAGGTTCACGGGGAAGTTCCATGGCGAGATGATCAGGACGACGCCCTTCGGCTCGTGCTTGATGCGCGAGCTTGACCCCAGGAAGGCCAGCGGCGTGGGCACGCGCTGGTCGCTCATCCAGGCAGACAGATGCCGCTTCGCGTGCTTCAGTTCGCTGGTCACGGCGTAGATCTCCGCCAGGTCCACTTCGGTGGGGTGCTTGCGGTAATCGTCGTAGAGCGCCTCTTTGAGAGAGGGCCGGTAATTCAGGATGGCCTGGTGCAGGGCATTCAACCGGGCCTTGCGTTGGCGAACAGTGGAGTTCGCAATTGGCGCCTGAGCGTTCCGTTGAAGGTTGAAGATCCGTTGGATCTCCGCTGCGGGCGTTTCGGCCACGATGTTCGCTGGGGCCGTGCGTGTGGCGGGCATGATCCGGGTCTCAGTGTTCATGGTCACGGTCGTAGCAGCCATGGCCCTTTGGCCAACCGCAGGCAGTATGGACGATCCGCACAGGCCGGTCAAAGTTCGCGCCGGCGCCGGGAATGCTCGTGGGCACAGGGCCCACATGCCCCTCAAGGTGCCGGGTCCGTTAATCGAAGAATTGGTCCACGAACGCGGTTACCCGGTTCGCGTTGTCCTGATACTGCTCGTAGGTCGCCCAGGCCGCGTGTCCGCCCCCGGGGTAGATGGTGTCGTAATGCCAGAGGTTGTTCGCCTGTAAAGCCGCGCGCAGCGGTGGTACTTGTGTCGTGGGGATGAGCGGGTCCTGATCCCCATAGAAGGAGATCGTTGGCGGCGCTGCCGGAGTTACCCGCGCGGCGGGGCTCACCTCGGTGAACAAGGACTGGTTCCCCGCCTGGTCATAGGCCGCGTTGCCGATGAAGGTCGCGAACAACCCGAGGACCACAGTGTTGCCCAGCAAGGCCGGATCGGAGAAGTCCGTCGGCCCCACCGTATTGATCACGCCTTTCACATAGTGGCCGGGATCGAAGGCGTAGGCATAGAGCATGGACAGGTGCCCGCCCGCCGATCCCCCGTACAGGCAGTATTGTTCGGACACGCCGTACACGGGCCGCTGGATCTCCGCGAGGGCCGCCGAGATGTCCTGGATCTGCTTCGGATAGCCGGGGCTGGCTACGGTACCCAAACGGTAATTGATATTGATGATCGCGTGGTCCGGGTAGTAGGTCTTGAACGAGGCCATGGTGGACGTATAGTCGGCTTTGTCGCCGGCCGACCAGCCGCCGCCGTGGATCAGTACGAAGACCTTGGTGGAGATGCTGTCCCTGTTCGCGGGCAGGTACACGTCCATCTTCTGCTTCGCATCGTCCCCGTAGGCTATGTTGGACAGGTCGTACGCCTGTGCCGCGTCATAGTGGACGTCGCTGTCAGGGGTCTCTTCCTTCTTGCACGAGGTGATCGCGAGCAGGAGCAGGAAGGCGCACAAGGTCTTTTTCATGGGTCGGGGCCGGTCTGATCTCAGAAGCGCAGCGAGCGCTCTTGGAGTGGAACGGTCCCAGTGCAAGTGTAGTGCCTGTTGGCGCTCGTTTTTCCGGCCGTGCGGTGCCCTCGGCGCACGGGCCACGAGCGGGGCGGCAGCTTCAGGTCCCGCGTAGCGCAGCGGTCACCATGCCTTCTTCATCCCCCGGCGCGATCCATGTCCACGATGTGTCGCGCCGCAGCCAGGTAAGCTGCCGCTTGGCGTAGTTGCGCGTGTGCTGCTGGATGCGCTTTGTGGCCTGTTCCAGCGTCAGCGCGCCATCGAAATGCGCGAAAAGCTCCTTGTAGCCCACGGTGTTCAGCGCGTTCAGGTGGCGGAAGGGCAGGAGGGCGCGCGCCTCGTCCACGAGTCCTTCGGCCATCATGCGGTGTGTACGGGCATCGATGCGGGCGTACAGTTCTCCACGCGGCAGGTCCATGGCAATGCGCACGATGCGGAGGTCGGTGCGTTGCTTCGGGCCGGTTCGCTGGGCGCTGGCCGCATTTCCCGAAACGAGGCATATTTCCAGGGCACGTACCACGCGGTGCGGATTGTTACGGTCGATGCGTGCCCATGTGGCCTCGTCCAGCCCGCGCAATCGCTCAGTCAGCGCGGGCAGACCCTCATGGTCCATCCGTTCCTGCAATTGTTGGCGCACAGCGGGATCACTCGCTGGCAGCGGGTCCAGGCCGTTGCACAACGCGTCGATGTAGAGGCCGCTTCCTCCCACGAGCACGGCGGTGCCTGAGCGCGCGAGGATGTCCTGCAACAGTGGCTCGGCTTGCCGCGCGAATTCGCCCGCGCTCCAGGTCTCCTCCAGTTCCAGGTGGCCCAGGAAATGATGCTTCACACCGAGCAGTTCATCGGCCGTCGGCCGCGCCGTTCCGATCCGCATGGACCGGTAGAACTGCCGCGAATCGGCGCTGATGACCTCCGTGCCGGAATACTTGGCCAACGTGGACGCCGCGTGTGTTTTCCCGCTGGCCGTGGGGCCGCCGATCACAATGAGGGTGGGTGGCATGGTGCAGCGAGCAGCAGGCAGCAGGCGGTTCGTGTTCAGCGAGTGTCTTCGAAGGGATGCCAGCCGCCTACTGCTTGCTGCCTGCTTGTAGTTCACCGGTATTCGTCACCGAGGTCATCCCCTCCGCCGTGCCCGAACTCGTCATGCTCGTCGCCCTCTTCCGCATCATCATCGCCGAAGCCCATGTCCTCGTCCGCGTCGTACACCTCTTCGGCCTCTTCGCGCATCTCATCCTCCACGTCATCGGCGCCGGGGAGCAGGATGGGATCCATGCGGCTGTGCTCGCTGGGCGGGGTGCCCACGCTCATCTCCACCTGCGGGTAGGTCTGGTCCTTGGCGGGCTTGCCGGTGTGGATGCACTCGCAGAGGAACATCCACATGTTGAGGAAGTCGTAGGCGTACACGTAGCGCTGGCTCTTGCCCCGCACGTGGTCGCCGATCTCGGTCTCGGCCATGAGCGCCGGTACCTGGCCGTCCTCACCGAAACCCAGGTCGGCCAAGGGGATCTCAGCGCCCTTGCCCCAATCCTCATCGCTCACGTAGAAGCTCGCCATCTCATCGCCCGTGAAACCGAAGGCAGCTTTGATCGCCTTGTGGAAGTCGAGGAAGGTCTGGTCACGGCGGATCTCGATGTCGCGGAACGCTTCGCTGGCGTCGTCGATCATCACACGGAAACGGTAGAGGGACATATGGGGTGCGGCCGGAGCGGGAGCGCGAAACTACTGTACGGAAGCGGTCGGGGTCGCGGGCGGGTTGCGTGTTGGCGGGTTGGCGTGTTGCGGGTTGCAGCGTCAGAACGCGCAACGCGCAACGCCAACCCGTCAACGTCCCCCGAACGTCAGCCCTTTTCTTCCAGCGGCCGCTCCATCCCCGCCACGGGTGTGTGCCCCAGCTTGCGGCCGGTGTCCAGCATCAGTTGCCAGGCCTGTGCACGGTCGTTGGCGATATGCCCGTCGAGGATGGCGTCCTTGATCACCGCCTTGATGTCGCCGATGAGTTTGCTGGGCCCGACGCCGAAGGCCACCATCACGTCCTGCCCGGAGATCGGCGGTTGGAAGTTGCGCACGCGGTCCTTCTCCTCCACCTCGGCCAACTTCAGCATCACCAGTTCGTAGTTGCGCAGGTAGCGTTCCTTCTTGCGCTCGTTCTTGCTGGTGATGTCGGCGCGGCAGAGGATCATCAGCGCGTCGATGTCGTCGCCCGCGTCGAAGAGCAGGCGGCGGATGGCGCTGTCGGTCACCTCGTCCTTGGTGAGGGCGATAGGCCGCAGGTGCAGGGCCACCAGTTTCTGCACGAAGCGCATCTGCTCGTCCAGCGGCAGTTTCAGGCGGCGGAAGATGCCGGGTACCATGCGCGCGCCCTTGTCCTCATGGCCGTGGAAGGTCCAGCCGTGCTCGGGATCGAAGCGCTTGGTGCGCGGCTTGGCGATGTCGTGCAGCACGGCGGCCCAGCGCAGCCACAGGTCATCGCTCTTCTCGCACACGTTGTCCAGCACCTGCAGCGTGTGGTAGAAATTGTCCTTGTGGCCGATGCCGTATTTCTCCTCGGCGCCCTGCAGTTCCAGGAACTCGGGGAAGAAGCGGGCCAGCAGGCCGCTGTCGCGCAGCAGGACGAAGCCGGTGCTGGGCTTCGGGACGAGCAGGATCTTGTTCAGCTCGGTGTGGATGCGTTCGGCGCTGATGATGTCGAGCCGCGTGGCGTTGCGGCGGATGGCGTCGAAGGCGGCAGGGTCGATGGTGAAGCCGAGCTGCGTGGCGAAGCGCACGGCGCGCATCATCCGCAGGGGGTCGTCGCTGAAGGTGATGTCCGGGTCGAGCGGCGTGCGCAGCAGGCCCCGGTCCAGGTCGAGCAGCCCGCCGAAGGGGTCCACCAGCGCGCCGGCGCTGCCCTCATTGAGCGAGATGGCCAGCGCGTTGATGGTGAAATCGCGCCGCTCCTGATCGTCCTTGATGGTGCCGGGGGCCACCTCGGGCTTGCGGCTGTTGCGGCTGTAGCTCTCCTTCCGGGCGCCCACGAATTCTACCTGTACGCCGCCGAGCATGAACATGGCCGTGCCGAAGTTCTTGAACACATGCACGGGTCCCGGACCGAGGCGTTTGGCCACAGCCTGGGCGAAAGCAATTCCGTCGCCCTCGACCACCAGATCGATGTCCTTGCTGGGGCGGCCGATCAGCAGGTCGCGCACGTGGCCGCCGATGGCGAAGGCGGGGATGCCGCGCGCCTTGGCCTCCTCGGCCACGGCGGCGAAGAGCGGCTGCTCCATCAAGCCTTCGATGCGCGCGGGATCGACCGTGTAGCGGGACATGGGGCTGGCGTGAAGGGCGGCAAAAGTAGGCGGGTGGCACGGGCCGCGATCCGGCCTTACCTTCGTCTCGCTAACGATGTCCACCACGCGCACATACGGCCCCATCTGGATCGATCCCGGTCGCGTGAGCGGCGTGCCGTGCTTCACGGGAACGCGGGTGCCGGTGCAGAACCTGTTCGACTACCTTGAGGACGATGGCAACCTGTCCGGGTTCCTCGATGAATTCCCGAGTGTGAAGCGGGAACAAGCAGAGCAAGTGCTGAGGCTCACTGAACGGATGCTGACCACGGAGGCTCTGCTCGATACGTTTGCTGCTTGACGAGAATGTGACGAAGCATCTGGCTCCGTTGCTGGCGGAGCATGATGTGGTGACCGTTCAACGGATGGGGTGGAGTGGTCTGTCGAATGGGCTTCTGCTCGGTGCCATGACGGAAGCAGGTATCACCGTTCTGATCACAATGGACCGTAACCTTCAGTTCCAGTTGCCCTTGGCCAATTTCGGGGTGAAGCTGATCGTGCTGGTGGCCAAGAGCAACGGCATAAGGTCGATAACGCCACTGGTGCCCGTGTTGCTGGAGTATCTCGGCAGTTCAGATCGGGACACGGTGAGGCTGATCAGAGTGTGAATGCCTACGGAGTGGAGGGGCGGCAAAGAGCAGGGGATGTAGTGGTCGGTTACTTCAGAAAGGAGCGGACCATGAAGAATACGATAGTGGCCCCGATCAGGATCATGAGAATGCGTTCGGCCTTGGTGTGTCTCGGCTGAAGGGTATGCGGGGGATAGTCCATCACCCACTTGCCTTGCATCGCCATCCTCGTCAAGGTGTCGAGGTCAACGGGAATCCGCTTGACCTGCATGGACGGGGGATTTCCCCATGATATACTCCATGTGGCCATGGATTCACCGTGTGTGTGGAAATACCTAAGGAACCCTGTCATGTCCACGTTGAATTCTTTGGCGTAGGCTTCCATAAACTCAAAGTGGTCATCACCCGTACAGCCGAGGTCATGTTCGATATCTGTGCATCGCAGGATCTCGTCGCGTGAGCATGCGACCTTGTCGATGATCATGGTGATCAACCGCTCGCGTACCTCGCTATCGGTCATGGCTGAGAAATGGCCTGGCCGGTCCCGATCCCCCCCGCGCACCTGAAATGCCCCTTCGGGCAGGCCCTGTGCCCATGAAGTCCGCACGGCCGGCAGTCAAGCTGTTCGGTCGTTTCCACCACGCGGCCGTTCTCTCGCAGCGGCCCGAAGCCGAACGCGGGCACCGTGCTGCAGAATACCGCCGTAACGGGTGCGTTCATGGCGCTGGCGATGTGCAGGGGCGCGCTGTCGTTCACGTAGTTCATCGCGGCGCCTTCCATGAGCGCGGCGCTTTCGAGAAGCTTCAGCTCACGCGTGAGGTCAATGCCGCGCCCCGATGCGGCGATGATGCGTTGCGCGAGCGCCGTATCGCCGGGCGCCCCGATGATGAACACCTGCTGGTCCTTCGGTAGCGACTTGACAAGTTCCACCCATTTGTGCTCGGGCCATTGCTTGGTGTACCACACGGAAGCGGGAGCGATGGTGACGTAGGCCATATGCCCATGTGCCCATGTGTTCGTGTGCGCATGGGCCCTCGCGCGGGCCGCGTCGTCCGGGTAGAGGCGGGGCAATGGCCGCGTACTGTCGGTCAGGTGCTCGATCAGCGCGTTCAGGCGGTCCACTTCGTGCCTGCCATCACCGATAAGATGCTTGACGTTGCGCGAGAAGAGGAAGCTCAGCGGGTTCTTGTCGTAGCCGACCTTTTCCTGGCCGCGCGCCAGCACCGTCATCAGGCCGGTGCTGAGGAAGCGCTGGCAGTTGATGATGTGGTCGTACCGTGTTTTCCGTAGTTCGCCGATCAGCTGGAACAGCGCGCGCGTTTTGCCCTGGCGCTTGTCCCAGATGAAGAGATGGTGCAGGAAGGGGTGCCCGGGGAACAGCCCTTCATTCCCCTTGCGCACCACCAGGTCGATCGCGGCGTCCGGGTAGAAGGCGTGGAGCTTTTCGAGCAGCGCGGTCGCGAGCACGGCATCGCCGAGGAAGGCGGTCTGTATGACCAGGAAGCGCTTGGGCACCGAAGAGGTCTTCGGTGCCCAAGGTAGCTGTAGGGCCTGGTCTCAGCGCTTCACGAAGCGAGCATGCTGCACGGCACCGCTCGTGAAGAGCACCCGGATGGAGTAAGCGCCCGGTATGAGTGCGCGCGTGTCGAGCTGGTTCGTTCCGGCGATCGCGCGTTGGCTGTATACCAAGCGCCCGTCGGCCCCGAGCACATCCACCCGTAGTACGCCGCTGGTCAGATCGATCCTCAGCACGTCCATGACCGGGTTCGGATACACCACCAGCACGGTGGCTTCCGTCTCGTTCAGGCCCGTGCTCTCTTCCACATTGAGCACAGCGTCGTTCGTGCGGATCGGTTCGTTGAAGTCGAAATAGATGTCGGCCGCGTTCACCAGTTGTTGCCCGATGGCCAGGTTGTTCACCGGACGCAGGCGGAAGCTGATGAAGCCCTGGCTGCCGGCCATGTCGCTGCCACTGTCCGGGAGCATGATGTTAGCGAAATCGAAGCGGAGCACGCGCGGGTCGTCCAGCGAGGCCTCGTGACCATGAGACGCCGCCAGGATGCTGAACGTGGTGAGGTCGAGCAGCGGCGAGATCGTGTCCAACAGATACACGTTGTAGGCCGGTCCGGTACCGGTGTTCTGGAAGCGGATGGTGTAGTCCACGTAGGTATCCTCGCCGAGGTAGTAGATCGATGCGCTCTGGCGTGTGCTCGTTTCCACGAGTTTGTCGTTGGGGTCGTACGAGCCGGTGATGGTGCGCGAGGCCTGGTCGGAATCGTTGTCGGTATTCGAATCCGGACTGTCCAAGGTGATCGTGGCGTCGCTCGTGCGCACCGTGCCGACGAGTCCTGCATCGGCGGGCACCATGAACATCGGAACCACGTCGAACGCACTGAATGCGGCCATGTCGGCGATCACCCATTGGAGGTGGCCGGCTTCCGCCAGGTCCGGGTCGATGGTGCAGTCCGAGTAGGTGAGGATGGGATCGTAATAGAGATCCAGCACCACGTTGGTGAACGTGTAGGGACCCACATTCGCGACGTGGATGTATTCATCGTGGGCGAATCCGGGGACGGCACCGTTCATATAGACGTGTACGGAAAGGTCCGGCCCGAAGGTGGGCGACATCGGCAGGTCGATCACGGCCGTGGGCGTGCCAGCATCCAGGGTGAACGCGGCGGGAAGCGTGGTGCAATCCGAGGAATAACCCTCCAGGTCAGCATCGAGTGCATAGCTGTTGTAGAGGTATTCGCGTGCATAGGTCCCGTCGGATGCCGTCATGGCGAGGTGGCCTCCGGGTTCCACGGAGAGTACACGGAAGGGCAGGCCGGGTTCGCCGCCATCCTGTGTACAGTCGTCGTCCACGTCGGCGAAGACGATACCGCTGAGCGAACCGCAAGGCTCCGTGGTCTCGGGCACAACGATCGTATCCGTGAAGTAGCAATTCGTGCCGTATACCCCGAATGGCAGGTTGTCGTTGGGCGTGTAGCCGCTGAGGATGTACTCCCCAGGCGAGAGGTTCGTCAACGTGAACGGGTTCGTCATGGGCGCGTACCAGTTCTGGTCAGGCCCGGTTACGAAGATGGAATCCAGCATGTCGTAGCTGACGGTGAACGCCCCGGTGCTTCCCTGCGGACAGCTGGGCGTGATGGACTCCACGGTGAGCGTAGGCTCGGGCGCTTGTATCACGCTGATCGGGCCGTACACACCGGTGCAGCCTTCAGAGTCGGTGATCGTCACGTTGTAGGTCGTGTTCGCGCAGAGACCGGTGAAGCTGAACCCGGAGGACACGTAGCCGTTCGGTCCGGGGGTATCGAAGGCGATCGTGTAGGGGGCGACACCACCCACGGAGTAGGAAAAGTGGAAAAGGTTGCCCGAGCAGTCATCGTCGATGCAGGACCAGACGGTGACGGGCTCCACGGCAGGGAAGAGCGCGGTGGTGGAGGTGATCTCCACCTCCCCAGTGGCCGAGGTTCCTTCGTCGTCCGTGATGGTCACCGAGTAGAGGCCCGGGGCCACGCCGGCGATGTTGGAGGTGGTGGCGCCGTTGCTCCACGCGTAGGTGAATGGCCAGACACCGCCATCGGTGTAGGCCCAGGCCGATCCCAGGTTGGTCCCGCACGTGGCGTGTTCCACCTGGAACAGCACGTTGAAGGCGAGCAGTGGGGAGCCGAGAAGCAGTAGTCCGAAAAGGTGTAGTGTCCGGATCATGGTGTGTGGCTTTGGAGGGATGCGTGTAAGACACCTATGCCCGGCCGATCGTTGCCTGCGGTTATCGAATATCCTGGTCAGACGGCGACGTTGTGCTCACGTAGCGCGTCGTTGAGCGAGGTTTTCCTGTCCGTGCTCTCCTTGCGTCGGCCGATGATGAGCGCGCAGGGTACGCCGTACTCACCGGCGGGGAATTTTTTCGGAACGGTGCCCGGTATCACCACGGAACGCGGCGGCACGAAGCCCCTCGTCTCCGCGGGTTCAGGCCCGGTAACGTCGATGATGCGCGTGCTCCCCGTGAGCACCACGTTCGCGCCCAACACGGCCTCCTGCCCCACGCGCACGCCCTCCACCACGATGGCGCGGCTGCCGATGAAGGCCCCGTCCTCAATGATCACGGGCGCGGCCTGCACGGGCTCAAGCACGCCACCGATGCCAACGCCGCCGCTCAGATGCACACCCTTACCGACCTGCGCGCAGCTGCCCACCGTTGCCCAGGTGTCCACCATCGTATCAGTGTCCACGTAGGCCCCGATGTTGACATAACTCGGCATCATGATCACCCCGCGTGCCAGAAAAGCGCCGTACCTCGCCACGGCATGCGGCACCACGCGCACGCCGAGCTGGGCATAGCCCTGCTTCAACTTCATTTTGTCGTGGAACTCCAACGGCCCCACTTCAATTGTGCGCATCTGTCGGATGGGGAAGTACATGATGACCGCCTTCTTCACCCAATCGTTCACTTGCCAGCCGGTGGCTGTTGGTTCGGCCACACGTAGCCGACCCTTATCCAATTCTTCAATGACCTGCTCAATGGCGTGAATGGCGTGTGACCCATTCAGCAAGGAGCGGTCCTCCCACGTCCGTTCGATGATCTCCTTCATGGTCCGCAAATATGGGCGCTCGGGTCATGGCTACTTTTGAGGCCCCCACGTACTCAATGAACGCAACAGGATTGTTGGCCGCCTTCGCGGCGGCGATGTGGCCACTTACCTATAGAGCACGCTTCGAGGCTACGGTCGCGGCAGGTCGCGCGGCGGCCGAGGGGGAGGTGTCTTACCCTCCGGAATACACCAAGTTGAATCTGGCACGTACGCGAAGGGTGGAAAAGACCCTTCGGATCCCGGAACACGTGCAGGCTGTGATGCGCACGGCCGCTCCGCAGGCCTGGCTGGTGATCACCGAGGAGTGGTGCGGTGATTCCGCGCAGAACTTGCCGGTGCTTCTGGCTTTGGCGGCGTTGGCACCGGCGATCGAGGCGAGGATCCTTCCACGTGATGCGCATCCGGATGTTATGGACCAATACCTGACCGATGGTGCACGAAGCATCCCGAAGTTGATCGCCTTCGAGCATTCAACCGGCCGGGAAAGGTTCAGATGG
>Ga0073899_10003728_pt1 | contig 13449 bp, 13 predicted proteins | sample KloWWTmetaKNB5Ph_FD_88975 | JGI IMG/M metagenome (GOLD analysis project Ga0073899, IMG submission 88975) | Active sludge microbial communities from Klosterneuburg, Austria, studying microevolution and ecology of nitrifiers - Klosterneuburg... | ecosystem: Engineered > WWTP > Aerobic digester >... | reverse complement strand
TGGGGCCCAACGGTGCCGGCAAGTCCAGCACCATGCGGATGATCGCGGCGGTGTCGCCGACCTCCGGCGGCCACCTGAGCATCCTGGGCATGGACCCTCACACGCATGGCTCCCAGATCCGTGCCCGACTCGGGGTGTGCCCCCAAGAGGATTCACTCGATAACGAACTCAACGTGAGCGAGAACCTCATCGTCTACGGCCGCTACTTCGGGTTCTCCCGGGCGCACCTGCGCGCCAAGGTCGCCGAACTGCTCGATTTCGTTCAACTCGGCGACAAGGCCACCGCCAAAGTCGAGCAACTCTCTGGTGGGATGAAGCGTCGTCTCAGCATCGCGCGCAGCCTGATCAATGACCCCGAGGTGCTGCTGCTCGACGAGCCGACTACGGGCCTCGATCCTCAAGCCCGTCACGTGCTGTGGGATGGCATCTATCGGCTCAAGCAGGCGGGTGTGACCGTCGTACTGACCACGCACTACATGGACGAGGCCGAGCAACTGTGCGACCGGCTTGTGGTGATGGATAAGGGCTTGATTGCGGCCGAAGGCACTCCGCGCAGCCTGATCGAAACTCACTGCACGCGCGAGGTGGCGGAGTTGAGGTTCAAAGGCGATCAACAGTACGTCGACCAAGTCGCCGATCTCGCCGAGCGCATCGAAGTGCTCCCTGATCGCCTGCTGCTCTACACCGACGAGGGCGATCGCGCTGTCGCCGCCGTACATTCGCGTGGCATTGCCACCGAGGTAGCTCTTGTGCGTCGATCCTCACTTGAGGACGTGTTCTTGAGTCTGACCGGGCGCACTTTGGTGGACTGATGAGCCAGGTCAGCACGTGGCAGTTGGTCACTCGCCAGTGGGACTACTGGAAGACGGTGTATCTGCGCACCTTCCGGGGCAGTTTCGCCTCCAACTTCTTCAGTCCGCTCTTCAACGTAGTGGCGCTGGGAGTGATGTTGGGTGGCTTCGTTAAGGCCGATCCGGCCACGCTCAGTGGCGCTCCCAGTTATCTGGCGTTTGTGGTGCCGGGGTTGTTGGCCAGCACAGCCATGATGACCGCATTCGAAGAGGCCAGCTATCCAGTGGTGGGTGCGCTGAAGTGGGAGCGCAGCTATTTCGCGATGCAGGCCACGCCCTTGACCCCGGTGGCCATCCTGTGGGGCCACCTCCTCTACATCACTGCTCGTTTGGTGATGGTCTCAGTGGTTTTCGTGGCAGTGATGGTGCCCTTTGGGGTGTTCGCCACCTGGTGGTCCCCGATCGCTGCCATCGGCGCCTCGACATTGATCGGCCTGACGTTCACGACCCCGATGTATGCCTTCAGCGTGCACGTGGGCACCGAAACTTGGTTCAACCTGTTTTGGCGACTCGGAGTCATGCCGCTCTTCCTCTTCTCCGGCGCGTTCTTCCCGATCACGAATCTGTCGCCCTCCATTCGCTGGCTAGCCCAGGTCCTGCCGCTGTCCCACGGGGTTGACCTCACGCGGATGCTGGCTCTCAATCACGTCGACCTGGGCACGTTGGCCGCACAGGTGACCTACCTGGTCGTCGTCAGTGCGCTGGGCTACGTGTTGTCCGTGAGGGCGCTCACCCGAAGGCTGGCCTCGGGATGAGCCTCGCGATGTATGCCGGCGCGAAGCACGTCGTGTTTCGCAATTTCATGGTCGCCAAGCGCGGCTGGCCCTCGTTTATCTCCGGCTTTGCCGAACCAGTCCTGTACCTGTTCTCCATCGGGGTTGGCATGGGCAAACTCGTTGATGGTTTCGACATTGACGGCAGGTTCGTCACCTACGCCGCGTTCGTTGCCCCGGCGATGTTGGCCGCGTCGGCCTTCAACGGCTCCTTGTTCGACTCAACGTTCAACGTCTTTTTCAAGCTGAAGTACGACAAGATTTACGACACGATGATCGTCACGCCGCTGACGGTCTTCGATATTGCCCGAGGCGAGATCATCTGGTGCGTCGCTCGCAGCACGCTCTATTCGACCGGGTTCTTGGCGATCATGGCCGCGATGGGGATGGTGCACTCGTGGCTGGCCTTGCTCACGATCCCGGCGACGATGCTGATCGGTTTCGCGATCGCCTCGATCGGGATGGCGTTGACCACCTACATGAAGTCATGGCAGGACTTTGAGTTCATCACCCTCGCGGTGACTCCCTTGACGCTGTTTTCTGCGACGTTCTTCCCAATCACGGCCTACCCGCTCGCGGTGCGTTGGATCGTGGAGTTCACCCCGCTCTATCGCGCGGTGGTCATCTGTCGCGAACTCACCACAGGCATCCTCACGTGGGGTTCTGCCTGGTCGGTGGTCTATTTCGTGGTGGTGGGGTACTTCGGCGTGAACGTGATCGGGCGGCGGCTAGCGAAGTTGTTACTCCACTAGCCGCCGCCCGGTTCGCGACTACATCTCGTAGTTGCTCAACTGATGCGCATCGCGCTCGACTTGGTGGTCAACTGCGGAAGGTTGCAACCGCTCGACCATCGCCATCTTGTAGATCACGAGCGAGAACACGATCACGACCACGATGTCGACCCACATCGGCAAGATGCCTCGGGCCCAGTCGCCGTAGGAACCCAAGAAGCCGATCACAAGGTGTCCCAACATCCACGGCACGATCCAGAGGGCTGCCGGAGCGGTCTCCATGCCGTCGGTGCGCTTCATCTTTGCTCCGATGACGAAGATCGCCATGCCCAGAAGCATCGAGGCCACGATGATGACGGTCGTCTTGAAGCCACCCCAGTAGATGATCAGGTTGGCTGAAACGAACGCTGCCGGCAGCACGAAGCCAGGCATGGGCACCCGGTAAGACCGTGGGCGGTTCGGGTCGCTGCGCTGCAGCGCAGCTAGGGCAACCGGAGCAATGGCGTACATCACCGCGGTGGCGCCTGTGACGGCACCAACCAGAGCACTCCAACTGGGGAACGGGCCCAAGGCAACGCAGCCGATGACTGAGCCCAAGATGATGGAGAACCAGGGAGCCCCGACCCTGTTGGTCTTGGTCAACGCTGACGGCATCTCGGCCTCTTCGCCTAGGGCGTAGGAAAGCCGAGCCGTGGTGCCGACGTACACAATCCCGGTGCCGGCCGGAGAAATCACGGCGTCAATGAGCAGCACCTTGGCCAGCCAGCCGATGCCGAGGGCCAGCGCCACGGTGTACCAAGCGCCATAGTCAGAGACGTCACCCAAGGGGTTGCTCCAGTCTTTGGCGACTGCAGAGGGCTCGAGTGCGCCAATCAAGACGATCTGGAGGGCCAAGTAGATCGCGGCCCCGATCGCCATGGCGGTCAGGATCGCGCGAGACAGGTCGCGCTTGGGGTCCTTGGCCTCGCCCGCCAACTGCACTGCCTGCTCGAAGCCCTGCAACGCAAACACCACACCACCGGTCAACGCCGCGAACACGCCGTGGAAACCGTGGGGCATAAACCCGCCGCCGGTGCTGAAGTTGCCAGGCTCGAACTGCACCGAAGCCACCACCAAGATCGCCAGCAGCGGAACGATGGTCTTCCAGATCACGATCCAGGTGTTCGACTCAGACAAGAACTTTGCCCCGGCAAGGTTCATCGCGGTGAAGAAAATCATCGAAATGAAGGCGACCACGAGGCCGCGGCCGTTGAGCATCCCCGCCGTGTCGAGCATGTTGAAGTTGGTTTTCGCCCACTCGGTGCTGTTGACGTAGGCAATGCAGGCCAGCACCTCGATCGGGCCAATGAAGACTGCCTGGAGCCACGCAGCCCAACCGGCGAAGAAGCCGGCAAGAGAGCCGTGGGAGTAGTAGGCGAATCGACCAGCCGCACCAGCGACGGGATAGGCCGAACCAAGTTCGGCATACACCAACGCCAGCAAGCTGAGCATCGCTGCGGCCAGGACCCATGAGAGTACGGAGGCAGGTCCGGCGACTTGGGCGGCGTTGAGCGCACCCATCAGCCACCCCGAACCAATGATGGATCCCAGAGAAATGAACATCAGGCCCCAAAAGCCAACGGACCTGACGAGCCCTCCTGACTTGGGGGCTTCGGTTGTTTGACTCATGCGCGAACCTTTCGGGGGTTAGGGTGTCGAGCGTTCGGCTAGTCGGCCCAGTGCTCAAGGCGCCTTTTGGAACCTAGGGGTGACCGACGGGTAAGGGAACAAAAATGTCTGACAATCTTGAGGACCGCGGTGAGACACACGGAGTTTTGGGCCCGCATGGAGGCCCACTTTGGCTCGGCGTACTCCCATGTCTGGGCAGATCAGACCGTCATTGCTGCCCTCAACCACCTCACCGTTAACCAGGCACTCGACTCGGGGGTTGCTCCTAAGGTCGTATGGCGCGCCGTGTGGGCCTTTGAGGAAATGCCGCTTTCTGAGCGCTGAGTCCGACCTCGGTTAGACCTGGCTTGGCGCGAGGAGCAAGATGCACCCAATGACCGACTTGCAGCACGTCCAGCGTCGAACCGTGCAGACGCTCATTGGATCCCAAGCGGTCGGTGCCCTCGCGATCACGATTGGCATCGCCACGGCCTCGCTGCTTGCCCGCGACATCTCCGGAAGCGACCAACAAGCCGGGTTCGCCCAGACGGCCCAAGTTCTTGGCCAATCGGCTGGAGCCTGGTGGCTGGCGCGCGTCATGAACACCTATGGCCGCCGCGTAGGGCTCGTCACCGGCTACCTCGTCGGTGCCGTGGGTGGCATCGTGATCGTGCTCTCCGGTGTGCTGCACTCGATGCCGCTGCTCTTGGCGGGGGCAGTGCTACTCGGATTGACCTCAACCGCCAACAGCTCCTCGCGTTATGCGGCGACTGACCTAGCTACCTCTGAGGTGCGTGCTCGGGCACTTTCTGTTGTTGTGTGGGCCTCGACCATCGGCGCAGTGGCGGGACCCAACCTCACGGCTCCGGCCGTGGCGCTCGCCCGGAGCCTCGGAGTGCCCGAACTAACCGGTCCGTTCTTGCTCGGCACCGGCGCCATGCTGATCGCGGCCTTGATCTTGTGGGTGCGCCTGCGCCCCGACCCGTTGCTGCTCGCTCGTGAGGCGGCGAAGGCTCCCGCTGCGGGGGGAGCGACCTCATGGGCTGCGGTCGTGGAGGTCATTCGAGAGCGCCCAGTCGTTGGCTACGCGATGGTGGGCTTGGCAGGCGGCCAAGCCGCGATGGTCTCGGTCATGGTGATGACACCCCTGCACATGGAGCACGGGGGAGCCACCTTGAAGGTCATCGGCATCGTCATCAGCGTGCACGTCCTGGGCATGTTTGCCTTCTCCCCACTCTTGGGCTGGGCAGCAGACCGATGGGGCCGGGCATCAATGATGATCGGCGGGGGGCTTGTCTTGCTGCTTGCAGTCTGGTTTGCCGGAGCCTCGGCCGCCGGAATGTCCCACGACATCGTGATCGGCCTCTTCCTCCTGGGAATCGGTTGGTCGATGGCGACAGTTGCCTCCTCGACTCTGCTCGCTGATGAGGTGCCTCTAGAGGCTCGCACCGACGTGCAAGGTGCGGCCGACATGTTCATGAGCCTGGCTGCGGCCGTTGGCGGCGGCCTATCTGGGATCGTCGTCGGATCGCTTGGATTCGGGTGGCTCGGCTTCGGTGCCGGCATCTTGGGTGCGATGGTCTTAAGCGCCGGCGTACTCGCACGGCGACACGCCGTGTCAGCCTGACCAACTCGAACACGTGTTCGGTGTAGTTTCTCGTCCACAGGCACCGCGTAAGTCAGTCGAATCCACAGGCTGAGTGAGGTTAAAGAAACTGTCGGTGGCCTGACTTAGGTTCGAAAGCACTATGAAGAAGCCAAAGAGAGACAGGACCCCCGTCATGGCAGCAGCTGCTGGCAACGACCGCGACAAGGCGCTTGACGTCGCGCTGGCCAACATCGAGAAGCAGTTCGGCAAGGGCTCAGTGATGCGTCTGGGCGAGGAGACCCGGGCACCGCTCGAGATCATCCCCACCGGCTCCATCGCGCTCGACGTGGCGCTCGGCATTGGCGGGCTTCCGCGCGGTCGAGTCGTCGAGATCTATGGCCCTGAGTCTTCTGGTAAGACCACCGTGGCCCTCCACGCAGTTGCCAACGCCCAGCGCGCCGGCGGCATCGTGGCCTTCATCGACGCCGAGCACGCACTCGACCCCGACTACGCCAAGGCCCTCGGTGTCGACACCGACGCGCTGCTCGTCTCCCAGCCTGACTCAGGTGAGCAAGCCCTCGAGATCGCCGACATGTTGGTGCGCTCCGGCGCCCTCGACCTCGTCGTCATCGACTCCGTTGCCGCCCTTGTGCCCCGCGCAGAAATCGAAGGCGAGATGGGTGACAGCCACGTCGGCCTCCAAGCCCGACTGATGAGCCAGGCGCTGCGCAAGATGACCGGTGCCCTCAACCAGTCAGGCACCACCGCCATCTTCATCAACCAGTTGCGCGAAAAGATCGGCGTCATGTTCGGCTCACCCGAAACCACCACCGGTGGCCGGGCGCTGAAGTTCTACTCCTCCGTGCGACTCGACGTTCGCCGCATCGAAACCCTCAAAGACGGCACCGACATGGTCGGCAACCGCACCCGGGTCAAGGTCGTGAAAAACAAGGTCGCCCCGCCCTTCAAGCAAGCCGAATTCGACATCATGTACGGGCAAGGCATCTCCCGCGAAGGCGGCCTGATCGACGTCGGCGTCGAAGCAGGACTGGTCCGCAAAGCCGGCGCTTGGTACACCTACGAAGGCGACCAACTAGGCCAAGGCAAAGAAAACGCCCGCACCTTCCTCCACGACAACCCCGACCTCGCCAACGAGCTTGAGAAGCGCATCCTGGAGAAGCTCGGAGTTGGCCCCACCGTCGACAAGCCAGCCGAGTTTGTTGCTGATGCTGGTATCGACCCCGACGGGATCGACTTCTAAGGGAGCCGTGAAACCTACGATCTCCCGGCGTTGTCAGTCGGTCGCAGTACCTCCGTACTGCTTCCCTTTGCTGGGGGGAGCCGTGAAACCTACGATCTCCCGGCGTTGTCAGTCGGTCGCAGTACGTTCGTACTGCTTCCCTCCCTCCGCCTTGGGACATCGCAGGTTTGACGACTCCTATGTGGGGGAATTTTCCGATCTTCGGTTTCGCGGTGCGCTTCTCGGGGCGTCGCATGAAATTTGTCAGGTCATTGGGGGTCCTGTGGAGCTTGGATTTGAGGCTCTCCATTCCGGTGTTGTGAAGTCTGCGATCTCCCGGCATCACTGTGGCTGTGATTCTCGACAGGCGATTCTTCGGTGAGGGCGGGGGCGGAGCCTTCTGAGGAGCGCGACCTTGGACCCGAGGCTGATCCGGAGTCGGTGGCGCGCAAGATCTTGCTTGATCAGCTCACGGGTCGGGCGCGCACCCGCAAGGAGTTGGCCGACAAGTTGGCCTCGCGCAACGTGCCCGATGACATCGCAACCAGGCTGCTGGATCGGTTCACCGAGGTTGGGTTGATCGATGATGCTGCGTTCGCGCGGTTGTGGGTCCAGCAGCGCCAAGAGGGCAGGGGGTTAGCCCGGCGGGCGCTCGCTCAAGAGTTGCGGCGCAAAGGCGTCGACGACGAGGTTGCCCGCGAGGCGCTTGATGAGCGGGCCGCCGACGAACCAGACGCCGAGGTTGAGGTGGCACGCGAGATGGTGCGCCGCAAACTGCGCTCGATGCGCGGGCTTGACCAGCAGGTGGCCGTGCGTCGGTTGGTGGGCATGTTGGCCCGCAAGGGACACAACCCGGGAGTCGCCTATCGCGTCGTACGCGAAGAACTCGACGCCGACCTGATCGACCCCGACCTCTGAGGTGTGTGCAGGCTCACGCAGCGCTCACCTCATCGCGCGTTTAGGGTCAGTGCGTGAACGTCCTCGCGCTCTTTGAGAAGTCCAAGACCATCCCACTGCTGGGCACCCGAGTCTTTGACTGGGGGTTCTCGCGCAAAGCGCCCTACTTCGGTTCGATCTCGCCGCGCTTCACCGTGGTCGAGGCCAATCACGCCGAACTCGTGATCAAAAACCGCCGAGCGGTGCACAACCACATCGGCACCGTGCACGCCATCGCCCTATGCAACGGCCTCGAAGCCGCCATGGGTGCACTCGCCGAAGCCAGCACCCCGCGCACCAAACGGTGGATCCCCAAAGGGATGACAGTGCACTACACCGCCAAAGCCGACTCCGACATCACCTGCATCGCCGAGACCAACCCCGAGCAATGGACCAGCGATGACCCCGACCTGCCAGTGCGGGTGCGCGGAGTCCGCGTCGACGGCACCGTCGTGATCGAAGGCGAGATCCGACTCTGGGTGACCGACAAGCCCAAGGCTTAGCCACACATCTGCCCTGCTCGAACGGGCAAAGGTGGCGGATCGGCGTGAGCGCCGTACCCTAGTCCGGTTATGCCTGAACCAGTGACGACCGTGCCACGCACCTACCAAGTACGCACCTACGGGTGCCAGATGAATGTCCACGATTCCGAGCGCCTGCGCGGCCTGCTGGAAGACGCTGGCTATGTCGCCGCCGAGGCAGAAGCGACTCCGGACGTGGTCGTGTTCAACACGTGCGCGGTCCGCGAGAACGCTGACAACAAGTTGTACGGCAACTTGGGACACCTAGCTCCCATCAAGGCCAAGACCCCCGGCATGCAGATCGCCGTGGGTGGGTGCATGGCCCAAAAGGACCGCGACACCATCACCACCCGTGCGCCGTGGGTTGACGTTGTCTTCGGCACCCACAACATCGGCTCGTTGCCAGCGTTGCTCGATCGCGCTCGCAGCCAGTCAGAAGCACAAGTCGAGATCTTGGAAAGTCTCGAGGTCTTCCCCAGCACCTTGCCGACCAAGCGTGAGTCGGCCTACGCCGCGTGGGTCTCGATCAGCGTCGGCTGCAACAACACCTGCACGTTCTGCATCGTGCCGTCGCTGCGCGGCAAAGAGAAGGATCGTCGCCCCGGTGAGATCCTCGCCGAGATCGAGGCGCTGGTGGCACAGGGCGTCTGCGAGGTCACGCTCCTTGGCCAAAACGTGAATACGTACGGCGTGGAGTTCGGCGACAAATTCGCTTTCGGCAAACTGCTGCGCGCTTGTGGCCAGATCGAAGGTCTCGATCGGGTGAGGTTCACCTCTCCGCATCCCGCAGCCTTCACCGACGACGTCATTGAAGCCATGGCAGCGACCCCGAACGTGATGCACCAGTTGCACATGCCGCTGCAGTCCGGGTCCGACAAGGTGCTCAAAGACATGCGGCGCTCTTACCGCTCCGCGAAGTTCCTGGGCATCTTGGACAAGGTGCGTGCAGCGATGCCGGATGCTGCAATTTCAACCGACATCATCGTCGGCTTCCCCGGTGAGACCGAAGAGGACTTCCAAGAGACACTCCGTGTGGTCAGGCAGGCGCGGTTCGCGCAGGCCTACACCTTCCAGTACTCCATTCGCCCCGGCACCCCAGCAGCGACGCTGCCCGACCAGATCGCACCGGAAGTGGTCAAAGACCGCTTCGATCGACTGGCAGAACTGGTCAACGAGATCGCCTGGGAAGAAAACAAGCGACTTGTCGGTCAATCGATCGAGGTGTTGGTCGCCGAGGGAGGCGGGCGCAAAGACGAAGCGACCGAGCGCCTCTCGGGTCGCGCCCCTGACAACCGGTTGGTGCACTTTGCCCCGCATGACGAAACAGGCGCCCGCGTCGAAGTGCGTCCTGGTGACTTGGCGACCGTGAAGATCACCTACGCCGCTCCGCACCACCTTGTTGCTGATGGTGCGGTGATGTCGGTGCGTCGTACTCGTTCAGGCGACGCCTGGGAAGCCCGTCGCGCAGAGCCAGCTGCAGGGGTTTCGTTAGGCCTGCCCAGCATTGGAGTGCCGGCTCCGGTGGCAGACGCGCCAGGCTGCGGGTAGCACACAGCCCCGCACCGAAGTGCGGGGCTGCGCTGGTTAGGTCAGTTGTCGCCAGTCTGCGACTGAAGTGCGTCTTGGGCCTTGTCGACAATGCCCTCGAACTTGCCGTCGGTCTTCTCGTCCACCATGTCGCCGGCCTTGTCGATGAGACCATCGACGGTGTCAGCGTGCTGGTCAACGAGGTCTTTGGCCTGGTCAAAGATGCCCATGCGGGTGCCTTTCCATCATGCGTGGCGAGTCGGAGGCCCGCCCATCACGGAAAATCGTGCCATTACCGCCCAAAAACCACCACACCGGGAGGGGAGCAGGGCGCAAGCATGGTGTGGGGCAAACTTCACCCATGAGTACGCCGCGAGTTGTAGCCGTCGTCGGGCCGACGGCTGCAGGTAAGAGCGAACTCGCACTAGATCTCGCCCAGGCGTTGAACGGTGAGGTCATCAACACCGATGCCATGCAGGTCTATCGAGGCATGGATATCGGCACCGCCAAGCTGCCCGTCCATGAGCGACGCGGGCTCACCCACCACCTCTTGGACTTCATGGAGGTTGAAGAGACCGCCAGCGTGGCTGTGTTTCAAGACCTGGCACGCGCAGCCATCACCCATTGTCACGAAGCTCTCGTCACACCTGTGCTGGTCGGTGGCTCCGCGCTTTACACCCGGGCAATATTGGATCGGCTTGAGTTTCCGGGCACCGATCCGCAGGTACGTGCTCGCCTGGAAGCCGAACTAGACGCCGTCGGGGCGCAGGTGCTGCACCAACGGCTCGCCTCTCTCGATGCCAGCGCCGCAGCTGACATCGAACCGCTCAATGGCCGCCGCATCGTCCGGGCGCTCGAGGTCATCGAGATCACCGGTGGACCGTTCACAGCGACCATGCCCGAGCACGAGTACTTCTACCCAGGTGCAGTGCAATTCGGCGTATGTGTGGAGCGCGCAGCGCTCGATGAGCGCATCGCCCAGCGAGTTCACCACATGTGGGAGGGGGGCTTAGTTGAGGAAGTTCGCGGTCTCGAGTCACGCCTGCGCGATTCGCGTACGGCGAGCCGAGCCATCGGCTATGCCCAGGTCTTGGCCTTGCTTGCCGGGGAGATCACCGAGGCAGAAGCGATCGAGAAGACCATCGTGGCAACCCGACGATTTGTGCGTCGTCAAGACGCGTGGTTCCTCAAAGATCCCCGCGTGGTGTGGCTTGAGGGAACTGAACTGGTCGATCAGGCGCTCGGTGTGCTGGAACGCTTCGAATCCTGACTAGAGTCGCCACGTGAGCGAACTGCACTTCGTGAAGGGCCACGGCACCGAAAACGACTTCATCATCATTCCCGACGCCAATGGCGTGATTGACCTCAGTGACTCGCGGGTGCGGGCACTGTGTGATCGCCGTGCGGGGCTGGGTGCCGATGGGGTGATTCGCGTGGTGCGCACTGATGCTTGCGACGACCCTGCTGCGGTTGCGGCTCGCGATGAGGCCCTGTGGTTCATGGACTATCGCAACGCCGACGGCTCGCTCTCACAGATGTGTGGCAACGGTGTGCGCGTCATGGCCCTCTATCTCGCCACTCATGCCGACGTCGACCTGCGCAATCAACTGCTGATCGCTACACGTGGCGGCATCAAGCGCATTGACTTTGACGGCGCCAACATCACTGTCGATATGGGCGAACCCGTGGTCAAGGGTGAGTCGAATGTGGGCGTGGGAGCCAAGTCGTGGTCATCGCGTCACGTCGATATGGGCAACCCTCACGCCGTGGCCTTTGTTGAGTCACTTGAGGATGCGGGCGATCTGCGTGAAGCGCCGCAGTACGACGAATCGGTCTACCCCGAAGGCGTCAACATCGAGTTTGTCACCCGAGTTGGCGATCACCATGTCGCAATGCGGGTTCACGAGCGTGGCGTGGGCGAGACCCGCTCGTGTGGCACCGGAGCGTGCGCTGCGGGTGTGGTCGCGGCCCTGGTTGATGGCGCGGAGCGAGGCGAAACCTATGTGGTGGACGTGCCAGGTGGCGTGCTCGAAGTCACCTGGACTGCTGAGGACCGAGTGCTGCTGAGCGGACCAGCGGTGCTGGTCGCCGAGGGCACCGTCGACCTCTAGGTCACTTCACCGAGAAGCCGCCATCGACCGCGATGGTTTGGCCTGTGACGAAAGCTGCGCCCTCCGAGGCTAGCCACACGGCCACGCCTGCGAAGTCAGCAGGGAGCCCATTGCGACCGATATGAGAGCGTGAGGCCAACGCCTCTTCGACTCCTGGCACCGCCACTGTTGGCAACGTCATCGGTGTGACCACAAAGCCTGGGATCAAGGTGTTCGACGTGACCCCTGATGCTGCCCAAGCTTCTGACTGCGATCTGCTCAGCCCGGCGACGCCTGCCTTCGCGACGCCGTACACCCCAGAGTTGCCGAAGGCCTTCCATGTCTGTTGGGAGCCCACGTTGATGATGCGACCCCAGCCGCGCGCGGCCATTGCAGGCCCCGTGGCCTGGCCAAGGAGGTACGGCGCGTGCAAGTTCACCGCCATCGCCTCGAAGTACTCCTGCTCAGTGGTGGCGCCCAGGTGTGGGCGATGGTTCACACCCGCGCAGTTGACCAAGATGTCGATGCCATCCCCAAGCCTGGCGGCGCTCGCGGCGTCGAGGGAACGCAGATCGCATGACTCCCACGCGGCGCCGATCTCCTCTGCTGCGGCCGCCAACTGCTCGGCGCCTCGGGCCACGATGGTGACCTGTGCGCCGGCGCCGGCAAGGGCCCCTGCCATGGCTTTACCGATGCCGCTAGAACCTCCAGTCACCAACGCTCGGCGGCCACGGAGACCAAACAGGGAGGCCAAATATGAGTCCGACACGGGCCAAGCCTAAGCTGCCGCCATGGACATCACTGGTGCATCTGCCATCGTTACCGGCGCAGCCTCAGGCATCGGCGCCGCCTGTGCTCGCCAACTCGCGGCCAAGGGCGCAAAGGTCATCGTCGCTGACCTCAACGCCGACAAGGGACAAGCCCTAGCCGATGAAATCGGGGGCCAATTTGTGGCCGTCGACGTGACCAACACCGACCAGATCAAGGCCGCCGTCGACGCCGCCGAGAAGCTCGGCCCACTTCGGGTGCTGGTCAACTCAGCTGGCATTGGCTGGGCCCAACGAACCGTTGGTAAAGACGGCACGTTTGAGTCCGCCGCCAACCTCGAAGCCTTCAGCAATGTCATCGCCATCAACTTGATCGGCACCTTTGACTGCATCCGGCTCGCCGGCACCGCCATGAGCCGACTGGAGCCAACCGCCACCGGCGAACGCGGCGCCATCGTCAACATGGCCAGCGTCGCCGCCTTCGACGGCCAGATCGGCCAAGCGGCCTACAGCGCATCCAAAGGCGGCGTCGTCGGCATGACCTTGCCAGTTGCTCGCGACCTCGCGGCGATCGGCATCCGGGTCAACACCGTCGCCCCCGGCCTCATCGACACCCCCATTTATGGCGAAGGTGAAGGCGCCGAGATGTTCAAGGCCAAGTTGGGTGAGTCAGTGTTGTTCCCACACCGCCTCGGGATGCCTGAAGAACTGGCCAGCATGGTCGTCGAATGCGTGACCAACTCCTACATGAACGCCGAAACGATTCGCGTTGATGGCG
>Ga0073899_10003726_pt1 | contig 13451 bp, 12 predicted proteins | sample KloWWTmetaKNB5Ph_FD_88975 | JGI IMG/M metagenome (GOLD analysis project Ga0073899, IMG submission 88975) | Active sludge microbial communities from Klosterneuburg, Austria, studying microevolution and ecology of nitrifiers - Klosterneuburg... | ecosystem: Engineered > WWTP > Aerobic digester >... | reverse complement strand
TGTTGGATGTGCGCGCCATTGTTTTGTCCCGACGCGGTTCGGGAGGCGCTCGATCTTCCCGCTGGCTGGGAACCACAAGCGCTGATACCGCTTGGATATCCGGCTGCGCCCGGCCGCCACCGGCCGCGCCGTCCTGCGGCCGAGCTCAGCGTGGTCCGAGAGCGTTAACGCCGCTCAAGATCCCGCCTGCGCGCGTTGTTTGACGCGCTCCTCCTCGACGAGCACTCGGCGGAGCATCTTCCCAATCATCGTCTTGGGCAGGCTGTCGCGAAACTCAATCATGGCCGGGCGCTTGTAGTTTGTGAGGTGTTCCTTGCAGTACGCGTGAAGGTCCTCGGCAGTCAGTGTTTCGCCGTCCTTAACCACGACGTAGAGCTTGACCGTCTCACCGCGATACTTGTCCGGGATGCCCACAACCACGGCCTCCTTGACCTTTGGATGGGCATAAACAATCTCCTCAACCTCGCGCGGATAGATCTTAAAGCCGCTCGCGATGATCATGTCCTTCTTGCGGTCAACAATCTTGAAATAGCCGTCAGCATCCATCGTCCCGATATCGCCGGTGTACAGCCACCCATTCCGAATGACGCTGGCAGTGTCGGACGGGCGCTGCCAGTAGCCCTGCATGACCTGCGGGCCCTGGATGATGATTTCACCTGGATCGCCAAGCGCGACATCGCGCTCGCCAGACTCGATATCCACGAGCCGCATGAGCGTGTCCGGAAACGGCAGCCCAATGCCCTCCCGGCGCTCGCCGTTGAGTGGATTTGAAGCCGCCACCGGCGAGGCTTCGCTGAGGCCATAGCCTTCGACCAGTTTGCCGCCCGAAAGGGCCTCAAACGCTTTCGAAACCTCAAGCGGCAGTGGCGCGGCGCCGGAAATGCAGGCCCGAACGCTGCGCAGATCGTAGTCCTTAACGCCTTTATGGTTGTTGATGGCGATATACATTGTCGGCACACCGGGGAAAAAGGTGGGGCGCTCCTTGTCGATTGTCCTGAGCACGTCGACCAGGTCGAAGCGCGGCAACAGCACCATGGTGGCGGCGCTGGCGATGCTCATGTTCATGCCGACGGTGAGGCCATACACATGGAAGAACGGGATCACCCCCAGCATGATCTCCTGCGCTTCCCTGGCCATGCTCCAATTTTTCACCATCAGCGCATTGGAGACCAGGTTGCCATGCGACAGCATCGCGCCCTTTGGCACACCGGTTGTGCCCCCGGTGTACTGCAGCACCGCCAGATCTGAGGGGTTGAGCGCTACGGGTTCGGGCTGGGCGGGCGCCGCTGACATTACAGCGCTCCAGCGCCGAACACCGGGGTCGTTTGGCAAGTCGGCGCGATGGCCATCCTTCTTTTCTCTGGCCAACGTAAATAGCAATTTCGTAAGCGGCGGGAAATACTCCTTGATGTTCGTGACGATGATGTTCCTGGCCTTCATCGTTTTGCGCGCGGCATCCACCGTCGACCAGAATTTGCTCAAACAAATCAGGGTGTCGGCGCCGCTGTCATTGACCTGGCGGGCCAGCTCATCGGCCGTATAGAGCGGGTTGGTCGGGACCACCGTGGCGCCCGCCTTCAGCGCGCCGTAGAACGCGATGATGAACTGGGGCGAGTTGGGAAGTAGCACCGCCACCCGATCACCCTTCTTCACCCCCAGCGATTGCAGTCCGGCCGCGAACCGATCCGCCAGCGCGTTGAGCTGGGCATAGGTCAATTTGCCCTTGAAGAACACTGTTGCGACCCGATCCCCGTGGGCCAGCGCAGCCTGCTCCAGGAAGTGCTGCAACGGTTGATCGGGGTATACCAACGTGGAAGGGACCCCGGCCTCATAGTGGCTGATCCAGGGTCGGGCCGTGTTCGTTGTCATGTTGCCTCCAGTTTTCACGAGTCTAGGCCCGGACTGGAATCTCGTCAATCCACAAAGAGGCGAGATCACAATCGTTGCGCAAAACGCGTGGATTGTGATCTCGCCGGATGTTCCCTGGTTAGCTTCAGGGCCACCAATCCTTGCGCGAGCGCGGATCCATATACGCCCCGGTGTCTCGAATTGCAACCGTCACCCATCCCGCCCGCGCCGTGCCGAGGGTTTGGCCGACTTTTAGGGCTGGAAGGTAGCCGGTCGCGCGCTTGCCCGCCCCGGTCAATTGCGCCCGGTACGCGGCGACCAGGGCCGGATTGACGCACAGATTGAGCATATGGACGACGTAGCCCATCACCGAATCGTTTCGGGTATACGCAAACGTGACTTCCGACTCCGAGGCGTACAAGACAAGGGCGACATTGTTTCCAGACCAGATGACGACGGACCGCTCCGGGATTTGGATCGTCTCGCCTGCGGTCGTCGTGAGGTCAATCACGTGGGCGGGCCAGCTCGTATTCACCGCCGCGCGCGTGCCGTATGGGGGCGTCGGAGCGGGTCCGCCGTCGGCCCAGTTCCAGCCATAAACCTGATAGGCCGCGCGTATCGCAGGCGTCCGGTTCGGCTCGAACATCCCGTTGAACTTGGGTGCGTTTGAATCGGTGTGGCCGCCATAGTCGACCAGGCCCAGGCTTGCCGCAGCTGGCGCATAGCCGAGGATGGACAGCCTGAAGTCAGCATTCTCATCCGTCAACGCGTTGTTCTTGTAGTAGGCGCCCTCGATTGGCACAAGGTCAAATACCGTCGATGAGGCGGTTGGACAGGCGGTCGCCAGGGCCACGCTGGGCAGGAACGCCCGGGGTGTCAGCGTGGCCGGCGCGCGGACTGCGGCCCGCAGCGGCCGCAGCATGGCGACTGGCAAACATGCCAACGCCGCGGCCAGCGCAGCGCACGCCACACCCCTCGCCGTCCTGAGTCGTTTCATGTTTTCGGTCTGCCCGCCCCCCAAAGCCGGACTGCCGGATCAGGCCTTCTTGCCAAGTTCCGAGCTGCGCAGATAGGCCGCCCACACGGCGCGCGAGATGACCGTGCGCAAGCCGCCTTTCTCAAGTTGATAGAGGGCCGCGGCTGTTGTGCCGCCCGAAGACGTCACCTGGTTGCGCAATTGGGCCGGGTGCTGCCGGCTGCGCGCTGCGAATTCCACGCTGCCCTTGATGGTCTGGCTCACCAGTTTTTCGGCCATGTGACGCGGCAGGCCCATGTGCACGCCCGCGTCGGTCAGGGCCTCCATGAACAAAAAGACATAGGCGGGACCGGACCCGTTCAGGGCGGTCGCCATGTCGAGATAATCTTCGTGATCGGCGTATATTTCATCACCCATCACCGCCAGGACCTGGCGGACATGGTCCTTCTGGGCCTCCGTCACCGACGGCGTGCAAGTCCAGACCGAGATGCCCATGCCGATCTGGGCGGGCGTGTTCGGCATGACGCGCACGATGGGCTGGCCCGGGTGCAACCCGGCGCTCATGGCGTGCAGCGGAACCCCGGCCATGATTGAAATGAACAGGGTCTTCTCGCCCGTCACCGCTTTCAGCTCGTTCAGGACGTCGCGCGCGTTCTGAGGTTTGATCGACAGAATCACCAGCTCGGCCCCTTCGACAACCTCGACGTTCCGGGTCGAGGCGTGGGTGCCCAATTCGTGCCGAAAGAACTCGCAGCGCGCCGGCAACGGATCGGACACCGACACCTGATCGGGCGTTGTCACGCGCGCCGCGAGCAGGGCCCGACAAATAGCCTCCCCCATGATGCCGCCGCCAATCAGGGCCGTTCGGGGAAAGCCAGTCACGAAACCACCGTCTGAATCTGCTCGCGCATGTACAACGGCAGATAATAGACACCACCGCCGTTTTTGCCGCTCGAACCCGAGCCTTTCCACCCCCCGAAAGGCTGGAACCCCGGCCACGCGCCGGTGGTCGCCCCCATCGGCCGATTGACGTAGTTCACGCCGGCTTGAATCCTGTCAAAGTACCAGCGGCCCTCATCCTCGGTCCCGTAGAAGCCGGAAGTCAATCCGTAGTTCACATCGTTGGCATGCCGCATGCCCTCGTCGAGGTCACGCACCCTGCCGATCATGGTGATGGGAAGAAACATCTCAGTTTTCCATAGTCTGTGGGAATACGGCACGTCGATCGCCACCGTCGGCGCGCAGAAGAACCCGCTCGACAGCGCGCCGTCGGTCAGGATCCTGCCGCCTGTGGAAAAGCGCCCGCTCTGCGACAGATCCTTGTTGAATTCCTGGTACTCACGATATGCGTTGGCGTTGATCACCGGCCCCAGGTAAGTTTTGCGTTCGGTTGGATCACCAATGGTGAGGGCCTGGGTGAGCTCCGTCACCCGCGCCACGAGCGCGTCGTAGAGCGGCGCCTCGACAAATACACGCGAACAAGCGGAGCATTTCTGGCCCTGCAGACCAAAGGCCGACCGAACGATGCCGACGGCCGCCTTTTCAAGATCCGCATTGCGCGAAACGAGCGCGGCGTTCTTGCCGCCCATCTCGAGCACGGCGGGTCGGGGATAGGCGCCTTGGCCAAAGGCCCGATAGATCTTCATGGCCACATCGTAGGAGCCGGTGAATGTGATCCCGTCGACTTCCGAGCTGTCTATCAGCGCCTGGCCGATCGTTGAACCACCACCGGTGACGAAGTTGACGACCCCATCGGGGAGCCCGCCATCGCGAAAACAGTCAATCAGCAGCCTGACCGACCAGGGCGTATCCGTCGCCGGTTTGAGAACCACCGTGTTGCCGGCGATCAACGCCGCGGCAACGGGTCCGCCTGACAGCGCGGTCGGGAAATTGAACGGGCTGATGACCACCCACACGCCATAGGGCTTGAGGACCGAGTGATTGCGCACGGTGTAACCAACCAGCGGGTCACGGCCCATCTCGACGACATAGCCGTTGTTGCGCTCCATCTCAGCGCTGTAGTAACGCAGGAACTCGGCTGCTTCGGCGACATCACCCAGGGCTTCAGCCCGATTTTTGCCAACTTCGAGCGACATCGCGGCGCCGATCGTATAGGCCCGCTCATCGATGACGTCGGCGATCCGCCGCGCGATTTCGATTCGGCGCTGCCACGGCGTCGAACTCCAGCCCGGCAACGCGGATCGCGCAGCGGCAAGGGCGTCGTCGGAATCCTGAGCCGTGCCACGTTGAAAGACGCCGCAAATCCAGTCGGTATTGATGGGCGAGCGCTTTTCGAACTTCTGCGCGGCGAGTCGTTCGCGGCCGCCGATCAACATGCCGTATTCGGCGCCCATCGAGGCCTTTACCGAAGTGAGCGCTGTCTCGAAACGCTGATGAAACTCCTCGGGCGGGTTGAACATCGTCGCATATGTAAGCTTAAATGAAGACCCTTTTGACATTCTGTTTTCCTTGTGATCTAGAGTATCTGCTTTCCAAACGCCGACTGGATCAGCTCGACACCCAGTAGCGCCGTCGCGTTTCGATCATCGAGGACCGGATTGTCCTCGACCAGGTCGATGCTGACCATTCTGCCCGACACGGCGATGAATTCCATCGCGAGATGCGCTTCACGATAGGAGATTCCGCCCGGCACGGGCGTGCCCACGCCTGGCGCTTCCCGCGGGTCGATCACGTCCAGATCGAAACTCACATGAAAACCGTCCGGCGCCTGACTGACGATTGTGATCGCATCCTCCATGACGGCCGAGAACCCGCGCCGATCGATATCCTGCATTGTGAAACAGCGCACCCCGGATGCCCTCAATGCCTGTCTCTCGCCAGGGTCAAGGTCACGCACGCCGACCAGAGCCACGTAAGCGGGATTGATTGCAGGGACGCGACCCGCGAAGCCCGTCAGGTCGGGATGCCCATGGCCGGTCAGACAGGCCAGAGACATGCCGTGGATGTTGCCGCTGGGCGAGCTTTCAGCCGTGTTGAAGTCGCCGTGGGCGTCGATCCAGATCAGGCCAATATCTCGTCCGCGGGCCGAACCGGCGACCGAGCCAATCGATAGGCTGTGATCGCCACCAAGAATGAGTGGAATTCGGCCGGCGGCTACCGCTGCGGCAACATGGTCGGCGACCGTGGCGCAGAACAAAGAAATGGTCGTGAGATACCTGAGTTTGGGGTATGACCCAAGCTCAGGCGGTGAAGCCACGGGAATGTTCCCCAGGTCATGGACGGGATGGCCTAGAGCGCTCAGGCGCTCGCCAATATCGGCGTAGCGCAGGGCGCTTGGCCCCAAATCCACGCCCCGTTTGCCCGCGCCGAGGCTGATTGGCGCGCCAACAATGGTGATCGACGAGTTGGGCATGCTCTCAATTATGGCAGATCGAGGGACAGAAGACCCTATAATCGGCTCGTCCGTCGAACATACGAGTTATGCCAAGTCTTATCGACCGAATCCTCGGGCTGTTCTCCCTTGACCTGGGGATTGACCTGGGAACCGCCAACACCCTTGTGGCCGTGCGCGGCAAAGGGATCGTCATCAACGAGCCGTCGTGGGTGGCGATTGATCGCCGCAGCCGCGAAGTTGTGGCTGTTGGCGCCGAGGCCAAGGAAATGGTGGGCCGCACGCCCGCCCGCATCGTCGCAATCCGGCCGCTCCGCGACGGGGTGATCTCGGACTTTGAGATTACCGAGGCGATGCTCAAACATTTCATCGAGAAGGCCCACAGCCGTTCCTTCTTCAGCATCCCCCGCCCGCGGGTCGTGATTGGGATCCCATCGGGGGTAACAGAAGTGGAAAAGCGGGCCGTCCACGACGCAGCCCTGTCTGCCGGGGCCCGCGAGGCGCTGCTCATCGAAGAGCCTATGGCGGCCGCGATTGGAGCCGGTCTGCCGGTTACCGAGGCGCACGGCAGCATGATCGTCGACATTGGCGGCGGCACGACCGAAGTTGCAGTTTTCGCGCTTGGCGGGATTGTCGTAAGCCGATCCATCCGGGTGGCTGGCGACGAGATGGATGAGGATATCGTCAACTACGCCCGCCAGAAATACAACCTGTTGATCGGGGAACGGATGGCCGAGAAGATCAAGATCGCGATTGGATCGGCGTTCCCGCTGCCGGAAGAGAAGACGATGACACTGCGCGGGCGCAACCTGGTCACGGGCCTGCCTGAAGCCGTGGAAGTGTCCTCAATCGAGATTCGCGAAGCGCTGTCCGTCTCTGTCAACACCATCGTCGAGACCATTCGCTCTACCCTGGACGAGACGCCGCCCGAACTCGTCGCCGATCTAATGGAAACGGGCGTGGCGCTTGCCGGCGGCGGCGCGCTGCTGCAGGGCCTGGTTGAGCGCGTCGCTGACGAGACGAACATTCACACCTGGCTGGCCGAGGATACCCTCACCTGTGTCGCGCGTGGCGCCGAGATGGTGCTGGAGGACTACGAAGGGCTGCGCGAGGTGCTGGTTGGCCTGGAGCGCAACAGCACGTCCCGGGGCACCGCGCCAAGCACGGCTGTGGCGCGGCGACCGTATTAGCGCGTTCTGGGGAGCTTCGGCGCAACCGTGAACAGAAGCGGAAATCGATCGCTCCTCCTTCCCATCCTTCTTTTCGTGGCTGGGATTCTCCTCATTCTGGGGCTGAGCAATCCTGGGCTTGCCCCCGACAACCCGATAACCATCCTTCTGGCCCCGCTCCAGCAGGTTCTGCGTAGCGCGGGCAACGCAATTGCCGGCGTTTTTCAGGGCACGAGCGACACGCAGGTCCTGCGAGCCCGGAACACGGAGTTGGAAGTCCGCCTGCGTGAGCTGGAGATCGAAAACCTCCAACTGCGCGAGTTCAAGGCCACTGCCTCGCAGTACCGGTCACTCCTCGCGTTCGCGGTCGAGAATCCCTCCTTTGGCATCATCGGGGCCGATGTCATAGGCCTTGGAATCAAGGCGTGCACCGACGCGCGCACCGCCAATCCGGGCGCCCCCAGTATCGGGATTTGCGCCAATGTCATTGGATCCGAGGTCAGCCCCTATGCGCGATATCTCGTCATCAACGCGGGCCGGATCCATGGCATCCGCGAAGGTATGGCGGTGGTGGGTGGCAGCTTCGGCCTGGCAGGCCGCGTCGCCCTGGTGAACGAAACCAGCTCCCAGGCCCTTCTACTTCTAGATCCCGCATCCTCCGTCAATGTTGTGCTGGTGGGCAGTCGCGCCACGGGAACCGTGGTCGGGCAAAGCGATGGCAGCCTGCGTATCACCAACGTGCTCCAGAGCGACGAAATTGCGCCCGATGACATCGTCGTGACGAGTGGTCTGGGCGGTCTGCTGCCGCGCTTGCTCCCAGTCGGCCGGATAGACCGGATCACGAGCACAGATGCGCAACTATTCAAGGAGGCAGTCGTCCGGCCGGCCGTCGATTTCAATCGGCTTGAGTCCGTCCTGATCATTACTTCGACCGTTGGGTCGAAATAGGCTGACGAGCGTCAACCCACATGCGCCGGTATTTGGTTCCAATCCTCGTGGTCCTGGTGGCGGCCGCCTTCGAATCATCGCTGCTTCAGCCGCTCTTTCGAGGCGCATGGCGGCCCGGACTGACCCTGATCCTCGCCTCGATCTGGGCGCATCTCACGGATATTGACGGCGCGATCGCGGTGTTTGCGGGCGGTATCGCTTTGGAAGCGGCCTCCGGAATGCCCTTTGGAATCAATGTCTTTGCGTTAATGCTCGGCAATGCCGTGGCCGCGCTCGTCGATCGAGCCCCCATTCCATCTGCCCTCTTCCGTGCCACGAACTGGGTGGCTGTTACGACGCTCGTCTATCATCTGGCGATCATTGGCATCCAGACACTCAGAGGCGTGGAAATCGAATTGGCAACCGCGACCGCAACAGTCGTTATTCCCCTGTTGCTGTTCAATCCGCTGTTATCCATCCCGGCGTTTTTTGGCGTCCGCGCGCTTCTTCCCCGGTTGCGCCCAGTAAGCCGCATACGATAGCCGCCTCAATCCCATGCGTATTGACAGCCTGAAAATCCTGCGCCGGAGTTCGCAAACGCCGCCACCCGACAACCGGGGCGGTTTGTTGCGCCTTGTGGCGCTGGGAACGGCCTTCGCGCTGGCGATTGCGTCGCTCGGTGTGCGGCTCTTCGATCTTCAGACCCGATATCAGGCCGAATCCGCCCAACAGGTCACCCGTGCTTCGGTGCGCACACGCGAGTTGCCCGCGTTGCGCGGGCTTATCTACGATCGGAATGGCGAGCCAATTGTCCGGAATGCGCCGCTTTATCAGATTGCGATTGTGCCGGCCGAACTGCCCGACCGGGATGACACAATCCAGCGACGAATCGATCGCGTCGCCATCTACAATCGTTTGGCCGAGATCATCGCCCAACCCGGTCTCACGGCCGGCGACATCTTCACCAAAGTGCTGCAGCAGTCGGGGGTTGCGCCATACCGCGCAGTTGTGGTCGCGGAAAACATCCCGCGCGAGACTGCCTTGTACATTCAGGAGCTGGCGCTGACGATGCCCGGTGTATATGCCCAAAGCGTCGGCTCACGGTATTACCCATACCGGGAGCTGCTGGGCAACATTCTGGGCTATACCGGGAAAGTGCCCGCCGGATCCGAGGAAGACTACGAACGAGATGGCTACGACGCCGGTGTCGACCGGGTTGGCCTCTCGGGAATGGAATTCCTGAACGAAAGCGATATGCGCGGCGTAAAAGGCACGGAATCCGTGCTCGAAGACGCATCTGGCGAGGTCATCCAGCGCTACGGCACGACGCCGCCCAGGGAAGGCAACGGAGTCCGCCTGACGATCGACCTTCGTCTGCAAAAAATCATCTCGGATGCCCTGGTGACGGGTATGGCCAATGTGAAATCGCCGCGCGGCGCAGTCGTCGCACTCGACCCCAATACCGGAGAAGTGTTGGGCATGCTGGGTATCCCAGGATTTGACAATAACCTTTTTACACGCGGAAACATCACCCAGAAGGAGCTCGACGACCTCTACAGCAATCCGCATCTTCCGTTGCTCAACAAGGCCACCGACGATACCGTGCCGCCCGGATCGACCTTCAAGATTGTCACCGCTGCCGCCCTGCTCGAAGAGGGATCGGTTGACTTGAACACCGTAATCTATGACCCGGGTGTATTCACAGTCGAGAGCGAGATCGACCCGACAAATCCGCGCGCCTCAAAGGATTTCTACTGCTGGATCGGTCTGACCGGCGGGTTGCACGGACCGCAACGACTTGCCGACGCGCTGCGCAATTCGTGCAATACGTACTTTCGAAAAGCCGTCGGCGGTTACAAGAAGGAAGGCATCGCCGGGATGGGGCCTGACAAACTGGCGGAATGGGCCCGCACATTCAGCATTGGGGACCCGGCCGGCCGAACGGACCTCTCGCGCGTGCGCGGCTTCGCGCCGACGACGGCCTGGAAGCGGGCGACGTTCGGCGACGTCTGGACTGTCGGCGACAGCTATAACGTCGCGATCGGCCAGGGCTACCTGATCGTCACGCCGCTCGAAATGGCGAACATCATTGCCTCAATTGCAAATGGGGGGACCCTATACAAGCCACGGCTCGTGCGCGATGTAGTCGACTTGAACGGCGACATTGTGCGCTCGTTTGCGCCAGAGATCGTGCGCACCCTGCCGATCAAACCGCAGAACATGAAAGCCATTCAGGACGCGCTGGTCTCGGTTGTCGGGCCGGAAGGCACGGCCCGGTCGGTGCAGATTCCCGGACTCACTTATGCCGGCAAGACCGGGACGGCCGAGTTCTGTGACGACATCGCCCAGAAGACCGGGGTATGCTATCCCGGGATTCGCGTCCAGCCGTCGCACGCCTGGTTCGTCGCCTACGCGCCCGCCGAGAAGCCCACAATCGCGCTGTCCGTTTACGTCTGGAATGGCGGTCAGGGCTCGGCCGTCGCGGCGCCAATCGCGCAGCGCATCATCGCCGAATACTTCGGTTTGCCGCTCCCCAAGGATCAGCAGATCATCAAGACCGAATAATCGCATCACGCATGATTACCATCAAAGGTCTCCGTGAGGGACTGCTCATCATTCTGGGGGATGGCACCTGGCACGAGCAACTGCGCGAACTTGAGGCCAAACTCGCCGTCAGCGCCAACTTTTTCAAGGGCGGGCGGGTGGCGCTGGATGTCAAGGCCATGGCCCTCAACCGCGACGACATTGAGCGCGCAAAGTCGTTGCTGACGAGTTTCGAGGTCCAGCTCTGGGCCATTCTGAGCCAGAACCCGGAGACGATTCGAAACGCCGCCGCGCTCGCGTTGGAGCACACCCTGCCGACGTCTCCGGTTGCGCGCGCGAACAACGGCGCTCCCCCACCCTTGTCGGGGCCGGTTCGCGGCGGCCCTGACGTTGCGGCGCCCGGAGAAGCTGCAGCCACGGGCGAGCACTCCGACGAGGGCACGGATGGGGTCTTGGTCCGCAGGCGGGTTCGGTCCGGCCAGGTGATCCGGCATCCCGGCCATATCGTTGTGCTCGGCGACGTAAATCCCGGCGCCCAGCTCATCGCTGGCGGTGATATCATCGTCTGGGGAAAGTTGCAGGGATCAGCACACGCGGGCGCGCTTGGCGATGCAGGCGCTGTCGTGGGCGCGCTGACGTTGCATCCGTCTACGTTGCGCATCGCCGATACGCAATTGATTCAACCCGCCACCGATCGCCGCCGGGCCAAAGGGGCCAGCCTGGCCAGACTCGGCGACGCCGGCATCGTCATCACAGCCTGGCAGGAGAAGTAAAGCATGCACGGAACAGTCATCACCATCACCTCCGGCAAGGGCGGCGTGGGCAAGACCACAACAACGGCCAACCTTGGCTGCGCGCTTGCCTTGCGCGGGCAGAAGGTCGTTATCTTTGACGGCGATATCGGCTTGCGCAATCTCGATATCATCATGGGTCTTGAGAATCGCATCATCTATGACGCGGTTGACTATGTCGAGGGCCGCTGCAAACTCAAGCAGGCCCTCATCCGTGACAAGCGCGCACCCGAGCTCTACCTCCTGGCCACCGCCCAAACGCGCGACAAGACCGCGATGAACCCCGAGAAGATGGTGGCCTTGTGCGACGAACTGCGCGCCGAGTTCGACTTCATCATCGTGGATTCGCCGGCTGGGATTGAACAAGGCTTTGAGACATGTTTGGCGCCGGCCGACCGCTGTCTGGTGGTCACCAACCCGGAGGTCTCATCGGTGCGCGATTCCGACCGGGTGATCGGCCTGATCGAATCGAAGGAAAAGGATCGGAGCGTCCATCTCATCATCAACCGGATCGTGGCGGCCCGGGTGAAGAAGCAGGACATGCTGTCAGTTGATGACATCCATGAGGTGCTGTCGACCGAGATCATCGGGGTGGTGCCGGAAGACGAGGCCATCCTGTCCTCGACAAACCGGGGCACACCCGTCGCGCTGAGCGGAAAGGGTCCGGCATCGGCAGCGTACGCGGACATCGCCCGCCGGGTCATGGGCGAAGTTGTGCCTTTGCAGCCCCCGCAGAATGGCGGCCTCTTGCAGCGCCTTTTTGGTCGTGGTTAACTCAGTCGAATCCCATACGCCAGAGTCACATCGATGAGCATCTTCAAGCAATGGTTCGGTGGCCGCAAGAGCGCCAACTCCGCCAAACAGCGGCTGCAATTCGTGCTGATCCATGATCGCGCCGAAATCGCGCCCGGCATGCTCGAGGCCATCCGCGACGACATCATCAACGTCATCGCGAGCCGTCTGCAGATCGATCGAGACCGGGTGGCGGTCAATATCGAGGACGAGGGCGGAGAACGGCGGTTGATGGTCGACATCCCACTCGCGCCCGTCACGCGCAAACGCTGATCCCCACCGATGCCTGATCGTCGACTCTGGCGCCACTTCGACTTCGTCATGATCGGCCTGATCGTGGCGCTGCTCGTCGGCGGCATCGCGATGGTGCGCAGCGCGACCCGCGGCGACCCCGTCATTGAGGGTTTGCCTTTTGCCCAGGCCGTCACCGCGCTGGCGGGCCTGGGCGTGATGCTGCTCGTCGTCGTGACGGACTACTCGCTGCTCAAAAACGTGGCCATCCCGCTGTACGCGCTCACGCTGGCCTCGCTGGCGGCCGTGCTGATCTTTGGCACCGACCGCTTTGGCGCCCGGCGCTGGTTCCAAGTTGGCTCCTTCGATCTGCAACCGGGCGAGATTGCGAAGATTCTGCTCACGGTCGTGCTGGCCTACATCATTTCAAGCCGGCAGGGTCGCCGGCCGTATTTCGAGACGATCGGCCTGACCCTGATCGCCGTTGCGCCATGCATATTCCTGATCATGCGCCAGCCGAATCTGAGCACGGCCCTGACCATCGTCTTCATCTGGCTGGCGATCGTTTTCGTCGGCGGCATCGAGCGTCAACATGCGGTGGTGATGGTGGTGGCGGGCATTGCCATGATCCTGATCATCCAGCAGCTCGGCCTGATTCAGGCGTATCAGATTGAACGCATCGAGAAGCTGTTCGGGATCAATGTTGCGGCCGGAGACACCTACCAGATCGACCAGGCCCGACTCGCGCTTTCGTCGGGCGGGCTGACGGGATTGGGCTACCAGTCCGGCACCTTTTCGCAGCTTCGGCTTGTCCCCGCCCG
>Ga0073899_10003724_pt1 | contig 13454 bp, 17 predicted proteins | sample KloWWTmetaKNB5Ph_FD_88975 | JGI IMG/M metagenome (GOLD analysis project Ga0073899, IMG submission 88975) | Active sludge microbial communities from Klosterneuburg, Austria, studying microevolution and ecology of nitrifiers - Klosterneuburg... | ecosystem: Engineered > WWTP > Aerobic digester >... | reverse complement strand
GGCCTGAGCAAAGGCCACAGGCAGGGTGGCGGTGGGCAGGGGCTGGCCAATCGCCTCCATCAGCCGCAAGACCAGCGGCGACGGCCGTTCCGGCGGCGGCAGATCGCCATCTTCCTCGAAGAGGTCCGGGTCAAGGAAGCGGGCCAGAAGCGCGTCCATCGACGGATCGATCGTGCCCAGCGTGGTGCCCGTGCGCAGCGAAAGTGCCGCGGCATTCCAGTCGCCGCCCCGCGCCAGACAGAAGATGCGCGCCGGAAAGGTCGGGGCGATCTGCGGCGTGGCAGTCATCACCCGGCAGGCGCGCTCCTCCTCGCCCACCAGAAGTGACACATCGAACCAGCGGCGGAAACTTTCCGGGTCGGGCTTTTCCAACATCTCAAGAAGCGCCAGCGCGGGTTCGAGCGCGCCAAGATCCAGAAGCTTGTCGATTCTGGCCAGAAAGACCGCATTTTGCGGATCGCCATCCTTGGGCGGCGCGAATTCAGCCAGAAGCAAGGTGTATAAAAGTCCCCTGACCGCCGGAAGCGCATCGGGGCGTTCAGCCCGCAAAAGCCGGGCCAGTTCGCCCGATTGCGACTTCGCCCAGATGTCGAGCGGCAGGCCCGACCGGCTGGCTGTGACCAGACCAAGCCCCACCGGCGGGCGCTGCCCGAGCGGCGCGACCGTGATCGCGCCGGGCTGCGGCACGCCGGTCTTGGTGGGTGCGCGCGCGCCTGGCGGCATCGGCGCGACACGTGGCAGGGTCGCCGGTGTTGCGACGGATTGTGACAGCCAGTCGATGGCGGAAAGCGGTGCTTCGGCGGCGGACGGCAAGGCCACACCCGCTTGCAACATCCCAAGCAGGGGGACCAGTCTGAAGAAACTTCTATTGATCCACATTCAGCTCGACCGGCTGGATTACATCGCTGCGTTCAGGCTGAAGATCGCCCAGATAAGCATAGGCCACAAGCCCGAGAAACGCGAAGAACACCAACGTGACGAGGGCTTTCAGGATTCGGAACATGCGACGCCTGCCGTTTGTTATTGTTGTGCTGCCTCCTGCCCGCACCCCTCGATCGGGTCAAGGGGCCGACAGGCTGGCTTGAGCCGATTGTATATGGCTTTTTCGGCGAACTCACGCCATTCAGGGCAAAAGAAGCCCGGTAAATCCGCCGGGCGGCGAAATATCGCCCTTGGCAGGGCAGGACAGGCGCAAGGGCGGGAGCCACAGGATGCATTTGCGGCGCAGCGTGGCGCTGATCGGGATGATGGGGGCGGGCAAGACCGCCGTGGGCACCGCGCTGGCGCGTCAACTGGCTGTGCCATTTCTTGATTCGGACGAAGAAATCACCCGGGCTGCGCAGATGAGCGTGGCCGAGATCTTTGCCCGCGATGGCGAACAATTCTTCCGTGCCCGCGAATCCGAAGTGCTGTCGCGTCTTCTGAATGGGCCGCCAACCATCATCTCGACCGGCGGCGGCGCCTATCTTGCCCCGCAGAACCGCCAGGCGATCGCGGCGCGTGGCGTTGCCGTCTGGCTGAAGGCAGATCTGGAGCTTTTGTGGCAACGGGTGCGTCACAAGACGACGCGCCCGCTGCTTCGGACGCCAGATCCCAAGGGTACGCTGTCGCGTCTTTTGGATGATCGTGCGCCGATTTATGCGCTGGCCGATGTGGTGGTGGAGGCCGAGCCGGAGCTTTCGGTTGAACAGATGGCGGCCAAGGTTGTGCGGGCGCTTGCCGTCCATGGCGATGTAACGGAAGAAGAATGAGCGGAACAACTGACACAGTGCACGTCGATCTGGGCGCGCGGTCCTATGATGTGCGGATCGGGCCCGGACTGCTGGCGCGGGCCGGGACGGAAATTGCGCCGCTGCTGAAGCGTCCGCGCGTGGTGGTGGTGACCGACGAGACGGTCGGCCAACTGCATCTGGACGGGCTGCGCGCCGGTCTGGGTGACATTGGGGTAAGCGCGCTGCATCTGCCAGTGGGCGAAGGCACGAAGGGCTGGCCAGAGTTCACCCGCACGGTCGAATGGCTATTGACCGAAAAGGTGGAGCGGCGCGACATCGTGGTGGCGCTTGGCGGCGGCGTGATCGGCGATCTGGTCGGGTTCGCGGCCTCGGTTCTGCGCCGGGGTGTGCGCTTCGTGCAGATCCCGACCTCGCTTCTGGCGCAGGTCGACAGTTCGGTCGGCGGCAAGACCGGGATCAATTCGGCCGAGCATGGCAAGAACCTGATCGGGGCCTTTCATCAGCCGACGCTGGTTCTGGCCGATATTGACGTGTTGGAAACCCTGCCGTCCCGCGACTTTCTCGCCGGCTATGGCGAGGTGGTGAAATACGGTCTTCTGGGGGATGTGGACTTCTTCGCCTGGCTGGAGGCCGAGGGACCGGCGCTGGCGCGCGGGGACCGTGCCGCGCGGCAACGCGCCGTCACCCATTCGGTGACCATGAAGGCCCGGATCGTAGAGCGTGACGAGACGGAGGAAGGGGATCGCGCACTTCTGAATCTAGGTCACACCTTCTGTCACGCGCTGGAGGCCGCGACCGGATTTGGTGGTCGGCTCTTGCATGGTGAGGGGGTGGCGATCGGTTGCGCGCTGGCTTTTGAGCTGAGCCAACGGATGGGCCTGTGCAGTCAGGAAGACCCAAGCCGGGTGCGTGCGCATCTGAAGGCGATGGGTATGAAATGCGATCTGGCCGACATTCCCGGCGATCTGCCCGATGCCGATGCGCTGATCGCGCTGATGGGCCAGGACAAAAAAGTGGTGGACGGACGGCTACGATTCATTCTGGCGCGGGGAATTGGGCGGGCGTTCGTCAGTAGCGATGTTGATCTCGCAACCGTGCGAACCCTTTTGACCGAGGCGCTGGCGCAGCGCTGAGGTCCGGCACCTGCCAAAAAGAAGCGGGCCGGCCAAGGGCCGACCCGCACCGTCCGATCTGCGGCGGCAAATCAGAACGGGATTTCGTCGTCCATGTCGCTGCGGGCGCCGCCGCCTTGCGAAGGGCCGCCACGGTCAGCATAACCGCCACCTTGGCTGGGGCCGCCATAACCGCCTGCCGACTGGCCTTCATCATATCCCCCGCTACCGCCGCCGGTATCGCCGCGCCCGCCCAACATGGTCAGAGAGCTGCGGAACGGGCGCAGGACGACCTCGGTCGAATAGCGGTCCTGGCCGGACTGGTCCTGCCACTTGCGGGTTTCAAGCTGGCCCTCGATGTAGACGGTCGATCCTTTGCGCAGATATTGTTCAGCCACCTTGGCGAGGTTTTCATCAAAGATCGCGACCGAATGCCATTCGGTGCGTTCTTTCCGTTCGCCGGTGGCCTTGTCGCGCCAGTTCTCGGACGTGGCGATCCGCAGATTGCAGACCTTGCCGCCATTGGGAAAGGACCGGACTTCGGGGTCACGCCCCAGATTGCCGATCAAAATGACCTTGTTCACCGATCCCGCCATGATGCGCCTCTCATCCGATTCTTGATGCGTTGTTAGACCACCAGCATATGGTTAATGAAAGGTGCATTCCATGCCGGTTCCGTCCGCGTGCCCATAACCCTGCCCTAAACCTTAGCAAGAGCCGGTGGAAAAGACCGCTTCTCCTCCTCCGGGCGGATAGCCCTTGTGCACAGTTGCGGCCACAAGCGGCCCGCCGGTGCATGGTGCGCTGGCAGGCGCCTTCGCTGCGCCAGACAACAAAGAGGCAATGAAATGAAAAAGTTCCTGATGTTATCGACCGTTGCGGCCTTGGCCTTCGGACAGATGGCGCATGCCGACGAAGCGGTCGATCCGGCTACAAAGGACAAGTTGGCCGCGCAGCTTGTCGCCGAAGGCTATGATGTGCGCAAGATCGAGATGGAGGACGGACAGATCGAAGCCTATGCGCTGAAGGACGGCAAGAAGTATGAACTGTATTTCGATGCCGACCTTGTGCTGATCAAAAGCAAGCTAGCCGACAGCTGATCGACTTGTTCCGGACGGGCGGGCACATGGCCTCGCCCGTCGGCCCGCCCTATGAATGGAGTGAAAGATGGTCAAGGTTTGGGATCCGCTCGTGCGGCTGTTGCACTGGAGCCTGGTTTTGTGCTTTTCGGCCAATGCTTTGCTGACCGATCCAGAGGAAAAGCTTCACCAGATCGTTGGTTACATGATTTTGGGTCTTCTGGCCCTGCGGATTTTCTGGGGATTTGTCGGTACGGAATATGCCCGTTTCGCCAGCTTTCCGCCATCGCCGGCCGCGTCCGTCGGGCAGGTTCGCGAACTGATAGGATGGAAGCGCAAGGCTCATGCCGGGCATTCGCCGCTCGGCGCGCTGATGATCTACAATCTGATCGCGACACTGGCCGTCATCGTCTTGACGGGGTGGATGATGACCACTGATCGCTGGTTCGGAATGGAGTGGGTCGAAGAGTTTCATGAGAGTGCGGTGACCTGGGCGGAATTGTCCGTTCTGATCCATATAGCGGCGGTGTTCGTCGAAAGCGCGCGGCTCAGGATCAACCTTCCGAAAGCGATGGTCACGGGCTACAAGCGGTTGAGTGATCACGATCAAACCTGACTGAGAGTGTGAGTATGAAACGCCCCACCATCCTGTGGCTGAACCGCGAAACCGCATTGGCCATGTTGATGATCCTTCAGGCGATCTGCGCGACCTTGTTCATCATCGACATCATCGCCGACCTTTCTCACCTCCCAGTTGGAGAGAAAGTGACCGCTGAACTCTGGATTGAACTTTTTGCCAACGTCGGTTTCATCTTGGCGATCGCGGTGGAGGGGGTGTTTCTGACCCGCCTCTTGCGCCAGCAGGTGCGCGCGGAAATGGCGCTGTCGGCCGCCTCGGGCGCGCTGCATGATCTGATGCAGGCCTACTTTTCCCAATGGGGCTTGACGGCGGCGGAAGCTGATGTTGCGGGGTTCACCATCAAGGGCTATTCGATTGCCGAGATTGGGACGATGCGGCAGTCCGCTGAAGGGACGGTGAAAAGCCAGCTGAACGCGATTTATCGCAAAAGCGGTCTTGCCGGGCGCGGGCAATTGGTCAGCCTGCTGATCGAAGACCTGCTGAGCGGACCTTTGCCGGTCGCGGCCCCACCCGTTCCGTCCCGCACAAAGAGCACGCTGGATTGAGCGAAAATTTGCCCCTATAGTCCGCCCCGTGGTGCGGAAGGGGCAGTCTGACTTATGCAACGCATTGTTAAGGGGGCGGTTTTCGCCCTGTTTGCTTGGGCGGTGACGATGGCCGGTGGCGCCGATGCCGAAGGGCTGTGGCTGCCCAAGAAAGGTGCCAAGACCAGCCGTGGCGCGCTTTTGTCCCAACAACTTGCGGTTCTGGATACGCGTGCGGCCACACAATATGACCAATCCGTCCGGTTGACGCCCCATGGTAAGGCGGCGGCGGAGGCCGGCAACGAACCCACGGTCTTGCCGACCTATTCAGGGCGCCGAGGCGCCTATACGGACGCCGCGCGCGAGGCCGCCCGCCGTCACGGCATTCCCGAAGATCTGTTCTTGCGGCTCGTTCAGCAGGAAAGCGGCTGGAATTCCGGGGCCAGATCGAACAAGGGTGCGACAGGTCTGGCGCAGCTTATGCCGGAAACGGCCGCCCGGCTGGGCGTGGACGAGACCGACCCGCACCAGAACCTCGATGGCGGCGCACGATACCTGCGCATGATGTATGATCGGTTCGGCGATTGGAAACTGGCGCTGGCGGCTTATAATGCCGGGCCCGAAGCGGTTGAAAAATATGGCGGTATCCCGCCCTATGCCGAAACGACCAACTATGTAGCCCGGATCATGGGCGGCTGAACATTCTCAGTCCTCTTCGGGCGTCGGTGGCACATAACGCCTTTGCCCATGCCCGTCGGTCAGCATGTAGTCTCGCGGTATGCTCTTGGTCGATCGCCCCCAAAGCGACTGGGCCGCACGTTCGTGATGTGCAGTGAAGTCCGCGCTTGCGGCATAGATTTCACGCACTGCAAAGCGGACCGGATCCGCCATCGAACGAATGACCTCGAACGCGAGGCAACCGGGTTCGGCCCGGGTCAGGCGGATATGTTCGGGCAAGAGCGCGGCGACGCGATCGGCTTCCTCCAGCGAGCGGCAGATCAGAAAGCCGGTCAGAACCACATAGGATTGCAGCAGGGAGTGGACCGGATTGATGTCTGACATGTCCGCGCATCGCCATGAAAGGTCTGGGTGGGACCGATCATGGGGACGGTGCGCCTGACCGTCAAGCCGTCAAGCCGTCAAGACGCCCGCCGCATCAGTGCATAGGCCACCGCAGAACAGAGCGCCGCCGCGACCATCGCCGGCAAGGGCGTGCCATCGAATGCCAGACCAACCGGGCCGGCGATGACCACCGCAAGCACCGTGGATATGGCAGAAATGACCGAAGTCGCCATCCCGGCGATATGGCCCATCTTCTGCATTGCCAGCGCGTTGAGATTGCCGAAGGTGAAACCCGCGATGAAAAAGACGCTGTTGGCCCAGAAGAAGAAAGCCGCAAACGCCGCGTCGCCCTCAAGCAGGTTCAGCGCGAAAAGCGCTGCCATGCCCAGCGACAGGACCATCTGGATCAGATAGGCCCAGGCCGCCAACCGCCGCATTCCCACGCGCATCACCAATTTGCCGTTAACAAAAGATGCGGTGGCCGAAAAGGCGGCGATCAGCGCGAACCAGTAAGGAAACTGGGCGGCCCGCTCGTAGGTCACGTCGAAAATCTGCTGGATCGAGGACAAAAGCCCCATCATCTGGCCAAAGCCCAGAGTCATCACCGCCGTGTAAAGCCGCACGTCACGGTTCGCCAAAACCTCGCGCAGCCCTGACAGGATGAGTGTGGCCGAGAGCGGCCTGCGGGCGGGCGGGGCGAGGGTCTCGGCCTGTCGCACCCAGACCCAGGTCAAAGCGAACAGACCGAATGCGATGAAGGCCAGGAAGATGGCCCGCCAGCCCGCGAAAGCGATCACGAACGTGCCGATCATCGGGGCCAGCGCGGGCACCACCATGAAGACCATCATTACGAATGACATCACTCGCGCCATGTCGCGGCCTTCGTAAAGGTCGCGCGACAGCGCCACACCGGCAATGCGCGGGCCTGCGGCCCCCAACCCTTGCAAGGCGCGCGCCAGCAACAGAAGTTCCAGGCTCGGGGCGATGCGGGCCAGGGCAGAGCCGGCGACATAAAGCAAAAGCCCGCCGCCGATCACCGGCTTGCGCCCGAACGCATCCGATAGCGGCCCGGCAAAAAGCGTACCCACCCCCATGCCAAGGATGAAGGCCGACAAGATCAGTTGCGCGCGGTTTGGCGCGTCGGGCGTCAGCTCTGTGGCGATCGCCGGGAATGCGGGCAGCATCGCGTCGATGGAAAAGGCGATGGTCGCGAACAGCATCGCCAGCATCGCGGTGAATTCGAATTGTCCCAGACGCGGCGCAGAAACGCTCGGGCCGGGCAGGGCGGGCTGGCCCGTGTCGTCGGGATGTGTCACTGCGTCTGCCCCTTCGTCTGTGCGATCAGGTCGTCGATCAGACCAGCCCACAGGTCGGTTGGTTGCGCGCCCTGCACTGCATGCCGGTCGGCAATGATGAACGTCGGCACGGAATTCACCCCGCGCGATCGGGAATGGGCGACGCGACCCGCGATTTCGGCCCGGTCGGCGTCGGTGTCCAGAAGCCGTGCCAACATCGCGCGGTCCAGTCCGACATCGGCCGCCAGATCGGCAAGGGTCGTCTTGTCGCCAATATCGCGCCCCTCGCGCCAATAGGCCCGGAACAGCGCCGACACCATTGGGGTCTGACGCCCCTCGAGCCCGGCCCAATGGATCAGCCGGTGCGCATCAAGCGTATTTGGTGCGCGTTTGATGGCCGGCAGGTCAAAGACCACCCCGGCCTTTTCGGCATGGGCCAAAAGTGGTTCATGCACGCGCACGATATTTTCTCGGCTGCCGAACTTGGCGGCCATGTAGGCCTGACGGTCCATACCTTCGGCCGGAAGGTCGGGGTTCAGCTGGTAGGGATGCCATTCGATCTGAAACGGATGATCGGGCCGGGATTCAAGCGCGCGGTCAAGATAGCCTTTGCCCACATAGCACCAGGGACAGGCGACGTCCGAGATAATATCAAGTTTTATCATGTCTTTATCGTCCATTTTTCGCGTAGAATACGGCGGTTGACCTTGCCCGTTGCAGTCAGCGGCAATTGAGGCAGTCGTTCATACTGTCGGGGGCACTTGTAGGGGGCGAGGACAGTTTTTGCATGGGCGGCAAGCGCCTCGGGCGTGGCCGGGCCGGTGAAGAAGGCGCCGATAATCGTGCGACCGGGGCCAAGCGACAGCTCGCAAGCCGCCACGTCGCCCGCGCCGTCACAAGCCGCCAGCGCGGCCTCGACCTCTTGCGGGGCGACGCGGTAGCCACCGGCATTCGTCATCTCATCCGCCCGGCCCAGCGTGCGAATGCTGCCGTCAACGTTCATTTCGCCCATGTCGCCGGTCAAGAACCAGTCGCCCGCGAACTTGTCCGCCGCTTCCGCCTCGGCCCCGGCATAGGTCAGGAACAGACCGGGGTCGGTGTGATGAATGCCGATGACACCTGCGGTGCCGCGCGGCACGGACGCGCCATCGGGGCCAAGAATGGCGACCGTGCGGCCGGGCTGTACGCGGAGCGCAGCTTCGCCCGAGGCGGGCGAGGCGGACAGGAAGGTGGAACATTCCGACAGGCCAAAGGCTTCGTAAAGCGGCTTGCCGGTCGCCGCTGCCCATGCCGCGCGCACCGGATTGGACAGGGCTTCGCCCGCCGTCAACCCATGACGCAGGCGCGGCAGGTCAAGGCTGGGATGGGCCTTCAGCATCTGCCGGTAAACGCCCGGCGCAGCGGCAAAAAGCGTTGCATCGAAGCGGCGCAGATAAAGCGGTAGCTGGGCGGGCGTGGTGCCCGCCGCCGGGATTAGTGCTGTTGCGCCAATTGTCCATGGATCGAAAAGCCCGGTCCCCAGCGTGAAGGTCCAGTTCATCGCACCGGCGTGCAGAACCCGGTCGCTCTCCGTCAACCCATACCAGCCGTCGCGCATCATCTGCCGCGCCCAGATTGCCCGATGGGCGTGAAGTACTGCGCGCGGTGCGCCGGAAGTGCCGGATGTATAGACCAGATAGGCCGGGCGGTCCGGCGGGCCAAGGGCGAAGGCACCCTCCCGCCCGTCGGCCAGTCCGCGCATCTCTGCTGTGGTCAGAACCGGGCAGGGCGCGTCGGGCAGGCTGATCCCCGGTGCGGCGATGATCAGTTCGGGAGCGAGCGTCTGACACAGCCGGGTGACTTCTGGCCCGGTCAGGCCAGCGGGCGCGGCAACCGGCAGATGGCCCGCACCGACCGCGCCCAGGAAGGCCAGAGGGAAGTCGACAGAATTGTCGATGCGCAAGAGAATCTTAGCGCCGGGCGACAGGCGCTGCGCCGCAAGGCCCCCGGCGATCCCGCGCACCGCGCGCACCAGTCGGCCATAGCTCCAGCGTTCCGCGCCAGAGGGGCGCAGAAGCTGCAAGGCGATCTTGTCGGGCAGTGCATCGGCGCGCGCCAGCACGTGGGCCGCCAGATTGAACGGGGCAGGACAGGCCGGCCAGGCCGTGGATCGTATTTCCGAAAGCATGGGCAAACGGCTACCCCTCGCGCGGGTCAGTTGCAAGAACCCACCCGCGCGCGCTAAAGCACAGGCGGCTCTGCCCGGACGAACAGGATCTGACCATGGACCGATCAAAACTCCTCCGCTTTCAGCGCGACGCTGGCCCCGATTCCGCGCCCGAACCGCTTGATCTGGGCAAGCGCGTGCGCGATCTGCGCAAGGCGCACGGCTGGACGCTGGAACAAGCCGCGGGGCAGGCGGGGCTGGCGCGATCAACCCTTTCGAAGATCGAAAACGGCCAGATGTCGCCGACCTATGAGGCGCTGAAGAAACTGGCCGATGGGCTGAAGATCTCCGTGCCGCAGCTTTTCACCCCACCGACCGAGGCCAAGGCAAACGGTCGCATGGCCCTGACCCGCACGGGCGAGGGGCTGCCGCATCCGACGGTGACCTATGAGCATGAAATTCTGGCCCATAGCCTGACCCAGAAGCGGATGCTGCCCTACCGCGCCCGCATCCGCGCCCGCAGCCTTGACGAATTCGACGGCTGGGTGCGGCACGACGGAGAAGAATTCATGCTGGTGCTGACGGGGGTGGTGCGGCTTTATACCGAATTCTACGAACCGGCCGAGCTGAAGCGCGGCGACAGCGCCTATTACGATGCCTCAATGGGGCACAACCTCATCTCACTCAGTCAGGACGATGCAACGGTTCTATGGGTGACGAGCAAAAGCTGAGTTGATGTCCAAGCTGATGTCAGGCGTGGCCGTCGTCACCGAACCGCGAATCATCGTCGCTTTCATCTTCGCCATCGGCCACGTATTTGGCCGAAAGGTTGATGGAATGATTGTCGTGGCGGGGGTCCATGATCACGTCTGACGGCAGTTCGCCCGACAGCCATTCAAGAATTTCCTCGCGCGCCTCGCCCGGCGATTGGCCGGAAAGATCGGCAATATAGCGCACGAATGCGTGCTGATCGCCGTCGATACCGTCCAGTTCAACTTCATCAGCGTCCGGCCAACGGTCCTGGATCGCGTCAAAGAAGGCCGGCCAGTTTTCCGAGACATGGTGCCATTTCATGCTTCACCTCCGGGCCGGGTCTTTCCCCCAATGTGTGCCCGAATGATCAGCGAGAAAAGAGCCTTGGCAACAAAATCGCAGCAAGGATGGCAGCAACCAGTTGGGCCACGACATAAGCGGGTACGTTCGTGGCCGCTATGCCGGTGAATGTATCGGAAAAAACCCGTGCAAGGGTCACGGCCGGATTGGCGAAGCTCGCCGACCCGGTGAACCAGAAGGCGGCGGCGATCCATGCCCCGACCAGCGCCGGGGTCTGGGCGGGCGTGTGCCGGGTCGCACCGGCGATGGTCAGGCACAGGCCGAAGGTCGCGACGAATTCCGACAGGTAAAGCCCACCGCCGCTGCGCGCGGTTGTCGCTAACTGGAACAGATCTTGTGCGAACATCGCATGTGTCAGCGGCACGGCGAGCAGAGCGCCCGTAACCTGAACCAGCACATAGGCCCCGGCCATGGCTGCGCCGATCTGGCGGGTCAGCAGCATGTAAAGCGTCACTGCCGGGTTCATATGGGCGCCGGACAGCGGGCCGAAGATGGTGATCAGCAGATACAATATCAGCCCGGTTGCGAAGGCATTGGCAAACAGCGTCAGCGCGAGCGTGCCGCCCGCCAACCCCATGCCCATGATCCCGGTGCCGATCCCGCACATCACCAGGATCAGGGTGCCCAACCCCTCGGCCAGCAGCTTCGCACTCATCCAATCGACCCGATCCGGGTCAGCGCGGCCTGAAGGCCGGCACGGTCAAGCGTCTCCGGCCGCGCTGCCAGAAGGGCATTGGCGCGCGCCAGCAGTTTGCCATAAGCGGTTTCGAAAGCGGCGGGCTGGTTGGCCGGTGCGGCGGCGGCAGGATCCTCGACACCCCAATGGGCCCGCACCGGCGCACCCGGCCAGAAGGGACAGGTCTCGCCCGCTGCCGATCCGCACACCGTGATGACGGCATCCATCACCGGCGCATCCGGCGCCGCAAATTCATCCCAGCTTTTCGAGCGCAAACCCTCGGTCGAGTAGCCCCGTTCCGCCAGCAGGCGCAACGATTGCGGATGGACCTGTCCCGCCGGTTTTGACCCGGCGGAAAAGGCGCGAATGCCACCCGCCGCGCCATGGCGGTTCAGGATGCTTTCCAAGAGGATCGAGCGGGCAGAGTTGCCCGTGCAAAGGACAAGTATTTTCATCGCGCCGATCTAAGCGCGCCGTGTAACAGCGCTGTGACGTCAGTTCAGAATGTCTTGCGTTGCGCGCGCGCCGCCCGAGATATCCTCGCCCAGCCCGGCGACAGTATTGCAGGCAGCCATGCCCGCCAGAAGCACCAGAAGCAGAATTTTTTTCATCGGATCACTCCTCATACCACCAGACCTCGGGCTGGAAGCCCGGCCAGTCGCCATATAGCGGAAGCCTTTCGGGATGGTGAAGATGTTTCGAATAGGCCAGACGCGAAACCTTGGAATACCATACCGGAATGATGTAGCGCCCGCCCAGAAGCACCCGGTCAAGCGCCTGGGTCGCGATGGTGAAATCGGCCGGATCGGTTGCGCCGACCATCCGCGCGATCATCGCTTCGGCAGCGGGGGAATTCATGCCCATCAGGTTGCGCGTGCCGGGCGCTTCAACCCCGGCCGATCCCCAGTAAAGCGTCTGCTCGTTGCCGGGGGAGAGCGACAGAGCCAGCGTATGCCAGGTCATGTCGAAGGCATAATTTGTCACCCGTTCTTTCAGTTGCGGGCCATCGACGGTTGTGACCGTCGGCGTTATGCCCAGAAGCTTCAGCGCCTCCACATAGATACTCACGACCGCTTCGGGGTCCGCTGCTCCTGCGGCCAGAAGGATGTCAAAGGTGAAGGGTTTGCCGTCGGCGCTCTTCATGACGCCATCCTGAACCGTCCAGCCCGCTTCCTCGAAAAGCTTCATGGCCTTGCGGATGTTGCCGCGATCCGTCGAATTGGCGGGGTCGCTGATCGGCAGATCATAGCCTTCCAGCGTGCCGGGGATGAGGTCTGACGCAAAAGGCTGCAAGAGTTCCGCCACCCGTCCCGCCGCGGGTCCATGATCGGTGCCGAGCGTGGAGTTCGAGAAATAGGACGTGATGCGCGGCTCGGTTCCGCCATTCATCGTCTGGTTGGTGAATTCGAAGTTGAACGCCAGGATCATCGCTTCGCGCACGCGCCAGTCTGCGAAGATCGGATTGCGCATGTTCATCACCAGCCCGGTGATGCCGGAGGGGCGCGAGTGCGGCAGCTCTTCCAGAACGACGTCGCCAGCGGTAACGGCGGGAAAGCCATAATTCGTCTGCCACTTTCTGGCATTGGTTTCGCGGTAGGTGTCGATATCGCCAGCCGTAAAGGCCTGGAAGGTCACATCCGCGTCAGAGAAATATTCATAACGGATCTCATCGAGGTTTTGGCGCCCCTTGTTCAGCGCCAGATCCTTGCCCCAATAGTCGGGGTTGCGGCGGTACACGAGGCTACGGCCAGGGTCGACGTTTTCGATCAAATAGGGGCCGGACCCCACCGGGACCGCAAGGCTGCTGTCTTCGATGTTATTGCCGTCCCACGCCGCCTTTTTCAGGATCGGCCTGAGGCCCATCAAAAGCGCAAGCTCCCTGTCCGGTACAGCGAAGGTAATCTTCACCTTGCGCTCGCCGGTGGCTTCGATCTTTGAAACCTTCTTCCAGGCGGTCTGATAGCGGGGCGCGCCAAGGGTGCCGAGCGTCTCCATGCTCCAGATCACATCCGCGACCGTGACCGGACTGCCGTCCGAAAACTCCGCTTCGGGACGCAGGGTGAACTCGACCCAG
>Ga0073899_10003722_pt1 | contig 13454 bp, 11 predicted proteins | sample KloWWTmetaKNB5Ph_FD_88975 | JGI IMG/M metagenome (GOLD analysis project Ga0073899, IMG submission 88975) | Active sludge microbial communities from Klosterneuburg, Austria, studying microevolution and ecology of nitrifiers - Klosterneuburg... | ecosystem: Engineered > WWTP > Aerobic digester >... | reverse complement strand
GGATCTTGCCGGAACAGTGCATGGTGTCAGCCCACCAGGCGGCTGGTGACGCCCCAGACCCGCAACAACGGGCGACTGCCATTGGGCAGCCGGGGCGCGAGCGTATCCAGATCCATGTCGAACACGATGGCCGAGACATTGCGGTTGCCAAAGGAGTCGCGGCGGGGCCGCGTTCCGATGCCAAAGGCCGAAATCAGATCCCCGTTCTGGCCTGGCGTGGCAAAGCCGGCATACAGCGTCGCCAAGCCTTGGCCATCGAAGAAAAATGGGTCGTTGCGCAAACCTGCAAATGCCTTGATGCCGCTGGGTGTCGCGAACACCTGCTCGATCGGGCCGGAAAACGTGCCACCCGCACCTGGGACATTCTCGAGTTGCACCGCGCACTGGCCGGCCCGGTTTAGCGCCAGTCGGGCGTAGACGCGGACATCTGGAATGCTGTCGAATACACCGTTGGCATCGGCGCGGTCGATGTTGACGGTATACAACACGCGCGGATCACAATAAAAATGGGTGTCGATGCGCGAACGCGGCGCGGATCTGCCGCCGAAGGTGATGGCGCCGACCAGTTTGCGGGCTGATTCCGGGGACGGGAAAATGAAGACGTCGGCGATATCGGCGGCGGGATCGGCGTCGGCCGCCGGAGACTCCGCATGGTCGGCCGAGAACACCGCCAGCGTTGTCAGCGATGTGGCAGCAATTGCCAGCCGGGCAGTTGTTTGAAGGCTCAGTCTCATGGCGCTGCTCCCCTTGATCGCATCCACTTCGGCTTGGGTGGACTACGGTTCATGGTATCGGAAATCCGCTGCAGCCGGTGCCCTCCCGGCCCGCTTTTGCTCGGGAATGTGTGATTGCGGCCACAGCGGTCGGGCCGGGGCTGGCGTCTGGTTCAGGGTGGGCGAAGTGCCCAGGCTTGCCGGTTCAGAGTCGCACAGTGCCAGTGATGCAGCTGACCGCCTGCCCGCCGATCCAGGTCTGGCCGGACGGATCGGTGCTGACCATGACCCGGCCGGACCGACCGAGCGCGGCACCCTGGGCGGCGACGTAATGCCCGGGCAGGTGTCCGTCGGCGATCAGCCATTGCGCCAGGCTGGCATTGAGGCTGCCGGTGACCGGGTCTTCGTCCACACCCATATGCGGCGCGAAACCACGCACCTCCAGCGCCGGCGCTGCGCTGCCGGGCTGCACACCGTGGTGCACCGCAGCCACGCCGATCTTGTGGCCGATGCCCTTGAGCCGAGCGAAGTCGGGGCGCATCTGCTGCACCGTCTGCGGGTTGTCGAGCAGCAGACCCAGCCAGTTGGTACCGTTGTCCAGCTGCTGGGCCGACAACACCTGCGTCGGCTTGATACCCAATGCAGCGGCGACCGCACCGAGCAGCTGCACGCTGGCGTCGGTGCGGGTGAGCGCAGGTGCGCCGAATGCCAGCATGTCGGCCCCGCGCCGGATGCGCACCAGGCCGACGCCGCATTGCTGCACCACGAAGTCCGTCGACTTCGCGCGGCCGCCTGCCTGCAGCCAGGCATGGCAGCTGCCCAGCGTCGGATGACCGGCGAATTGCAGTTCACCACCGGGGGTGAAGATACGCAACCGGTAGTCGGCCTGCGCATCGGTCGGCGCCAGCATGAAGGTGGTTTCGGACAGGTTGGTCCAGCGCGCAAATTGCTGCATGGTCGCGTCGTCGAGACCGTCACCTTGCAGCACCACGGCCACCGGGTTGCCGAGATAGGGGGTGGCGGTGAATACATCCACCTGTTGGAAGGCACGTTCTTGCATGGTCGTGGCGAGGGTTGGCTTCAGGTCAGCGGCTGGTCCAGCACGCCGCGGCTCGCTGCGCGGTCGCGCAGTGCGGCGTACCAGCGCTGCAGATGGGGCATGGCGGCCAGGTCGTGCTGCATGGGCAGGCCGAACCAGCGGTGCATCTCGCAGCCCAGCGGAATGTCGGCCATGCTGAATGCGTCGCCGGCCATGAAGCGCTGGTTTGCCAGGTGGCGGTCGATCAGTTGCAGCAAGGGCGCGGTGGCCGCCACCGATTGCGAGACAAGATCATCGCGGCGTTGTTCTGCCGGCGTGCGGATCAGCTGGATGAAGGCCTCGCGACCGGCACGGTTGAAGGTGGTCTGCTGCCAATCCATCCACTGTTCGGCCAGAAATCGCGTGGCCGTGTCGCTGGGCAACATCTGCGCATCCGGGTACTGGGTGGCGAGGTAACGCACGATGACGTTCGACTCCCACAAGATGAGTTCGCCATGCTGCAGCGTCGGCACCAGCGCATTCGGGTTCATTTGCAGGTAGGCGGGGGTCTTGACGACGCCGAAATCGGCACCGGCGTCGACCCGGGTGAAAGGCGCCGCGGTTTCCTGCGCAGCCCATACCACCTTGCGGACATTGATCGAGCTCAGTCGGCCCCAGATTTTCATGCGGCTATCCTTGTGCCGGGGCGCAGGCTGCCACCGGCAGGTTTTCGCGCACGGCTTGCGCCAGGGCCGTGATGCCGCGGTCGATCTCGGCCACACTGGGGGTCACGAAAGACAGGCGCAGGCAGCGGGGGTCGGGATGGTCGGCAAAGAAAGCCAGGCCGGGAACAAATGCCACGCCTTTGTCGACGGCCCTGGGCAACAGTTCGACGGCGTCCATGCCCCTGGGCAGCCGCAGCCACAGGAACATGCCGCCCGCGGGGGTGTTCCACGTGACCCGGTTGTCGGCGTCGGCGTCGTCCAGCGTCGGCATCTCGCGCGCGAGGGCGGCCAGCATCGCATCGCGCTGGGCGCGGTACAACGCGCGGATGGTCGGCACATGGCGGTCGAGAAATCCGTCCTTCATGACCTCGGCAATCATGCGCTGGTTGAAGCCCGGGCTGTGCAGGTCGGCGGCCTGCTTGGCCTGCAGCAGCTTGGGAAACACACTGGCCGGCGCCACCATGAATCCCAGCCGCAGGCCGGGTGCCAGCACCTTGGAGAACGAGCCCAGGTAGATGCAGCCATCCGGGTTGCGTGCAGTCAGCGGCAGCGGTGGCGGCTGGTCGAACCACAGGTCGCCATACGGGTTGTCCTCGACGATCGGCAGGCCCAGTGCCGCGGCGCCGCGCACCAGGGCCTGGCGCCTGGCCTCGCTCATGGTGCGGCCCGTGGGATTCTGGAAGTTGGGCAACACGTAGAGGAATCGCGGCGCCGGGCCGGCGGCGCATTGCGCCTGCAGGTCGGAGATCTGCGGTCCCTGCTCGTCGCTGGCCACGCTGACGATGGTCGGCTCCATCGACGTGAAAGCCTGCAAGGCACCGAGGTAGGTCGGCGTTTCCACCAGCACCCGGCTGCCTTCGTCGATCAGCACCTTGGCAACCAGGTCCAGGCCTTGTTGCGAGCCGGTGGTGATCAGCACCCGGTCCGGGTCGACGTCCCAGGGCAGCGAAGCGGCCACCATCTCGCGCAGCGGCCGGTAGCCTTCGCTGGCTGCGTATTGCAGGGCCGCATGCGCATCGTTGCGCAACACACTGGCGCAGGCGCTGGCGAATTCGGCCACCGGAAAGGTCTTCGGCGAGGGCAGGCCGCCGGCAAAACTGATGATGCCGGGGCGCTCGGTGATCTTCAGGATCTCGCGGATCACCGACGGATTCATGCGGTAGGCGCGCCGCGCCAGCGTCCAGGACGCGCCGGCGGTCGACGCCGCAGTGGATTTGCTCATGGTTTCTCTCCTCCTTGCGGGCCGTAGAAGACGACCCAGGTCACAAAATCATCTGAAAAATTCTCGAACCGGTGCACCATGCCGGCACCGACAAAAAACGCGTCGCCCACACCGGCCGACATCCGCTCCCCATCGATGACGATGTCTGCGCTGCCGCCGTACACCAGGTACAACTCGTCCTGCGCATGGGGTTGCTGCAGGTCCTGCCCCTCGGGATTGGCCGACGGCCGGAACACCTTGAGCGCCATGTTGCCATGTTTCAAGACCGTCACCGACGGTGCGCCGGCCGGATACTGCGCAGTGGCGGCGGCCGGAATCAGTGCCAGTGCCTGTGTGATCGACGTCTTCATGGTGCTCCTTTTCCGGTTGTGATGCCTGCAGCAAGCGGGGACATTGCCTCCAGCGGGATTTGCACCGGCATTTTCTTGCCGATGAAGACGGTGGCAATCACCGCCAGCGCGAATCCCACGGTCATCAGATCCAGCGTTTCGCCCAGCAAGGGCACGGAAAACACCATGCTGAAGAAGGGTTGCACCAACTGCACCTGGCTGACCCGCACCGTGCCACCCAATGCCAGGCCGCGGTACCAGGCAAAGAAACCGATCCACATCGAGATCAGCGAAACATAGGCAAATCCCATCCAGGCGCTGCCTGGCACCGGCTGCGTCGGCAGGCTCATCAGCATGACCGGCAATGTGATCGGCAGGCTGATCACCAGCACCCAGCAGATCACCCGCTCGGCGCCGAGCTGCTGGGTCAGGCGCCCGCCACTGACATAACCAAAGGCGGCGCTGAACACGGCGAGCACCAACAACAGGTCGGCCCACTGTGCCTGGCTGTCGGACGCGTCGTTGCGCAGCAGAACAAACGCCGCCACCAGCGCCGAACCGGCAAAGGCGCAGACCCAGAATCCGGTGCTGGGGCGCTGGCGCAACCAGATGGAGCCCACCACGGCCGTGGCCAGCGGCAGGATGCCGATGACCACCGATGCGTGGATCGATTCGACATGGCGCAGCCCCAGCGCCAGGAACAGCGGAAAACCCACCACCACGCCGCAGGCGGTGAAAGCCACCGCGCCCCATTGGCGGCGACCGCGTGGCCGTGCGCCCCGGGTCAACGCCAGATACACCAGCGACAGCAGGCCGGCCACGGCGGCACGGCCGAAGGTCACGAACACCGGCGAGAGTTGCGGCGCATGTGCCGGGCCGGTGGCCAGCTTGGTCATCGGCAATGTCGCGGCGAACAGCACCACGCCGAGCAGGCCCAGCCACAGGCCACGGGTTTCGTCCTTCATACCGACACCATCCAGACGGCCGTGGCCAGCAACACCAGCGCCATGGCGCGGTTGAACCACAGCAGCCGCTTGCCTTGTGACAAGACCGTGCGCAGCATGGAGCCCATCAAGGCGTAGCTGAAGTTGCTGGCGAAGGCAAAAAGGCACATCACGGCGCAGATGATGGCCAGGCGCTGGCCCGGATTGGCTGCCGGCGCGCCGGCTGCGTTGACAACCCAGCCGGCGGTCAGTGTCAGCGCCAGCATCCAGGCCTTGATGTTGACGAACTGCAGGCCGACACCACCCCAGAAACTGATCTCCAGCCGCGCCGGATCGATGCTGGTCAGACGTGCCGCCTGGCTCAGTCGCCATGCCAGCCAGACCATGTAACCGACGCCCGCCAATTTGACGGCCCAACGCAATGCCGGAACACCAAGCACCGCGGCGCCGACGCCCAGGCCGCAGGTCAGCATCAGCAGCACCCAGCCCGTGGGTACGGCCAGGCAGAAGCGCAAGGTACGGCGCAGTCCCAGATTGGTTGCCATGGCGGTCGACAACATCGTGTTCGGACCAGGCGAGAAACTCATCGCGGTGCAAAACGCCAGCAGGGCGGTCAGTTCGGTGGCATGCATGAAGGCTTGGAAGTTTGTCGGCGCTGTCGGGGGCTTGTCAGAAAAGATCGGTTACTGTAGCCTTCAATATCAATACACAAGCAGTACAGTTTCCCTGTTCAGTTGGTGATCTGTGTGGTTGCTGGGGTCGATACAGAAAAGGCGCCATGCGCGTAGCGGGACCGAAGATGCTGATGAAGACCGCCGGTCAGTCGTTGACCGAACAACTCGCCGACCGGTTTGCCGAGCGTATCGGCACCCGGCTGCTGGCGCCTGGCGCCCGCTTGCCGTCGGTGCGCCAGTGTGCGCAGCAGCACGGCGTCAGCCCGTCGACCGTGGTGGCGGCCTACGACCGTCTGCTGGCGCTGGGGCTGGTGCAGGCCAGACGCAACCGGGGGTTCTTCGTGCGCGAAGCGGCGCCGGGCCGCAGTGGTGGCGCAGCACCGGCGCGCGCCAGCGCGGCGGGGCAAGCCGTGCCGACGCGGCGCGCGCCGGTCAACGCGGCGGCGCTGATCCGGGGCATGTTTCACTCGGTCAGTGACAAACCGCAACCCGGATGGGCGTGTTTCCGCCCGACTGGCTGCAAGGCAGCTTCATGGCGGCGGCCGTGCGCAGGGTCACGGCTGGGCCTGCGCTGCAGGCCATGTCGCTGCAATACGGGGAACCGGCCGGCGACCTGGGCCTGCGCCAGGCGCTGGCCAAGAAGCTGGCAGGTATCGACATTCACGCCGAGGTGGCGCAGATCATCACGACGGTGGGTGCCACCCATGGGCTGGACATCGTCAGTCGGACCTTGCTGCGTGCGGGCGACCCCGTGATGGTGGAGGAGCCCGGATGGGCAATAGAGTTCGCCCGGCTGGAGTCGCTGGGCATGCGTATCCTGCCGGTGCCCCGTGGTGAACGCGGCCCCGACCTGGACGTGATGGCGCGGTATTGCGAGCTGCACCGACCCAAGCTGTTCGTCAGTGTCAGCGTGCTGCACAACCCGACCGGCTACTGCCTGACACCGGGCAGTGCGCACCGGGTGGTGCAGTTGGCCAACCAGTACAACTTCCATATCGTCGAGGACGATACCTACAGCCATATTGCGCCCGAATCGGCAACCCGCCTGTGTGCCCTCGACGGCCTGCAGCGCACGATATATGTGAGCGGCTTTGCCAAGATCCTGGCGCCGAACTGGCGGGTCGGGTATCTGGCTGCGCCGCCGGATCTGGTGGATCAGCTGCTCGACACCAAGCTGCTGTCCACGCTGACCACGCCGGCCCTGCTCGAGAAGGCACTGGCGTGGTGCATCGATCAAGGTCAGCTGCGCCGGCATGCCGAACGCATTCGCGCGCGGCTCGACCAGGCACGGACACGCAGCGTGCGGCTGGCACTGCAATCGGGTTGCACCTTTGCGGCCGAGCCGGCAGGCTTGTTCGGCTGGGTCGACACCGGTGTCGATACCGATGCGCTGGCCCAACGCATGCTTGACCTGGGTTATCTGCTGGCACCGGGGGCCTTGTTCCATGCGCGCCGACAACCCGGAACCCTGATGCGCATCAACTTCGCGACCACGCAGGACGCCCGTTTCTGGCGGGATTTTCAGGCCGTTCGTTCTGGTGCGTGAATGCAACACCATCGGCGACTGTGGCGCTCAATTGCTGGTGTTTGCGGCGGCCAACCCTACAATGATTTTCAGACCCTTCGGCTAGCAAGGGTTTGATCGAGGCGGACCCGGCAGCTGGTTTGCGCGTTTTGAATCATCGCGGTGGTCCGGTCCGGGGCGCCGCGTGGAGGCCCTCCGAAGGATGCGACACCGCAGTTTTCTCGAATACAAGGACTATCGCTATCTCAAGCTGGCGTTGTTTTTGTGTATTGCAGCGATCAGCGCGTACGTCTGGCATCGGCATACCCATTTCAGCACCCCTGGCGGCGTCGGTTACGGCGGTACCCTGATGGGGTATGGTCTGGGCACGGTGGCCGCCCTGATGATTGTGTGGCTGTTGTGGCTGGGCGTGCGCAAGCGCCGCTACGGCGCCTCGCTGACCATGACCCAGGGCTGGTTGTCTGCCCACGTCTACCTCGGGCTGGCGCTGCTGGTGGTAGCCACGCTGCACACCGGATTCGAGATCGGTGTCAACCTGCATACGCTGACCTACCTGCTGATGCTGGTGGTGGTGGTCAGCGGCATTTACGGTGTGCTGGTGTTTCTGCGCGAGCCCGGGCGCATGACGGCCAACATGGGTGAAGACGACATCCCCTCGTTGCTGCTGCAAATCCAGGAAGTGGACCAGCAGGCGGCCCGACTGGCGCTGCAACTGCCCGACGAATTCAACAACCTGGTGCAGGCGGCGGCGCAAAGGACGCGCCTGCAAGGCAGTGTTTTCCAGCATGCGTTCCAGACCCTGTCGCGGCGCTGCCCTACCAGTCGCGCGGTCGAGCGCATGCAGCAGCTCAATCGCAAGCTCAAGGACGAAACCGCGCGCCAGGGCCGCGAGGTCCATGGGCTGATGCTGACCCGCCGCACCGCGGTCGAGAAGATCCGGGCGGAGTTGCGTTCGATCGCGCGACTGCGTTTGTGGCTGCTGATCCATGTGCCCTTGTCCGTCGCGCTGCTGTTTGCGCTGACTAGCCACATTGTCTCGGTGTTCATCTACTGGTGACCTGCACATGATTCGCTGCAAGCTGGTCGAGACGATCCATCCGGATGACACCCAGGTCGGTGCACGGGTTGGCCGCGCGGTCTCGGGCGAGACCTTGAGCCTGGGCCGGGCTGCTGCATGCAAGATCTTTCTGCCCGATCCGCGGATCCGGCTCGAACATGCCACGATTCGCCGTGCCGAAGACGGTGCCCTGTACCTCGATGCCACCGGGCCGGTGGTGATCGACCAGCGCGCGCAGACCAGCGTGCGCCTGGTGGTTGGCCAGAAAATCACGATCGGCCCGTACGATTTCATCGTCGAGGCCATCGAGGACGGCGCCCATACAGCCGATCCGCGCTTGACGCTGTCGTTTGCCTTGCGGATTCCGGTGCCGGGTTCGGTAGAAACCCGGCAATCGGTTACCAAGGTCGGTGTTGTGCAGGGCTGGCTGTCGCGCCGCGTCATGGCCTGGGTGCTGAGCCTGGTGGTGCTGGTGTTGTGTGGCGCCTGGCCGGTCTGGCATGCGTACCAGCCGCTCGCCCAGGTCGAAGTGCCGGGCAACGCGACGGCGGCCGTCGCTGCACAGTTGCGGGCCGACCATGCCAGGCAGATGCCGGTCGCCGGCACCGCGACCTTGCCAGGCACCGATGCAGGGCGGATGGAAGCCCAGTTCAAGCGCTGGGTCGGCGCCCACGGGCAGCGGCTGGACACGTTCTGGAATCCCGGCACCATTGCGTCGGCACACCAGGGTTTTGCACAGGATTGCCGCAGTTGCCACGACAAGCCCTTCGAGCGGGTGACCGACGCCAGCTGCACCAGCTGCCATAACCAGGTCGGTGACCATGTCAGCGATCCGACGATCGCGCACAACACGCTTACCGGACAGCGCTGCGCCACCTGCCACAAGGAACACCAGGGGCAGGCCGGCATGCGAACCACCGACACCGTCGGATGTGCGCAGTGCCATGGCAATATCCGGGCCTTCACGCCGCTGACCGCGCTGGGCAACGTGTCCGATTTCGCCACCGACCATCCGGAGTTCCGGCTCTCGATCCGCCAGCGTGATACGGCCCGAACCGTGCAGCGCGTGCGCCAGACGCCGCAATTGCGCAACCAGACCGGGCTGGTGTTTCCACACGACATCCACCTGGCCGACAAGGGCATCAAGAGTCCGACCGGTCCGGCCGCCAGTGGAGGCCGGGTGGTTCTTGAATGCGCCAGTTGCCATTCGCTGGATGCCGCCGGCGTGCGGTTCGAGCCGGTCACCATGGCAAAAAATTGCCAGTCCTGCCACCGTCTCTCGGTCGACCCGCAGGCGCCTGAACGCGAGGTGCCGCATGCCAGGCCAGAAGTGGTGGAGGTTGCCGTGCGCGAGATCTATGCCAGTCTGGCGGTGGACCGGTTCCCGGTCAGTCTGACCACGGTCAACGCGCTGCTGCAGCGCCCGGCAAGCCAGGCACCGGCGAGCCAGTCGACCTCGGCCGGACGCTGGGTCGAACAACGCAGCAGCAGCACCTTCGGGCAGATGTTCGCCAAGACCAATGGCGTCTGCACCACCTGCCATGCCGTCGAATCCGGGAAGACCTCGGCCAAGGCACCGGCGAGCTGGAAAGTCCCGGCCATCGTGGAAACTTCACATTGGTTGCCCCAATCCACGTTCTCGCACGCGCAGCATAAAAACGCCGAGTGTGTCACCTGTCACAGCGCAAAAACCTCGAAGATGGCCTCCGAAATTCTGATTCCTGATATCCAATCCTGCCGAACCTGCCATGCCGGGTCCAAGCCCGACAAGGAAAAAGTCGTCAGCCAGTGCGACAGCTGCCATGGTTTCCATCCGCGCAAGGAGCATCCGGCGTTCCTGCAGCAGACTGCCCGCATGGGGGTCCGGCCATGAGGGTTCGATTGCGTGGCGTACTTGCAAGCCTGGTGGTATCGGCGCTGTTGCAGGGGTGTGGCGGCGGCGGCGGTGCCAGTGGCGGCGGTTCGGCGCCGGCCGGTTTTGCGAACGACTGTGGCGCCAATTGCGCGCAGGACGTTCTGACCGCGCAGGATGTGGAGCAGGTCATTGCCCAGGCCGTGACCGCGGCGCAGGCGCAAGGGCAGCTGGCCACGGTGGCCGTGACTGACCGGGTCGGCAATGTGCTGGGCGTGTATGCGATGAATGGCGCCACCGGCACCTTCCGGATCGACGGTGGTCGCGGTGTGTTTGGCGGTCTGGAGCAGGTGGCGGTATTGCCCAGCGCGGCCGCGGCCATCAGCAAGGCCTTGACCGGCGCCTATCTGTCGAGTGCCGGCAATGCGTTTACGTCCCGTACGGCAAGCCAGATTGTTCAGGAGCATTTCAACCCGTCGGAGGCCAACCAGCTGGCAGGTCCGCTGTTTGGCGTGCAGTTTTCGCAGCTGTCGTGCTCGGACCTGATGCGCCGCGATGACTCGGTGGCGGCCGGCAATGGCACCCTGGGCCCCAAGCGGTCCCCGTTGGGCCTGTCGGCCGATCCGGGCGGACTTCCCTTGTACAAGAACGGGCGTCTCGTCGGTGGTATCGGCGTCATGGCCGATGCGGTCTATGGCCTGGACCTGGACATCACGAACATTGACGCCGACGTTGACGAGACGCTGGCCGTTGCCGGCACCCTGGGGTTCGAAGCGCCAGTCGATATCCGGGCCAATCGCATCACACTCGACGGGCGCTCGGCGCGGTATGTCGATGCGGTCCAGACAGGGGTGCCAGCGACCTCCATCGCCGGCCTGCCGGGCGCCTTGATACCGGTGGCCGGGTATTTTCCGGGCGCCATCCGCGCCGGCACTGCCTACGGCCAGAGCGCCTCGGGTGTGCGCCGCGACACCGGCGTATTTGCGTCGCTGGGCGGCTACGTGCTGGTCGATGCGTCCGACAGCAACCTGTTTCCGGTCAGGGCTGCAACCGATGGCGGGCTCAGTGCGCCCGAGGCCCAGCAGATACTGCAATCGGCGCTGGCGCTGGCGGCCCGTGCGCGTGGCCAGATACGCCGTCCGCTGGGCCAGGCGGCGCAGGTGACGATCACGGTGGTGGACACCAATGGCGAGGTGCTGGGACTGGTTCGCGCGCCCGATGCGCCGATCTTCGGCACCGACGTGGCACTGCAGAAAGCCCGTAGCGCGGCGTTCATGTCGAACCCGGTGGCCGGCGCCGAACTGCTCGCCTTGCCGGCAGCGGTTTCTCCGCTTCCGATGGCCACGTCTGCCATGGGTCCCTATGTCACCGCATTGCGCTCCTTCATGGGGAACGCGTTCACCCTGTCCAATGGCGTTGCGCTGAGCACCAAGGCCATCGGCAATCTGTCGCGGCCGTTTTTTCCGGATGGCATCATAGGCACGTCCAATGGGCCCTTGTCCAAGCCGTATGCGCAGTGGAGTCCGTTCAGCGACGGCATGCAGCTGGACATCAGCATCAATGCGATCGTCAAGGCCGCTTTTGGTGACCTCGGCGTGGGCTGCACCGGCCTGAACCGCCTGCGCAACGGCCTGCAGATCTTCTCTGGCGGCATGCCGATTTACCGGGTGGTCAACGGCACAGCCCAATTGCTCGGTGGCATCGGGGTGTCGGGCGACGGTACCGATCAGGACGACATGATTGCGTTCCTGGGTCTGGCCCAGGCCGGTGCCGTGCTGGGCAATGGCATCGGCAACGCGCCGCCGGCGCTGCGGGCCGATGCGATTCCCCTGTCGGTTGGCCGCCTGCGTTATGTGCAGTGCCCGGTTGCGCCGTTCAATGACAGCAATGCGCAGAACGTATGCACCGGACTCTGAGCCCACCGGTATCACTGCGCCTGTTCAGTCCGCTGGCCGCAGCGTTGCTGGCCGCAGGCGCCGTGTCCGGCGCCGCGGCCCAGGGATTGCAGGCGCCTGCTGCAGACGACGAGGTGCAATTGCGCCGGCCGCAGACCGATCCGCTGACCTATCCGCTGGCACCGATCGACCCGAACCAGGTGCCGGCGCCCAGCCGCTACGACCCGCGCACCAGCCTGTCGGTGCCCGACCGCTGGCGCATCATGGAAAGCCTGGGCCAGCAGGACCGCTGGTGGGACCCTTACAACAACAACACGATCAAGGGCGACAAGCCGCTGCAGGCCCTCAGCCACTGGGGGCCGGACTGGTTCCTGAACCTGGGCGTGATCTCCGACTCGCTGGTCGAGTTGCGCCGGTTTCCCACGCCCACCGGCGCCCAGCTCGGACGCGGCGCCGGTGCCAACGACGTGATCGTGGCCAACCAGAGCCAGACGGTGCTGGCGCAGACGGTGATCCTGAGCGCCTCGCTGGTCAAGGGCAATACCACGTTCAAGCCGCCGGACTACGAGTTCAAGTTCGTCGGCGCGTTCAATGTCAACCATGCGCGGCTCAAGGACCTGCGCATCCTGCGCATCGATCCGCGGCGCGGGGAAACCCGTACCGATCGCCATTTCGGCATCCAGGAAGCGTTTGTCGACAAGCACCTGCGCAATGTTTCCGACCAGTACGACTTCGATTCGCTCCGAGTCGGGATACAGCCGCTGATCTCGGATTTCCGCGGTTTCGTGTTCAACGACACGCCGTTTGCGGTGCGCCTGTTCGGCACCCGCGACAACAACCGCTGGCAATACAACCTGGCGTATTTCCAGCGATTCGAAAAGGACACCAACTCCGGATTGAACGACGTGTTCACCCGCATGCGTTCGGACTACACGCTGATGGCAAACGCCTACCGCCAGGACTGGCCGGTGCTGGGCCATACGACACAGGCCACCGTCCTGTACAACATCAACCGGGAAGGCAACCAGGGCACCTACTTCGACCAGAACGGTTTCATTGCCCGGCCGGCCGTGATCGGTGACGGGCGCCGGCGCAACTACAACGTGGCCTACCTGGGCCTCAATGGCGACGGGCATTTCGGCCGCTGGAACCTGACCTCGTCGGCCTACCTGGCGCTGGGCAACCAGACCTACGACCCGGTCGCACAACGCAGCCAGCGCATTCGCGCGGGTTTTGGTGCGGCCGAACTGTCGCGCGATTTCGACTGGTTCCGTGTCCGGGGTACGGCGCTGGTGGCCAGCCCTGACCGCAACCCGTTTGATGGGCGTGCCACCGGTTTCGACGCGATCTTCGAGAACCCGCAGATTGCCGGCGCCGACACCAGCTACTGGATCCGCCAGTCAATTCCGCTGATCGGCGGCGGCGGACTGGCGTTGTCCGGGCGCAATGGCGTGCTGGGCTCCTTGCGGACATCGAAGGAGCAGGGCCAGTCGAACTTCG
>Ga0073899_10003719_pt1 | contig 13462 bp, 10 predicted proteins | sample KloWWTmetaKNB5Ph_FD_88975 | JGI IMG/M metagenome (GOLD analysis project Ga0073899, IMG submission 88975) | Active sludge microbial communities from Klosterneuburg, Austria, studying microevolution and ecology of nitrifiers - Klosterneuburg... | ecosystem: Engineered > WWTP > Aerobic digester >... | reverse complement strand
GGCACCTTGCCGCGCGGACTCCTGGCGAGAAATTCCGGCGTCTGCTCCGGAAAGGTCAGCACGTACTCGAAGGGTAATCCCTTCTCGAGCAGGGCGAGTTCCACCATGTTCGTGTAGTTGCTGACGGGGAATCCGTAGAGCTTGAGCATCGGCGAGTCCTCGTGTCGTGCTGGGGGCTCGATTCAGGTTGCCGAGCCACGGGGCGCGTACGGTACCCCGAACCGGCAATCATTGGCGAGTCCGGCGGCTTCCGCTCATCCTCGGGATCGCCATCAACGTCTGCTCAGAGCGTCTCGTGCCCGGCCGCTCCCTGCGCCGTGCGCAGTCTTCGGCCACGAAGACGCAGCTCAGGCGCCGCGTATCACAAACGACTGATTCGGAGCCTTCCCCCGAGCGCGTGTCTGCCTTTCCAAGCTCGGGGGAAGGCCCCGGATCGGTCGCCTGCCTCAAGTGCGTGTCAGCCTTTCCGCTCGCCGCAAAGACCACGGACGCGACAGCCCCGTCGGCTCGTCCTGAGAATCCACTTCGACCGGAATATGCAGCAGGCGCAGAACGCGCCAGGAACGACGGCCATCAGCCGTTGGCGGCGATCTTGAGAATGCGCGTAGGCGCCGAGATGCCGTAGCCCTGCGCGTAGTCGACGCCGAGCGACCTGAGCATGTTGATGATTTCTTCGTTCTCGGCGAACTCCGCGATCGTCTGCTTGCCCGTCAGGTGACCGATCTCGTTGATCGACCGCACCATTTCCCGATCGATCGGGTCGCGCAGGATTTCCTTGACGAAGCTGCCGTCGATCTTCAGGAAGTCGACCGGGAAGTGCTTCAGGTAACCGAACGACGACAGGCCCGTGCCGAAATCGTCGAGCGCAAACTTGCAGCCCTGTTCTTCCTTGAGCGCCGCGATGAAGCGGTTGGCCTGCGAGAAGCTGGCGATCGCCGCCGTCTCCGTGATCTCGAAGCAGATCTTGGTGCCGTCGATGCCGCTGTTCTTCAGCAGCTTCTGCACGAACGGCAGGAAGTCCGCGTCACCCAGGCTCTGGCCCGAGAGGTTGATGGAGCACAGCGCAAGACGCTCGCGCTCGTCCGCCTCGGAGACCAGCCAGCGCAGCGCGTGCTCGACCACCCAGCGGTCGATCTGCGGCGTGATGCCGTAGCGTTCGGCCGCGTTGATGAAGTTGTCGGGCGCGACGATCTTGCCGGTCTCGTCCCGCATGCGCAGCAGCAGTTCGTAGTGCGCGCCCGGGTCGTGTTTCTGCAGCGGCTGGATCGTCATCCGGAACAGCTCGAAGCGCGACTCCTCGAGCGCGTTGTTGATGCGCGCGGCCCACTGCATTTCGCGGCGGCGGCGCATGAGGTCGATGTCGTTGTCCTGGAAGCTGAAGACGCGGTTGCGTCCGCCCTCCTTCGCCGCCTGGCAGGCACTGTCGGCCGACGACAGCACCGTCGCCACGTCCTCGCTGTCGCCGGTGATCGGGACCACGCCAATGCTGCAGCCGAGGCGGAAGGTGCGCTCCTCCCAGACGAACTTGTAGTTGCGCATGGTCTCGCGCAGCTGCTCGGCCATCACCAGCGCGTCGTCGAGCGAGCAGCTCTCGAGCAGCACGCCGAATTCGTCGCCACCGAGGCGCGCGAGCGTGTCGCGCCAGCGGATCTTGGTCTTCAGCAGCGCACCGACCTGCCCGAGCAGCGCGTCGCCCACACTGTGGCCGCAGGTGTCGTTGATGATCTTGAACTGGTCGACGTCGAGGTGGCAAAGCGCGTACTGCGTCTCGCGCGCCTTGGCGCTGCGCAGCGAGCGCTCGAGGCGGGCCTCAAACTCGCGGCGGTTGACCAGACCCGTCAGGATGTCGTGGCTCGCGTGGTAGGAGAGCTTGCGATTGAGCTCACGGCTCTCGCTGACGTCGTGGAACACCAGCACGCCGCCACAGACCGCGCCGGTGCCGTCACGGATCGGCGAGGCGGTACTTTCGATGTACATCTCGTTGCCGTCGCGCTTAATCAGCAGTGTCGGACGCACCGACTTGATGGCGCGCGCGCGACGGATCGCCACGGACAGTGGATTCTCGAGGGGCTCGCAGGTTTCCTCGTGGAAGCCGCGGAAGATTTCGTCAACGCCTTTGCCCTGTGCCTCCTCGAACTTCCAGCCGGTGAGCTCCTCGGCGGTGGGATTCAGGTACTCGACGATCATGTGCCCGTCGGTGGTGATCACGCCGTCACCGATCGACTGCAGCGTGATCTGCGCGCTCTCCTTTTCCTTGAACAGCGCGTCTTCGTAGAGCTTGCGCTCGGTGATGTCGAATTCGACGCAGACCAGACGGCGCAGGCGGCCGGAGGCGTCGACGCGCGCCTGGGCGCGGCTCACGACCCAGCGCCAGTCGCCCTTGACGTGCCGCATGCGATGCACGCTTTCGAACATCGGCGTCTTGCCGGCGATGTGGTCGCGGATCATCGCCTGGACGCGCGCGAGGTCGTCCGGATGCACGAGGCGACGCCAGTCGGGCGTGACGTTCGCGTCGTGCTCGTCGTAGCCCAGCATCTTCCGCCAGCGCGGCGAGTAGTAAACGGTGTTGTTCTCGACGTCGAAGTCCCACATGCCGTCATTGGCGGCAGGCAGCGACAGCGCGTTGCGCTCTTCGAGCCTGCCCAGGTAACGCTGGACGCGCAGGCGTTCGAGGCCGGTGGCGAAACTGGAGCCGACCAGCTTGAGCATCAGGTGCAGGTTCGCGTCCCAGCCCTCCTTACGCGGCTGCGACGAGAACAGCGCGATGAAGCCATTGACGCGACCGTTCAGCGACAGGCCGCAGGCGAGGGCCGCTCGCACGTTGAATTCCGCGAGGCGCGCGGCGTCGACTGCGTGCTCGCGGCGCGGGTGGAGCGTGTCGCGGATCTCGGCAACGCGCAGGTGCTCGAGCCTGCCGGTCAGCACCGGCAGCCGGTCTGCGGCGTCGCCCTTCATGATCTGCGGATCGAACGGCGCGACCAGCCCGGTGGCTGCGGCCACGCGCTCGATGAGCTTGCGCTCACCGTCGAGCAGCGCGATGCAGATGGCGTCCACGCCAGTTGCCTCACGCAGCGCATCGAGGTTGCGCTTGATGCAGTTGTCGCCGGCCTCGCTGGTGAGGCCGACGAAGTCGACCGCAACCTTGGTGACGAGGACGTCGAGACCGACAGTGGGATGTTCGCCATTGCCGAAGACGAACTGGGTGGCCAGGAAATCTGCCGTTTCCTGTTCCTCGGTTTCGATCGGCGGGGGTTGCGACGACATCGCGCTATCCGGTCTCCCTGGCGCGAACGCGGTCGCAGATTGAGATGACGACGACTCGACCGACGTAGACGCGGGCCGAATTCTGCCACAAAGCCCTAGGAACTCAAGCTAAGGCGCTGAATTTATTGACGCATTCGGAGGAATGTACAGCCGGGCCCGACGCAGGTCGCCAGCTGCGACGCAGGCTGGATCGGCATTGCCGCCGGTCACGAGGAACCAGTGCTGCCGATTCGCGCGGCCGAGCTCCTGCGCCTGCATGCCCTCGAAACAGGTCTCGAGCGTCTTCTGGTGCACGAGCAGCGCGCGCCCGGGCTTCGCGGCATACCAGGCCGCCGCGTCGGCTGCCTCGGCTGCCTTTTCCTGCCAGCGAGCGTGGCCGAAGTTGACGCTGGGTCGTCGCAACTGGAGCAGGTACTGCTCCTTCGCATCGACGAGACCGAGTTCCGCGATGCCCGCGGCGGCCTGCTCGACCTCCGCCATGAACGCCCTGCCCGATCGCGCATCGTCCATGCGCGGGTACACAAGGAGACCGACAGTCGCAAGTATTGCCGCGAGCGCGCCGCCGTACGCAAGCCAGCCGTCCCGCACCCGGAACAACGCGAGCGCGACGAGACCCCCGACTCCCGCCATGGTGAGTGGCAGCAGCGGAGCCACGCCATAGTCACGGACGAGCCGCGCACTCGCCTGGCCATCGATGGCGAAATACACGGCGCCCAGCGTCGTGCCGGCAACGAGGATTGCTGCGAGAGTGAAGGCAAGCGTCCGCGTCTTCGGCGAGCGCAGGATCTCCGGCAGCCAGGTTGCCGACGCCATCACGAGGGCGGGTATGGCCGGCAGCACGTACACGCCGCGCTTGCCCGAACTCAGCGAGAAGAACAGTACGACCAGCGCGACCCACGCGAGCAGCACGGCGACGAACGTATCGCGCGAGCCGGGCCGCAGAGCCGCGCGCCACCGCGGCCACAGCCAGGGCACGAGCGCGGTCAGCGGCAACCACAGGACAGGGATGACATTGACGAGGTAGAACCAGAATGGCTCGTGGTGGTGCCATGCTCCCGCATAGCGCGTGACTGTCTGCCTGAACAGGATCTCGTTGCGGTAGGCGAGCAGTTCGCCTCCTGCCGACGTGACCAGCATCATCGGCACGAACCACAACGCGATCGCGCCGAGGAAGAAGACCGGCCCGAGCCACCAGCGCGAGTCACGATGCGGCACCGTCGCCGGCCACCCTCGCGCCGCGAGCACGGCGAACGGAATCAACAACAGCAGCGGCAGGAAACCCACGCCCTTGGTGACGACGCCGATGCCCGCCGCGAACCAGCCGACATAGAACCAGCCGATGCCCGGGCCCGCAAACAGGTGCCGCAGCAGCCCGTACAGGCTGAGCGTGGTCAGGAAACACAGCACGCCGTCGATCTGCGCCTGCCGGAACTGCCACACGAACTGGAAGGTAAGCAGCAGCACCAGGCTGCCAGCGAACGCAACCTCGCGGCCGCGGACGCGACGCAACAGGTCGTACACGAGCATGACCGAGCCTATGCCCGCAAGCAGCGACGGCAGCAGGAAGCCGATCCGCAGCGACCCGGTCAGCGCCATCGCCGCGGCCATCAGCCAGAAGAACACCGGCGGTTTGTCGGCGTACAGATCGCCACCGACGCGCGGAATCATCCAGTCGCCGGAGCGCAGCATGTCCTGCGCGACCAGCGCAAAGCGCGGCTCGTCGGCCGGCCAGGGATCACGCAGACCGAGACCGGTGGCCATCAGCAGCAGCGCAAGCCCGCTCAACCAGAGCAGGTCGACAATGACATCGCGGGGCGTGTTCGCGCCCGGTCGCAGCCAGCGGTCCAGCAGCGAGGTCGACGCGCCACCGGCGCCGGTCACCATCAGCGTTCCTCGCGGACCGCGACCCGCGGGGACGCGCGGCGAATCAGCCAGCTGAGGCCCCACAGGTCGACGATGCCGACCCAGAGCCGGTTGTTGAGGCCGTACTTCGATTCGCCACGCGTGCGCTCACGATGGTTCACGGGCAGCGAAATGACTTCGTACCCTTCACGCTGGAACAGCGCGGGCATGAACCGATGCATGTTCCTGAAACGTGGCATGTGCATGAACACGTCGCGATCGAACACCTTGATGCCACACCCGGTGTCCGGCGTGCCGTCCTTGAGGAACCAGCCGCGCACGCCGTTGGCGACGCGCGACGACACACGGCGCAGCCACGTGTCGCGGCGCATGGTGCGGTTGCCCATCACCAGCTTGAGCCTGGGTGACACCGGCTGCATCAACGCGTCGAGCAGGCGCGGAAAGTCGGCCGGGTCGTTCTGGCCGTCGCCGTCGAGCGTCGCGATCCAGCGGCCACGGGCGTGTCGAACGCCGGTGGCCACTGCGGCGCTCTGGCCCGAGCGCGTCACGTGCTGCAGCAGGCGGATTTCCGGCATGCCCTGCGCACGCGCCGCGAGCACCATCTCGCCGGTCTTGTCCGTGCTGCCGTCGTCGACGAAGATCTGCTCGAACGAGTACTTGCCGGCCAACGCGGTGTGTATTTCCTGCGCCAGGGGCCGGACGTTCTCGTCCTCGTTGCAGACGGGTATGACAACGGAAACGTCGGGCATCGGTGCCGGGGACGGGTGGGTGGTCACGGTCGAAAGCGCCCTGCAGCTGCGGTTTGTGCGGCCGCCGCCAACCGGCGCCATCCGGTAGTATAAACGCTCCCCTGTCCCGGGGCCGCTGCCGCTCGCCCGACCCTGCCGTTGAAAGACCGTCTCGCACATTCCCGTCCGCACGCTGCCGAAAGTCGCTGGCTAGGCTGGGCCCTGACGATCACGGCGTCGTTCATGGCGGTCGAGGTTGCTGGCGGACTGATTTCGGGCTCGCTCGCCCTGCTGGCCGACGCTGGTCACATGCTGACCGACACGGCGGCGCTCGCTTTGGCCTGGATCGCGGTCCGGCTCACCATGCGGCCGACGAACCCGCGCCGCTCGTACGGCTACCACCGCGCGCAAGTCCTGGCGGCGTTCGTGAATGCGCTGGCGTTGTTCGTCGTGGCTGCGTGGATCGTCGTCGAAGCCGCGGATCGACTGTCGACGCCGCGTCCCATCGAAGGCGGGACAATGTTCGGCGTCGCATTGGCCGGACTGGTTGCGAACATCTCTGTGTATGCGATCCTGCGCAAGGGCAACCAGGACAACCTGAACGTGTCCGCGGCCCGTCTGCACGTACTGGGCGACCTGCTCGGTTCGATCGGCGCGCTGCTCGCGGCAGGAATCATCCTGACCACCGGTTGGACGCCGATCGACCCGATCCTGTCCGTGCTCGTCGCCATCTTGATCCTGCGCAGCGCCTGGTCGCTGCTGCGCAAGTCGACCAGCATCCTGATGGAAGAAACGCCGGATTCAGTCGACCCCGACGCGCTGCGGAAGGAGCTGATGGCGAATGTGCCCGGCGTGCGTGACGTCCACGACGTGCACTGCTGGTCGCTGACCTCGGGGCAGACCATGCTCACGCTGCACGTAGGGCTCGTTGCGGGCGCCAATGGCGGACTCGTGCTGCGTGAAGCCAAGCGGGTGATCGCGGAAAAATTCGCGATCGACCATTCAGCCCTGCAGCTCGAGCAGGCAGAATGCCCGGATGAAGTCTGACGGCCCCACCGCTGCGATCGCCGCTCCCGCAGCATGACCCAGCAACCCGACGACCCGGCGGCGGCCGACGACGAGCCGTCGACCACTGAGTCCGCGCCGCTCAAGAACACGCTTTATCGCAAAGTCACTCGTGGCCAGCGCAAGCTGACGCGGGGGCGGCTGCTGGTGTACCGCGTTGCCGTGGTGGTCGCGTGGTGGGCCGTGCGCGCCCTCTGGGCGAGTTGCCGCATCACGCACGTCGCCGGCAGGGAAACCGCCGCCGCGGCCATTCGCGACCTGCAGTCGCTGATCCCGGTGTACTGGCACCAGCACATGCTGTTTGGCGCGCGCGCCCTGCTCGACCTGCGCAGCGCCGGGCTCAAGGTGGGCTTCCTCGTGAGCCCGTCCGTCGATGGCACGGGCCCGGCCATGCTGGTGCAGAAAGTCGGCGCCCACGTCATCCGCGGCTCGTCGACCCACACGGGTGCGCGCGCGCTGCGCGATTACTACGAGACCATCGTCAAGCAGCAGATCTCGCCCGCGATCACGCCCGATGGTCCGCGCGGACCGCTGCATGAATTCAAGCCGGGTGCGATCATGCTGGCGCAGATCACGGGCAAGCCGATACTGCCGATTGCAGTCGCCCATTCACGCAAGGTCACGTTCCGCACCTGGGACTCGTTCGAGTTGCCGCTGCCCTTCAGCCGCGTCGCAATCGTCTACGGCGAGCCGGTCAAGGTCAGCCGCGCCATGGACGCCTCCGCGCTTGCGGGCTGGCAGCAGCAGATGGCTGAGCGCTTACTCGATCTGCGCCGACAGGCCGAGGCTGCGCTCGAGCAGGGCTGAAGTCCGGGTATCGTGCCCCGGGAAAGAAGGACTCGTTGCCATGGTTACCGCGTGACCCACCCCTGCCGCCAGTGAATACCCGTCGACCGAAAATCACCCCTGCAACGGCACCGCCCATGGCGTTGCCGCCGCACGAACTCGGCAGCACCGACGAGACGATCATCGTCCTGCGCCGGGCGTTCGACGAACTCGGCGATCTCTTTCGCATCCACGTGCCGAGCCGCGGCGCCTCGACCTGGGTCGCCAGCCACCCGGACGACGTCAAGCGCGTCCTGGTGACCAACCACCGCAACTACGCCAAGGGCGTCGGCATCGACCGGGTCAGGCTGCTGCTCGGCAACGGTATCATGACCAGCGAAGGCGAGTTCTGGCGCCGGCAGCGTCGCATGATGCAGCCCGCGTTTCACCGCCGCGTCGTCGAGCATTACGCGTCGATCGTGCGCGAGGAAAACGAGTCGCTCGGTGCGGAATGGAGTGCTGCTGCTCGCAGCACTGGCAGAGCGAACGTCACGCTGTCGGTCAGCCGGCTGGCCCTGCGCGTCATCCTGCGTGCGCTCTTCACGGACGACCTGCGGCAACTCGTGCCCGACCTCGACGTCAATCCGTTCGTCGCCCTCCTGCAGGGCGCGCGCCGTGATACGCGCTTTGCCTACCAGTTCCGCCAGCTGGCGCGCCAGGTGAAGGCGCTGGTCTCCGTGAGGCGCGGGCGGCAACAAGAGCGGCTCGACCTGCTGCAGTTGCTGCTCGACGCCAGGGACGCAGACACGGGCGAAGCCATGAGCGACACGGAAGTCGTCGACGAGGTCATGACGCTGGTCGTCGCCGGACACGAAACGACGGCGAGCACGCTCAACTGGACGTGGTGGCTGCTGGCCACGCATGCCGCCGTTTCGATGCGCGTTGCCGAAGAACAGTGCGCCGTGGGCGAGCTTGGTCACGCGAGCTATGCCGACCTGATCCGCCTGCCTTACATGCGGCAGGTCGTGGACGAATCGATGCGCCTGTACCCGCCGGCCTGGCTGTTGACCCGCCGCAGCATCGGCCCGGACACACTTGGCGGGTACGCGGTGCCGCCCGGAACGGACGTCTTCATCAGTCCCTACCTCGTGCATCGGCATCCACGACACTGGCGGCTTCCCGACACGTTCGATCCGGGCCATTTCGACCCCCCGCAGGTCGAAGCACGCCATGCATTCGCGTACATTCCGTTTGCGGCCGGGCCGCGCCACTGCATCGGGCAGAACTTCTCGCTCTACGAGATCCTCCTGCACTTCAACTTTGCGGTGCGCCGGTTTCGGTTGACCGATCCGCAGCCCGTGCAGCCGCCCCTCGAGGCGCGCATCAACCTGCGGACGGCCAGTGACGTTCACATGAGAATACAGCAGCGATGATCAAGTACCAGACGCTCCCGGACATGCTCGATGACCGCGCGCGCGGCGACGGCGCGATCGTTTACCTCGAGGGTGAAGGTGCCGAGAAGACACTCAAGCTTGCGGACCTGCGGCGGCGCGCGCTCGGCATCCTGTTTCACCTGCAGCGTATCGGCGCCAAGCCGGGCGACCACCTGATCCTGCACGTTGCGAGCAACGAGCAGTTCATCGACGCGTACTGGGCCTGCCTTTACGGCGGCATCGTGCCGGTGCCGGTCGCCGTCGGGATCAGCGACGAGCACAAGCACAAGCTGCTGCGCATCGCGAAGCAGCTCGGCCAGCCGTTCCTCTACACCGACAGGAAGCTGCGCGACCGCCTCGCAACGTATGCCGCCACCCTCGGCGAGCCCGAAGCCTGGAGTGCGCTCGAGCCGCGCACGTTCCTGATCGACGCGCTCGACGACATTGCGCGGGCGGGCACACCCGCAGCCCTGGACCCCGACCAGACTGCGTTCATCCAGTTCTCGTCGGGTTCGACCAGCGAACCCAAGGGCGTGGTGCTCACCCACCGCAACATCCTGACGAACGCGGAGGGTGCGACGCAGGCGGCGGGTTTCAGCGAACAGGACGTCTCGCTCAGCTGGATGCCGCTCACGCACGACATGGGCCTGATCGGCTTCCACCTCATGATGATGTACGCCGGCGTCCGGCAGCACCTGATGCCCACCGACCTGTTCGTGCGCCGCGCCCTGCTCTGGCTCAAGTGGTCGTCCGCCAGGCGCGTCACCATCACGTGCTCGCCGAACTTCGGCTACCGCCACTGCCTCAAGGCACTCGGCGACAAGACGCTCGAGAACCACGACCTGTCGTCGATGCGCCTGATCTTCAACGGCGCCGAACCGATTTCCGTCGAACTCGCCGAGGAGTTCCTCGGCCGGCTCGCGCCGTACGGCCTGCGCCGCACGTCCATGTTCCCCGTGTATGGCCTTGCGGAAGCATCGCTCGCCGTGAGTTTTCCGCCGCCGGGCACGCTGTACCGTTGCATCACGGTCGATCGACGCTCGCTGGGTGTCGGATCGCCGGCACGGCATGTCGACGCAGCCGACCCCACCGCACTCAAGCTCATGTGCGAAGGCAAGCCGATTCCGTACACACGCGTGCAGCTGCTGGACGATGCGGGGGTGGAGGTTCCGGCAGGGACCGTGGGTCACCTGCTGATGCAGGGCGACAACGTCACGCGCGGTTACTTCCAGAACCCGGAAGCGAACGCGGCCGCGATCACCGCCGCTGGCTGGCTGCGCACGGGCGACCTCGCGCTGGAACACGAGGGCGAGCTGTACGTCACGGGCCGCTCAAAGGAGATCATCTTCGTCAATGGCCAGAACTATTACCCGCACGACCTCGAATCCGTGCTGCAGACCGAACCCGGCCTCGAACTTGGCAAGGTGATCGCTGCCGGCGCGCGCGCGGCCGAGTCGCCCACCGACGAGCTGGTGCTGTTCGTGCTGCACCGGAGCGACATGGCCGGCTTCATCCCGCTCGCGACGAAGGCAATGCACCTGATCAACGAACATGCGGGCGTGGAAGTTGCGCGCGTGGTGCCGGTGAAGCGCATCCCGAAGACGACGAGCGGCAAGCTGCAGCGCAATGCGCTGAGCCGGTCATATGAAGACGGCGAGTTCGCTGCAGAAGTGGCGGAATTCGACCAGGCGTGGGCTGCGCTGCACGGCCACGGTCGTGCGGCCAAGGGTCGGGTCGAGGCCCAGCTCAAGGCGATCGTCGACGACGCGATGCCCGGCAAGCACGTCGACATCGACGACAACCTGTTCGACGTCGGCGCGAGCTCGCTCACCCTGATCCAGATCCACGAGAAAATCGACGAGGCCTACCCGGGCGCGGTGGACCTCACCGAGCTGTTCGATTTCCCGACCATCTCGCTGCTGGCGAAGCGGCTGGAGTCGAAGATAGGAAGGTAGAGGAAGGGGCGGAAGGGAGGAAGGGAGGAAGGGGGGAAGGCTAATCCAGGCGTCGGTGCAAACCCGCGACGATTGAATTCAGGATGCGCCCGACTTCACCGATCCGGACCTGCAAGTCCGCGACTTCGTCTGCCGGCAGGTAGCCAACTCGCTGCGCAAGCAGAAGCTGTGTTTCCAGATCAGCCATCGATCCGCGAGCGACACGAAGGAAGTAGATGTACTCCTTCGTGGATCGACGCGCGGACCCCTCCGCGATGTTCGAAAGAATCGACGTCACGGCGCGACGCAGTTGGGAAACCAGGCCATAGGCCTCAGATCGGGGAAGGGCGGTGCAGGACTGATACACCAGGACTGCAAGGTCCATCGCCTTGCGCCAAAGAATCAGGTCTTTGTGATTGAGGCCGGACAGCCGCTCCATGCAGCGATCATCGGCGCTCAAGGGATCCCGTGAAGATCCCGATTTCTGGGCAGAAGCTCAAGGTTCAGCCAATCTTCACTTCCTCCCTTCCTCCCTTCCTCCCTCCCTTCCTCCCCTTCCTATACTTCCTCCCCTTCCCCCCCTTCCTCCCCTTCCTTCAGCGCCTTCCACCGCCTGTGCGACCACCACCAGCCGGCCGGGTCGGCCATGATGTCACGCTCGAGCACGCGCGCGTACCGTTCAGTGGGCACGCCCGCCGCTGGCTTTTCGCCGACTGCCGTCAACGGCTCGAGCTCGATCTGATAGCGCCCACGCCCGCAGCGGTGCATTGACACGTAGACAATCGGCGCGCGCAGCACCCGCGCCATCCGTTCCGGCCCCTTGAAGAAAGCGGTGTCCTGGTGCAGGAACGTCGTCCAGTGACGCTCGGGGCTGGTGCGCGGAATCTGGTCCGCCACCAGGCCGAGCGCACGCGCCTCGCGAATCGCGCCGAGTTCCTGCCGGATGGACTTCGACGACAGCATGCGCGCGCCGAACTTCGAGCGGATCGAGAGGAAATACCGCTCGACCCGGGCGCTGTCCATCGGTTTGTAGAGGGCGATCATGCTGGAGCCGAGTTCGAGCGAGATGCGCAGCAGCATCCATTCGAAGTTGCACTGGTGGCCGCTAATCAGCACGAGCTTGCCCGGTGCGGCCAGCAGGCCCGCGGGGTCCAGGAGCTGCACTCGCGCACGCAACTCAGCCGCGCCCATGACGCGCGCGTAATCGAATTCGGCCAGGATTTCCGCCTGCCGCGTGACAAAATCCCTGCGGATGCGCTCGCGCTCGGCATCACTCCTGTCGGGAAACGAATGGCGGAGATTCTGGCGGATGACTCCGCGCCGCAGCCCGAAGAGTCGGTAGGCCAGAAAAAACAGCAGCCACGCACAGGCATAGCGCAGCCGCAGGCCGCACGACTCGCGTGCCGGTATCGATGCTGTCGCGGACGCCATCGGCTCACCCATATAGCGGCTTCTCGCGCTTCCAGCGGTTGTAGGCCCAGAAATACAGTTCGGGATACTGCCGCACGTGTTGCTCGAGAGCCCGGGTATAGGCCGTCAGGATCTCGTCCGGCTCCGCCCGCGCGCCCGCACGCGACAGCTCGACGAAGCGCACGACGTAATGGCCACGGCGTTCGCGGTGCATCGCCGCCAGGTACACCGAGTAACCCAGCCTGGCGGCGATCCAACCCGGACCCTGGAAGAACGACGTCTGCTGGCCCAGGAACTCGATCCAGGTCTGCTGCTCGCTCTTCGCCGACGGCGACTGGTCGGCAAGCATGGCCAGCAGCCGTACCTTGCCGCGCTGTTCCAGCAGGTGGGGCACCAGGTCCCCGGCCTTGACCATGGTGCAGCCAGAACGCTCACGCATTCGTCGCAGCACGCCGTCGACGCTTTCGCGACGGGTCGGCTTGTAGGCCGCGGTCAGCGGTTCGTTGAATTCATTGGAACACCGCAGCAGGAGCCATTCCCAGTTGGCGTGGTGCGATGACAGGATCAGTGCGCGGCCGGACGTGGACTGCAGGCAATCCCGCACCAGTTGCGGATTCTCGAACCGGACACGGTCCGCGAGTGCCGCTGGACCAAGCCAGCGCTGGCCGAGAACCTCGGCCGCGAGCTGACCCAGGTGACTGTAGAAGCCAGCTTCGATGTCCCGTCGGCGGGATTCATCGAGTTCCGGCAAGCACCGCGCGAGGTGGCGGCGAACCAGCTCGCGACGCCAGCCACTGACGCGCAGCAGCCAGGCCGCGAGCCCCATGGCCACGTACAGGACTCCAAGCAACGCGGACTGGAGCAGGGTTTTCACGGGAAAATGGTGCCGACTCGCGGATTCGAACCGCGGACCTACTGATTACGAATCAGTTGCTCTACCAACTGAGCTAAGTCGGCTCTGCGCAGACCCCTCCGGCTCGGAGGGGCGCGCATTATAAGG
>Ga0073899_10003718_pt1 | contig 13464 bp, 7 predicted proteins | sample KloWWTmetaKNB5Ph_FD_88975 | JGI IMG/M metagenome (GOLD analysis project Ga0073899, IMG submission 88975) | Active sludge microbial communities from Klosterneuburg, Austria, studying microevolution and ecology of nitrifiers - Klosterneuburg... | ecosystem: Engineered > WWTP > Aerobic digester >... | reverse complement strand
CCGCGTGGCCGTGATCACCAAGCGCGAGCTCAAGGACGGCTCCAGCAACTGGGCCCAGGGCGGCATTGCCGCCGTGCTGGCCGACGACGACAGCTTTGCCGCACATATCGAGGACACGCTGGTCGCCGGCGCCGGACTGTGCGACATGGCCACCACCCGATTCGTGGTGGAGAACGCGCCCGCCGCCATAGGCTGGCTGCGCGACCTGGGCGTGCCCTTCACGCTCGAAGGCGCGGCGCTGCACCTCACGCGCGAAGGCGGCCACAGCGCGCGGCGTATCGTGCACGCCACCGACGCCACCGGCGCCGCGGTGCAAAAGACGCTTACCGCGCAGGTGCGCGCCACGCCCGGCATCACGGTGTTCGAGCACCACACTTTGGTGGACCTGATCACCACGCGCAAGCTCGGCCTGGCGGGCCAGCCGCGCTGCGTGGGCCTGTACGCGCTGGACGAGGCCAGCGACTCCGTCAAGACCTTTCGCGCGCCGCACACCATCCTGGCCACGGGCGGCGCGGGCAAGGTCTACCTCTACACCACCAACCCCGACACGGCCACGGGCGACGGCATCGCTTGCGCCTGGCGCGCGGGCTGCCGCGTGGGCAACATGGAGTTCGTGCAGTTCCACCCCACGGGGCTGTACCACCCGCATGAAAAGTCCTTCCTGATCAGCGAGGCCGTGCGCGGCGAGGGCGGGCAACTCAAGCTGCCCGACGGCACGCGCTTCATGCCCGCGCACGATGCGCGCGCCGAGCTCGCACCGCGCGACGTGGTGGCGCGCGCCATCGACTTCGAGATGAAGAGGCACGGCCTCGATTGCGTGCATCTGGACATCTCGCACCAGAGCCCGGAGTTTCTGCACGAGCATTTCCCCAACATCCTCGCGCACTGCGCGGGCCTGGGCATAGACATCACCAAGGAGCCCATCCCCGTCGTGCCCACGGCGCATTTCACCTGCGGCGGCGTGCTCACCGACCTGTCGGGCCGCACCGACCTCGCTGGCCTGCTGGCCGTGGGCGAGGTGGCCTACACCGGCCTGCACGGCGCCAATCGCCTGGCCAGCAACTCGCTGCTTGAATGCCTGGTGTTCGCGCGCGCGGCCTGCGCCTACATCACGCAGACCACACCGGCCAAGTCCCCCGCCCTGCCCGACTGGGACGACAGCCGCGTGGGCGACGCCGACGAAGCCGTCGTCATCTCGCACAACTGGGACGAGCTGCGCCGCTTCATGTGGGACTACGTGGGCATAGTGCGCACCAACAAGCGCCTGGAGCGCGCGGCGCACCGCATCGCGCTGCTGCAGGGCGAGATCGAAGAGTTCTACGCCCACTTTCACGTCACGCGCGACCTGCTGGAGCTGCGCAACCTGGTGCAGGTGGCCGACCTGATCGTGAAAAGCGCCCAGATGCGCCACGAAAGCCGCGGCCTGCACTTCAGCCGCGACTGGCCCGAGATGGCTGCGCCGGCGGCGCCGACCATCCTGGTGCCGGCCATGCGCTGACCCGACAACCACCCTGTTCATTGCCACCCTTACGGAGCCCCGCCATGCCCCACCTGACCGTCGAATACTCCAGCAACCTGCCCGCCTACCCCGAGGCCCAGGCGCTGGCCGAGCTCAACGCCGCCGTCTGCGCCAGCCCCGAGGTGCTGGACGAGGCCGACCTCAAAAGCCGCTTCGTGCGCCACGCCAGCTTCCAGGTCGGCACCGTCCCCGCGGGCCGCGCCTTCGTGCACGCCCAGCTGCGCCTGCTGTCGGGCCGCAGCCCCGAGGCCAAACAGGATCTGGCCGGCCGCGTGGCCGAGGTGCTGCGCCGCCTCACGCCGCGCCCCGCGGGCGTGATGGTGCAGCTGAGCGTGGAGATCGTGGACATGGACAGGCCGTCCTACATCAAGGAACGGCTCTGACCCTTCACCACACGTTCACGCGGTGCGCGGCTGCGCGCTTGATGCGCCAGGCAAACCCGCCGCCACATCCCTGAAGGCCGCCAACGCCGCCTCCAGGTGCTCGATGATTTCCTGCTGCAGCACCTCGGGCGGTGGCAGCGCATCCAGGTTGTCCAGGCTCTCGTCCTTGAGCCAGAAAATGTCCAGGCTGGCCTTGTCGCGCGCCACCAGCGTGTCGTAGCTGAAGAACTTGAAGCGCTCGCTCTCGCGGCGCTCGTGGCGGTTTTCGGGGTGGTAGCAGGCAATGAAATCCTGCAAATCGTCGGCCTTCAGGGGGCGCGTTTTCAGCGTGAAATGCTTGTTCGTGCGCAGGTCGTAAAACCAAACGCCCGGCGTATGCACGCGCCCGTCCTTGGGCGCGTTGTCGAAGAACACCACGTTGGCCTTCACCCCCTGGGCGTAGAAGATGCCCGTGGGCAGGCGCAGGATGGTGTGCACGTTGCAGGTCTCCAGCAGCTTGCGGCGAATGCGCTCGCCCGCCCCGCCCTCGAACAGCACGTTGTCGGGCAGCACCACGGCGGCCTTGCCGTCCACCTTGAGCATGCTGACGATGTGCTGCAAAAAGTTGAGCTGCTTGTTCGAGGTGGTTTCCCAGAAGTCCTGGCGCTCGTAGGTCAGCGCCTCGCGGTCTTCCTCGCCCTCCTCGTTGGTGATGGTCATGCTGCTTTTTTTGCCAAACGGCGGGTTGGCCAGCACATAGTCCACCTTGGTGCGCGGCTCGGCAATCAGCGCGTCGGCGCGCTCCACCGCCGGCTCGCCATCGAGCTCGCCAATGTTGTGCAAAAACAGGTTCATCAAGCACAGGCGGCGCGTGCTGGCGACGATCTCGTTGCCGTAGAAGGTGCGGTCGCGCAAAAACTCCTTTTGCCGCCGGTCCAGCCGCGCCCCCGGGCGCGTGAGCCACTGGTAGGCCCCCAGAAAAAAGCCGCCCGTACCGCAGGCCGGGTCGGCAATCGTCTTGCCCGGCTCGGGCCGCACGCAGGCCACCATGGCCTCGATGATGGGGCGCGGCGTGAAGTACTGGCCCGCGCCGCTCTTGGTGTCCTCGGCGTTCTTTTGCAGCAGACCCTCGTACAGATCGCCCTTGGTGTCCGCGTCCAGGCTGATCCAGCTCTCGGCGTCAATCATCTGCACCAGGCGCGAGAGCTTGGCCGGGTCCTGAATCTTGTTCTGCGCCTTGAAGAAAATCGCGCCCAGCATCCCCGGCTCCAAGCCCAGGCGGTGCAGCGTCGCCAGGTACTGCGCCTCCAGCGGCTCGCCCGTCTTGCTGCGCAGGCTGGCCCAGTCGTAGGCCGGCGGAATGCGGCTGGCGCGGTTGTAGGGCTCTTGGGCGTACTCGTGCGCCAGTTTCAGGAACAGCAGGTAGGTCAACTGCTCCAGGTAGTCGCCATAGCCCACGCCATCGTCGCGCAGGGTGTGGCAAAAGTTCCAGACTTTCTGGATCAGGGAGGAGGTGTTCATGCAGGGAGAGTTTCTTGGTGGCTTGCCGTGTAGGCCTGCCGTGGATCGCGAGGGGCGGGGAACGCCTGCCGCAGTTGGCCGGAAGTCACCATGGGATTGAGGATGCGACGCAGCAAGTCGTCCGCGTTGCGCTTCAGCAGGAAGGCCAACACATGCCGCCCCAAATACCTCCCGGTACACAACTGCTGCACCGTCGATTCCACCAGACTGGCGCGCGCTTTGCGCGTGGCACGAATGGGGGCCGCGAGCGCGAGCAGCTGCTCTTGCTGTGCGGAGGGCACATCATTCCACTGCAAGTAAAGGCCAAGCTTGGGGGCGGAAACCGCAAGCTCTGGAGGTTCTGTACCGAGCTCTGGAGGTTTGATGGCCTGCTCTGGAGGTTTGCGGCTGGGCTCTGGTGGTTGCGCCCCGGCATCGGCGGCGTCGAACAGGGTTGAAAGTGCCTCACGCCCCCAGGGTAGAAAGTACACCATTCCCCGACCACTGCCTTCGGGCAGCAACAGGCCATCGCGTACCAACTGGCCCAGCAGCTTGGTCAAATCGGCAGGGTGGTCGGTAGTGACCTGCTTGAGGCGGTCGTGGCTGACCACGCCTTCCACCTGCGCGGTGATCAGTGCCAGACGCGCCGTTTCAGGCAAGGCGGTGAAACGTGCGCCCAGCCGGTGCGTCAGATCCGCCAGCACTGCGTCGGGCACCAGGCTGCTCATGCGCAGCTCCATCAGCGTCTGCTCTGGCTCTGGAAGCTCGTAGAGCAGGGGGCGGCGCCAATGCTGCCCGACCCAGTTCTGGTAAATCTTGGGCAGACCCGAACCAGCGTGGTCGCCATAGCCCACCAACTGAAACATGGTCTGCAGACGCCGGTTGCGGCAATCGCTGTTGCCGCCATGGATCGCCAATTCGAGCGCAATGCGCATACGCCCCGGGTTGCGAAAGCCGAACATGTCCGGGCGCTTGACGACCAGCACCGAGACGCGCCCCGAGAAGTCTGCGTGAATCAGCGTATTCACCAGCGCCTCGCGCAGCGCCTCATGGACGGGTGTGTCCTCGATGCGCTGCCCGTCCTGCAGCTGAAAAGGCACTTTCAGGCCCGCCGTCAGCTTCTGGTACACCTTGCGAAAAAAATCGTACACATTGCCCGACCAGGCCCCGTCTGGCACCAGGCGATCGATCCAGCGCCGCTCGGTGCGGGCCTCGGGCCGCTCCTGGTAGTCCACCATGTAGTGCGGCAGGGCGTCGCGAATCACCTCGGCGCGGCCAAACATCAGCAGGCCCGCCAGGCGCAGTCCGCTCGCGCCCTCTTCGCGGTTGCGGCCCCAGGCGCCAATGCGTTCCAAAAACTCCGGTATGGGCAGATCCGTCCACACATGGCCGGGTTTGACAGCCGCAAAGCGGTTGCGGTAGGCAGCGACCGTGTCCATGTCCAGGTCCGTGAAGTCAAACCCCTTGAGTACCCGCTCGTCGCGTGAATCCTCCACGCGCTCGGCCAGCAGGCGGCGCACCGCCTCATCGTCGGCCGGGTAGTCGCCCTCGTAGCGACGCAGATAGGTGCCGCCGAAAGGGTTGCTGCCCAGGTGGACAGGGCGCTGCTGACGCGTGGCCCGTGGCACCCGCACCTGCAGCACGGTGCAGCCGTCCCGCTCTATGGGGTGGACATCGGCCTCGGCCAACAAATTCACGCTCACCTGCTTGCGGTTGTGCAGGTTGTCCCACAAGGCCTTGCGCACGCGCTCAAGGTTGGCCAGCCCCAGGGCCTTGAAGACACCTCGCGGCTTTTCCTGCACGCCCAGCAGGATGACCCCGCCGTCGGTGTTGGCCATGGCGCTGTAGGTTTTCCAGAAATCCTCGGGCAGCTCGCCCTGGCCATCGCGCCCCTGGGCGGCTTTGCATTCGAGCTCCACCGACTCCGCCAGGGTGGCCCAATCGAGATCCTGGCCGTTCATGCCTGCTCCTTCGCCTTGCGGCCACGCGGCCTTTTCACGGCAGCCTGCGCCGCCCGCTCGGCGCGGATGCGTGCCAGCAGGGCGCTGGCACGTTCGTCGGTCGGGTCTTGCGGCACGAGCTGGCCGGAGAAGGCGGCGCGCAGGATGTTTTGGCGTTGGGCGGTGGATTGGTGGAGGGCTGCAGTGATAGCAGCCTCTTGATCTACCACAGCATCAAGTTGCTCTCGCAAAATATCAGCGAGCGCCTGCTGCTCCTCCGTTGGCGGCAACGGAGATGCAGTGCGCCGGACATCCTGCTGATTGATGCTTGCCTGATTTACAGCCCATTTGGCACCTTGAATCAATCGGGTGCGCCCTACGTCGGAGCCGAGGTAGTACGTCATGAACTCCGCAGAAACGTCCCCGGACAGAGTCAATCGCATCATGTTCGACTCGAAAAGGACACCGTTAAGTGATTTTGTAATCAGCAGCGATTTCCCAAGATGGGTCATGCTGTTGACTCGGTTGATGACGATATCCCCCGTAGTCAAGGCAAAGGCATGGCTTGTCTCGACATCAGCAGCAACAAGATTTAGCTGCTTTCGACGTCGATGCCAACCGATTTGGTAGTCGTCAATTCGCAAAATCGGAACTCCCGATCCATATTGACTGGCGGGCAGGTATAGGCCGTTCTGTGGGCCATCAAATATCAAGGCGTCCACACTCGCCCACACCCACCCCTGCGGCAATTCCGGCAGCCCCGTGGTATCGGGTTGTACGGGCTCTGGGTATTTTGTTTGCCAGTCTTTGGGCGGTGCTTTGCCTTGGCTGGCGAATTTGGCGAGTTGCTTTTCTTCCCAGCGGGCGCGGCGCTCTTGCAGGATGCGCGCCAGCAGCTGGGCGCCGGTTTCTTCCTCTTCGTCATTCCCGCGCAGGCGGGAATCCACGGCGATGCCGGAGGGCGTGGGGGTGCCACTGGATCCCCGCCTGCGCGGGGATGACGTGCGGGCGGCGCGCCACTCCACCGTGAGCGCGCCGGTCACGGCGGCTTTGAGCAGCGACTGGCGGTATTGCGCCAGTTTCTTCTGCGCGGCCTTGAGCTCGGCCACGCCGGCATCGAGGTCGGACAGCAGCTCTTCGAGTTTGGCGACGATGCGGGTTTGCTGACCCGGCGACTCCAGGCGGAAGCAGAAGGCACCAATGTCCTTTGGGCGTACCGCCGGATACAACGCCCCCTGCACCACGGTGCACATCTCGTCAATGAACCGCTGGGACTGCACCAGCCTGAACAAAAATTCTGGACACACCATGCGGCTGCGCAGGACGTGAAAACCCGTCGAACCGATGGCGCCATCGAGTTGCGGAGGCACGAGTGCCACGGCATTGAGGTTCGGCCTGGTCATGGAGACCAGCACATCACCCGCCCGCAAGACCTGCCGAGCGCGGCTCGGCGCCTCCGAAAGCGGTAGCGCCTTGGAGTTGGTGATGGCCTTGGCGTCGCGGTCAACACTGCTGATATCGACGTAGACGAACGGGTCGCAGCTTGGCCCGGTTTGCTCCACAGGTTCGCAGGCAATTTCGGCAATAGCGATTGAAAAAAAATCCTTTTGGAAACTCACGCCTCATCCCCTCCCACCCCATCCAAGCGCTCGTCCAACGGCGGCCAGCTCCCCGCCGCCACGCGCTCGGCGTACCAGCGGTGCATGGCGGCGTCGTCCACGGCGTATTCGCTGCGGGCGGATTTCCAGATCAGGCTGGGCTGGCGCTCACGCAGGCTGTCCAGGGCCTTTTGCGCCTTGGCGACGGTGACTTTTTCGCCCGTTTTGTCGCTGTAAAAGCGCAGCGCCTCGGCATCGTAGGGCCGAAAACGCGAGCCCTGCTCCAGCAGGCGCCACAGCACGGCCTGCTCTGCGGGACGCAGGCCGAGGTAGTCGCTTTGCATTTGCTGGCGGTCTTGCTCCTGGCGCTGGTGCGCCAGGGCCAGGGTGGCGGCTTCAAAGCGCCCGGTGTGCTCGCTCAAGGGGCTCAGGGCCGCACCCAGGGCTTCGATGAAAAACTGCGGGCGGTGGGCAAAGTGGGCAAAGGCGTCGAGCAGCATGGCCCTGTCCACCGGGGCAAGCGCGGGGCGCTGCGCCTCGATGCGCTGGGCCACATGGGCGATGAAGTCGGTGTCCAGCTCGGGCATGCGCTTGATGGTGGAGCCATAAAACGGCGCGGCATTGGTGTTGACCAGGCGCAGCAGCTTGTCGCGGTCCGAGCCGGACATGACGAGCATGAGGTGAACGCTACCGGGCCGGTTGAGCTGGTCGCGTGCGGACTTGAGCGCCATCATCACGTTCTCACCCTCGGTACTGGTGAGGGCATGCTGGGCTTCGTCCACGATCAGGGCCACCGGGGCCTGGGCCAGCTCGTGCAGGCGGCGCAGGGCATCGGTCAGGGTCAGGCCGTCGATCTGGCCGATCTTGCGGGTGTCGATCTTTAGTCCGCCCAGGGTGACGCTCTCCAGCCCTGCCGCCAAGGCGGTTTTACCCACCACGCCCTGGTGCTGACGCAGGGTGCGGCCTATGGTGTCTGCAATCAGTTGCCCAGGGTCGCGCTGCGGATCGGCCCAGAGATCGACATAGACCACCACCACGCCACGGCGCTCCAGCTCGGGTTGCAAATCGGCCTGCAAAAAGGTGGATTTGCCCGTGCGCCGCGGCGCGGCCAGGAACAGGCCGTTGGGCGCGTCGTTGAACACGTCCTTGCCCTGCAGGGCGTCGGCCAGCTGCGCTGCCAGCAGGGTGCGGGGGTAGTACATGGGGAATTATCTAAAATTATCTGAATTTGGATATTTTATCTTTTTTGAGATATAAAAAGATAATTGGCGCTGCATCACGCCACCAGCTCCCAGTTCATTTCATCCATCAACCCATCCAACTCCTGGCCAAACAGCCGCCAGGCTTTTTGCAGCCCGCCCTTGTCGGCCAGCGCGGCGTAGTCGAAGTCGTCGCGGTGGATGCTGCAGGAGCTGGCGATGTGCTCTTTCATCAGGCGCAGCCAGTCCATTTGCTCGGGGGTGAAGGCGCTGCGGCGCTGGGCGTTGTGGCGGAAGACCCAGGCCTGAAAACGCTTGTCCACCATGTCGGCAAAGGGCTGCAGCTCTGTATCCAGCCCCAGCGCAAAGCGCAGCAGCGATACCAGGTCGGTGAGCTGGCGCTGGCTGCTGGCCCCCTTCACCTGGCTGGCCTGCACGCGGGCGTAGGCGCTCCACAGGCGTTCGGTGGTCAGCAGCAGCGGCGGGCGGCCCAGGTGCTGGTGCAGGTCTTCGATGGCCTCCAGCGCCAGGGCGCGGCGCTGGTAGGGCTGCTGGTAGAAAAAGCCCAGGGCGGCGATGTCGTCTTTGTGCTGCTGGATGTAGTCCGTAAAGCGTTGGATTGCCGCCTGGGCCTGCGCCTGTGCCTGTTCAGAGAAGCCGCTGTAGGTCACTTGGTCGAGGTTGAGGTGGTCGATGAGCTGCTCGCGTTCGCGGCGGGCGTTTTCGATCTCGTCGCGCAGTTCCGGTTGGTCGAAAGGCGCGCAGGCTGCGGCCACGCGCTGGGCGCGGGCGGCTTCGAGTTCCTCGGGCAGCAGGCTGTCTTCATTGCGCGTGATGCCCTGGGCGCGGGCCGTGGCCAGGGCGGTTTGCGCGATGGCGTCGGGGTCCAGCGCGGCGATCAGGCCTTTGCCCAGGTCGCGCACCGGCACGCCGCCACTGATCTTTTCGATGCGCGCCTGGGCCTTGTCGTCAAGTTGCTTGGCCAGGCGCACCAGGCGGTTGGCGAGTGAGAGCAGGGTGTCGTCGTCGCGGTGGCCCAGGGCCACGCCTTGCAGCAGGTCTTTGAGGGGCAGGCCGGGCTTGCGCTCCAGCGGGCGGCTTTCGGTTTTGAGGCTTTTTTCCACGCCCACGGCGTCGATGAGCACGAAGCGGGTTTTGGCGCCGTCGGCGCTGGCGCTCACGCTTTGCAGGCCGTCGGCCCCCAGGCTGCGCACGCCCCGGCCTTTCATCTGCTCGTAATAGCCGCGCGAGCGCACGTTGCGCATGAACAGCAGCACCTCCAGGGGCTTGACGTCGGTGCCGGTGGCGATCATGTCCACGGTGACGGCGATGCGCGGGTGGTAGTCGTTGCGAAAGCTGGCCAGCACGCCGTCGGCGTCTTTTTCGCTGTAGGTGACCTTGCGGCAGAAGGCGTTGCCCTGGCCGTAGACCTCGCGCACGGTTTGCACGATGTCGTCGGCGTGGCTGTCGGTTTTGGCAAAGATCAGGGTCTTGGGCGTTTCCCGGCGGGTGGGGAAGATGCGCGTTTCCACGGCGGCTTTCATGGCCTGGATCACCTGGCGGATTTGGCTCGGGTTGACCACCGATTTGTCGAGCTCTTTGCCGCTGTAGGCGGTGTCTTCCTCGGTTTCGGCCCAGCGTTTTTTGCGCGTGGCGCGGTCGCGGTGGTCCACCCATTCCTGGGCCTTGAGCTCGGCGCCCTTTTGCGTGATTTCGGTGGTGATTTCGTACACGTCGTAGCCGACATTGACGCCATCGGCCACGGATTGCTCGTAGCTGTATTCGGCGACGATGTTCTCGTTGAAAAAGCCGTAGGTGCGCTTGTCGGGCGTGGCGGTCAGGCCGATGAGGTAGGCGTCGAAGTAGTCCAGCACCTGCTTCCACAGGTTGTAGATGCTGCGGTGGCATTCGTCGATGACGATGAAGTCAAAAGCCTCCACCGGCACGCTGGCGTTGTAGCGCACCCATTTTTGCTGGCCGGGGGCCTGCTGCACCTCGTTGAGCGATAGGTCTTCCGCCGCCTCGTCCAGCGGCTCGCCGCTCAGGATGGCGTACATGCGCTGGATGGTGCTGATGCAGACCTGGGCGTGCGGGTCGATGTGGGGCGATGCCAGGCGCTGCACGTTGTACAGCTCGGTGAACTTGCGGCCATCGTCGGGCGGGGTGTAGGCCATGAATTCCTGGTGCGCCTGCGTGCCCAGGTTGCGCGTGTCGACCAGAAACAAAATGCGCTTGGCCCCGCCCCATTTCAGCAGGCGGTACACGCTGGTGATGGCGGTATAGGTTTTGCCCGCGCCCGTGGCCATGTGCACCAGGGCGCGGGGCTTGTTTTGCGCCAGCGATTGCTCCAGCCCGGTGACGGCGCTGGTCTGGCAGTCGCGCAGATTGCCTTCGGGCAGCGCGGGCATGTGCTCGGCCAGGCGGCGGCGCAGGGTGGAGGGCTGGTCCCGCCAGGCGGCCAGGGCCTGGGGCTGGAAGAAATGGAAGATTTCGCGCGAGCGCGGCAGCGGGTCTGCGCCATCGGTAAAGCGCACGATCTGGCCCGTGGCCTCGAACAGAAAGCGCAGCGGTGTGTTTTCTGTGCGCCATTTGAGCGTGGCGTGGGCGTAGCGCGCGGTCTGGCCCTCCGCCACGGTGAGGGTTTCGCCGGCGCTGTCTTTCTTGGCCTCGATCACGCCGCAGGCCACGCGATCGACGAACAGCACATAGTCCGCCGGGCCGCTGTCGGTGGGGTATTCGCGCACGGCCACGCCCAGCGCGGCGCCCAGGTTCAGCGCCTTCATGTCTTGCACCACCCAGCCGGCCTGGGTGAGTTTGGCGTCTATCCATTCGCGGGCCTGGGCCTCGGGGGTCATGCGGTGGCTCCCTCTGTTCTGGTCTGGCCCTTGGCGGCGCCTTGGGCCGGCCGATTATCCGAGCACCGCCGGCAGCCAGCCGCGCAGGCTGTTGATGAAGGCCCAGCCCTGCACGCGCGGCACGTCATCCAGGCGCAGCACGGCCTCCTGCAGCCGGCCCTCGCGCAGCGCCACGGTGCGGCCCACGCCGGGCAGCAGGCCGCAGGCCAGGGGCGGCGTGATCCAGCGGCCATCCAGCAGCGCGGCGATGTTGCCGAAGGTGGTCTCGGTGAGCTCGCCGGCCTCGTTGTAGAGGAGGGTGTCGAACACGCCGCTGCCGGCCGCCGGCGCAAAGGCCGCGTAGTGCGCGCGGCGCGTGGTCTTGTGGCGTGTGAATTCGCTGTGCGCGGCGGCAAAGGGCTGGCCCGCCAGCGCCAGGCGCACGGGCGTGGGCGTGGGCTGCAGGGCGAAGGCTTCAGCGCGCGGCTGGCCGGCGGCATCGAGCAGCAGGCGCACGCGCCAGTCGCCTTGCGGGTGGGTGGCGGCCAACGCGTCCAGGCAGGCCGCGACGCGCGCGCCGTCCCAGGGGTGGCAGAAATGCGCGGCCGCCTGCTGCATGCGCGCCAGGTGTTCGGCGCGGTGGCGCAGCCGGCCGGCCTGCAGGCCCAGGGTTTCGAGCAGCTCGAAGGGGGCGCTGGCGCGTTCGACAAAGGCGCGCTTGGCGGCCCATTCGCTCCATTCGGCATCGGCCTGCGAGCCCCAGGTGATGCCGCTGCCTATGCCGCAGCGGGCCTGCACGCCATGCAGCTCCACCGTGCGTATGGGCACGTTGAAGGTGGCGGCCAGGCCGCCCGCGCCATCGGGCCGCACCAGCCCCAGGGCGCCGCAGTACACGCCGCGCGGGCCGGCCTCCAGATCGCGGATGGCGCGCATGGCCTCGACCTTGGGCGCGCCGGTGACGGAGCCGCAGGGAAACAGCGCGGCAAACACGTCCGAGAGCCGCGTGCCCGCGCGCGTGCGCGCCACCACGTCGGAGGTCATCTGCCACACGGTGGGCAGCCGCTCGGTATGGAACAGCCGCGGCACGCGCACGCTGTGCGGGCAGGCGATGCGTGCGAGGTCGTTGCGCAGCAGGTCGACGATCATCACGTTCTCGGCCCGCTCCTTGGGGCTGGCGCGCAGCTGCGCGGCGCTGGCCGCATCCTGCTCGGGCGTGGCGCCGCGCGCGGCTGTGCCCTTCATGGGGCGGGTCAGGATGTCACCCGCGCCGTCGGGCGCGGCGCGCCAGTCGAAGAACAGCTCGGGCGAGACCGACAGCAGCTGCCGGCCCGCGCCGTCATCGACATGCGCGGCGTAGCCGCCCGGCTGGGCGCGCTGCAGGGCGGCAAACAGCGCGCCGGCATCGCCCCGCCAGGCGCCCGTGAGCGCCGCGGTGTAGTTGACCTGGTAGTAGCGCCCGGCCGCTATGCCCTGGTGGATGCGCGCCAGGGCGGCGTCGAAGTCTGCGCGCGACGGGCCGGCATCCCAGTCGATGCGGGCCTCCTGGCCCTGGGGCGGGTCTGCGGGCCAGGGCAGCGGCGCGTCGTACACGGCAAACCAGGCCAGGGGCGGCGCATCGGCATCGGGCGCCGGCGCGTGCACGGTGAGTGCCGCGTCGAATGCGGGCGCGGCCTCATAACGCAGCCAGCCCAGGCACCAGTGGCCGGCGCGGGCGGCGGCCTCCACGGCGTCGAGCACGGCGCGCACCTGGTGCGGGTGCGTGGCGGCCAGCACGCGCTGCGGCGCGGCAAAGCCATGGCGCAGACGCTGCCCTTGGGCATGGCGCGGGTCGGGAAAGTCGATCCTGGATGGGTACAAGGTTGGAAGGGGTTTGCGACCCGCCGTTGCTTGGCAAGAAGCTACTTTATCAATAGCAAGAGCCGGCACGGTAGCAGACGCCGCTACGGCCGCCAATAAAAGGCTCAAGTAGCGACGCCTGTTGATGACACGCGTTGCTTGCACAACCCGCCGTCATCCCCGCGGGGGCGGGGATCCACAGCAGTGACGAATCAACTGCCCGGGTGGCACCTGGATCCGCCTTCGCGGGGATGACGGGGTAAATAGGTATCGCTACTTGAGCCCAATAAAAAAGCGCCCGCAGGTGCGGGCGCCATGGGTGATTGCCGGGATCAGCAAGCGGTGCTGGCGCCGTCATTGGCCCGGTTCCTTCTGGTACAGGTGCATGGCGTGCAGTCTGTCCGCGCTGTCGTGCAGCTGCTGATACCGCGACAGGGCCGCCTGGTAGTCAGGCGCCTGTTGCGGGTCGAGCTCCCCCGATGCACTGCGCGGCCAGAAAGTCATGCCGGCGCGATGCCACAAGGCAAGGTCGGCCAGCACCTCGGCCCGACTCAATCCCTGCTTCGCTCCCGCCGATGCACTGGCCGCAGGGGCGCTGTCACTCTGGGCCATGGCTCCAACAGCCACGCCCAGGCACATGGCAATCAAAAAAGCTGAACTGGGACGCATACCAACT
>Ga0073899_10003717_pt1 | contig 13465 bp, 18 predicted proteins | sample KloWWTmetaKNB5Ph_FD_88975 | JGI IMG/M metagenome (GOLD analysis project Ga0073899, IMG submission 88975) | Active sludge microbial communities from Klosterneuburg, Austria, studying microevolution and ecology of nitrifiers - Klosterneuburg... | ecosystem: Engineered > WWTP > Aerobic digester >... | reverse complement strand
CCGGATGCGATTGCGCGGCTGATGCGCCGCCCGGTGATTTTGGCGGGCCGCGTCGGAAAGGCCTTGCTACCGGACGGGGCATGGGCAAGCTCTGCGTGGAACGGCGGAGGACAGCATGTCGACTGGGTTTTTCACGGATGAGCGCTGCTTCTGGCATGGCGGGGGAAACTATGTGCTGACAGCGCCTGCGGGCGGGTTGGTGCAGCCCGGTGGCGGGCTGCCGGAAAATCCCGAAACCAAGCGGCGGTTGCGCAATCTGATCGAAGTGACTGGCCTGGCGCAGGTGATGGAGAGCCGCAGTGCGGCAGAGGCCACGCGTGAAGATTTGTTGCGGGTCCATCCTGCCAGCTATCTTGATACATTCAAGGCAGCGTCCGACGCGGGCGGGGGCGAACTTGGGCTGCGCACACCATTCGGGCGCGGCGGCTACGAGATTGCCGCGCTTTCGGCCGGCTTGACCAAGGCCGCGATTTTCGATGTCCTGTCGGGGCAGGTGCAGAATTCCTATGCCTTGTCGCGTCCGCCGGGGCATCATGCGTTGCCCGACTGGCCGAATGGCTTTTGCCTGTTCAACAATATCGCCATTGGCATTCGCGCGGCACAGGCGGCGGGGCTGGTGCGCCGCGTCGCGGTGGTCGACTGGGACGTGCATCATGGCAATGGGACCGAGGCGATCTTCTGGACTGACCCCGAGGTTCTAACCATCTCGTTGCATCAGGAATGGAACTATCCGCTCGATACAGGTGCTGCAAACGCGCGGGGCGAAGGCAAGGGGCATGGGTTCAACATCAACCTGCCGCTGCCGCCCGGCACGGGGCATGCCAGTTATCTGGAAACATTGGAGCGCATCGTGCTGCCCGCGTTGCGCCGTTTTGCGCCTGAACTGATCGTGGTCGCCTGTGGCTATGACGCTTCGGCTTTCGACCCATTGGGGCGGATGGTGGCCACGACCGAAACATTCCGCCAGATGACGCGGGCGATGATGCGGGCCGCTGATGAGCTTTGTGGGGGTAGGCTCGTCTTGGTGCATGAGGGCGGCTATTCCGAGATGCATGTGCCCTTCTGTGGTCATGCAGTGCTGGAAGAACTGACCGGCAGTGCGATCCGCGCGCCCGATCCGCTTGGCGCGGCGCTGGAGGCGCGTCAGCCGGGGGCAGAATGGCAGGCGCATCTATCGGCCTATATCGACAGGCTGGCCGCCTATTTCCTGTGATCCTTGCCCTTGCTTGATTGGCGACATAAATAGTCGGAAAATCATTCGGAGCCTTGTGATGCTTGAAACGATACCGCCCCTTGCCGCCCGCCCCGAGGTGATGGACTTCTTCCTGACCCGCCGGTCGCGGCCAGCACGCACGCTGACATTGCCGGTGCCGACGCGCGACCAGCTTTTGCCAATTTTGACGGCGGCGGTGCGGGTGCCTGACCACGGCAAGCTGGAACCCTGGCGGCTGATCGTGCTGGAGAAACCGGCGCTGGACCGGCTGGCGGCACTGGCCCGCGAACGCGGGGAGGCTTTGGGCATGGATGCGGACAGAAGCACGAAGGGCGTGGCGCAGTTCACCGATTCAAATCTTGCAATCGTGGTGGTGAAAACCCCGCGGCCGACCGATAAAATTCCACAGACCGAACAAATCCTGTCTACGGGGGCGGTTTGCCTGACGCTGCTGAATGCCGCGCAGGCAGCGGGCTGGGGGGCGAATTGGCTGACCGGCTGGATGTATGGTGACGCGGATTTCACCACACGGGGGCTGGGCCTTCACACTGGCGAATGGGTGGCGGGTGTCATCCACATCGGCACCGAAGGTGCGGTGCCCCCGGATCGGCCGCGCCCCGATCTTGCGCGGATCGTTACATGGGTGGCAGCATGATCCTGTCCTCCTTCCTTGCGGCGCTTGGCCAGCTGAGCGACGGGCGGTTCCTGAAGGTGGTCCTTGCTGGCATCTTGCTTGCTGCGGGGCTTCTGGCGGGGGTCGCCTACGCGCTGTCGCAGCTTTTCGGCTGGCTCTTGCCCGACAGCCTGACCCTGCCGTGGGTCGGCACGATCGACGGGCTGGACAATATTGCGGGCTGGGGGGCGGTGGTCGTGATGGCAGGGCTGTCGATCTTCCTGATGGTGCCGGTTGCCGCGCTCTTTTCGGGGCTGTTTTTGGAACAGGTCGCAGACGCGGTCGAGGATCGCCACTATCCCGATCTGCCGCCCGCCTCGCCGCCCGGCTTTTATCAAAGTCTTGTCGGATCGGTGAATTTCTTCGGTGTCCTTGTCGCCGTGAACGCTGTGGCGCTGCTGCTTTATCTGATCATGGGGCCGCTTGGACCGCTCCTGTTCTGGGCGGTGAACGGTTATCTGCTGGGGCGGGAATATTTCCAGACGGTCGCCTATCGCCGAATGGACCGGCGCGCGGCACAAGCGCTGCGCAAGGCCAATGCGGGAACCATCTGGCTGGCGGGCGCGCTGATGGCCGCGCCGCTGTCACTGCCCTTCATCAACCTGATCGTGCCGGTTCTGGGGGTAGCGACCTTTACCCACATCTTTCATCGGCTGACCGGGCAGCCGACACGGGGTTAGCCCTGCGGCGGTGTCAGCCGCCCGAACCAGTCGAGATCATAGATCGTCACCATCCCCGACAAGATGACATAGGCGCAGACGGCCCACAGAACCACCGTAATCGCGGTCGTGATTTTCGCCTTCTTCACGATCTGCGCATCGGCCGGTGCCGACGCAGGCGTGCCGGGCACAACCTCTCCGGCCTCGTCCTGGCTTTTGAAGCGCACGGGCAGCACGCAGAAGAACACCAAAAACCAGATGACCGCGAAAAGGACGATGCCGCCGGTCAGGTTCATCAGATCTGCTCCAGCTCGATCAGGCAGCCATTGAAATCCTTGGGGTGCAGAAACAGGACCGGCTTGCCGTGCGCGCCGATCTTCGGCTCTCCGCTTCCCAGCACGCGTGCGCCTTCTGCCTTCAGCCGGTCGCGGGCGGCAAGGATATCCTCGACCTCATAGCAGATGTGATGGATCCCGCCTGAGGGGTTCTTTTCAAGAAAACCCTTGATCGGGGAATTGTCACCAAGCGGATACAGGAGTTCGATCTTGGTATTGGGCAGGTCGATGAACACGACGGTTACGCCGTGATCCGGTTCGTCCTGCGGTGCGCGCACATTGGCGCCCAGAGTGGTGCGGTACTGGGCGCTCGCGGCCTCCAGGTCGGGCACGGCGATTGCGACGTGGTTCAGGCGTCCGATCATGATTTTCCCCGGTTTTGCTTGCAGCCTTATGCGGCGCGTGGCCTCGCTTCGCAAGGGTCGCCTCGCCCCTGCGGCATTTACGCTTCGTTATCCAGAAGCGTCCTAGTCTACCCCTGTTCCCGATGCAGAGGTGGCGGCAATGGCCGATGATCTGACAGAAATCTTAGCAGCCCAGGGGCCGACAACGGGGCGTCCTTTCGCCGGGCTGACGGTGCTGGTGGTCGAAGACAGCCGCTACGCGAGCGAGGCGGTGCGGCTCTTGTGTCTGCGCTCGGGGGCAAGGATCCGTCGGGCGGATTGCCTGCGGTCGGCCCACCGGCATTTGCAGACCTATCGCCCGACGGTGGTGATTGTTGATCCGGGCCTGCCCGATGGGTCGGGTCTTGATCTGATCGGCGAACTGGCGGCGGGGGTGCCGCGGGTGCCGGTCTTGCTGGCGTCAAGCGGGGACACCAGCATGCGAGGGCCCGCGCTTGCCGCGGGGGCGGGCGGGTTCCTGGAAAAACCGATTGCCGGGCTGGCGGCCTTTCAGGCGGCGATCCTGGCAATCTTGCCGCATGCGTCGCCGTTGGCCTTCGGTTCGGGTGCCGATCTGCCGGAGCCGGACGTGATGGCGCTGCGCGATGATCTCGCGCACGCGGCCGATATTCTGGACCATGGGCCTGATCAGCCCACGCTGGCCTATGTCGCGCAGTTTCTGGGCGGGATTGCCCGGTCGGCCGACGATCCGGCGCTGGCCATCGCGGCCGGGCGCATCGCGTTGGGCGCGCGGGCAGATGTCCAGCATCTGTCGGGGCTGGTGCATGACCGGCTTCTGGCGGGCCAGCGGTTTTGAAATGTCAGATCCCCTGACCGGCGGGTCAACCTGCGGCGGGGCCGGGATCGCGGGTGACAAGATGGGGGCGGGTCAGCGCGGACAGGCTTTCGCGCTGTTGCCCGTCGGGGTCGAAATTTTCGGGCGCCAGCCAGCGGTCATAAGCGGGCCCGATGGCCTTCCAATCCCCATCCGTCATGGCAAACCAAGCCGTGTCGCGGTTGCGGCCCTTGTAGATCGTATGCTGACGGAATGTGCCTTCGTAGCTGAACCCCAACCGCTCGGCTGCCCGGCGCGAGGGCAGATTCAGCGCGTCGCACTTCCATTCATAGCGTCGGTATCCGGCGCCGAAGACCCATCTGGCCAGAAGGGTCATGGCTTCGGTCGCAGCGCGTGTGCCCTGAAGGGCGGGGGCAAAACAGATATGCCCGACTTCGATTACGCCCTGCTGAGGCGTGATGCGCAAAAACGATGCCACTCCGCCGAGGCGCCCGCCGGCAAGGTCGCGGATCGCGTAGAAGAAGGGGTCGCGTTCGCCCGCCATCGTTTCGGCCCAAGCACGGTAATCGGCCACCGATTCGAAGGGGCCATACGGCAGATAGTCCCAGATCCAGTCGCTGCCCCGGTTGGCGGCATGAAGCTCTGCTGCGTGATCGGTGGCATTCAGCCGCTCAAGCCGCACATATTGCCCCTCAAGGCACTGGGTATCCGGCCAGACCGGGGGCGACCAATTCGGGACCTCGCGACCAACCCGCCGTTCTTCCTGCATCTTCGGTCCCCTGTGCACCTGATTCGTGCCGACTTTTCAAGGCTGAGGCTGCCATGTGCCGCCCCACGGCGGAAAGTCCGCCTTTGTATTTGGCACAAAATGCCCCCGACCTGTCACGAGCGAACCCAAATCATGCCGCAATTAGCCAGCAGTTTGGGGGCATTCGGATTTTCCGGCTGCCATCGGACTTGAGGATAAAATGACGCAGAAAATCATCCGTATTGCCCTGAATGATCGCCTGACGCGGGCGGCACACTGGACCGTTTTCACGGTGGGGGCGCTGTCGCTCGTGTTCTCCATCGCTGCCACCGCCGCATCGGCCTTCTGACTTTCGCCTGAACCGCGAAAGACGGGATTACGCCCGTCACACTCACGGTACGCCGTCAGGCAGGTAAAAGCCCGGAGCCCTGGCTCCGGGCTTTTCCTATGTGAGCTTTGTCAGCGCCGGATCATTCCTTGGGAATGGGGCGCAGGCGCAGATCGCGCAGCTGTTCGTTGGTGGGTTCCGACGGCGCCCCCATCATCAGATCTTCGGCGCGCTGGTTCATCGGGAACATGATCACCTGACGGATGTTCGCCTCGTCCGCCAGCAGCATGACGATCCGGTCGATGCCGGCCGCGCAACCACCGTGGGGCGGCGCGCCATATTTGAACGCCTTGACCATGCCACCGAAGCGTTTTTCGACCTCTTCCTTCGGATAACCCGCCAGTTCAAACGCCTTGAACATGATTTCCGGCTTGTGGTTGCGGATACCGCCGGAAATCAGCTCATAGCCGTTGCAGGCCAGATCATACTGATAGGCATGAACCTTCAAGGGATCGCCCGACAGCGCCTCAAGCCCGCCCTGTGGCATCGAGAAGGGGTTGTGGCTGAAGTCGATCTTGCCCTCGTCGGTCTTCTCATACATCGGGAAATCGACGATCCAGGCGAAACGGAAACTGTTTTCCTCTGTCAGGCCCAGTTCGCGGCCGATCTCATTGCGGGCGCGGCCCGCGATGGCTTCGAACGTCTCGGGCTTGCCACCAAGGAAGAAGGCCGCGTCGCCGACGCCAAGGCTCAATTGCAGGCGGATCGCCTCGGTGCGTTCGGGGCCGATATTCTTGGCCAGGGGGCCGGCGGCTTCCATGCCAGACCCATCTTCGGCTTCGCGCCAGAAGATATAGCCCATCCCCGGAAGCCCTTCCTTCTGCGCAAAGGCATTCATCCGGTCGCAGAACTTGCGGCTGCCTCCGGTGGGTGCCGGGATAGCGCGGATCTCGTTGCCAGGGGTTTCCAGAAGCTTGGCAAAGATCGCAAAACCCGAACCGGCGAAATGCTCGCTCACCACCTGCATCTTGATCGGGTTGCGCAGATCGGGCTTGTCGGACCCGTACCACAAAAGCGCATCCTTGTAGGCAATCAGCGGCCAGTCGGAATGAACGGTCTTGGTCGGCGCGAATTCCTCAAAGATCCCCTGTACCACCGGCTGAACGGCGGCAAAGACATCTTCCTGCTCGACAAAGCTCATCTCGATATCAAGCTGGTAGAAGTCGGTCGGGCTGCGGTCGGCGCGCGGGTCTTCATCGCGGAAGCAGGGCGCGATCTGGAAATAGCGGTCAAAGCCTGCGACCATGATCAGCTGCTTGAACTGCTGGGGGGCCTGCGGCAGGGCATAGAACTTGCCCGGATGAAGGCGCGACGGCACCAGAAAATCACGCGCGCCTTCGGGGGAAGATGCCGTGATGATCGGCGTCTGGAATTCGTTGAAGCCCGCGTTCCACATCCGGTTGCGGATGGACCGCACCACGTTTGACCGCAGCATCATGTTGCGGTGCAGGCCTTCGCGGCGCAGGTCAAGGAAGCGGTAGGTCAGGCGGGTTTCTTCTGGGTAGTCCTGATCGCCGAAGACCGGCAGGGGCAGTTCCTCCGCCGGGCCCAGCACTTCGACTGCCTGCGCATAGACCTCGATCTCGCCCGTGGGGATTTTCGGATTGACCAAAGACGCGTCGCGCGCCTTGACCCGTCCGTCGATCCGCACCACGGTTTCAGCCTTGAGCTTTTCGATCGCGGCAAAGGCCGGGCTGTCGCTGTCGGCCAGGACCTGCGTCATGCCATAATGGTCGCGCAGGTCGACGAACAGCACGCCGCCATGATCGCGCACCCGATGCACCCAGCCGGAAAGCCGGACGGTCTGGCCGGCGTGGGTTTTGTTCAGGTCGGCGCAGGTGTGGCTGCGATAGGCGTGCATGTCTGGTCCCTTTGGCGCTGTGCGGGCGGGGTGCCGCAAAAAATCGTTGCGCCGATACAACGCTTGGTCGGGGCGAAGTCAAGGGCGGGCAGGGTTCGCCGGTGCTAAGGGGTGATTTTCCTTGCGGGCGAGTCGTCTCCGAGGCAGATCGGGGCCGTAGAGTTTCGATCTTCAGGAAGTGACGCCGTCAGATGCCCCGAACGTCCCCCTTCGTGCGCAATCCTGCTGAAGCGTTGAATGCCATTTTGCTCTGTGTGATCTTCGTGGCGGCATCGGCCTTCTTTTTTCGCGACGGATCGGCGGCCGACTTCCGGGCCCTCTGGTTGGCCGGTCAGTTTTACGCGCAGGGCGAGGTCGATCTGGTCTATCCGAAAGATACCACCTTTTTCTCGATGCTCCCGCCGCCGGAATGGATCGAGCAGCTCTTGGCGGAGAAATTCTCTGGCGAAGTCTATCCGTTCATCTATCCGCCAATCTGGGCATGGATCGCCGCCCAGATGACACGTCTGACAAGTTTCGAGACGCTGATGGACTGGGTCGTGGTGATCAATCCAATCCTCATCGTCATCATGCTGATTGCGGCGCGTAATCTGGCGGCGCCGACGATGCGGCTTTGGGTGTTTCTGGCGGTCGGGCTGATGGTGCTTTTGCTGACGCCGGTCGGGCTTGTGGCATTTCTTCAAAGCCAGCCGCAGATTCTTGTTGCTTGCCTTACGGTTGTCGCTGTGGATCGCGCCGAACATGGTGCACCGAGGCTTGCCGGGACTTTGCTTGCCGTCGCGGCGGCGATCAAACTTTATCCGGCCTTTTACATGCTGTTCTGGCTGGCTTCTGGTCGCCGGCAGGCGTCCGTGTCGTTTCTTGCTGCAGGCGCTTTTTTGGCACTCGCGTCGGTCGGTTTGACCGGCTGGCCGCTGCATGCGCAGTTTCTTCACATGGTGCGGTTGATTTCGGACACTGTGCTCGTCACCCGTCAATCCTTCGCTTTGGAGACGCTGGTGGCACAGATCTGTTGCTTCGACCAGCTTCAGCTCATCGATGCGCCGGTGACCGACCCGTTGGAAAAGATCGGTCAGGGATGGTATGTGCTGATCAAATCCCCTGCCTTCTCCGTGACCTTCAAACTCGCGCAACTGTGCGCCGTTGGCTGGCTCTTCGTGATGTTCCGCCGCAGCCGGTCCACGGAGGAACGGGCGGCACTCTGGCCGTTGGCCTTTGCCCTGTTGTCCCTGCTGGGGCCAATTGCCTGGTCCTATCATTTTCTGTCGTCGGTTGCATTCTGCCCGATGCTGCTGGTGCGCTTCAGGACGACGGCCGGTCTGGCCATTCTGGCGGTGTTTGTGCTGGTCATGTCGTCGGTCGCCAACTCCTTTTTTGCCGACGCCATTGCCAAGGTCTATCTGGTGCAGGTCGCGGGAACCGTCTCGGCTGCCGGGCTGGCCCTGGCATTTTTCATGGCGAGACGGGCCAGCGAGGATCACAGTCAGAACGGCGAGCAAGCAGCTTCTTAAGCAGCTCTTTCTGACGGCTTGAGTGCGTGGATCCCGCTGGACAGATTTTGAGCGTCTCTGAAAAGATTTATTCAGAGCTTGCCGTATCGTAAATTTCGTAGTCTTATTCCCTCAGGCGGCACCCAACGACCGCCCAAGACAACATCAACAGGAAGAACCAAGGTTCGGAGGGGTAAGGCCCATGTCGGAAAACTATACCGATAACGAACGCCATGAGGACATGAAGGTCCTGCATGGCATGGGCTATGCTCAGGAGCTTTCGCGAAGCATGTCGAAGTTTTCGAACTTCGCGATCTCATTCTCGATCATCTGTATCCTGTCGGGCGGTATCAATTCGTTCGCGCAGGCCATCTCGTCAGTGGGCGGTGCCGGTGCGGGCATCGGCTGGATTACAGGCTGCATCATTTCGGGCATGTTCGCGCTGTCGATGGCGCAGATCGCTTCGGCTTTCCCGACGGCGGGCGGGCTTTATCACTGGGGCTCGATCCTGGGGAACCGCTTCTGGGGCTGGCTCACCGCTTGGCTGAACCTTCTGGGGCTGATCACAGTTCTGGGCGCTATCAATATCGGCACGGCATATTTCTTCGCCGGCACGTTCGGCGGGATGTTCGGTTTCACCGGGACTGACATGCAGATCGTGTTGTTCGTCGCGGCAATCACCATCATCCAGGCGATCTTCAACCATATCGGGATCAGGGCCACCACCTTCCTGACCGATATCTCGGGCTATGTGATCTTTGCCACCACCGCCGTTTTGGTCGTGGCCTGCCTGATGTATGCGCCAGCGATCGACGTCTCCAGGCTGTGGACCTTCACCAACTATTCGGGCGAAGCGGGTGGCAATGTCTTCCCGCAGTCGGACAATGTGGGCTATCTCTTCCTGCTTTGCCTGCTGCTGCCCGTCTATACGATCACCGGCTATGATGCTTCGGCCCATACGTCGGAGGAAACCAAGAACGCCGCCCATTCCGTGCCGCAGGGCATCATTTCGGCGGTCATCTGGTCCTCACTCGTCGGCTGGATCATGATTTGTGCGATCACTTTGGCCATTCCTGACATGGCAACCGCTGCAAGTCAGGGCTGGGGCATGTTCTTCGCCACCATGGATGCGATCATGCCTGCGGGGCTGAAAACCGTTCTCTATCTCGGTATCTTCATTGCCCAGCTCCTGTGCGGTCTGGCGACCGTGACTTCGGCCAGCCGCATGCTCTTCGCCTTTTCGCGTGATGATGGCATGCCGATCGGGTCCAAGGCGCTGGCCTCGGTGTCGCCGAAATTTCGTACGCCGGTGAATGCGATCTGGACGGCGACGGTGTTGTGCATCCTCTATGTGGTGCTGGCGCTGACGATCAAGGTGGAAGGCACGTCGATCTATGTGATTGTTGTGAACTCGACGCTCGTCTTCCTGTTCCTGTCCTTCACGATCCCGCTCGTCGCCGCGATGATGAGCTACGGCACGTCCAAATGGCCGAACCCCGGCCCCTGGGCAATGTCTGCGGGTCTTTACAAACTTGTCACCGTCCTGTCGGTGGTCGGCATGGCGATCATCCTGTTTATCGCTGTCGCACCCCCGAACGAACGTGTGCTCTATGTCGTCGCGGGCTTCATCGTGCTGGCGCTGATCTTGTGGGTGACGGTTGAAAGCCGCCGCTTCGAAGGGCCGCCGACCGGTGAACGTATTGCTGCCCGCAAGGCCGCCATCGCGGCTGCCGAAGCCGCTGTGGGCGAACGCACATAAGTTCCCCTGTAGTGAGTGCCATGACGGCCGGGGAAACCCGGCCGTTTTTTCTTGCCAAAATCGTGCCGCCGTTGCATCGCTCGGACAGTATGACCGACATAACTCACCTTGCCCGAACAGGGACGGAAATCAGCGTCTGGGTTACGCCCAAAGCCTCCCGTGCACGGATCGAGGTGGAGGGAGCATTGATCCGGGTCTATGTGACCGTCGTACCCGAAGACGGCAAAGCCAATGCGGCGGTGCAAACCCTGCTGGCCAAGGCGCTGGGTCTTGCCAAAAGCCGCCTGACACTGGTGCGGGGGGCCATGGCGCGCGCCAAGGTCTTTCGTGTGGATTAGGTCATGCGGTACCCCGTCACCGGCAAGACCTCTGTCCTATCTTGCTATGGCGGCGGGATTTTCTGCAACCGCGGACTGCGGAGGATGCGGGACTGTGGATGGAAAGGACGGGCAGGGGGGCAGCAACAGTTGCGCCGCGCGTGGTCAGTTGGATCAGCCCTTGGGTTTTAGCCGATAGACCCCTTCCGGCAGGTTCAGCGCCGCGGCAAGTTCACGCACCTGAACCATCGACATGACAATCTTTACAACCGTGTCCTGGCGCGGGTCATATTGTTCGATGGTCACGCATTCCTCGAACCCCTGGATCGTCACATCCTCTTCCAGATGGGCCGATCCTTCATCGACGAGGGTGATGACGGTCGCGTCAAAGTCATGCTCTATGGTAAACATGGGCGAAGTTTAACCTGCCTGCAGGGCGGAGGCCACAGTCCCTTTCATCCGGCAGTGTCGCGGCCTAGAAAGACTGAAGATGCGTTGACGAGCGAAACATGAAACCCACGCCGCTGCCCAGTCTTTTTGCTGTTCTGCTTCTGTCGGCCTGCGTGACCATCGCGCCGCCCGCCGCCCCCTTTCCAGAACCGACCAGCCCGCTCGCGGCGCCGGAACCGGCGCTTTCGCCACAGATGGCGGCGCGCAATTTCGGGCAGGTCGTCGCGCGGATGGAGCCGGTGGGCGAACAGGCCTGCCGGCGCCAGCTTCCGGGTGAAAACTGCGACTTCCAGATCATCGTCGATACGACACCCGGCGCGCCCGCCAATGCCTATCAGACGCGCGATGCCAATGGGCGCCCGGTGATCGCCTTCACCCTCGCCCTGATCGCCGAGGCGCGAAATGCCGATGAACTTGCCTTCGTGATGGGGCACGAGGCGGCGCATCATATCCTGGCGCATATCCCGCGTTCGCAGCAGACCGCTGTCATCGGAGGCACCTTGTCGGGCGTGCTGGCTGCGGCTTTGGGCGGTGATCCGACGGCGATCCAGACCGCGCAGGAACTTGGTGCGGCGGTTGGCGCGCGCAGCTATTCGAAGGAATATGAACTGGAGGCGGACGAGCTTGGCACCGTTCTGACTTGGCAGGCGGGTTTTGATCCTGAACGTGGCGCGGCCTTCTTCGGTCGCATCCCCGATCCGGGGGACCGTTTCATGGGAACCCATCCACCGAATGCCGCGCGGATCGCCGTGGTGCGTCAGACCTTGGCCCGGCTCAGGGGCGGTCCTTGATCTTGATCAAGGCGTCCGAAAAAAAGCCGCTTCAGTCTGGCAGTGAACAGATGGGGGATGACCATGGGGCTGAATGCGCTTCCGCACAATGACGTCGACCTGCATTTTTTCCTGACACGCGCCATGGCACAGCGCCACGGCGTGAACCTGTCAGAGGCAATGCATCAGGGCATCCTGTCGCGTCCTGACTTCGCCGCCATGATCGACCGCTGTCGTTGCTGCCCCGGAACACCCGCCGATTGCCGTGACTTTCAAGAAGATCACGCCAACGCGACGGCAGCACCTGGCTGGTGCGCGAACAGCGCTGTGCTGGAAGGGCTGCGCGGCCTGGTCTGATGGGGCTTGACCCGTTGCGGTGCCCGGATCATTCCGGGGCCATGCGCATTCTCGACACAGACATCAATGACAAGGGATCGCGGTATGCGGTGGCGGGCGGTCCCGTCGTCGACCGGACCGAGGTGCAGGCCCTCTTGCGCGAGCTCAAGCGCGAGAAGCGGTTTGCCAAGGCCACACACAATTCCTGGGCCGTGATCTTGACCGACGATGGGGTGGCGCGACCGCTCAAGAGTGATGACGGGGAGGCAGGGGCGGGAAACATCATCCTGCGTTTGCTCGAAACGGCGGGGTTGCAAGATCATCTGGTCGTCGTGACCCGCTGGTATGGCGGCAAGCCGCTTGGCGGGGACCGGTTCCGCCATGTGCAGGCGGCGACGCGGCTTTACCTGTCGACACTTCCCCCTGAGGTCCTGCCCGGCTAAACTTTGGCCAAAGGCGCGGGGAGACGAAGGTTTGGGCAAGTTTCTGGCCGGTCAGGTCCGGCGTTTCATGAACACCTGCATCTGGTCCTGGCAGGGATGGGCCGCGGCATGGGCCAGTGAAATGTCACTGCGCCAATGGACTCTCGTCAATGCCTTGTCGGCCGCATTGGCCTTCACGATCGATTTGGCAGCGGTGGAACGGGCCTTGATTCTTGCGCTTGGGCTTCTGGTTCTGGCGGCGGAACTCTTCAACACCGCGATCGAAGAGGTGGTCGACCATCTTGCGCCCGATTTCCGTCCCTTTGCAAAAAAGGCCAAGGATTGCGGCAGTGCAGGCGTCGCCTTGGTTGCACTCGCCGGCGGGGTGGCCTGGCTCGTGGTGTTGATCGGCTGAAAAGGGGGCCGGGCCCCCTTTTCAAATGTCCGGGCGCGACTTCAAGTCGCGTGTCGCCACATGTTGGCTGCAAAACACACCACACCGACCAAAAGCGCCAGCTCGGCCAGCGGAGCAAGGGGGAACATCGCCTCCTCGCTCAGCTTGCCTGAGAACAACAAGACCAGCATCACCGACAAGATGATGGCACCGCCCTGATGCAGCCAGAAATGCACCCACGCTAAGCGAGAGGCCGCCGCTTCGGGAAAGCGGCCATAGGCCAGCCCGAAAACCATCATCAGCACGAAACCCAACAGATTGATATGCGCATGGGCCGGGGACAGCGAATGATCACCCGACCCCCCCATATACATGCCGATAAGCACCCCACCGATCAGATAGACCGGACCAACAACAAGGAACCCTCGTGAAACTGTCATCTCACGTCCCCTTTGTCTGAAGCGGGCTGTT
>Ga0073899_10003716_pt1 | contig 13466 bp, 6 predicted proteins | sample KloWWTmetaKNB5Ph_FD_88975 | JGI IMG/M metagenome (GOLD analysis project Ga0073899, IMG submission 88975) | Active sludge microbial communities from Klosterneuburg, Austria, studying microevolution and ecology of nitrifiers - Klosterneuburg... | ecosystem: Engineered > WWTP > Aerobic digester >... | reverse complement strand
TCGCTGGGCCTTCGGCAGCTTCTTCTCCAAGCCGGCAAGCGCAGCGAGCTTCGCTTCGTTCTGCGCCGCGATCGCCCGGAAGTCGTCGCTGACCGCGTCGTGTTTTGCCACCCGCCGCCAGAGCTCGCAGGCCACGATCCGGGCATCGGCGAAATGTGGCGCGTCCCGCGGCGAAGGCAGCGGCGGCTCGAAGTCGACCCGCAGCTGCTGCCCGTCTCTGGGTGAGTAGCGCATGGGCAGCATGTCGTACGCCGGCGCAAGCTCTTCCGGACGCGCGCCGGTGGCGAAGAAGCTCAGGTTGGCGGGGTGCATGTCGCTGTTGGCGATCAGCCCACCAAACAGCTCGAGCCACTGGACTTCGCCCAGCGCCGCCTGGTCGATGACCGCCTGGCTGGCCAAGGTCTCGGCGCTGTCGGACCACGACTTCATGCGGCCAGCAAACTCGGCGTCCAGGGCGAAGAGCGACAGCACGCCCCGTCGGCCGCCGGCCGGCAGCCGATCGAAGCGCTCGACCTCCAAGAACACGCGACCGTCGGCGAACACCAGCTCCGACCGGCAGGCGCGCCGACCATGGGCCTGCAGCACACGGTGGGCCAGGTGCTCCGCGACCAGCAAGTCGGCGTGGCGTCGCGTCGTGGGGTCATCTGCGGGCGGCGAGAACTTGACCAGCACCTCGACCGGGCCGGGCGCGCGATGCACGAGGAACTTGGGTTGCTCGCCACCAGCAGAAGACCCCGGCGGCGCGCCTTCGAGCGCCGCGTGCGCGAGCCTCGGGTACTCGTGGCGACGACGCGCCATCGGCACCACGACGGGGGGCGCCTTGGCGTGCTTCAGGTAGAGCCGAAACGCCTCGTCTCCGATCACGAACGCACCGGGGGTGTTCCAGCCCCAGCGCGCCAGGTAGCGCAGGCAGTGATCCGCCGACCAGTGGCGAACGTCGGCGGGGAGGTCCAGATCCGGGTGCTGCTTCGGGACGCGGCGCCCCAGAAACCCAGCGGGCCGCATTCCGTCCAGGAAGTACGGCAGGTCCTGGAAGTGCGCGCTCTGGATCTCTGCCACCTCCGACTCGACGACGAACCCGCCGGCTCCGACGGCGTGAAGGGTTGCCGCTCTGCGCGACGAGCCCGCGGCGTCGATCTCGTAGAGCACGCAGCGATCGCCGACGCCCGGGATCTCGCGGCGCGCCGCGTAGCGGGTCCGTCGCGCTTTTCCGAGGGTCAGAACCTGCGTGCCCAGGGAGGCCACCAACCGAGAGAACACCGGCTGGCTGACACCGAGAAACGCGCAGGCCTCGCGGGCGGACTGGGGCGGGCGCGTCCGCAAGAAGTCGACGAGCTGGCGGGCGAGCGGGCTCATCTGGAATAGATACCAGAATAGATTTAGCTAATGTAGTTCAATAGCTTCCGACGTCAATCACGGCTCGCGTGAATGGATCCACGCTGGGCTGACGCTGGGCTAACGCTGGGGCTCGACCACGATCTCGAACTTCCCGTGGTCGAAGGGCCTGCCGGGCGGCGCCTGGATCGGGACCAGGCGCTCGCTCAGGCCGCGCGCCGCGTGCTCGAGCGCGCGGTGATGGCAATATGGATTGTTCCCGGGCCGCCCGAAGAAGGTGTGCGCGGTCCAGGTGCAGCCGCCGCGACACTCGCGCGCGTAATAGCAGCTCTGGCAAAACCCCCAGAGCTCTTGCTGCGCGTCGGCGCGCATGAAGGCAAGCTCGCGGGTCTCGTCCCAGATCTGGCGAAGGCTGCGCTCGCGCACGTTGCCGCCCACGTAGCTCGCGGTCGGCAGCGAGGGGCACCCCTTGATGCTGCCGTCGGCCTCGATGCCCAGCGCGTAGACGCCGGCGTTGCAGCCGTTCCACACCAGCTGCCCGGGGGCGCCCCGGTTGCGCAGGGTGCTCTCGTGGGGGCCGAAGTACCCCAGGTTGTTCGCGGGCCAGAACGCCACACCGGCGGCGCGACCGCGCTCGGCCAGCGCCGCCAGGCGTGGATACAGCTCGAGCAGCTCGGGCGGCTGGAGCAGCCACTCGTGGTTCTCTGCAGCGCGGCCCATGGGCACGGTCATCTGCAACTGCCAACCCTGGGCGCCTTCGGCGATCAGCAAATCGAGCAGGCCGTCCAGATCCGGCACGCTGAGCCGGTTGAGCTGCGTGTTGGCGTTCAGGCCCAGGCCGGCGTCGCGAACGTGGACCATGGCCGCCCGGGCCCGATCGAAGCTGCCCAGCACGCGCTGTCGGTCGTGGGCCGCGCGCAGGCCGTCGAGCGAGATGCTGATCGCCGCCATGCCGGCCTGCCGGGCGGCCCGGGCTTGCTCGGCGCCGAAGCCCCGGGCGGCGGTGGTCATGCCGCAGCGCATGCCCGCGTCCACGATGGCCCGGGCGAGCGTGGGAAAGTCGTCTCGCAGGTATGCCTCGCCACCGATCAAGGTGATCTCTTCGGTGCCCAGCTCGGCCAGCTGCTGCACCACACTCAGCGCTTCGGCGGTGGTCAGCTCGCGGGTGCGCGCCTTGCCCGCGCGCGACCCGCAGTGCCCGCAGGCCATGTCGCAGGCCAGCGTGATCTCCCAGACCACGTACTTCGGGCGCGGGCGCTCACCGATGGCAGCGCGTCTCATTGACCGCTGGCGTCGTCGGGCGCGTCGACGCCGGTGTCGGCGCCCGCATCGACGTCGGCGTCGGGGTCCTCCGGCGGCATGCCATAGGCGCAGCCGATGCCGATGGTCATGGCGGTCACGCCCGCCGCGCCGGCCAGCACCACCTTCAGGGCGCGACGGCGCCCCTTGCCGGCCGGCTGCTGGGCGCAGAACGGGCACTCGGGCTCGCTGTCACGGACGTGCCGCTTGCACTCGGGACACTGGATCAACATCACTCCACCCAGTCGATCTCGCTCGCGGCCTGCGTGCGGTACTTCTTGTCCACTTCGTCCATCAGCTCGAGGAACCAGCTCTCGGTCTTGGGCCCGTGCTCGCGCACGCTGTCGGCGTAGAACGTGCCACGAATGCACTCGGCCTCGGTCTTGCCGGGGCGGCAGCGGCCGTCCACGTAGACCATGATGGCCTTCGGCAAGCGCGTGGCGTGGGAGTCCGTCGGGAAGTTCATCCAGTTCTTGAGGAAGATGATCGCTGCCTTCAGATCTTCCGGGGTCTGCCCGTAGCCGTGCAAGAGGTAGATCACGGGGTAGCGCCGGTTCTGGAGATCTTTGTGGGCGTAGCCCGGGGGCAAGGTCACGCTGACCGGGCCCTGCCGGCCCCGTGAATCGGTGAACTGCCAATCACACGAGCCGTTGATCTCGCAGGTGGTGGCGGTGTCGGCCGGGTCGACCAGGCTCTCTTCGTCGTGGGCGCGCGGCGCGTCCGGCCAGCGGCTGCCGATGTAATAGAGCGCGGACTGCAGCCGGCGCGCGATCTCGTCCACCGTGCCCACGTGCTGCCCGGAGCCGGTGTCGATGTCCTTCTGCGAAGGGTCGATCTTGCCGTAGCGCAGGAACACCCCGCCGGGGATCGAGCCCCAGTCGAACTTGTTGCCGAAGAACACCTTGGGGTCGTCGGGGTTCTGGCCGGGGATGCGGTGCGACTCGACGTAATAGTGCGAGACCCGGCCGCGGCCGAACCACGCGCCGGTCAGCGCCGCGGCGTCCACGGCGAAGTTGAACAGGTCGCGGGTGCCGCCGTCGGTCCAGAGATCGAGCCGTGCCAGCGCCTCTTCGTTCAACGGCTTTTCGTGCGTGCCGAGCGGGTGCTGTTCGATCACCGTGCGCGAGTCGCGCTCGAGGAAGGTGCGATACCCCGGCGAGTAGTCGAACTTGCCGTTGCCCTCGCCGAAGTCGTACGGGCTGGTCTTGGTGCCGGCCACGCCGTCGAGGCCGTCGTCCTTGTACGGCTCGCCCTCGTCCCAGCGCATGTTCCCCTCGAGCCCGGTGGGGTTGTACTGCGGTTCCCAGTCGTCGCCGGCCGGATCTTCGTTGACGCCGGCTTCATAGCCGGGCTCCTCTGCACTGGGCACGCCGTCCTTGCCGACGTCGCTGTAGACCTCGTGACCCTGCCGCACCAGTGGCTCGTCCAGGTCGCGCTTGCCGTTGCCGTTGTAGTCCACCGCCAGCGCCAGCTCGAGGGGCTTCTCGTTGCCCTCGGGCTTCCAGGTGTTCGCCCAGGGCGACAGCGACGAGTCTTGCGCCGAGCCGTCGCACACCGTGATCACCGGGAAGGTGCCCTTGGGGTTGAACTCGTCGTCGAAGTAGTTGGTCAGCGTCTTGACGTGTTTGCAGCGCTCGACCGGGCACTGCTTGTCCAGTTCTTCTTGCTTCTCTTTACCGGGACCGTCGATGGGGTCGACCCAGACCGCGCACTCGCGGCCGGGGTGGTCACCGACCACGCTCTTGTCGTCCGGCGGAATTCCGGCGGGCAGGTTCTCGCCGCCCTTCGCCGGGTTGTAGCCGTTCGGGTTGCCGAACATCAGCGCCAGGTCGCGGAAGATCTGCACGTACTCCGCCCGGGGGAAGCTGCCGCCGTTGCCGTTCTTCGGGTACTCGTACCACCACTGGTTGAACGTGCTCGGATGCTCGTAGGGCAGCGTGGGCGTGGGCATGGGCGCCAGCGCGCTGGGCGGCGTGGTGCCGTCGTTGGGCAGCCAACCCCCGAGGTGGTTCTTGTAGATGTGCCCGAGCATCCAGGTCCAGTCGACCGGGCCGCCGAGCGGTGCGAGCACGTCGAAGCGCTGGTGGTTGCGCAGCCCGAACATCGCGGTGCCGCCACCGCCCATCGAGATCCCGACCAGCGCGCGGTGGGTGAGCGTGCGTTTGCGCTTCTTCGTGCCGCCGTCGGTCTGGGCAATGGCCTGATACGTCCCGAGCCACGGCGCCAGGAACTCGAGGCTGTAGCCCGCGGTGCTGCGCACGATGCGCGGGTTCGCCACCGGGATGGCGCGGGGCTTCTTGGCGCGGGGCCCGGTGTAGCTCACGGTCACGTGGCGAAGCGTCGCCGCGTCGGGCATCACCGCCGGGTTCACGGGAATGCTGAACGGGATCTCGCGCGGCAGGCGCTTGTCGGTGGGGCCGAAGGTGACTGCCGGGCCCAGCTTGGTGAAGCCTTCGGGGATCTGATCCTTGCCGCAGCCGATGGTGGTGTCGAAGGGCGGCACGCTCCAGAGAAAGCTGCCCGAGTTCGGCTTGGTCGCGCCCACCTGAAGCCCAATGCTGGCGCCGGCCAGGCCGCCGCTGCCCTTCACGCTCTTGCCGTCGTCCACCGTGCCCTTGCCGCTGCCGCTGCACGCGGGAATGTCGGTGGTCATCACCTCGATGGGGATGTCGGCGGTGGCGTCGGTGCCGTCACCCTTGGGGAAGTGTGCGGTCAGCTTGGCCTGACCCACCCCCTTGCCGGTGACCTTCACGCGGGCCGTCACCTTCGAGAAGTACAGCTCGTGGGCGGCCGGCGCTTCGATCACGCTCGCGTCATCGGTGGTGAACGTGAGCTGCGTCGGCGCGCACACGTCGGGCTCCACGATCACCTCGATCTCGCGCGTCTGCCCGGGGCCCAGCACGGTGAACGCAGGGCGCACCTGGATGCTCACGTACTCCGGATTCGGCGGCCACTCGCAGATCTCACCGGGCGCGGGCTTGGGATACCCCGGGTGAGTGGTGCCGGTGCCGCCCTCTTCACTGTCCGAGCAGCTGGCGGCGAACGCAGCACCCGAGATCGCAACGCCACGAAGCAAGAGCCGAGCAAGGGAACGACGCAAAGAGAACCTCCGACCGCGAAGGTTAGCGGTCATCGGGCGCGTTGTCCGAATCGACGCGAAAATGCCTGCTCAGAGCCGCGGATCCACGCCCGGCCGAACCCCACAAAATTAAAGAGTCCGCGTGAAGGGGCCGGGGGGGGGACAGCCTCGCTCCACGCGGACGCATCATCAGGTAGCAGTCTGCGACAGAAATTGCAAATACTGAGAAGCGCTGATCATTGTCCATGACTCGCGCGCTTTCGTGAGTGCGTGACGTGCCTTTCAAGTTTGCAATGCGAACGCGTCCAACACTGCTAACGCACACAACGGAAACCCCATCGCCGACCCAGTCGCCCGCGCTCTTCGAGCACCAACGGGATCGCGTCCGCGCCGGCCGCGATCGCAGCGTCGTCGCGCACCAACCGAGCCGGCACATCGGCCTCGGCTTCGGCGCTCAGTACTTCTACGCAGAGCCCATCGGGACGCGCCAGCATCTTGGCTTGCACTGCGTGCGAGCGAACGCCGTCTGCGCTCTTCACGTAGTCCACGTAGGGATCGACGGGCGGCTCGCCCACCAAGAGCCAACCGTCGGCGCCGGGTGAGCAGGCGGCGGGCAGCCGCGCGAGCTCGCTGGGATCGATGCTGAGCATGTCGAGCGGTTCACCGCTCTCGGGATCGAGCGAGTACACGTACCACGACGTGGCGGCGCCGCGCGTGCGACGCGCCTCGACCCAGAGACCCAGGGCATCGCTGCGCGCGTTGCGCACCAGGCTGACCATCAGCGTGGTGTTGGGACGCCAGCCGCCGGTCATCGGGTAGTCGCGCAGCAGCTCGACCCGGCCCGCCACCACCTTGAACAGCCGGAACGAGCTGCCCGAGATGTACGAGCCCAGATACCAGGTGCTGCCGACCTTCACCGCCCCCGAGAGCTGGTAAAGCCCCCACTTCGCCGAGTCTTGGACGCTGATCGGGCCGCGGCCCTCTTCGAGCAGCAAGAGGTCGGTGGTGCCGCGGGCGTTGATCAACATCGCCGCAGCGCGCCCCGAGGGCTCGAGCACCGGAAACCACGCGCTGGGTTGGTTGTAGTCGCGCCCGAACACCTGAGACGCCGCCACGTCGTCGCCCCACGGCGCTCGCACCTGCGCGGTGGACCAGACCCCGCGCTGCATCGAGAACGGATCGCGCGCGCGGAGCACGAAGTTGCCGACGCGGTCCCAGGTGGCGCCGCGAGCCCCCCAGACATAGGCGCGCACCTGAGCGCCCATGTGCTCGGTGCCCATGTCGAAGCCCAGGTCGGTCGCCTTCTTCGCAGGCGGCGCGATGCCCTTGAAGGGCAGCCAGTCGCTGCTCTTCAGCGTCTCGGGCGCAGGCGTCGGCGCAGCACCCCAGCGATGGCGCCCCCACGCGCCGACCATGCCGGGTTCCTCTTCGACCGCCTTGACCTTGGGCTCGGGTGTGCGAGCGCCCGTGGCCTCGCCCGTGGCGGCGCAGCTCAGGTTCCACCGCCCGCCGCGGCTCGACGGCAGCGGCGAATATTTCGGGGTCTCGACCACCTCGATGTCGCTCGCCTCGGTGCGACCGCGCCAGCCCACGCGCATCCAGGCGCCCGACACGCACCCCACCCGCGAGCACCCGCGCTCGGCGCTCTGCTCTGCGCGCGCGCGCACCACCGGGTCCGAGGTGTCCACCGGCAGCTCGACGTCGCGCCAGGTGAAGCCGCCGTCGATGCTCTCGTTGGCGGCGCCGCCGCGGCCGAGCACCAGCGCCAGGTCGGTGGAAATCAGGGCGCGGTCGACGTCGCTCTCGATCCGACCGATGTGCACCGTGCCGTCCAGATCGATGCGCACGCCGACGAACGGCCCGGAAGCCACCACCCACCCGGCGAGCTGCTTCTTCCACTTGGCCTTGGCGCGTGGCTTTGGCGGCGGCGGGGCCGGTTTGCCCTTCTGGGGCTTGGGCGGCGTGGCCTCGTCGCTGCCCGCGGACTCGCGCTCGACGAAGCCCTCGAGCCAGAGCCCCTTCTTGAGCATGGCCAGGCTCTGCACGTCGTCCTTCGGCAGCTTCAGCTTCACCGTCTTGGCGCTGCCGTCGGCGGCGACCACGGTCAGCGTGCCGGGCGCGCCCAGGCGCGGCGGCACCAGCACCGCGGTGCCGCCGTCCGAGAGCGCGACCAAGCGCTCGACCCCGAGGTCGCCGCGCACGCGCATCTCGCTCTGTCGTCCGTCGCGGGTGCGAATGCAATACGCACCCGCGGCGCCGGCTTGCTTGCCGGTGCACGGCCCGCGCACCACCAGCGCGCCGTTGCCGCTGGGCGCCACGAAGCGCGGCTCGTCGAAGCGCATCACCGGCTCGAGCGCCAGCGGCTTCTTGTAGGCATAGACCACGGTCGTGCCGCGCTCTTGCCCGCACACGAAGCCGAAGCCGTCGCCCAGCGGCACCCCATGGCAGATGGCGCCCGTGGGAAACGCCTTCTCGGCGACGTCGAGCAGCTTGCCGTCGCTCAGGCGCACGCGAGCCAGCACGCCGTCTTTCGCCACCACCGCCGAGTCGGGCGCGTCGGGCATGCCGTGCAAGATGGCCTCGCGCAGCGGCAGCTTGCCCAAGGGGCCAACCGGCGGCGGCGGCGGCGGCTCGGGGGGCGTCACCGAGGCGGCAGCGGGCGCGGTCGCCGCGCGCCGGCCGGCACCGACGAAGGTCGTGTCGTCGTCGATCACCTGGGCGCGCTGCCGCAGTCGCCCCGAAGGGTCGAGCACGAAGCGCCCCATGGCCGTGTTGATCGAGATCTCGCCCCGATCCAGGAACACGCCGTAGCTCTGCGAGAGGCCCAGCGGGCGCCAGCTGGCGCCGGCGTCGAAGGTGGCCAGCACGCCGCGGAACGGCACCTCGACCACGGCCATCCACCCATCTGCGAAGGCCATGCTCGAATACGCCGGCGACGGCGGCAGAGGACCGAGATCGGTGGGCTTGCCCGTCTCGGGATCGAGCGCCACCACGTCGAACGAGCGCTGGTCTTGCAGGTAGATGCGATCGAAGCCGTCGACGATGCGCTCGGCGTCGAAGTCCACGTTCGCGAAGGGCGTGAGGGTGTCGGTCCAGCCGTTCGCCTTCCACAGGTGGGTCGAGCCCGAGCCCGAGGCGTAGAACAAGAAGCCCCCACCCAGACGCGACGGCAACCGCAGCGCCTTGACCGGCTTGCCAGCGGGGAAGGTCTGGCGACTGCGCTCGACGGAGCCGTCGGGTCTCGAGAGCACGCGCATGCCGCGCGAGATGAAGCGCGTCGACCCGTCCGGATCGTGCTCCACCAGCGACGCCGAGGCGTCGGGCAAGGCCACGATGCGCGCCGGCGTCACCACCCGCAGCGGCGGAGCCACCGAGCCTCGCCCGGCAGCGCCGTCGGAACCGCCCCCGCCCGAGTGCGCGCACGCCCCCGCCGACAGCACCGTGAGCGCAAACCAAGGGGCGCGGCGGCGGGACGGCATCGCCGGGCGAGCGTAGCAGCTGTCCTGCCTCGGAACACCGCCTTCAGCGGGCCCGTTCGCGCCACTCTGACCGCGCCCCGCCAGGAAGCGCATTCTCGGCCCGCCCGCCGCCGATCCATCCGCTCGCGGTTCGCCGCGCGCTGCGCTACCTTTCCGGCCCCGCGTGAGGCCGGCGTCCCCGCGCGCGTCTCCTGGAGAAGCGAAGATGAGCATGGTTGTGGCAGTGGTCGGTGCGACCGGCGCGGTCGGTCGCGAGATGCTCCGGACCCTGGAGCGACGTGAGTTCCCCGCAGACCGCGTGGTCGCGCTGGCGTCGGCCCGGTCCGCGGGCCAGAAGCTGCCCTTCCGGGGCGGCGAGCTGGTGGTCGAAACGCTGACACCGAAGTCGTTCGAGGGCGTGAAGATCGCGCTGTTCAGCGCCGGCGCCTCGGTCTCGCGCGAATACGGCCCGATCGCAGCGGCCGCCGGCGCGGTGGTGATCGACAACTCGAGCGCGTGGCGCATGGACGACGAGGTGCCGCTGGTGGTGCCCGAGGTGAACCCGCAGGCGGTCATGCACCGCAAGAAGGGCATCATCGCCAACCCGAACTGCAGCACCATCCAGCTGGTGGTCGCGCTCAAGCCGCTGCACGACGAGGCGCGCATCCGGCACATCGTGGTCAGCACCTATCAGGCCACCAGTGGCAAGGGTCACGCCGCGGTGGAAGAGCTCGGGGCCCAGCTCAGCGCGGTGGTCGCCGGCAAGCAGCCCGAGAGCAAGGTCTTCCCCGGGCAGATGGCGATGAACGTGCTCTCGGACTGGAAGGCGGGGCAAGACGGCTACAGCGAAGAAGAGCTGAAGATGGTCAACGAGACCCGCAAGATCATGGGCGACGCCGAGATCGGCGTGACGCCCACCTGCGTGCGCGTGCCGGTGGTCACCGGCCACAGCGAGGCGGTGTTCGTGCGCTTCGAGCGGCCCCTCACCGCCGCCCGCGCCCGCGAGCTCTTGGCCAAGGCGCCGGGCATCGTGCTGGTTGGCGACGGCGACTACGCCCCGGGCAAAGAGCCGCAGCCGCTCCACGCCGCGAACACCGATCCGGTCTACGTGGGTCGCGTGCGCGACGACCTGGCCGTGCCCGGCGCGCTCAACCTGTGGGTGGTAGCCGACAACCTGCGCAAGGGCGCCGCGCTGAACGCCGTGCAGATCGCCGAGCTGATCGCATGACCGACACGCGTCGCCCCACCTCGCCCGGCGCCGAAGAGATCCTGGGCCTCTACTTCCCGGTGCTCGACCACGGCTTCGTGTCGCTGGTCGACTACATGGGCACCGACGAGTGCATCGAGCGCGCCGCCCGCGTCAGCTACGGCTACGGCACGCGCAAGGCGCAGCTCACGCGCGGCCTGCTCCGCTACCTCCGCCGTCACCTGCACACCACGCCGACCGAGATGGTCGAGCTGAAGTTCCACTGCTGCATGCCGATGTTCGTGGCAAGGCAATGGATCAGGCATAGAACGGCGTGCCTCGCGGGCGACGCCCTCCTCTACTTCGACCTCCCGGGCGCGGAGAAGCGCGGCCGCCGCCAGCGCTACAACGTCAGCATCGCGAACTTCCACCGGATGTGGACCAAGGGGACGGAGCACCCCATCGCGAAGAAGAAGCCGCTCTACACCAGCCGAATCGATCCCGATCGCGAGTACACGATCCCCGAGCTCGCTCGCCGGGTCGGGCGGCGCGAAGAGACGCTGCGGGAGTACGTTCGAAGCGGTGCGCTCGAGTCACGCCGCGTCGTACCGACTTCACCCAGGGCGCCGAGCATTCTCGTTCCCGGTCGCGCATGGCACGCGTTCGCGCTCCGACAGCCCACCGCCAGGGTCGACATGCGTGGACGCCTCTCCAGCATGCGCCTGCGAAGTTGTGACGAACAGACCGGCGAGATCACTCACACCAAGGTGGCGGACGTGTGGGAGAGCGGCGTGAAGCCAGTGTTCCAGGTCACGCTGGAGAACGGGTACTCGCTGAAGATGTCCAAGGACCACCGCTGTCTCACCGAGCGTGGGTGGCTCACCTTGGCGGAGGCCACGGGGCTTCGGCGCTCGGACCGCGGGGGTGTGACCTGGCGCTCCGATGCGCCCGCGTTCTCGGTGAACGGAGCCCCGGCGTATCGCGATCGAGAGTGGCTGAGCGCGCGTCGCGCCGAGGGGCTCAGCATCGACGAAATCGCGGCTCGCGCGGGCATCTCCTACCACTCCGTCCGCAAGTACCTGAAGCTGTACGGCTTGAGCTACTCCCCCCGCGAGAAGGCGCGCCTCTCAGGCCTCGCACAGCGCGGGCAACGCCGAACGTCCCGCGCGCGACGAGCATGGACGCCCGAGCATCTCGAGATCATCCGGCGCGCGCGCTCGGGGCCGGCCTCCAACTTCTGGAAGGGCGGGATGTCGACGGAGCGCGAGAACATTGGCCGTTGGACCACGCAGGTCGCCGCGCGCGTCCACGCTCGGTTCCAGCACTCGTGTGCAGTTTGCGGATCCAAGAAACGCCTCCACGCGCACCACGTCGATCCGGTCTGGAACAATCCGGCTCGTGCGCGGGCTGAGGAAAACCTGATTTCCTTGTGCCAGCGCTGTCACGACCGCGTCCACGCCGACAATCTCGAGCTCGCGCTGCTCGAGGCGGTTTCTTCGGGCACCGAGCTGCATGACTTCTGGAAAGGACGGCAAAGGCAACCCCGTCCGGAAGGCAAGCCGCGCCCCGCGCCGACCCGCCTCGTTCGCCAGTTCTCGAAGGTGGCGCGCATCGAGTACGTCGGCGACGAGATGACGTATGACCTGGAAGTCGCGGGGCCGTACCACAACTTCGTCGCCAACGGCTTCGTGGTTCACAACAGCGTCAACGAATACTCGGGCCGCTACTCCCTCATGCCCATGCTGTTCTACACCCCGAGTGAAGAGCAGCTGCAGACCCAGAGCGCGAAGAACAACCAGGGGCGCAGTGGGCAGAGCGTGCCGGCCGAGAAGTATGCCGAGGCCACCGCGCGCTGGAACGAGATCCGGCGGCTGTCGCAGTCGGCCTACGAGTGGATGACCACCCAGGAGATGGCGCGAGAGCTGGCGCGCATCGACCTGCCACTTTCGACCTATACCCAGTGGTACTGGAAGATCGATCTGCACAACCTGCAACACTTCCTCAAGCTGCGGGTGGACAGTCACGCGCAGTGGGAGATCCAGGAGTACGGCCGGGTGATGGCGGGCATGCTGAAGAAGCTGGCGCCGCACTCTTACGAGGCGTGGATCGACTATGACGTGTGCGGCTCGCGCATGAGCCGCATGGAGCTCGATGCGCTGCGCAAGCTGGTCAGTCCGAGCGGAGACGCCCTGACCGCCAGCGGGCAGAAGCTCGAGCGGCCCGCGCTCGAGGCGCTGGGCCTGTCCAAGCGCGAGCAAGACGAGCTGATCGCCAAGCTTGGGCCGGCGGAAAGGCCGGACTTCGAGCTGGACATGGGCCAGGCCAAGCCTGCCGAGTACTTCGCCGAGCGCATGAACGCCGCGGTGCCCAAGCTGGACGTCACGCCGACGGAGTGATCAGCGGACCGATCGACTCAGAAGATGGTTGCGGGAACGGCGTTCGCCTTCGTCCCGTAGCTCGGCGTTTCGATCACGTCCTTGCCGAACGCCGTGAGGTCCGCGCTCGTCGCGTAACCTTGACACGCGTGCGTCAGCATTCCGAAGCCTTGGTCATTCGCCGAGCAGTTCGCCAGGTTGTTGTCGTCCCAGGCCCAGGCGAGCCAGCCAAAGCCTCGGGCTTCCGCCTGCTGGATGACGTAGCCGGGAGTGAGGGTGGTGGGTGAGGGCCCGATGCCCTTCCCGGGCCCGAATTCGCCGATCAGGAAGGGGAGCTTGCCGTAGCTCGGTGAGCTCGTGGCCTTCAGGCCGTCGAACGCAGCGGCCAGAGGTTTCTGCCACGACTGACAAGCAACGCCCTGACTCGACTCGCAGAAGTTCCCGTAGATGTGCAGGTCGAACAGGATGTTGTGCTGCGGATCGTGGTCGTACAGCGCCTGCGCGTGCTTGAGCAGCGTGTCCGGATCTTGCCCGCAGCCGCCCGCGTCGACGACCAGCGTCGCGAGGAAGCCCGTCTTCCGCAGCGTGTCGACGGCGGCTTGGTAGGCCGTGAGCCAGCTGGTGTCGCCGGCGCTCCACGCGCTCCCCCACTCGTTGGCGATGTTGAGCAGCATGTACTTCTCGTAGCCCTTGGACTTGTAGGTCGGATACCAAGCGACCCACTGGCTGACCGC
>Ga0073899_10003713_pt1 | contig 13472 bp, 14 predicted proteins | sample KloWWTmetaKNB5Ph_FD_88975 | JGI IMG/M metagenome (GOLD analysis project Ga0073899, IMG submission 88975) | Active sludge microbial communities from Klosterneuburg, Austria, studying microevolution and ecology of nitrifiers - Klosterneuburg... | ecosystem: Engineered > WWTP > Aerobic digester >... | reverse complement strand
GGCGCGTTCGGCGTCGGCCACCGGCAGGGGGATGTTGTAGAACACCAGCAACGAATAGGCGGCCACGCCGAGGGCGACGATGCACCAGACAAAGCGCCCCGGCAGCACCACCGCGGCGATGGCAATGCCCGGCAGATAGAGCGACACCAGCGGGTTGGCGCCGCCGCCGCTGAAAAACAGCAGCAGCGTCAGGGCCGTGATGTCCACGCAAAACTGGGCGAACAGTTCGCTGTCGGCGACGGCGCCGCCCCGCGCGAGGCGCAGCCGCGTAACAAGATTGAAGCCGGCCAGCAGCGCGACGATGGCCAGCATCGGCGCCAGCGGCAGTTCGATGGCGAGCAGGGGGTGAGCCGCGGTGACGAGGGCGAGCCAGCCGGCGACGGCGAACCAGCGCATCAGCAGCAGGCGCCGCAGGGGCTCGGCGCCATTTTCGAGTGGGGCGGGGGCGGAGGTCATCGTTTCGGTCTTCCGCGGCGATTCTAGCCGATGGCGTTCCGCCGCCGTGCGGCAATTTGCCGCAGGCCGATGGCAAGCAGGCTTGCCCGGGCATTTGCCGGACTTCTGCGGCGATATGTCGCACGAGGCGGCGCCCGGCAGCTTCTAGAATTGCCCCCTTTCGCGCACCCCCTCGCAAAGGCTCGCAACAACATGAGACAGGCATGCAGACTGGCCGCCACGACGATGGCGCTGCTTCCCTTCGCCACGGCGGCACAGGAAGTTCATTTCGAGGAAATCAAGGTGATTTCCTCCACCATCGATGACCGCTTCACCGGCAAGCGCGGCGAGCCGGCCAGCGTGCATGACATCAGCGGCCAGGTGGTGGACGAGCGGCGTCCCGAGAACATGATCGAGCTCCTGCGGGCGATCCCCGGGGTCACCGCCGACCTGTCGTCCGGAGACGAGATCAAGATCAAGCTGCGCGGCGTCGAGAACCAGCGCTACATGGGCGAAAAGCCCGGCGTGGCCATTGTCATCGACGGCGTGCCGGTGTTCGAGCGCACCGGCAAGGTGAACGTCGATCTCGACAACATCGAGTCGATCAAGGTCATCAAGGGCGGCGCTTCCTACCTGTTCGGCGACGACGGCCTCACCGGCGCCGTCATCGTGACCACCAAGCGCGGCGCGAAATACAAGGGCGTCAGCGTGTCGGCGGATGCCGGCGCCTGGGGCTATCAGCGCCAGCTGCTGCGCGCCGGCATCGCCGGCGAATGGGGCAGCGGCCACATCCAGGCGACCCGCAGGGCCGGCGACGACTACTACTGGCAATCGGCCTACAAGACCGACAACATCGACGGCAACCTGCGCTTCTTCCTGACCGGCACGTCCGACCTGACCTTCGGCTTCGAAAAGTCCGACCGTGCCAAGGACAAGCACGGCTCGGTGAAGGGCGCTACCCAGGCAAGGCTCGATCCCGAGGGCGCCATCGGACGCGATTTCACGCGCAGGTACGACGTGAATCTGCAGAAGCTGCACCTCACCTACGCCAACGACCTGACGCCCGGCAGCAACCTGCTGGCGAGCGTCTACGAGTACCGCGACCGCACCGCCTACTGGTCGAACCCCCAGCGGGTCAGCGCGGCCGGCCTGGGGATCAGCGATTCGACCCCGGGCGCGCAGGAGCTGTATACGACGATCAACAACTACGACCAGGTCCAGCGCGGCATCAAGACCGAATGGCGCGCCAATGCCGGCAAGGTCGGCTGGCTCGGCGGCCTCGATCTGCGGCGCAACCGCTATGTGAATTTCAATACTGCCAAAGTCGATTACTGCACGATGCGGGATTTCGTGCCGCCCTTCAATTGCAACGGCGGCGCCAATCGGGTCACCGCCGGCACGGTGCTGACCGACAACGTGACGGACGAGGCGGTGAATGCCCTTTACGGCGAGCTCAAGTTCCTGCCGGCGCCGAAATGGACCCTGACCCTCAACGGCCGCTACGACCGCATCGGGCTGGATTTCGCCTCCGGCAGAACGCAGGAAACCCCGGCGCCCTTCAGCCGCAGCAAGAGCTTCAAGGTGGCCTCCTGGCGTGCCGGGGCGAACTACGCCGCGAAGCGCGACCTGGATTTCTTCGGCAACCTGTCGACCGGGTTTCGCGCGCCGACGGCCGAGCAGCTCTACAACGGCAGCCTCTCGCCGACCGGCGGCAAGACGCTCAACAACGAGAACCTGAAGCCGGAAAAGGCCTTGAACCTCGAATTCGGGATGCGCGCCCGGACCGTTCTGCTCGATGTCGCCAGCGAAATCGAGGCGGCGATTTTCCAGATCGACCGCAAGGACTTCATCCTCGCCACCAACGGCCAGTACAGCACCGGCACAGCGGCGGCGCAGCAGATGTACGACAACATCGGCGGCGTGCGCAACCGCGGGTTCGAGCTGTCGCTGAAGACGGACCGCAAGCGCACGTTCACCCTCGATGCGGCCTACAGCTACATCCGCGCCAGGTTCACCGACTACGACAACTTCAACCTGACCCTGGGCAACCCCTATATTCCGGCGCCGGCGCTGGTTGCCTACAACAACACGGGCAACGACGTCCCGCGCGTGCCGCGCCACCAGATGAACATGACTGTCGGCTGGCAGCCGGACGAGCGCTTCCGCCTGGCGCTGGAAATGGATGCGCGCTCATGGTCGTGGGCCGACGAGATCAACCAGGAAAAATGGGCCGGCCGCACGCTCTTCAACCTGAGCGCCAGCTACGACATCCGCGAAGCCGGCTTTCTCGGCGCCAGGTGGTCGCTGTTCGCGCGCGTGAACAATCTGCTCGACAAACGCTACTGGTCGGCCGCGCGGGGCACGAACGACCAGGCGCACTACCTCACGGGCGCTTATGACGGCGCATACAACAGCGAGGATCTTTCCATCATCGTCGGCAAGCCGCGGCACTGGATTGCCGGCGTCACGGCGGCTTTCTGAAGGAGACGGCACATGAAATCCATCCTGGTTCCGCTCGGCCTGCTCATGGCAGGAGGGGCCGCAGCCCAGCACGAGCACCACGCACCCGCGGCCGCGGCCGCAGCCGCAGCGCAGGCGGCACGGCCGGCGGCGCCTGCCTGGACGCAGCAGCCGCTCCTGCTGCCGGCCAGGGCAGCGCGCGGCGAGCGCGCAGCGGCGACGCTGCGCCCGCTCGGCCTGGCTGCCGCCCGGGTCACGGTGTTCGCCGCCGACGGTCCGGCCGAGCGCCTGAAAGTCGATTATTCGGTCGGGCCCGAGGGGGCGAGGATCGAGCCGGCGGCGCCGAAGATCGGCAACTACCACTGGGTCGTTGCGCGCGAGGAAAGCGGGGCCGGGGTGCGCATCGCCTCGGCGGCCTGGTATTTCGGCAACCCCGGCGCCTCCCCCAGGGAACTGCTCAAGGCGCCGAAGCACGAGCTGGAGATCGTGCCCGAGCCGCTGCCGCGCGAGCACGCCAGCTATCGCGAGAGCGAGAAATGGCGTTTCCTGGTGCGCCTCAACGGCCAGCCCCTGCCCGGCCAGCCGCTCACGCTGGAGACCGAGTCCGGCAGCCGCAGCACCTTCGTCACCGACGCCGCGGGATTCGCCACCGTGCTCTTTCCGCGCGACTTCAAGCCGGCCGCGGCGGGAGAGGACGCCGGCCACGGCCCGCGCCGCGCCGCCTTCGTGCTGTCGACCGGAAAGGAAGCGGACGGCCGCCGCTATCTCACCGCTTTCAACCACACCTACGGCCAGGACGGCGACCGCAACAGGAGCCTCGGCTGGGGCGCGATGTTCGGCCTTGCCGGCATGGCCGCCGCTGTGCCGCTGCTGCGCCGGCGCAACAAGGGAGACAACGGCCATGCCTAAGACGCTCTTTCCGACCCTGTCGCGCTTGCGCCTCGCGGTGCAGATCGCCATGCTGTTCGTCACTGTCTACGGCAGCGTCATCGTCGGCAATTACATGGCCGACAAGATATCCAGTGCGTTGCCGGCGCTGTCCTGCGCCTACGACCAGATGAACGGCGGCTACTGCATGCTGGTGCCGACCCAGCACATCATTCACCATCGCATCGGCGAGGCGGTGGTGCGCGCCCAGCAGATCACTTTCCAGATGGTGCTGCCGCTGCTGATGACCTTCGTCTCCTTCTTCGCCTTTTTCTTCGTGCTCGGCAAGACCTTCTGCGGCTGGGTCTGCCCGCTTGGCACCCTGCAGGAGCTGATCGGCAAGCTCGGCCGCCGCCTCGGCTTCGGCCTGCGCCGCTTCGAAGAGGGCGACCTCGGCGGGGTGAAGCGGCTGCGGCCGGTGAAATGGCTGATCCTGCTCGGCCTGGTCTTCGTCCTGCCCTTGCTCACCGGGCTGGGCGTCACGCCCCATTCGCTGGGCAACCCGTTTTGCGACATCTGTCCGTCGCGCGTGGCGACGACGCTGCTCACCGGCAACACCGAGCAGCTGGCGCTGCGCCTCGGCGACAACGTCAGCTTCGGCCTCGGCGCCATTGCCAACCTGCTGGTCGGCTTCGTGCTGGTCGGCGCGCTGGCCATCCGCCAGCCGTTCTGCCGCATCTGCCCGCTGCTGGCGATGAATGCCGTGTTCCAGCGCCTGTCGCCAATGCGGCTGAAGAAGAAGATGCACGACAACTGCGGCAAGTGCGGCATCTGCAGCGAAGCCTGCCCGATGGACATCCCGGAGATCGCAAAGGAGGAAGGTCGCAAGGCCTACCACGAGGATTGCACGCTGTGCGGCCGCTGCGCCGAGTACTGCCCGCAGGACGGCACCATCCAGATCAAGTGGGGGCCGTTCGCGCTGTTTTCCTCCCGCCGCGAGTACTACAAGCGCAAGGTGAAGGGAGAATTGCCGGACGGCACGGTGAAGCCGGTGAAATTTGTCAGGAACGCCGCCAGGCCGGCAGCGGACAGCGTCGATGCTTGAGCCGCTCGCCGCCGGAGAGGTGACGCTGGCAACCGTCTGGCTGCTCGGCGTCTCGATGGGCCTGACCGCCTGCACCGTCACCTGCCTGCCCTTCATGGGCACCTGGGCGCTCGGCCGCGCCAGCGGGCAGCGCGAGGCCTTCGTCCATACCGGGGTTTTCCTGGCCGGACGGGTGACCACCTATACCGTGCTGGCGGCGTTGGCCGGCGCGCTCGGCCTGGGGCTGGCGCAGGCGCTCGGCGGCGGCTGGGGCAACGCCCTCATCGGCGGCGCCAGCATCGTCGCCGGCGCCTGGCTGCTGCGTCCGGCCGGACGGCGCTGCGATGCCGTGCCGTCCGCGCTGCCCGCCCAGTCCGTCATGCCGCTGCGCTTCCGGCGCAGGGCCGACGGCCTGCCGCCGCTCTTCCTCGGCGCGGCCCTTTCGCTGACGCCGTGCACGCCGCTCGCCTCGCTGCTGGCGCTGGCCGCGCAGTCCGGCAGCCCGGCGCAGGGTTCGGCCTACGGCCTGGCCTTCGGCCTGGGCGCGGCGATGACGCCGATCCTCGTGCTGGTGCCGCTGGCCGGACGGCTCGGACGGGAGTTGCGCGCCGGCCGCGCCTGGCTGTCGCGCTGGCTCGTCTGGGGCGCGGCGGCGGTGCTGATCGTGCTCGGGCTGCGCCGCATCCTGCTCGTGGCCTAGCGACGATGCGCGCCTTCGGCCAGCGGCGGATGGAGCAGGCGGCCGGACTGGCCGCGGTCGCCGCCCTGCACGCGGCCGGCCTGTGGGGACTGATGAACCTGCGCATCGTGCCCGTGCCGGACGTGGTCGTCACGCTCCTCGTCGAGCCCCTGCGCACCGGGCCGCAACCGCCGGCGCCGCCGAAGGCGCTGCCGAAGCCGGCGCCGAAGGAGAGGCCGGCGCCGCGCCCGCTGGCGGCCGAGGCGGCCGAGGCGGCCGTGCGCGCTCCCGCCGAGCCGGTCGCCGACACGCCGCCGGCCGTCCAGGCAGCCGAGGCGGCGCCGGCCGAGGCGCACCGGCCGGCCGGCCCGGTCACGCTCGGCACCGAGCTGTCGCTGACCTGCAGCGAGCGCGCGCCGCCGGCCTATCCGGCCACCTCGCGCCGCCTCGGCGAGGAAGGCCAGGTGGTGCTGCGCGTGGAACTGGACGAGCAGGGCGGCGTGACGGCGGCGCGCGTCGTCGGCGGCAGCGGGCATGCCCGGCTCGACGAAGCGGCGCTGGCGGCGGTGAAGCGCTGGCGCTGCCGGCCCGCCCTGAGAGACGGCCGGCCGGTGCGCGCCGTCGCACAGCAGCCGTTCAGGTTCGTGCTGCAGCAGTGAAGACGCCGTGCCGCGGAGACTGACTTTTTTCGCAGCGAAGGAATCGATATGAATGAAAGCCTTGGGTTCGCCCATTTTCTCGCCCAGGCGGATGCCGTCGGCCGCGGCGTGCTGCTCCTCCTGCTCGCCCTGTCGCTGGCGAGCTGGTACCTGATCGTCACCAAGAGCCTGGCGAACCTGCTCGCCGGCCGGCGCGCGGCGGATTTCCTGCGGCAGTTCTGGCAGGCGGACTCGCTGCCGGCGGCGAAGGACCTGCTGGCGCACCGGCACCGGGACAACGCCTTCGCGCAGGCGGCATGGCAGGGACTGGGCGCGGCCGAAGCGGATCGCGTCCAGCAGGGCCTGCACAAGCTGGCGGCGGCCGGCGGCTTGAGCGAATACCTGACGCGGGTGCTGCGCAACGCCATCGAGCAGGAAGCGGCGCGCATCGAGCATGGCCTCACGGTACTGGCCTCGACGGCCTCGGCCGCGCCCTTCATCGGGCTGTTCGGAACGGTGTGGGGCATCTATCACGCCCTGGTGCAGATCGGCATGAGCGGCCAGGGCACGCTGGACAAGGTGGCGGGACCGGTCGGCGAAGCCCTCATCATGACGGCGCTGGGCCTGGCGGTGGCGATCCCCGCGGTGCTGGCCTACAACGCCTTCAACCGGCGCAACCGCCTCTGGCTGGCGCGGCTGGATGTCTTTGCCCACGACCTGTACGCGCTGATCACCGTCGGTGCCCAGGTCGACGGCGCGGCCGGCGAGGTGCGCCGGCTGCGCGCCGCGCCGGGGCGCTGAGGGAGGCGGCATGGCGTTCGGCAGCTTCGACGGTTCGTCCCGGCAGGCGCCGCTGGCCGAAATCAACGTGGTGCCCCTGGTGGATGTCATGCTGGTCCTGCTGGTGATTTTCATCGTTACCGCGCCGCTGCTCACGCACTCGGTGAAGATCGACCTGCCGCAGGCTTCGAGCAGTCCCAACATCACGCGGCCCGAACACGTCCAGCTCGGCATCCGCGAGGACGGCAGCCTGCACTGGAACGGCGTCGCAGTGGCGATGGCGGAGCTGGAGTCGCACTTCTCCGCCGCCGCCATGCAGCAGCCGCAGCCGGAACTGCACATCCGCGCCGACCGCGCCGTGCGCTACGAACGCGTGGCCCAGGTCATGTCGGCGGCGGCCAAGGCCGGCCTCGTCCGCATCGGTTTCGTCACGGATCCGTCGCGGCTTCCATGAGACCGCTCGGGTACAATTCATCCAACCAACTCAAGGAGCATTCAATGAAAAAAGCGATCTTCACAGCCCTCGGCCTGGCCATCGTTGCCCTGCCGGCCCTGGCCGACGTCACCGTCAAGGATTCCTGGGTGCGCGGCACCACGCCGGCGCAGAAGGCCACCGGCGCCTTCATGGAAATCACCAGCAGCGAGGCGGTCACGCTGCTCTCGGCCAGCAGCCCGGTGGCCGGCGTGGTCGAGATCCACACCATGAAGATGGAAGACGGCGTGATGAAGATGCGCGCCATTCCGAAGCTCGACCTGCCCGCCGGCAAGGGCGTCAAGCTCCAGCCGGGCGGCAATCACGTGATGCTGATGGACCTCAAGCAGCAGATGAAGAAGGGCGATGTCGTGCCGATCACCCTGAAGATCGAGGGCAAGGACAGGAAAGTGCAGATGCTGGAGGTCAAGGCCGAGGTGCGCGACCTCGCCGCCCCGGCAACCATGGACCACGGCCACAAGCATTGAGGCACCGCGCTTCCGGCCGCCGCAGGAATGAAAAACGGCGCCCGCGGGCGCCGTTTTTCATCACCGATCCATCCCGGTCTTGGCAGCCGTCTCCTGCGCCGGCTTCTCCCGAAGCGCCCGGTCGCGCTCTACCCAGGGCGCCCGCCAGTCGCGGATGAACAGGCCGGGGTCGAGCGCCAGGCGCCGCAGCAGGGATTCCAGCGCACGCTTGCGCGCGCGTGCCACGCCCGTGAAATCGTTTGCCGCCGCCTCTTCGGCGAAGGCCTTGCGCAGCAGCGCCAGCGCCTCGCGCTGCGCCGCCGTCTCGACGCGCACCAGCCGCCATGGCTTGTAGGTGAAATGCTGGCCCACGTCGGCCAGCAGGCACCAGCCCTGGTCGGCCATCTGCGGGTCGAGGAACAGGGTTTCCCGCGCATCGAGATCGAAGCGTGCCGCCAGCCTCAGTCGCGCCGCCGGCGCCGGATGCTCCTGCGCGATTTCCGCCAGCGCGTCCTCCTGCCGCTGCACTGCCTCCTCCGGCCAACCCCTGGCCTGGCCGGCAATCGTCGATAGCCGCGCTTCCGCACCGGCTTCGCCCGCGGCAGCGGCATGGGCCAGCCAGCGGCCGGCTTCCAGCATGGACTTCAGCTCGCCCTTGCGCGCGGCAAGCTGTTCGCCGAGCGACAACTGGGCCGCCGGCACGCCCATCCGCGCCGCCGTCTCCAGGCAATGCCGGGCGCGGGCCAGATCGCGTCCGGAAAACCCCCGCTGGCCATAGAGCTGCGCCAGGTCCCACCAGGCTTCGGCGATGCCCGCCGCCGCCGCCCGCTCCAGCAGCCGCGCCGCCTGCTTCAGCGAGCGCGGCAGGCCGGCAGGTCTCCCCCCCCCCCCGAGATTGCCGGCGTAGCAACGCCCGTACAGCCACAGCGCCCGCGCGTGGCCCTGGCGGGCGGCGCGTTCCAGCCAGGCCGTGCCTTCCCGGCCGGCCTCGCCGCCCTTGCCAGCCAGCAGTTCGCCCAGCCGGCAGGCGGCTTCCGGATCGCCCGCCTGCGCGGCGGTTCGCAGCCAGGGGGCCGCCGCCTCGTCGCCGGCGCGCCAGAGCAGATCGGCGACCTGCCGCCCGGCTGCCACGTTGCCGTGCGTCGCCGCCCGCTCCAGCCAAAGGCGCGCCTCCGCCGTACGCTCCGGCTGCGCCATCAGCAGTTCGCCCAGCCGGGCGGCGGCGGCCAGGTCGCCCGCCTCGGCGGCGAGGCGGAAAGCTTCCCGCGCCGCCTCCGGGTCGGCAGGCAGGCCATACCCTTCGAGCAGCAGTTCTCCGAGCGCGCGCTGCGCCGCAGCCGAGCCGCCGTCGGCGACCCGCCGGCAGGCGCGGGCATAAGCGGCGGGATCGGCCGCGGCCGCCTCGGGCGAAATGCGGACGGCAATCTCGAGCGCCGCTTCGATACTGTCGCCGGCCAGCGTCAGCCAGTGGAAAGCGGCCGGCGGGCTGGCGGCCAGCCCCTCGCCGCCGGAAAGATAGAGCCGGCCCAGTTGCAGCCGTGCCGCGGCGTCGCCCGCCCGTGCCGCCTTGATGAGCGCCTGCGCCCTGCGTGATGCCATGGAAACCCCGGGAGCCGTTGTTTGCCGGCAGCATGCCGCAATGCCATGTGAATTTGAGTGGTTTTGGCATATTCGGCAGTGCAGTCATGGCTGTTAGCCAGGCAATGAGTTTGAAATGTCGCATAAAAGCGACAAGCACTCGCCGGCGTCGGCGATGTTGCGAGAATTCCGCGACGGGATGCCGATATCCCGGAGCGCATCGCCGGCGCATCCTTTCGAGCGGACGGGATCGGCAAACTTGTTGCGCGAATGCAACAGCGATTTCTGCCGGCCCTTCCTTTCGCTTCCGATATCGCGGCAATCCCGCCGGCCTCGCGTTTTCGCCGCACCCTCGCGCTTACCTTTCGATCCAGCCCGACCGCAATGGGGCTTTACCGCAATTCATATCGAACGAAAGGACAAAGCATGCAAAAGAAACTCATCGCTGCTGCCATCGCCGGCCTCGTCGCCGTGCCGGTCATGGCGCAGAGCAATGTCACCATTTCCGGCCAGATGCGCGTCGGCGTTGACCACGTCAGCGCGGGCGGCGCCACCGCTGCCGGCGTCAGCCCGATTTCGCGCATGCGCGTCATCGACAACAACTCCAACATCCGCTTTGCCGGCACGGAAACCCTCGGTGGCGGCCTGACCGCCTGGTGGCAAGTCGAGAGCGCCATCGGCACTTCCGACAACGTCGGCACCAGCGGCGCGCAGACCACTGGTGTGGCGACCAGCACCGGCATCGGCACCCGCAACACGGCAGTCGGCATCAAGGGCGCCTGGGGCAACATCTACGTCGGCAAGTGGGACATGCATTACCATACCCTCGCCGCCGTTGACGGCAACGGCCTCACCGGCGGCCTGGCCATGGGCGCCAGCTCGCTGAACATCCTGATGAACCAGGGCGGTACCGCGAACGCGGGCGCTGGCGGCGTTTCCAACGCCGGCGGCCGTCTGAACAACGCCATCATGTACGACACCCCAACCTGGAACGGCTTCAACGTGCGCCTGGGCTATTCGACCAGCGCCGCGAACGAAGTTCTGAACAACACGGTTGCCACCACCGCCCAGAAGGAAACCAACTGGTGGTTCAACCCGCAGTACAACAACGGCCCGTGGAGCGCCTTCTACTCGCATTTCGCCCGCAACGACATCGGCAACCCGATCATTGCTGCCGGCGGTGTTTCGCCGTCTGCCCGGTTTGACCGTGCCGGCCTGGCCTACACCTTCGGCATGGGCCTGAAGCTCGGCGTGATCTGGGACCGTAACAAGTATGATGCGGACGCAGGCGCCAACACCACCTTCAAGCGCACCGCCTGGGCGATCCCCGTGCAGTACGCCATGGGCCCGCATACGTTCAACTTCACCTATGCCCGCGCCGGCGATTCGTCCAACACCGCGGCAGTGGATACCGGCGCCAAGATGTACATGCTGGGCTACACCTACGCCCTGTCGAAGCGCACCATGCTGGGCGCGAACTGGACCAAGATCAACAACGCGGCAGGCGGAACGTATGACCTGTGGCATCCGTCCAGCGGCATCGGCGCTCAGTCCGGCGGTCTGCCGGTCGGCGCGGATCCGCGTCAGTTCGGTGTGAACCTGCACCACTCCTTCTGATCGTCGCGGCGCAAGCCGCTTCGTTTGAAGTTCGAAACGGCCGCCTTCGGGCGGCCGTTTTTTATAGGAGGAAATAGCACACGAAATAGAGGAGGAAATAGTGAAGGAAATAGCAAGTAGGAGGAAATAGGAGGAAATAGGGGACAGACCACGGTTTTTGGTTCGGGTGCTGCACTGAAATGATAGACTGACGCGCATGGAATTCGTGCTTACAGAGCATGCCCGAAAACGTTGTCTGCGGCGTCGAATTCAAACCGAATGGATTGCCGCAATCCTCGACTATCCGGCACGAACGGAAAACGACGATGACGACATTACCCTCGCCCACGCACTGCGTGCCATACCGGAAAGAAACTTCCGCGTGCTTCGCGTGACCTACAATGAGACCGTTGATCCTGTTGCCGTGGTCACCGCTTATTTCGACGACGAGACTGCCGACCTATGAAACTTGAATTCGATCCGCAAGCCGATGCCGCCTATCTCGAGATATCTGACGCCGAAATCGAGACATCGCAGGAGATCGAGCCGGGAATCATTGCCGATTACGATGCAAGCGGACATATCGTAGGCATTGAGGTGCTATCGGTAACCAAACGCAGTCTGCCGGCGCCGGCAAAGCGCGCCGCCTGAAGAAACAAAGGGAAACAGGGGGGGCAGACCACGGTTTCCCGTTTTCCGTTATGCTGAGGGAATCATTATTTCCCCAGCGTTAGCCTATGCCGCGCCGCGCACGCATCGCCCTCGCCGACGTTCCCCTGCACGTCATCCAGCGCGGCAACAACCGCCAGGCCTGCTTCTTCACGGATGACGACTACCGTTTCTACCTCGACCAGCTAAGGCAGTGCGCGCAGCGCGCCGGTTGCGCCGTCCACGCCTACGTGCTGATGACGAATCATGTGCATCTGCTGCTGACGCCGAGTGAAGCGGATGCCGCGGGGCGCTTGATGAAACTGCTCGGCCAGCGCTATGTGCAGCATGTCAATCGGCTCTACCGGCGCAGTGGCACGCTCTGGGAGGGCCGTTTCAGGTCGTGCATTGTCCAGGACGAGGCTTATCTGCTGGGCTGTTCGCGCTATATCGAGTTGAACCCGGTACGTGCAGGCATGGTGGCGCATCCGTCGGAGTATCGCTGGTCGAGCTATCGGGCGAATGCCGCGGGCGAGGCGGATGGCCTGATCGAGGCGCATCCGATCTACATGGCGCTGGGCAGACAGGTACAGGAAAGACAGGAAGCCTATCGGGAACTCTTTCGCCATGAGATCGAACCCGGCTTGGTGGACGATATCCGCCGCGCGACCAACAGCAATTTCACTCTGGGCAACGAGCGCTTCGTGGCCGAGGTAACCGCTGCGCTTGGACGCCGCGCGATTCCCGGCACATCCGGCCGGCCGCGCAAGCGGGCCGGGCCGGTATCCGGCGAGTTGTTTGAGGGGTAAGGCAATAACAACGGAAACCGTGGTCTGTCCCCTGTTTTCCCTGTTTTCCCATGACGGCGCTCATGGGATGCCTGGCTGAACGGCATCCTGCAGAACCTCGGTGGCCCATTGGTTGAGGCTCTTGCCGGCGGCCTGCGCCGCCACCAGAGCCCGACCATGCACCTCGGGAGGCACGCGAAGCAGCAACTTGCCGGATGCCGGCTTCTCCGGATGAATCCCCTCCTGTTTGCACTCGGCGAGGTAGTCTTTGACGGCATGCTCGAACTCGACCCTCAGCTCCGTAACCGTTTCCCCATGGAAGCTAATGATGCTGCGGATGCCGAGGATGCGGCCGACGAAGATATTGTCTCGTTCGTCGTATTCAACACGAGCGGTATAACCCTTGTACGACATGGTGTTCATGGCATTACTCCTGTGCGCTCCAAAAGCTCGCGCACCTCATCGACTTGATAACGCTTGGCTTCCTTTCCCGGATGTGGCCGATGGCAGCGCCACTGCTCACCTTTGAGCGCCATCTTGACGCGAGGGCCCGCGCGCTCGGAGACGGAACTCCCAAGGGCCTTCATCAGGGGCGAGCTTGGCCATGACGCTCGCGGCGTGCTTCCACCAGCGAGTACACCGCCGGCACCACCACCAGCGTCAGCAGGGTCGAGGAGATCATGCCGCCGATGACGGCGATCGACAGCGGCTGGTTGGTTTCGCTGCCGGCGCCCAGGCCCAGCGCGGCCGGGAAGAGGGCGAGGATGATCGTCGCCGAGGTCATCAGCACCGGCCGCATGCGGATCGGGCAGGCATTGCGCAGCGCCGCGTCCACGCCCAATCCCTCCGTGCGGCGTTGATTGGTCAGGTCGACCAGCAGGATCGAGTTCTTCGCCACCAGGCCGATCAGCAGCACCAGGCCGATCATCGAGTAGATGTTGAGCGACTGGCCGAACAGCCAGAGCGCGGCGACGCCGCCG
>Ga0073899_10003712_pt1 | contig 13474 bp, 25 predicted proteins | sample KloWWTmetaKNB5Ph_FD_88975 | JGI IMG/M metagenome (GOLD analysis project Ga0073899, IMG submission 88975) | Active sludge microbial communities from Klosterneuburg, Austria, studying microevolution and ecology of nitrifiers - Klosterneuburg... | ecosystem: Engineered > WWTP > Aerobic digester >... | reverse complement strand
TTCGATTACGGCGACGGAGGCTCCGTCGCTCGTTGAAAGTCAATCCCCCCCATATCCCGTCCCGCTCGCCCGCCGCGTAGGCGTAGTTGAGGCATTCGCGGGACACGGGGCATGACTCGCAGATCTTTTTCGCTTGCGCTTCACGTCCCCACATCCCCGCCGGGCTCCCGCGATCGAACTCTTCGATCTGCGGGTAGAACAGCGAGGTGGCCGCACCGACACACGCGGCGTGTTTCCGCCACGCGACGTCGAGGTCGCGGCTGATCGGTTTGGTGTATCGCAGAATCTCGGTTTCGGCGGGACTGTTCGCCACGGTCACTTTGTGACTCTCCCCCCGCCGTCAGAGATGCACACCTGCTGGTATGAGCAGTAGTTGCAGCCCCAATACGAGCCGGTCGCCAACACGATTTCGATCCCGGTGTTCGGGTCGATCTCCTTCTGGACGTACGAGCCGTCCCTCGGCGCAGAGATTTCCACGGGGATACCCGGCACTTTACGGGACGCCAACGTGTGCTCGTCGTGCCACAGACGGTTGATCCCCCACAGGCGCAGGATCTCCGCCTCAACCTGGGGTCGGATGTCGTCGAGGTCGACAGTCCACTCAGCGCAGAACCGCTCTGTCTCAGAGAAGCCTTTCCGGTTGGCGACAGCGATCGAGATCGCCTCCTTCGAGATGTAGGTGACCGACACCTTTGACGCCCCGCACAGCAGCGCCCCGATACCAGCTTGGATCAGGTGCTCAGGTTTCGCCCCCTGGGGTGTTCCACGCTCACCGATCGCCATCTTGTATCCGAAGCCGCCGATCGACTTGAAGTCGGTGACCAAGCCGAGCGACGGGATGAACGCGTCGACGTAGCTGACAACCGGGACATCCACATCCCCGATCGAGATCGTCGTGTCGAACTGCACCTCCACCTGGGCGTCAGGGTACGCGGCCTTGGTCGCCTCACCCATCATCTGGTGGATGTTGTTTCCGAGAGTGACGTTCCACATACCGGACGGTTCCATCTCAGTGCCGGCGGTGCCGTTGGCGACATAGGACACTTTGCGGGCGCACGACAGGGCGTCGGACGGACGGATGTATTCGCGCTCCTTCGGCTCACGGGGTTCGTTGGTGGCGGCTAGCCAGTCGACGAGGGTTGTGCCGAACACACTGTTGCCGTCGTGCTTCAACCCTTCGGGGCCGGGTCGCTTGGATGGGAGGTCGTCATGGAAGCTGGTGATAGGCATGGTCAGAACCCCGGGGTGAGCTGGGCGATGTTGACGACGTCGACCAGTTCTTGCCGGTCGAGGGAAGCCAGGACGATCATTGCCATTCCCGCGGCGATGAGCTTGGCGTCGTCGAGGTTGTCGATGGTGAACACTTCGGTGAGCACGTCGTTGACTGCTTCACTGGGTGGTTCTTCACCCCACGCCTCGTCGCCCCACACCTCACCTTTGATGTAGACGTTTTCGAGGATTTCGCCGCAGTGGCGGAACAAGGCTCGGGTGTCGGATCTGAAATCCGTTTCGGTCATGGGGTTCCTTTGGTCAGGCTCCGCAGGCTGTCGGCGGAGACAAGTCGTTTACTAGTGGTTCGATCTTCGTTCGGGTCGTATTCGACGACCCATTCATCCCCGTCGACGTCACGGAGAACGCACGTCAACACGACGTCGATCCCGGCGAACAGGTCGACGGCCTGATGGAGTGCGGCGTACTGCTGGACGGTGACACCTTCTGGTATTTCTTGCGGCATCTCAGGAGCCGCCTTCGACCCTGATGGTGAATCCGTAGCCGTAATAGAATGGGTTGCCGCACGACCATCCGACTTTGAGCCGCATCACATCACCGAAGTCGGCGTAGATGTGCCACGTCGTGTAGCCGTCCGTTGTTCCGACTCCGAGGATGACGTGATCCACTGATGCCGGGTCGAGGAAGAACTCTCCCAGTTCTGTGTAGGCGCAGCAGTCATCGGTGTCGACGAGCGTCACACTGAACCCATCGTCCAAGGTCAACTTGACCGCCGATCGAGTGATGTAGGAGACATCCTGCGTGCGCTCCGCGCTCACGATGCGACGACCGACGACCAATTTCTCCAGTTCTTCGACGTTCGACGGCATTGTGCCGTTGTCTTCATTGATGGGGTCGAGTGTTTCTATTGGGTATCTCATGGTTCCTCCCTCGTGAGAATATCTCACTAGTTGGGCTCCTGTCCATCGTCAGGTCCGACGATCCGCTGGAAGCGTCCGTGTGCCGCCGACCAGAACGGTGGCGACTCATTGACATCGTCCACCAGCAGATGGACCTTGTCGATCTGCTCGGAGGTCAACAGCACTCCTATGAGGTCGGCGAGTGTGTTGGTGAACGCCCCGGCGACGACGTTGAACAGGTAGGCGGCGAGAGCGTTGTCGCCGGCAGCGATGCACTCGGATGCGAGGAACATCGTGCCGACACAGCGTTGCAGCACGTCCTCTATTTCCAAGGAGACGCCGCTGATGGTGATCTGGTCGAGTTCCTCGCCGGACGGCGTCGACTCTGTGATGACAAGGGTCCGCATACGCTTGAGCGCATCGGTGTCGGGTAGGTCGAAGTGGAGCATGGGTTCCTTTCGTGGTTATCTGTCGAGTGAGAAGATTCGGTCGCGGATCTTCAATGGGCCATCGCCTTTGACGTGCTCGGCGATGAGGATCAGTTTTCGTTGAGAGTTCCGAGGGCCACACGGCTGCCAGCGCATATGGGGTCGCACCAACCACGAGTGGTCGTGCGACCTTTCCTCCCCGGTGGGTCGGCTCTCCCCGTGTGGGCGGCGCAGGTGGATCACCACCACGTCGTCAGCCTTCGCGTGGCCTCGTTTACGGGCTTTCTTCGGGTTCGGGCGGTACACGGTGCGCTCCGTGATGTGTGAGTTGAGGAGGTGCCACAGAGCCGCCATGCGGCGCCGGTCGATGACCGCAGATTCGAGGTAGTTGAGTGCCCCGTTCGAGTAGGCACATCCATGCGACAGGTGGGTGTCGGTCATCGCTCCGACCGGCTCGTCGTCCATCCAGTCGGTGCGGCCCAACGTCACCCACACATCGGCGTTCTTGATGACAGCAACAGGAGGGCTGCACACCCATGACGACATCCCCACCCCGGTGTCAACGCCAGGTGTGTCGGAGATGTGAACCGGCCCCCAAACGACAGCGTCGACAGTGATCGGTTCGCCATGCACGCTGACGTCGTTCATCGGGCGGGCGAACGCGACCAAACCGGCAGGCGCCGGCTGAGTGCCGAGATCAGCCACCAGCACGTCGTCGGGGATCGTCGGGGCGATCGCTTCGATCAAGTCACACATCTCCGCCGACACCCACACCAGCATCGGGTCATGTTCGGTGAGCACCGAGACATCCCACTGCATGGCTTGGATTGCCAGCTCCAACGAACCGTTGGATTCCCCGATGCCTGAGAGTCGGCTTTCCAGCATCTGGTACTCGTCGAATGTGAGGTCGAGAAACGACTCGGTCGCGTAGTCGCAGGTGGTGAGCATCTCCCGGCGTATCTGAGGGAGAGCACGGGGACGGGTGGGGGGGGTGGCGGTAAGGTTCACGACGCCACCACGTTGAGCGCTACGGCCGCTCTGGCGAACGCTACCTCGACGGCACGCTGGTAGCGGTCGTCGAGGTAGTCGAGGTCCAGCCCGATGAGTTGGAGGCGTTGGGCGGAGCGGATGACCGTCTGCTCACCCGACGACAACATGAGGAACGCCGGCCCCTTCGGGTCGAGGTCGAGCCGGTCGTACCCGTCGAGGTGGGCGATGACCGTGGAGTCGACGGTGGCGGCGAGGTGGGCGGCGATGTGGGTGAGGTTCACGACGCCACCTCCGCTGCGATGTCGCGGGCGATCTGCTCGACCAGCAGGATCGCGTCGAGGAGGTCGATCCCGGTCACCTTGGCGATGGCGTGGGCGTGGGCGAGGATCTGACCGGATGTGATCGGGAGGGGTGACAGGTTGGTCATGGGACTCCTTTCAGGAGCGGTAGATGATCGCTAGGGCGGTGATGAAGGCGACGGTGGCGAGGAGGACCTGACCGAACACGGCGAGCGTGAGCCCGGTCATCCCGACGTAGGAGGCGATGCGTTCACGCTGCTCCATCAGAACGGCTCCTGTGAGTGGTGTTCGAGGAACGAGCTGACCATCGCCATGTCCAAGTCGGGGTGGTCGACGTTGCGCCGGAACTGCAACTCGGTGGCTGCTCGGCCGTCGAGGGGTGCGGCGTGGAGGCGGATTTCAAGGTCGTTCATGAACACTGAAACCTCAAACATGAGGTTTCTGGCGATGAACCCAACGCCGATCTCGCCTCCCGGTGAGTATTCGATGTCGAATCGGAACCCGGCCGTCTGGCCGGCGAGCACCACTTGGGTCGCGTCGACGAGGATGCTGTTGATGTGACGGTCGAGGTCGTCTCTCATGTTGTCTCCTTTCGTAGGGTGGACAGGAACCAGAGGATGTCGAGCATCCTCTCGATGTGGCACCGCAGGATGGTGAGGTCGTCGGTGTCACCGATCATGATCGACGTTTCGTTTTTGTAGTGGTGGATCGACGTGCCGGTGCCCGGCCGCACGCCGAGGTCAACGTGGACGACGAACACGTTGAGGAGCTTCATCGACAGGCGGAAGTCACCTCGGTCGACGGTGTAGGTGTCCAACGTGCGGGTGTACGGGTAAAAGCCGTCGAGTTCGGCGACGATCGACTGGTGGATGGCCGGGACGGAGGGGAGCTGGTCGACGGTCGGGACGGAGGGGAGCTGGTCGACGGTCGGACGCTTCATGAGAGCATCCAGCTTTCAACCTGCGCCGGATCGGTGGCGTTGTCGAACTGGCGGATCAGATCCGCAGCGGTCGCTGCGACCGAACCGGCGACGTTCGCCACTTCATAGAGGCGCTGCGACTGTCGACGCAGCTCGGCGGCGAGGTCGACGTCGACGATCGCGTCGGCGAGGGTGTCGCGTGAGCGGAGCATCGAGACGATCGACATGAGCTGTTCGGTGGCTTCGGTCATCTCGGAGACGATCGTGGTGGCGGTGGTGGGCATGGGCGGGTCCTTTCGGTTAGTGGACGAGGCAGGCGTGATCCTGCAACGCGGCGAGGAATGCGGGGTACTGCGGGCACCTTGCGGTGAGGTGGTTGTGAGTGGTGGTGGTGAGCTTCTCGAACACCGAGAACAGGCGCTGCCGGTCGGTGTAGTCGCCGCTCACCGAGGCGGCGTGTGTGAGCATTCGTGTCAGCTCGACCCACGCCACGATTTTCGTGTAGTTCATGGTTCCCTGATGTTGGCGAAACTCGACTGTCGACTGGCGGCCGAGGGCGCAGAAGTTCACGTCGACATACCTGTCGTCGAAGAGGTACCCCTCTTCCGCCGTGGTGTAGCGGCAGAACCGGTTTTCCCACCGGGACGGCGGGAACAGGTCCCGCAGGATTGGCCGTTCGATCATGCGGTAGAGGCCGCGGATGCGTTGGAGGCGGACCTCCATGTCGGGGGATTCACTGCCGTACCACGGCCATTCGTGGTGGACGTGGAAGCCGCAGTCCTGATTGAGCACCGCCCCCGAATGTCGGAGGGCGTTGACGACCGGGCGGATCAGTGTCCGCATCGGCCAGGTGAGAGGGGGGGACACCAGTTCGAGGCCGCACGACGAGTCGGTGGTGAGCTTCCAGTGCGATCTCACCCCGTGGTTGTAGTCCTCGTAGACCACGTCGACGCCGGCCCCTTCGGACAGCTCATCGGCGTAATCGCCGTAGGTGTACTCGTCGAGATCGGCGTCGTACTGGCTGGCGTCGCTGTGGATGAACTCGATCTCGATACCGAAACGTGGTGCGGTCATGTCAGGTCCTTTCAGTAGATGCCTTCGACGCCACCAGCGGCGTAGGCGCGGTCGGTTGGCCCACCGTTCTCGGCGAGCCAACGGAGGTAGTGCTCGTCGTCGGACACGTCGCCGTGGAGGCGGGTGTCGAAGCGTTGCATCTCATGGAAGTCACCGAGGAGGTCGATCACGTCGGCGTCGTCGATCTCCGCTTTCCACCAGCGGTTGAGGACACCCTGCTCGAAGGCGGTCACCTCGTCGTTGTCCTCGGCTTTCAGCCACGGGCGCATTACCGACTCGACCCATGACCAGTTGTCGTCGGCTTCCTCGGTTTCGACGGTCGCCGGCTCGAACTTGGTGGCACCCTGCGTTTTGGCCTGCACCGTCTTGAACCCGGAGTTGTAGTACACGTAGCGGTCGATCTCTTCGACCTTTCGCTCGTCAGTCATCGAGCCTTCGGTGAAGGCGATGTAGTCACCGACGAGCGGCGAGTACGAGGCGACCTGTTCGAGCTTCGACCATTTCAAGGCTTGGTTGAGCAGCTCGATCGTCGATGCGAACACCATCGACCCGTCAGCCAGGTAGGCGATGGCGAGCGGGGATCCACCGAGGCGGGCGAGATGGACGGTCGGGGAGGTGACGATCGCGGCGTCAGGGTCGTCCCATTCGATCCATGCGATCGAGGCGGACCCTTCGATGTGCCGCCCGACGTCGTCGATGCTCCGGTCGCGGATGACGTGGAAGATGACTTCCGAGTCGACCTCGGCGGTGCGGTCAAGGTTGAGCGTCTTGGTGACCTCCCGGTCATTCCAGATCACCCCGTTGTGGACGCCGATGATGCCGCCGAGGGCGATCGGATGGTTGTTCTCGTTCTTGGTCGGCGAGCCTTGTGTGGCGTGACGGGTGTGGAGGATCGCAGCTCGTGCGCCTTCGATGGCGTCGATGTTGCGTTCGCAGATGAACGTGTCGGCGGGGAGGTCAGCTTTCGCATAGAACACCCGGCCGTCCTCGTCGATCCACCCCGCACCCGATGCGTCGGTGCCGCGGGAGGCGATGGCGAAGAGGAGAGACTCGGACAGGTCGTACGAGTCGATGGTTGAGTTGGTGGACAGTGAGAATCCGGCGATGCCACAGATATGGCATCACCTCCTTTCAGATGGTGGGATGGAAGCACCGCTGCCAGTAGGCGTTCGCCGTTTCAACGGTGGTGCTGTAGGTGGGGACGTAGATCCAACAGTCGAGGTTGAGGTCGTCGACGGCGACCGGGACGACCTCCCGCTGGTAGAAGTCGTGGTCGACGCCTTCGATACGGTCGAAGTCGGCGAGCCACGCGTCGTAGTCGAGGTCGGGGAGGAGGTCGAGTCGGAGCACCGACACGTCCATCTCATAGTTCGTTCCGACCTCCCACGCTCCAAGGATCTTCCCGTCAGGGTGGAGCGGCCAGCTCGCCCATCGGGGCAGGGTGGCGGGTTGGTGAGGGAACGGATATCGACGTGCCGGCCCGGGGACGAGGATGCCGTAGACGGCGACAGGGAGGCGCTCGGTCATGCGGCCTCCAACTGCTGCGCCCGGTCGATGAGCTTGGCGAGGAACCGCATCCGATCGCCGGTGAGGCGCTCCGACAGGGTCGAATCCCACCCCCGCAGCTCGACGGTGCCGTACGAGTACTCGGAGAGGTGGCGGGTCGAGAAGTCGGCGAAGTGCGCGGCGCTCGGCTCGTCGACCACTCTGGCGTACTCGTTGCCCCGCCGGTCACTCGACTCGCACAGGTCGTAGAACTCCTCGCGCATCTCGTCGTAGGCCGTCCACAGGTGGTCGGGGTCGACCGACGGTCCCGTCTCCGGCCGGCAGTTGATATGGACGTGCACCCCGGTCGTCTGGTGTAGCTCGACGCCGTCCTGGCGGTTCAGCCACTTGACGAACTCGGCCATCGACAGCGCCGCGACGGCGAGTGGGGTCGGGCCGTCGGAGCGGTACTCGACGTTCCTGCAGTCGGTGCCGCCCACCATACCGTGGATGCGTACGCCGTGCTCATGCACCCACTGGTGCGGATCAACGCCGTACTCGCTTTCCATGTACGACCCGTCACAGTCGGGGTCGTCGCAGTAGCAGTCGACCCACTCTTCCGAGTAGGTGCCGGACGGCTCGAACTCGAACTCGATGCCGACCAACACGTCAGATGCTGTCATGTCATGTCCTTTCGTTGGGGGGGGTGGGGGAGGTCGGTGGGAGGGGGTCATCGGATCATCCTTTCGACGAGACGGATCGAACGGCGGTACTCGTCGATGGCGTACGTGTCACCATCGGCCACCGCACGACGCAACGCCGCGCACAAGTGCTCCAACGTTTCTGCTAACCCCATGTCGTTGTCCTTTCGTTGCCACCATCGGGAGGATGAGGGGGTGGGGGGTCAAGAACCCGGGGGGTAGGTCCTGACCCGCCACCGCCACACCCTCTACAATGACGGGGTGCAATCGGCCTTTCGCCGGTGGCGCTGTCACTTGACATCCGAGGACTAGGGGGGTGTCGCAACCCACATATAGGGGCGACCCACGGCGTCCTTAGTGCCGTCACCATCTACTGTCACCATTCCCTGCCTCGACTGAGGGGGGAGGGGGGGCGGGGTGACTGAGCGCGAGGGGACCCCCGAAATGCGCCGGCCCCGATCGAACATCCGTTCGGTCCTGACAGGGTCGACTGTCAACATCGGCAACTGCCAGAATCGAACGAACGTTCTACCCTGTCAGTAGGTGAGGGTAACACCATCCTATGGCGGGATCGAACGAATGTTCGGCACTAGGCCGATCGAACGTAGGTCCGAGAACCGCGCTAGGTGGTGTCACCATCGAACGCTGTCTACATATAGGAGTTGCCCATGGCGTCTTTAGTGCCGTCACCATTTACTGTCACCATGTCAGTAGTTACTGGCATTACGCCTGGCAGTAGCGCCGACGATTACGTTGCAATCGGGCTTGCGGTGTGTGTAGTCTGTCCTTTGGGCGAACAATCAACCCCACACGAGCAAAGGACATGACAGTGACAGCAACCAACAAACTCCGATCGGCGCGGCTACGTCGACAGATCCTTACGTCGACAGCGACAGTCGACCGTCGCGCCTACAACAATGCATGGCAGAAGCCCGACGCGGTCGCCATCCTCGCGACAATCGGACTGTCGGCACACCTCGTCGAGGATGACCGCGAGAAAGTCGCCTCCGCGCTCATTGCACGCCACGATTCAGCCATCGCACTACGCCACGCCGACATCGCGCCTAGGTGGTCGAATCCGATCGCCGACAGTCGACCAGTCACACCCACCATCCCAGGTGCCGACCGCGGACCGCGCCGCGCGCCAACCGACACTGTCACAGACCTACTCCGCCACCTGCGTCACGTATCCGCCACAGCCACCCGCGAACTAGCCCGATGCGACTTCAACCACCACCTACTGGCGCTAACCAACATCTACAGTCATGAATGCCACGCCTACGGTGACTGGCAGGGCGCGCAACAAGCGGCCGCCATCAGCCACACGCTGTCCGATGAGATCGGCACTACACCGCAACCTGTCCTCAAGAGGGCCGCTCTAGAGGCGACAACCGACCTCGCCGCGGCAGAGGGTGCCCTCACGTCGGTTGCTCCGCTCATGAGTCACGACACGACACCCGACATCGCGCGGATGGCAGACTCGCGGCGTGCGGACGATTCGTTCGCTGTCGTTAGGGTGCGAGCTGTCGACAGCGCTGGCGTAGTTGGGCCCGCGCGGCTGGCGCTCGACCTCATGGGCGGCATGTCGCCTGATCGAACCTGCGGTGCCGTGAGGCGTCTGATGAGCCCGGCTGCAGTCCTTCCAACATCCACCGCGGCTGTCGCCCATCGGAACGCAGCGAGGATGACAGCGAGCGACGAGGCGCGGTGCCGTGAGGCCCTCACTATCGTGCGACGTTGGGCCCGCGGCGGTGAGTCTCCCCGTACCCGATCGAACGGTGGTCGGCTGTCGGCTGCCGCGCTCGCGGCGTGCGCCATCCGCAACTACTGCGACGGCCGTGACAACGCGCACCCTGAAGCGGCAGTGAGCGCGGCCTACCGCGAGTTGACGGCCGCCCGGTAGCCGCGCCCGATTCCCGAATCCGAGGGCCCCGACCTTGAACAGGTCGGGGCTCGCGGCGCGCCAGAACGTCGGCGGTATTGGCCGGCGGTACCCGATGCGACGCGCCCGTCCACACAGTTTTCTCACCCTTATTTGGTTTGTCGTACCTTTCTCTTGACTTCATGTGTGTAGTGTCGTACACTATATATATGCCGTTGAGAGCCTGTTTCCCACACAGCGTGTTCAGTTCCACCACCGACTGTGGGATGTCTGTCACTGTGTGTGACGAAGTGTCCCCGATCCCCGGGCTGAGACTTCCAGGGATGTCACTGTGAGTGACTGGACGCATGGTGCTTCGGGCTACACCAACTTCGGCTGTCGCTGTGATGTGTGCACGAACGCCCACCGCATCGCGATCCGTGATCAGCGCACCGCGCGTTCTGCGCTTGCTTCCGACGATCCTCGACATGGGAAACCGTCGACGTACAACAACTGGTCGTGTCGCTGTGACGCCTGCAAAGAGGCTGTTCGAACCGCGCGCCACGGGACCGCTTCGGGACGCATCAAACCGTCCACAATCGAAGATACTGCTGGCGGAGGTATTCATGTTGGAGATAACTGATCCGATGTCGCGGAAGACGGGGGTGGGTGGAACTCCGTGGTTCATGGACGAAACCGGGTTGACGACACGACAGGTGAACTACTGGCGCATGGGGGGCGTGTTGTGCCCTGTGTCCGATTCGATGCCAGGGTCGGGGCATCGTGTGACGTGGGATCACGCTGAGGTGCAGATCGCACGGCTGCTATTGCAGATGGCTGAAGTGCAACCTGTGGAGATGCTGTTTCTCGCGAAGGTGGCACGCAACCTGCGAGCCCACCCCGATCTGGATGTGATCTACGTCTCACCCGACGGGACCGTGTCGGCTGTGCCGCACACAGGGTGGTGTCTGATCCGATGACCCACACAGCGTTCAACGACAACGAAACCAAAGTGCTGCTGGCGGTCATGTCGCAACACCGTCCGACGGTGCGCTCGCTGAGTGCCGCGACCGGGATCCCGCAAACAACGGTCCACAAGGCGTTGCACACACTCCGCCACGCTGAACTCGTTGCGTTCGAGGATCACCTGAACGGCACGCTGCGCGCCACCTGCGGGCAGGTTCGTTGAAAGCGTACCGGGTGTGCGTCACCCACCAACCAGCCCAGCCCCCCGACCCGAAACTGTGGATCGACTGGTGCCTCACCAACCCGACGGTCCGCCACAACCCCGACCGCCGGCCGTCCGACACACGGGAGATGGAGGAACTGTGGGCACAGTTCTGTGACCGGCAAACCCACTTTTTCTCGAAACAATCCGCGACACAGACGTTGCGGACGTTCCGCCGACACGGCATCGAATGCCACCTCGAAGCAGCCGAACTGAAATGGACACCGACATGAACATCAACAAAATCAGTTTCGTCGACACCGAAACCTTCGGGCTCAACCCCGACCGTCACCCCATATGGGAGGTCGCGGTGATCGTCAACGGGGAGGAGCACGTCTGGCAGGTGCGACACGACGACCCGGTCATAGCGAACGCGGAGCCGGTCGCGCTCGACATCAACAAGTTCCACGAACGCTACCGACCGGACCTCGCGGTCAGCCCGTACGAGTCGGCGACACGGTTCGCCGAACTCACCGAAGGCACCCATCTGTGCGGGGCGGTCATCTCTTTCGACGAGGAACGCCTCCGCAGGATGCACGTCACCAACCTGGGCCGGCCCGAACGCTACCCGTGGCACTACCACCTGATCGACGTCGAAGCGATGGCTGTCGGATACCTCCACGCCAACGGGTTCCACATCCCGCTCCCGTGGAACTCCAACAAAATCAGCAGCCTCCTCGACGTCCCTGACGTCGAAGAGAAACACACCGCCCTCGGTGACGCCCGCTGGGCGAAAACCATGTTCGAGGCGATGCAATGACCGACGTCTACGCGATCGCGGATCGCACCACCAACGCGGAACTGTTCGCTGACGTCGCGAAGCTCGGCTACCTCAACGGCCGAGTGCTCGACTGCACGTTCAAACACGGCCGCTTCTGGACCGAACACCAACCCGCCCCCCTCCACCGCCACGACCTCGACCCCCGATACGCGCCGGACGGCCCGATGGACTTCACCGCGATCGCCTACCGCACCAACACCTTCGACTCTGTCGTGTTCGACCCGCCGTACAAACTGAACGGCACCCCCTCCAGCGGCGGGCCGGCCAACTCCGATCGGGACTACGGGGTCGACACGTACACCCGCTGGCAGGACCGCATCGCACTGATCGAACGCGGGATCCCCGAATGTGTGCGGGTCGCGAAACCGGGAGGGTTCGTCCTCCTGAAATGCCAAGACCAGGTGTGCTCAGGGCAGGTCCGCTGGCAAACCCGCATTTTCGCCGACCGCGCCGAAGCGGAAGGCACACGTCTCGTCGACCGGTTCGATCTGGTCGGCGGACGGAAACAGTCGGGCCGACAGGTTCACGCCCGCAGAAACCATTCGACACTCCTCATATTCAGAAAGCATCAACGATGACCACCCGGAAACCAGACATGACCGTCAACGTCGGCAAACTCACGTTGACCCCCGCCGAAAACCTGTCGCCCGTCACACTCCACAACTGGAGCGACAGGTGACCCGCCGCACCTTCACCCTCGTCGACCACAACGGCGACGAGCAGACGTTCAAGATCGGCATAGACCTACAGGCTGGGGACGTGCTCGCCAACGGGGGCAAGGCGTCGAGATCGTGGGTGGCGGATAATGCGCTGTATGCCGTCCAATCACTCGCCCCCGAACCCGAGCTACCTCGGGTCCAGCGTGGCGATGTCATCGAACGCGAGGACGCCGAACGGGTCCACATCTTAGAGCTGGTGGTCCGCACCGGAATGGGGGAAGTGGCGCAGTGGCGGCGTGACTGGTGGTGGAGTGTTGGCTACAAGTGGAGCGACGACGAGATTTCCTGGCCGGTCACGGTGATCGACGTACCGGGGGAGGTGGTGCCGTCGTGATCCCGCTCAACCTGTCCCCACTCGTTGATTCGATCACTCTCCCCGACGACTACAGCGGCGAAACACTCGAACTCGGGTGGCGCAGGGTCGCCCCTGACCTGCGGAGCCGTGACGGGTTCAGGTGGCCGTGGCCCGGACAGTGGACGGACATCGTAGAAGCCGACACGTCCGATGAGGAGTGCGCCTCCGGTCTACACGTCGCAGTCGGCTGGGTTGGGGCGTCGTCGACCGGTCCGGTTCACACGGCGCTGTTGGTGGCCTACCGGCCCGCCGATGTCGCCCACCGTGGATACGACAAGGTGCGGGTACGTCAGGCGCTCACCCTCGACGTGATCGATCCACCCGCCATGATTCGAGCCAGGCATTTCACCGGGGCCAACCTCTACGGGGCCAACCTCACCAGGGCCGACCTCATCGGGGCCAACCTCTCCGGGGCCGACCTCTACGGGGCCAACCTCTACGGGGCCAACCTCACCGGGGCCAGCCTCTACGGGGCCGACCTCACCAGGGCCGACCTCTACGGGGC
>Ga0073899_10003711_pt1 | contig 13481 bp, 6 predicted proteins | sample KloWWTmetaKNB5Ph_FD_88975 | JGI IMG/M metagenome (GOLD analysis project Ga0073899, IMG submission 88975) | Active sludge microbial communities from Klosterneuburg, Austria, studying microevolution and ecology of nitrifiers - Klosterneuburg... | ecosystem: Engineered > WWTP > Aerobic digester >... | reverse complement strand
TCGGGCCATTTCACACTGCGCCCCACTTCCGTGACAAAACCGGGCAGCGGAGGATAAATCGACTCGCCTCCGATCTTGCGCGAAAGCAGACCACTCGCGGCAAGGTGGATGTCGCGAATGACCTCGGCATCGACACGGAAGCTGTTCTGCCTCCAGAGGAGGGCATTATCGGGAGCCTCACCGTTTGACCCACCCGGGATGGCCGAGGATTGCCGATACGTTTCCGACTCCACCATCAGGCGAATCAGCGCTTTGCGACTCCATCCAAGGCGACGGTATTCAGTCGCGAGCCAGTCGAGCAATTCAGGATGGCTCGGTGCCGCGCCTGCCGTCCCGAAATCGTCCGAAGTGGACACGAGCCCGACTCCGAAAAGATGCTGCCAAATCTGATTCACGGCGACCCGGGCAGTCAGGGGATTCGCCTCATCAAAGAGCCAGTGAGCAAGATCCAGCCTGTCAGGGACTGCGCCTTCGGTTCTCGTGTGGAGCGCATGCAACACCGACGGGGTTCCCGGGACAACCGACTGTCCGGGCCGGGTGTAGTCCCCTCGAATATGCACAAAACTCTCTCGCCTTTTCTCCATTCGCTCGGTCAGAGTTTGCACTTTGCTCTGGGGCTTCGCGGGAGGATTCGCAAGATGTTCGTCCAGGGCAAAACGCAGCGCGCTCCAGACCGGGTCAATACTGCGATAAAAAGCGGCAATGGACTCAATCTGTTCCTGCGTTCGATTCCCCGACTCAATCATAAGCGCCTCACGAACTGACGGCGGAAGAATCGACGGTTCCGCCGGTTTCGCATCACCCGTTGCGGAGAGACGGAACTGACGCATCGTCGTGCCTCCGGGTTGCTTGTTACCGAGGGTGAAAACGAGGCGACTGCCCGATGCGAGCTCCACCGGTTCTTTCAAATAGAAAACCGCAGCATTCGCCTGCCTCGTCCGGCTTGAGACACTCCAGCCTTTCGTCGACTTCGGATCGAGTACATCGAAGGGATCCGTTTCCTCATCGGCAAAAGTAACTGCCACCTTGTCAAGCGATAGCGACTGCGCTTTGGCTAACTTTTTCTCATGGCGGACCGTGAAACTGGAGAGAACAAAAGCCCCGTTCTTCCCTCGCCCGGCCGAAGTCCCCGGCTCGCGACCACTCCCGGGAACCCCGATTGCTTCGAGCTGGAATGCGGAAAATTTGACGCCTGTGTCAGAACCCTGCCATTCGACCGTGTAAGTGACGGTATCGGGATCTTTACCCGGCTTTCCGGACACAACAATGGAACCGTCGTCGAGAATCTTCATCGTGTCTCCCGCACCGGATTCCGCCTTCGTCGGCTTCAAAGTGGTCCAGTTTCCCGCAGGCGGTAACGAAGAGACCGACTTTTCCCATATCGCACGGCGAGCGGGCAGGACCTCCTTTTCCTCCTTTGAGAGGGCGGCCTCAAGCAACGGTGTCTTCCCCTGCCATTGGGCGATGGCGCGTTCGTAGTTGACGAGTTCCCCGGCGAAGGGTGCATTGAGGTCCTTGTCTTCGAGGTTGTTGAAAAAGGCGTAAAATTGATAAAACTCGGTTTGCTTGAGCGGATCGTGTTTGTGGTCGTGGCATTCGGCACAGGCAAGAGTGAGTGCGAGCCAGGTCGTCGCAGTGGCGTTGACACGATCAATGACTTCCTTTCTACGATGCAGCTCCTTGTCGACTCCAGCCTCGGTGTTGCGGAGCGAATTGCGATGAAAACCGGCCGCCACTTGCTGTTCCAAAGTGGCCGCGGGTAGCAAATCACCCGCGAGCTGATCGATGCTGAACTGATCATAAGGCTGATCTTGATTGATCGCGGTGACGACCCAATCCCGATAGCGCCAGGCCCAGCGTCTTTCCGTGTCTCCCAGATAACCGTCACTCTCACCATAACGGGCGAGATCGAGCCAGTGCCGGCCCCACCGTTCCCCAAAATGCGGGGAAGCAAGAAGACGATCAACGACCTCGCGCCGCGCTGCCATCGGATCACGTCTCCAGCTAATCAGGAATGAGGCAAGCTCCTCCGGAGAAGGGACCAGGCCCGTCAGGTCGAGGTGCAATCGTCGCAGCAGGGTATAAGGATCCGACCCCGGTGACGGTTTCATCTGCGCCGCTTCCAGTCGGGAAAGTATAAAGGCATCTATGGGATGACCCGCGCCGACGGCCGGCACTTCCCCTCGAACCGGCAATTGAAAGGCCCAATGGTCTGAATCCTCCGCATTTCCGCACAGGGAAAGAAAGAGGAAACCAAGGGTAAAACAGGTGAATCTTACGGTCATCAACACAACGCTAATACCGTAACACGCGAGACAGCCCGAGACCCATCACGCATGCGCGGGGGGAGTGCCCTCGTCAGTGGCAAAACGATGCCTACCCACAAGACGCTCAAACAGCGGAGAGGCCATCAGAGTTGTCACCACCGCCATGATCACCAGCATCGCAAAGAGGGATGGGGAAATGACCCCGCGCTGAAGACCGATGTTGATGATGATGAGTTCCATGAGTCCGCGCGCGTTCATCAGCGTCCCGATACCGAGCGCCTCCCGGTTCGCGATACCTGTGGCGCGTGCAGCGAGCCAGCAGGCGATTCCCTTGCCTCCGACGGCGGCGATCATGACTAGCCCCGTCATGGCCCAGAGATACCCGGAGTCCAACAGAGCGATCTGAGTGTTCAGGCCCGAGAAAGTGAAAAAAAGCGGCAGGAGGAGGGCCACCGTGAGCGGTTCGATCTTTTCGATGAGGGTCTTCGCGACGAGACCGCGTGGCATCACCGACCCCATGATAAAGGCCCCGAAGACGGCATGCAGTCCGATCGCATCCGTAATCCAGGCCCCGAGCGCGAGCAGGACGAGGCAGCGGACAAACTCGGCATCCGACAGCTCTCCTCGCGCCTCGATTCCTTTTGACCAGCGCGCCAGGAGCGGTCGCAGGACAAAGATGGCAATCGCCGTATAGGCCACGCCGCCACCCACATTCATCAGCGCATGACTCATGTCGCCGTCAAAACTCGCGAGGACGACGGCGAGAAGACACCAGGCGGTAGCGTCATCGATTGCCCCGGCACCGAGGGCGACAGTCCCCATCGTCGTACCCGTGAGACCTTTGAAACGGATGATCCGGGCCAGCATCGGAAAGGCGGTGATGCACATCGCTGCTCCAAGGAACACCATGGCCTCCCGCATCCTCGTTTTTTCCGGGAAGAGTTCCGTGTGATGGAAAAAGTACCAACCAAGAGCAGCCCCGAGAAGGAAAGGTGCGACCATGCCCGCCGCCGAGACAGCAATCGCGCTCCTCAGTCTTTTCTGCACGATGTCCATGCGGAACTCAAGCCCTACAACAAACATGTAAATCGCCAGTCCGAGCTGGGAGACAGGGAAGAGGACCTTCATCGAATCAGCGGGAAATAGCTTCGCCGACACTTCCGGAAGGAAAAGCCCAAGTAGCGAGGGACCGAGGAGCACCCCGGTAATCATTTCGGCGACGACCTGGGGCTGGCCCATACGTTTCGCGATCATGCCCACGATCTGGCACGCGATCAGGATCACAGCGATCTGGAAGAAAAATTGTATGGCCAGCTGAAGATTGCTCACTTTTCAAGTTAAGAGCGTTTTCAGATGCAGAGGAAATAAAAGCTCGCTATCATGGTTATGCTGATTGGTTATTACCAGCAGAATTATGGATCTACGTCATCTTCGATACTTTCAGGCAGTTGCCGAGGAACTGAACTTTTCCCGGGCGGCGAGAAAGCTTCGTGTCGCCCAGCCGGCCTTAAGCCGAGCCGTCATGGAGATCGAGGCCGAACTCGGGGCGAGTGTCTTCGAGAGGACAAAACACTATGTTCGCCTCACTCCCGCCGGCGAAGTTCTCCTGCACGAAACCGGGGTGTTGCTCGAACGTTGGGAAGACTCCCTTCGCCGTGTCAAACGCACGGCGGCAGGCGAAGAGGGAGAACTCCGGCTCGGTTATATCGGACCACCGACACAATCTTTTCTCGGGCGGGTGCTCGCTGAATACCGGAAGAGATACCCCCTCGTCTCTATTCATCTCGAGGAGCGCACTCCCGAACGAGTCTGGGAAATGGTTGCCAAGGGACGTTTATCGGTGGCCATGACACGTCCCGTGTTGTCCCACGAATCCCTCGGCTTGCGAACCGTCCTTTTGCGCAAGGAACGACTTGGCGTCGTGGTGACTTCGCATCATCCGCTCGCAAAGAAACGATCCATTCCCTGGACGGCACTGGAGTCACAGCCGCTCATCGTACTGGCGCGGCGCGAAGGTATCAGTCTGCACGATTCGGTCATCGCAAGCTGCCGACAGGCCGGTTTTACCCCGTATCTGGCCGAGACCCCCAGCCTCATCGGTACCGTCCTCCGGTATGCCGAGGCGGGATCAGGAATCGGCGTCGTGCCGGATTCCGTCACGGTAGCGGAAAAGTCTTTGACCTTTGTTCCGCTGACTCCCGCCAGCTACGTCGAGCTGGTCCTGGTTTGGCAGGAGGACCTCGATCCTCCTCAAGCGAAACGATTCAGGGAGTTGCTCATTGACTGGAAGAATCGCGGCAAGTTGTGGGGGTGACGAACGGTATTTCGAACCGGGTGATTCGGGGCAGGGTCATACTAAATCGGCCGTGGAAGCTTCGCGTTTGAAGCCGGTTCGAAGGACCGTGGCGAACTCTGAGGCAACCCTCACGGTCCTGCGAGCCAACACTTCTCACGGTGCCATCCGGGGTTGATTCGGCTGACCGCGACTTCAGTCTTCACGCGGGGGCGACCCGCGGCTTTTTCCGGCAGACCGTCAATGCCGGATCACTTCAACCCGGTGAGGAGAGCCTGGAATTCAGCCTGCCTGCCGGCGACGAAGAGAGTCAGGTCCAGGGTGAGCTTGGGATTCGCGGGATCGGCAATCGTCACTTTCAGGCTTTCAACGTCGTTTTTTGCAAGCGCTTCGAGGATCGATCGGGGAACACTGCTGGACTCTTTGCTGACCTCGGAAATATTGAAGGTGAAAACATCCGCCTCCGAGTATGAACCGCTGGCAGAAGTTTTGAATGTGAGGGGAGCCTCGCCAGGGCGAGTGATCGTCACACGAACCTCCGGAGCCGCAACCGCGTCCGGCCCCTCGAAACTATCGAATGGAAAGGCCTCAATCGCGGACGGATTCTTGATCGAAAGATCAAAGCCAAGAGTGCCGGAACTATCCTTGTCCCATGTCGGATCGCAACCAAAGGTCAACGTAATGGGAGTTTCCTGCCCGAGCAGGGTTGCGGTCGACGAATAGGTGAGCGAATGCCGTGAACGTTCAACCGAACTTGTCCATTTTCCCGCAGAGTCCGCCAGAAGCGGCATCTCAGCTGTGAGCACGAAGGTCGCGGTGAGGAGGAAAAAACTAAGGCAGGGTTTCATAGTAGAATTTATGTCAGGCGGCTGAGACTTCCAATCGGGCAGGGAACCATCGGTCGACGGCTCTTTTTTCTCAACTCTAATTCGATTGATCCGCCAACCAAACGATCCGGTGCGCCCCCGGGTTCAACGCAACCTCCACCCCGGAGCGCGGGGAAAGACTGAAGACGAACTGAGCGACAATTCGTCAGGATAAGACGCTTACGATCATCAATCGTTGATCCCCGTGCCCCTCGCATAGGCATTCGGGTTCAGCATTTTCTTGACGTCGTCCATGCTCATCGCCACGTTGTCCTGGTAACCGCTTTTTCGAGGAGTGCCGACGGCATCCGGTGCATCAATCACGGCGGAAGCGGATCGATCCGCATTGGTTTTGAAAACAGTCTCACTGTCCCGATGAGCTTCTGTTTTGTAGGTGGCGAGCTCGGTGGAGGTTTTGCTTTTCTTGTCGAACAGCTTTCCTGCCTCGGTATCACGCGATTTATTAAAGTTCCCCTCCTTGGCGACAGAGCCATTCTCGCGGGCGGTGGCTACTCCGGCGTATTCCTGCCGCTTCAAATATTCAGGAGTGCGAAAGGCCTTGGTTTCCGCCTCCATCTTTTCGAAACGAGCCTCCTTCGTATCGTAGTTGCCATCCAGTCCGCGCGGCTTCTTTCCGGCATATAGATCGGGCTTATCGGCTTTGATCGTACCATCGTCCGTAATCGTGTAGCCGCGCTCGGCGAACTTGGATTTGATCTTTTCCGTATCGGCTCCACCGCCCTGGCCGCCCCAGGCTTTCTCGTCAAAGGAGACGGATGAACGGGTCGACTTCACAGTGCGCTGGGTTTCGCACTGGCAGAGCGCGAGAGACAAAGCGGTTGCACTGATAATGCGGACGAATCGATGGGAATGGGTTACCATGAGTCCCTATATTCGATCAGTTCGCTGCCTTCGGCAAGTGCGCGCACCCACTCTCTGATAAGAACTTCCTGCCCCCGCGTGAGGTCGGCGTCCCGGGTCCGGGCCTCCCATTCTCCCAGTTTCCCCCAGGCTTGATAGAGCCGGGGAACGAGGCGCAAGTCTACGCGCAGGGATTTCCGCAGGACTTTTTTTAGCAGCGCCTCGGCTTCCTCATACTTTCCGGCTTCGATCAAGAAAGTTCCGTAATCATTAAGAAACCCAAGATGGTTCGAGTCATAGGTGGAGAGAGACTTGTCGTAGGCGTGAAAAAGACTGGCGGCCAGCTCAATCTCGCCAAAGGAAGCAAGGAGGGCGGGAAGTCTCTGACGGACATCGAGATTGGGGAGCCAATCCTCGAGACCACTTTGATGAAAGAGGTCGGAGTGGGATTCCTGAACGAGGTGGGCATGCACTTCGATAAGACGGGATCGGTCGCTGATGCGGTGGAAAAATGTGACTTGCCGAACCGGTTCATTGGGAAAGAAAACGTCGCCGGTTTTCCCACTGGCTTCGACGAGGTGTCGGGCAGCGGCAATGCCCTCCGGGCCGAAAGCGGGGAGGGTTTCCAGAATCTGTTCAGAGACCACTTCTCCCGCGTCAGCAAAGGCCGCTTGCGCCACCGCTTCAAGACGGTTCCGAAGGAAACCGATGACAAGATCGCCAAACCAGAGCGTATCCCGGGGACGTGCAGTGGTCTCAATGACTTCGGCGAGCCCGGCATTGCCAGCCCGGTCGGAGGCAATCCATTCAGCCATTCGGTAGGCATTCGGCCACGAAGCAAGCGGCGCTACTGTCGGCATGTCCAGATCGACTTTTCCCCCGTCCGGGTGGTAGACAAAATCCTGAAAGAAGGTCTCGACCTCTTTCTTGAGGTCCCTCCAATCGGTCTTTGTTTCCCTCTCGATCCGGATCAGTTGGATCGAGGTTGCGGTGCGATGCGCGGGGTTGGTGCTCTTTCGACGGAGGAGATTAAGGATTCCGATCGCGTCCCCGGAAGCGCCGGCGAGATGAAGGGCCTCGGCAAGTTCCCTCGTCACTCCCGCCGCCTGCCGTTCAAGACTCGCCAGAGCCATCACTCGAAGTGGCTCCGGTTGGTTCCAATTGAGGGAACGATGCATCGCCACTGAGAGTTCGATAGCACGGCGTTGCACGGCAGGCTCGGACGGATCGATGGAGAGCGGGGCAAGCCACTCAAGTGCTTCATCAAAACGCGAGGTTTTACCGAGGGTCTCCGCTCCGAGGAGGAGCTGTTCACTGCTGGCGTTCCCATTATTTCGAATTTCCATGAGAAGACGGAGGAGCGCATCTTTTTGACCGGTCTGGTGATAGATCTTGACCAAAGCGTCTTGATAGGGAAGGTGCGTCCGACTCGTCACGGGCGGAGTTCCTTCCCGTGTCGTGGGCTGTCTGCCAAGCTGCACGAGACGCTCAATGTCGTGGTTAATAAAAAGGAAGCGGGCGTGCTGTTCGTTAAGATAATCGACCGTTAATCCCGGAGGTGCGGGAAATCGGCGGGTATTGATCTGGTCGATAACCGCGAGGGCCGGACCCGGTTCTAGAGCTTCGGCGGCCGCATCAAAAAGGCCCTGGAGAGGTGCATAATCACGATCTCTCTGAAGGGCGTCGTCACGATAGACAGGTATCGCTTCGCGATGGAACCCCCGGCCTTCGAGAGCCTTTGCCAGTTCGATGCGACTGCCCGGATCGGTCAAAATCCCCTGCAATTCCCTTACCCTGGCTTCCCGCTCCGGCGCATTCATCCGTTCAAGGAGAAGGATTTGCCGATCTATCTCAAACTGTTCGAATTGCGCCGTGATGTGGTTGTCTGCAGAGCGAAGGTAGGGGGCTCCGCCAATAGCCGAGACGAAATCCGTGGCGGTCCCTGACGTCAGAGGAATCCGGTCGGCATAGTAGTGAAGCATCCGGCTCATATGCTGCCAGGTCTGATCTTGCTCGTTGCTCACTTGCTCATCGTCCGCGCTGCCGGGACTGATGAACTGGACCTCACGGTCGATGTGTTGACGGAGTTTACGAATGACCTGCTCAAAATCACGGGAGGCCAGTGCGAGGAGAAGCTCCCGCTCGTTAATGCCGGACATCCCGGACGCTTCGTTCCCGGGCAGAGCGGCGAGTCTGCGCAGATAATCGCTGCGGGCGGAATCCGATTCGAGAAGACTCAGCTTTTCGGTGAGCGCCGCATAAAAGTGATTGGAGACCCGTGTCCCTGTCGGGGTATTGATGGATTCGAGAGAGCGATCCAGGAGTCGTTCCCGCTCCATCGGTAACCCGGCGAAACCGGCGACCTGAGAGAGGGCAAAGAGAAATCCCCCCTCGTCATTCATGACCGACTCCGCGAAGATCGCGCCTACCCGGTAGGTCACGTCGAAACGCCGGGTCTTCCTGAGCTCGGAAAAGAAGTGGGCACCCACCGTCTTGGTTATCGCAAAGCCCGAAAGGGCCTTATAAATCGCTTCGAGATTGCAAAGCGGATCGGATGAATTGTCTTTGAGGAGAATCAGGGCGGCCATCGCCCCGTAGACACCCCGCGGGTGTTGCGTCTCGGTGGCGGGATTCTCGGCCTCAACCCATTGCAGGAAACGTTCCGGCTGCCCGGCAAGGAGATTGGAGTAGGCGAGAAAGAGTTGATCCGTATGGGAGCCCGTATCGGGGTAAAGTCCAAGCAGGGTGGAAAAAGCGGGAGTTGCCCCAGCGTAGCGCGTCGCCCATAGTCGTTCGAAAAGAGGCCGTTCGTCCCGATTCCAGGTTCCGAGCCAGGCAGAGGATTTGCCGAGGGTCGCGGAGAGAGCCGCCGCCTCTTCAATGGCACGAAGCCGGATGAGGTAGGGTTCTTTCGGCGAAAAGGTAAATTCCGGACGCGGCTGTTGGAGAGCATCGGCGATTTCGTCCTGCAGGTTTCCGCCTATGAATGGATAGCCTTCGACAGTGAAAACAAACGCATCGAGCCCGTTTCCGGAACTGTCGCGCGCTTCAACCGGGAGGGTTGCCACCCGGATGAGGGGGAGGATCTTGTCTCCGAAACCATCGGGATACTTGACCGAATCAGTCTCCGCAAGGATGGCGTTGAGAGTGGTAAAGGCCATCTCATTTTCCTCCCGGTCAAGTTGCAGGAGGGCCAGCTTGAAGCGAGCTTCGAGATCCCAGCTCCGGAGTTCGACGAGCCGCGACAGCGTTCGCCCCGCATCGCCCGGGCAACCGTTCTTGAGATAGTAGTCGGTGAGTTCGCTAAGAAAATCGGCGTCAGTGCCGAATTTAGTCTCGAGGCGCCGGCGCAACTGGTCAGCCTCTCCGACACGAAGATCTTTCTCCAGCATCGTCAGTAATACCTTCCAGTTTTCAAGGTCATCTCCTTCGCCATGCGAGAGAAGCTGCCTGCGGTAGTAGATCGCCGACTTGAGATCACCCAGTTGATCGGAAAGGACGCCCAGTTCGGCGAGCAGATCTTCATTTTCCCCGGACATGTAGTAGGCCTTTTTCATCGCCTCGTATGCCTCCGCATCATGGCCGGCAGCCTTGTGGACGCGAGCGAGAGCTTCCGGATAAAAACGGTCAAAAGGGTGTTTGCGCACCAGCTCGGCATACTGACCCAGCACCCAGTCGAATAGAAAATGAGTCTGCGCGATTGTCAGCTGCGTATCGAGTTGTTTCCTCCGCTGTACCGGATCAGTCTCCCGTTCAAGCAGATCGAGCTGAACCTTGAGTGCCTCCTCGGGCTGTCCGGTTTCGATCAGCGCAGAAGAGAGCTGTTTGATGATGTTGCGTTTTTCAAAAACGTTGGCCTCGCGATAGGCGCGCTGCCAGACTTCGATCTGCTTTGCGGTGCTACCCTGTTTTTGATAAACTTTTGCCAGGGTGTTCAGCGTGTTGAGAGCCGCTTCGGGCTTTGCGGCGAGGTCTTTTAGTTCGCGCACCGCTTCATCTTCGAATCCGAGATCAAACCGCATCTCGGCCCGTCGTTGACGGTAGTCATCGGCATTGTCGGGGTCAATCTCGATGAGCGTGGAAAGGTGCTTGACCATCAGGGTGGGACGCTCATTCAATTCCGCGAGGTGAAGCAGCATCTTTTCGACCTCGATAATGGATTTCCCCGCCTCTTCGTTGGCGAGATTGAGTTGCAGAAAACACTCCTGATTGTCCTGCAACTTGAAGGCCCACCAGGCGGCCCGGTAACGGGAGGAAGTCGTCGGCTTGCTCTTTGCCGTCGCCTTAATGTTTTCATAATAAGTAAGCAGCTCGCGTGGGGGCGGCTCGTCACCGCTGCGACTAGCCTGTGAAGCGGCGGCGGCGATGGCCTGATATTGCGCCAAAGTCTGGATTTTTCCATTCTGAAGCACGCCCGGATCTCCCGTTGGGACCACCTCGGTGGAGTAATGGCCGCGGAGCAGGCTGAAAAGCTTCTGGTCAATCTCAGACCGCTCGGCATACCCCTCCCTGCGCTGCCAGATCACCTCGAGTTCCGCGACAGACTTGTCGATCTCCTTCGTAATAATATAGAGGTCGGCCCGCGCGGAACGATAATCGAGATTATCCGGAGCGAGAGTGATAGCTTCGTCGATGGCCGAGAGGGCCTCGCCCGGCTGATCGAGATCCTTGAGAACTGTGGCGATCTGAAAGAGCCGGGTCGACTTCTCCAGGGTCGCTTCGCCGGCACCGGTGACATACGTGTGAAGGGTCTCCAGTGCCTGCGCTTTCTTACCCCGTTCGTGAAGAAACCGGGCTAACTCGATCGGTGCGGCGAGCTGCTCCCGATTTTCTTTTACATCCTGTTTGGTATCCCGCAGAAGACGTTCGACAAGATCGTCGAGATAGTGGGTCCTCGCGAAGTCGATAATCTCACGTGTTCCGTCACTGTCGACGGCGTGGCGGCTGATAAAGTCCGAGATCAGCTTCGTCGCGGCTTCCCGGTTCTCCCCGTGGAGAGCAATGCGGGCCCTCATCAGCATCAGGTGAAGCGGCACTTCCGTTTGCGTCTTTAGCACTTCATCGAGAGTCGCCGCGGCAGCCTCGTAATGATCGTTCCCCATCTGAATTTCTGATAGCCGAATACGGTAATCGAGGTCTGCGGGAAGTCGCTGCACGAGCAGACGAACGGCCGCCTCCTCCCCGGAAGGATCTGCCGTAAGCCGATAGAATTCCGACAAATTATAAAGGGCCTTTTCAGTGGGGTTTGTTTCGTCAACGGCATCCTTTATCTCTTTTTCCAGCTCTTCGAGGCGACTGAATCGCTCGTGAAGCCTGACAAGACGTGAAAAAAGCTCCGCATAATCGTGATTTTTAAAATGCAGCAACGCCATCGCCTCACGAGCCGCTTTGGCAGCTCCGTCAAAATCGCTGATGAAATCGGAAAGACGATTGAGCTCCATCAGCGCGTTGAGCTTCTGCCGGGAATCCCCCGACGCGACTAGCGACGAAAGAACGCTGATCGCCGTCTTTGTCTCTCCCGACTCCAGCAACAGGGAGACGATCTCAGTTCGGAGTGCGACGTTGTCGGGGAATCCGGTGAGCAGTTCATTCCAGGTCGCGACCGCTTCCGGTGCCTGTCCCTGAAGACGATGGAGCTCGGCCTTGCGCATCCGTATCGCGATGCCCTCGTCGTCGGCTGCCGGGATCACCTCAACGAGCCGGGTATAGAGCGAAAGGGCTTTCGCCCAACGCTTCTGCTGGTCGGCGATCTCAGCAAGGGCCTTAAGTGCGGGGAGGTTACCAGGCTCGACTTCCAGAACCTGATCATAGATGGGCCGGGCTTCCTCGATCTGGTCACTCTTCCGCAGGAGATGGGCGTAGATCAGCCGTGCCACGGTCGGACCGGATACCGAGGCTCCTTTGAAGTAGTCGAGCAAGAGCGAGGTCTGACTCTTCTTGTCGTATACATCCCAAAGGAGATCGAGGACTTTGCCGTAGGCGGGATCCTTCTGAAGAAGCTGAATGTAATGATTGGCAAGGCGGGTATCGGCCTCAGTCCAGGGGGAAACAGCACCGGCGATGCCCCCCTTGTCTCCCGGCTTTTCAGAATCCTGGCTGATTACGGAAATCGGCATCCAGATCACTGACCAACCGAGTGAAACCCACAGTGCCGTCGCACGGGATAGTTGACTGGTCGTGAGCGTTTTCAAGAGTCAACGAAGGAGGATTGAACTAACCGTCGGGAACGGTAGGCGAAGTGCCATCTTCCGTCAAATGGGCCCTCTCGCGAACAGGGTTGGGTCAGGGACGCAACCCTGTCGAGTGAGATAGCCTCGCTGGCGAGGAAAATGCCTGTCACGATCCCTTCGAGAGGTAGGCTGCCGTGCTCTCGTGGGTCGCCTGCATGCCTTCAGACCCTCTTTCCCAGTCCATCGGACAAACTTCGCCATTTTCCTCGAAATGCTGAAGCGCGTCGACCATGCAAAGGGCCTCCTTAATGGAGCGTCCGAGAGGTAAGTTGTTCACCAGTTGATGCTGCACAATGCCCTCTTTGTCGATGAGGAAGAGTCCGCGGTAGGCGATCAACTCACCTTCAACAACGAGGTCGCCCCACTCATCGAGATCGTAATCTCCTACGAGAACGTCATAAGAAGCCGAAATGGTCTTATTCGTGTCGGCAACGATCGGGTAGGTCACGCCCTCGATCCCGCCTTTGGCACGCGGCACCTGGAGCCAGCCCCAATGGGACATCTCGGTGTCTGTAGAGCAACCAACTACGACAACGTTGCGGCTTTCGAACTCGGCGAGATGATCCTGGAAAGCGTGTAGCTCCGTCGGGCAGACAAAGGTGAAATCTTTCGGATAAAAGAAAAAGATGACATATTTCGAGCCGCGAAATTGATCGAGCGAGAAATTCTCAACGACCTGTCCATTGACGACGGCGTTGGCACTGAATGAAGGGGCGGATTTTCCGACGAGGACTGACATATTAGTTAATGGATATAAAGTGATTCGTTCCGAGTGAGAGAAGCGCTGGCACGCTCCCACCAGCCAAGGTGGCTGCACCCGGTCATCAGTCAACTACGTATCGCCCGGTAATCGGGAGGCAGTTGAAATGAAGCCACGCCGGTGAAATTCTCCTAAAATAACGAAATTTCTTGACGAATAACTCGTCTGAAGGTTACTTGAAAGGTAATTTCATACTTATCCCAT
>Ga0073899_10003710_pt1 | contig 13482 bp, 8 predicted proteins | sample KloWWTmetaKNB5Ph_FD_88975 | JGI IMG/M metagenome (GOLD analysis project Ga0073899, IMG submission 88975) | Active sludge microbial communities from Klosterneuburg, Austria, studying microevolution and ecology of nitrifiers - Klosterneuburg... | ecosystem: Engineered > WWTP > Aerobic digester >... | reverse complement strand
GAAAAGGCTCCGGTCGCCAAGCTCGCACCCTATGATTTCGCGGCCTATTTGCGCGAAGTCGATCTTCTGGTTGAATGGTATCTTCCAGCGATGGGTGTCGCTTTTGATCGTCAGGAATTTGAAGCGCTATGGAAAGCCGCGCTAGCTCCGATAAGCGGACCGGAATGGCAGCAAGTGACCGTATTACGCGATTATCATGCCGAAAATATCATGTTGCTGTACGGCGGGGCGCAAGGGCTGATTGATTTTCAGGACGCGCTCGCCGGACATCCCGCCTATGACCTTGTGTCCCTGTTGCAAGATGCCCGGCGTGATGTATCCCACGCACTCGAAATAGCGATGCTGCATTACTACAAAGACATCGCAAAACCGGATTATGATTTAGATCTGCACTACGCGTTACTAGGTGCTCAGCGGAACGCAAAGATTATTGGCATTTTCACCAGGTTGTGGAAGCGCGATGGCAAGGCCCGCTATCTGTCTTTCCTGCCGCGCATGTGGGGCCTTTTGGAACGTGATCTGCAACATCCGGGTCTTGCCGATTTGAAACATTGGTTCGACACAACAATCCCTGTTGAAATTCGACGCACGTCACCGGACAGCATCGCATGAAAGTTGATAGCGCGATGATTATGGCGGCCGGTCTGGGCACGCGAATGCGGCCGTTGACCGAAAACAAGCCAAAGCCGCTGGTTGAAGTTGCCGGAAAAACGCTTCTCGACCATGTGTTGGATAAGGCGCGAGATGCCGGCATTTCGAATGTTGTGGTCAATGTGCATTATCTACCAGAACAGGTTGAGGCGCACCTTTCCATGCATGCGGCTGATCTCAACTTTACTATTTCAGACGAGCGTGATTTGCTGATGGAAACCGGTGGCGGTCTGGTGAAAGCCGAAAGCCTGATTGCTGCAGAACCATTTTATTGCCTCAATAGCGATGCCATCTGGACCGAAGCGGCCGAGCAGGACAGTCTTAAGTGTTTGGCCCAGACGTGGGACGGGGACCGAATGGACGGGCTGTTGCTGATCGTTCCGCGCGAGCGTGCTTTTCAGCATCCGGGAAAAGGCGATTTCTCTCTCGATGCCGACAACAGACTGGTTCGGCGCGGCCAGCGCGACAGCGCACCCTATGTCTATACAGGCAACCAGTTGATCAGCCATCGTCTCTTGCAGGCCGCTCCATCAGGGCCGTTTTCAACCAATATTTTGTGGGATCGGGCGATAGCCGAAGGACGGCTGTTCGGGCTGGTGCATGAAGGCGACTGGTTCGATATCGGGTCGCCGCATGCTATTGCACCGACCGAAGCCGCGCTGGCGGTGCATGGCTGAACATCGCTCTCCGAATGTTCTGACGGTTCCTATAGGAACCGATATTTCATCAGCCGTGGCGCTTGAGCTGACCAGTCGCTTTCGCGATAACGGCATGGCTCTTGCCGATGTCTTGTTGCTGCTGCCTAACAACAGGGCGGTTGCAGCTATGACAGCCGCATTCGTTCGCATCGCCGAACAGGGTCTGATCTTGCCGCGTATGGTAGCGATTGGTGACCTTGCGCTGGATGAGGCGTTGGGGCCGCTTCTCGATCCGCTCGATGGTGGCGACGTTGACTTGATCCCACCTGCTATCGGTGACTTCGAACGCCAGCTGCTGTTGACCCGTTTGGTGCGCAATCGAAGGCCACAGGTCAGCGCCGCAGAGGCATTGAACCTGGCCCACCTGTTAATGGCGACGCTCGACCAGCTTGAGATCGAAGGCGTCCCCGTAGCGAAGATTGAAACGGATCACCAAAACCACGACCTCGCCGAACATTGGCAAAGCGCCTATGCCGATTTGTTGTTGCTAGCGGCCAATTACCAATCCGAGCTGGGTAAGCTTGGTCTGTTGAATCCTGCTGCACGGCGGAACAAGTTGTTGGATCGACTGGCCAATCGACTGACGCAGGAAAGCGACAATCGAGCAGTTTGGGCGGTTGGAATATCGACGGCTGCCCCTGCGATTGCGCGCTTGTTGCAGCAGGTGGCTTTCTTGCCTGCGGGGCAGGTGATTTTGCCGCATATCGAACTGAATATGCCAAATGCGGAATGGGATGCGCTTGGATTGTTGGACAAGACAGAGGCCGCGACTCCGCCCACCCGGCAACAGGAAACGCATCCGCAATATCATTTGAAGCTGTTGTTACATCGGATGGGTATCAACCGATCAGAAGTTTCAACTTTGGTTCCAGGCACCGCATCTCTGCATGGGACAAAGGTACAAATGGCCGTAGCAGATATTTTTTGTGCGGCGTCGCAAACTGTCGCTTGGCAGGCGCTTCCGGCTTCGCGGAAAAAACTTTCCAATGTTCGGTTGATGTCGTGTGCGGACAGTGCAGAAGAAGCCAAAGCCATTGCCGTATTAATCCGGGAAGCTTTGGAAACGCCGACGAGACGCGTCGCACTGGTTACGCCTGATCGTGAAATTGCGCTGCGTGTGTCGGCGCAACTGAAACGCTGGGATATTGTCGCGGACGACAGTGCGGGCGTGCCTTTGACACAGACCCCGTCGGGCGTTCTGTTGCTCGCCATAACCGACATGCTGGCCGGTCAGTTTGAACCGGTCGCGTTGCTTGCCGTTTTCAAACATCCGCTGGTTACAGCCGGTAACGCTCGCCTCGCTTGGCTGGAACAAGTGCGCCAACTCGATCAAGCGTTGCGAGGACCGAGGCTTGGACTGGGCGTTGCGGGCATCAGGGACGCCGTTCGGACAAAATTTGGCCGACTTGACAAGGATGCCTCGCTACAAGTTTGGTGGGCTGAAATTGAAAAGCGACTGAAGACTTACGATTTCGAACACACGCGCAGTTTTGCCGATAAGGTTCAAGTGGTTACGGCGCTTGCGAACGAGCTGTCCGATGGGGCCATCTGGAAGGGCTCAGCTGGCCGCGCGCTTTCCGAAGCATTGTCGGACATCCAGTCGCGCGATCTTTCGGTGTTTGATGACGCCAAAGGAACCGCTGTCCCGGTTATTGTACGCGATATACTGGCTACCCAGGCAATACGCCCGGCATTTGGGACCCATCCCCGTGTGTCCATCTACGGGCTGCTGGAGGCACGATTGCAGTCGGCAGATCTGCTGATCTGCGCCGGATTGAACGAAGGTAGCTGGCCACAACTGCCGCAGCCCGACCCGTGGCTAGCGCCCCGCCTTCGCCGCGATCTTGGCATGCCGGGATTGGAGCGGAATATTGGTCTGTCGGCGCACGATCTCGCGTCAGCATTGGGTGCAAACGAAGTTGTGCTGACACGGGCGCAGCGCGACCGTTCCGGTCCCACAATTGCTTCGAGGTTTTTGCTCCGCCTTCAGGCCTTCCTTGGTGCCAATTTGCAAATTGAGGAACGTGCCCGGCACCTCGCCAATCGGCTTGATGCCGTTCAAATCGAGCATAAACCCTATGAACGTCCTGCGCCTAAGCCGGTGCGGGAACAGCGCAAGGTCGACATTTCGATCACGCAAATGGATGTTCTGAAGGCTGATCCCTTTGCCTTTTACGCCCGCAACATTTTGGGGCTTTCGCCTCTTAAAGCCGTTGCTGCCGAACCCGATGCTGCTTGGAAAGGCAGCGCAGTGCACGACATACTTCAACTATGGGCTGAAGAAGACGAATGCGATCCCGACGCACTGATTGCGAGGGCCCAAGCAATGCTCGCCAACCCTGCCTTACACCCCGCCTTGCGGATGTTGTGGCAGCCGAGGATAAGTTCCGCATTGCGCTGGATTGCCAGCGAAACAATGCGCCAACGGGTTGAAGACGGAAGGACAATTGCGGTCACGGAGAAAAAGGGGCGTGTCGAAATCGACAATATTCTTGTCCATGGCCGCATCGACCGCGTGGATCGTCTGGCAGATGGCCGGCTGGTCATCGTTGATTACAAGACTGGCAGCCCACCTGCGAAAATGCGGGTGCGTGCTGGATATGCGTTACAGCTTGGGCTTGCCGGCCTGATGGCGGAAACAGGCGGAATAGACGGAGCAGATGGGGAAGTGGCCGATTACGAATATTGGTCGCTTTCACGGTCCAAACGAAAGGAAGGCGACCTTCCCTTTGGCTATTCTGCAACGCCCTTTGCCAAAAAGGTCAATGATGGTGAACCCGATGCGACAAATTTCGCTGCGTTTGCCGAAACCCAAGCCCATCAGGCAATATCGCTCTGGATCAATGGGGAAGAGCCCTTCACGGCCAAGTTGAAGCCGGAATTTGCCCCGTACAAAGACTATGACCAGTTGATGCGGCTCGCCGAATGGATGGGGAACACCGACTGGAAGGATGATGACGATGTCGTCTGACAGCGAGACAAAGCCGCTTCATACGCTCGAAGCTGCTCAATTGCAGGCGGCGCAACCCGAAGACAGCGTGTGGCTCAGTGCGTCTGCCGGTTCGGGCAAAACACAGGTGCTGACTGCGCGTGTGATCCGTTTGTTGCTGGCAGGCTCGCGTCCCGAAGAGATATTGTGCCTGACGTTCACCAAGGCGGCAGCCGCCGAAATGGAAGAGCGCATCAACCGTATCTTGGCGGGTTGGGTGCAAATGAAATCCGCAGTTCTCGCCAAGGATTTGATGGCAATCGGCGCTGATCACGGCCCGGAAATGCAGACAAAAGCCCGCGAACTGTTTGCACTGGTTCTCGACGCCGCGGGTGGCGGATTGCATATCATGACAATCCACAGTTTCTGCCAGTCTCTGCTCGGCAGCTTTCCCGAAGAGGCCGGCATTGCTCCGGGTTTTGAACCAATTGACGACCGCAAGCGGCGCGAATTGCAGCGCGAAGTTTTGTCCGAACTGGTGACTGAGGCGGAGGGACAGGCGAACGACTGGATACTCGCGAAATTACAGCAACTCAGCCTCGATCTGGGTGAGGCTGGCGCTTGGAGTTTTCTAAACCGCTGTGCCGAGCATGCTAGCGCGATTGCTATCGTTCCCGAAGACGACGGTGCGCTCATATTCGCTCGCTATCTTGTCGGTGAATCCGAAAAAGGAACGATCGCGGAAATACTGGAAAGCCAGTGTGGTGACGACATGATCGACCGCTCACTGCTTTTGGCTTTGGCTGACTGTAACCGGCAGTGGAACACAAAAACGGGATTGGATCGCGCTGCGAAAATTGTCACTTGGCTAACCGCCCCTGTGGCAGACCGGGTAAATCTGCTGGAAGAATTGCACGGTTGCTGGGCGACCAAAGAGGGAGAGCTTTCGAAACAGGCACCGAAAAACAACGAGGCCTATGAAAGGCTGGCGCTTGCCGCGTTGCAATGGTGCCGCCATTTGCTGGAACGTAGCGAAATGCTGGAATATGCCGACCGTCTGGCCTCTGCCTTGCTGGTCGGGAAAGCTTATGCAGCTCGCTATGTCGCTGCCAAACATGCGCAAGGGCTGGTCGACTTTGACGATCTGATTGAAAAGACGGCAGAGCTGCTCGGGCGGGGTGGAATGGCTGATTGGGTTCGCTTCAAGCTCGATAGGCGGATCGACCATATTTTGATCGACGAGGCACAAGATACAAACCAGCCACAATGGGACATAATAGACGCACTTGCGGACGATTTCTTTACCGGTAGCGGACAAAAATCCGACAGGGTACGAACCGTTTTCGCGGTCGGTGACTTCAAACAGGCAATTTACGGATTTCAGGGAACCGACCCTGGAAAATATCGCGATGCCGGTGTCCGCTTCGGTCAAAAAATTGCCGAAAGCGGAGGCGAGATGCGACAGCTCACGCTCTCAAAATCCTTCCGATCAACCCAGCCAATTCTTAAATTCGTGAATATGGCAATCGAGGAAATTGGGCATCAAGGCCTGGGTCTCGACGACAGGATTCCTGATCATGAGAGTATAAACCCCGATAGTGGTATGGTCGAATTGTTCGGATTGGTTCGCGCCGGTGAGGACGGCGACGATGACGCTGATGGCGACGAAGAAAAATGGGTCAGCGCCGAAAAACGAAAACTTGCCGAAAAGCTCGCAACACACATCAAGCAACTGATCGACGAAAAGCCTTATCTGACCAGCACGAAAAAGCCCTTGCAGCCGGGCGACATAATGGTGTTGTTGCGCAAGCGTTCGGACCTAGCGGCGCTCATCGTGGCGCGGTTGCATGCACAGAATGTTCCGGTTGCAGGCATCGACCGTATGTTGGTTGGCGAGCAACTTGCGGTGCAAGATCTGCTGTCCGCAATCCGTTTTGTGCTGCAACCTGCTGACGACATGAGTCTTGCCTGTTTGCTTGTTTCGCCTTTGATCGGTTGGACACAACAGCAGCTGCTCGATCATGGGTATCGCGCAAGGGGAGAAGTGTTGTGGCATCATTTGCGCGGCCAGTCCGCGCTGGAGCACGACCTGCGCCCCTTGAGAGAGATGCTTGCTGAGGCCGATTTCACTTCGCCTTACGCGTTTCTTGAAACCATCCTGTCCGGGCCAACGCAAGGCAGACGAAAATTTGTCGAACGGCTGGGGAATGAAACACTGGTTCCGATTGAGGAATTGTTGAACATCGCCCTCCAGTTTGCGCAGGATGGCGGCGGAACGCTGCAGGATTTTCTCGACTGGTTCGAACGCGACAATGGCGAAATCAAACGTGAAGGGCTGGTTTCCGCACGTGAAGTCAGGATCATGACCGTACATGGTGCAAAGGGGTTGCAGGCGCCGGTCGTGATCCTTGCCGATATCGCGACTGATCCACTTAAATCCCGCGGATCAGGAGCGGGGCTCTCGTTGAAATTGGAGCAGGGGACGGAACTACCCATCCTACCTTTTGGCAAGTCGCAGCGTATCGGAAAGCTGGGAGCACTGCACGAGAGCCGTGAGGTGGAAGAACTTCGGGAGCATAATCGCCTTTTGTATGTCGCACTAACGCGGGCGGAAGAGCGGCTGATACTGGCAGGCAGTTTGGGAACAAAATCCAAAACCGACAATAGTTGGTATCCGATTCTGGAGGCTGCATTCAAACGATTTGGCAACGATTGGGAAGCGTCTTCGCTTTGGGGCAGCGTCATGCGGCTGGAAGGCAGACAGCGCTCCGTTGCAGAAATTGGCACCGCTATTTCCGCTAAGGGAGCAGCAGATGATGCTCCTTCATGGCTTTTCACTCCGGCCCCTGCTGAAGCGCGACCGCCAAGGCCGCTGGTTCCGTCAAGGATAGACGATGCCGATATTGGCGATGCACCAGCCATCGAAAAAATTCGAATCGCCGCCGATCGCGGGAAATTGTTGCACGGCCTTTTCGAGAGGGTCGAGGGAGGTCGTAAGCAAAACTTTGCCGACGACGCCGCGCGCTGGCTTGCGTCGCGTGACAAAGGTGGTGAGCATGGTCATCCGGAGCTGATACGGCAGGCCGCTTCTGTGCTTGAAGATGACAGATGGTCCGAAATTTTCGCGCCTGCCGCGCGGGCAGAAGTGCCTATCGCCGCATTGGTTGGAGAAACTGTAGTTACCGGGCGTATCGATCGCTTGGTTGTTACGGAAAAATATGTCCGGATTGTAGATTTCAAATCGGGTCGCTTTGTACCGCGAACAGCGGAAAAGGTGCCTGTTTCGCAATTAAGGCAAATGGCATATTATGTCGCTGCTCTCGAAAAAATCTTCCCGAACCATTCGGTTGAAGCGGCGCTGCTTTATACATTCGAGCCCTATTTGCTGACTTTGGCGGACACCGATCTGGAACCTTACAAACCCGCCTCTTGAGCGGACAAGCAAATCTTTGCGGCTCGGCGCTTGCAAGTGCAGGGCAGGGGCAATAGATTCACTGCCAACAAAGGAGATATCCAATGGCGACGAAAGCAGTTGGCGACGACAATTTTGATACGAATGTTTTGGCTTCGGACAAACCCGTTTTGGTCGATTTCTGGGCTGAATGGTGCGGACCATGCAAGATGATCGGCCCCAGCCTTGAAGAAATCAGCGAGGAACTAGGTGACCAGGTGATCATCGCGAAGCTCAACATCGACGACCACCCCGATACACCTAGCAAATATGGTGTGCGCGGTATTCCGACGATGATCCTGTTCAAGGATGGGAAGATTGTCGACACCAAAGTCGGGGCTGCCCCCAAGGCTGCCATCAAGGGCTGGCTGGAAGCCGCGCTTTAACTGCGGTAATCTGCATTGATGCTGATATAGCCATGGGTCAGGTCGCACGTCCAAACGGTTGCGCAGCCTGACCCAAGGCCAATATCGACGCCAATCCGGATTTCTTGACCTTTCAGATGCGCAGCTACCGGAGTCTCGTCATAGCCGTCAACGGGAAGGCCGTTTAACGCAACCTGTGTCGCGCCGAAGCTGATGGAAAGCCGGTCGCGATCCGCTGGCTCCCCGGCTTTGCCGACAGCCATGACGACGCGCCCCCAATTTGCATCCTCACCTGCAATCGCTGTCTTGACCAATGGCGAGTTTGCAATGGCGAGGCCAATGCGGCGTGCGCTGTCATCCGAAACGGCGCCCGAAACCGAAATTTCGATAAATTTCTGTGCCCCTTCGCCATCGCGCACAACCAGATGCGCGAGTTGACGACAAACATCGTGCAGGGCGGAGGCGAAGGCATCTGCACCGGCATCATCGAATGACGCGAGCGGCGCATTGCCTGCCTTGCCCGTGGAAAAGGCCAAAACGGTATCACTCGTCGACGTATCGCTGTCGACTGTGATGCAATTGAAGGTCGAACTGTTGGCTTCGCTCAGCATCGCCTGCAGAAAGGCAGGCTCTACGGCTGCATCGGTAAAAATGTAGCCGAGCATTGTTGCCAAATCGGGCGCTATCATCCCGCTGCCTTTGATAACACCGACAATTTCAACGCGCTTGTCGCCGACCATCGCGCTGGCTTTGGCACCTTTTGCAAAAGTGTCGGTTGTTCCAATGGTGTCTGCTACATCGTTCCAATTGCAAACAGGTGCTTCGAACGCGGTTTTTAGTCCTGTTTTAGCCTTGTCCTTGGGCAAGGGCACGCCAATAACACCGGTCGATGAGACAAAAATCTCGGTTTCAGCACAGCTAAGATGCGCCGCAACTTGCCGCGTTATCGCCTCAACCGCCTGACGACCCCGATAGCCGGTAAAGGCATTGCTGTTCCCGGCATTGACCACCAGCGCGCGGGCGCGGCCATTCTTCAAATTGTCGCGGCACAATTCGACCTCTGACGAGCAACAGATGTTCCGCGTTGTCACACCCGCTACCGCTGTTTCGGCGTCAAATTCGATATAGGTCAGATCGCAGCGATCCCATTCCTTGTAACGTGCCTTCGCCACGCGTTTAGTCACGCCGGCAATTTCGGGCATTTCGGGAAACGGAAGGGTCAAGGGCGATGGAGACGACATATAAACACTTTGCGGCTAGATATTCGTTGGCGCAATGGGGATGGACGCAAGTGCAAGTCAACCCTATATGGTACCCAACACTGGAAACATGTCTTCAATGCGACTGCTGCTTTACTTCCTCGCTCTGCTAACCGGCTTTTCAGCCGCAGAAGCTGCGCGGCCGGTCGAGGCAGCTTCGCCGACCAGCACTGCGTCATCGGTCGCGTTGGCAGAAGCTTATGCGACGACCGTTGCGGTTTCGGTAGACAGTAAGAGCACATTTGCCCGGGCTGCAGCATCGCCTTCCGAAGATCGCCCTGCCTATACTGTTCGAACTGATGCGATGCCCGCATCGACACCCGTTTCTCGGGCTGACCGCGCACATAAATAGGCGGTCTTTGCGCTGATTTTCGCGCGTTTCCCGTTTGCACCGCCCACTAACAGTTGGGCGTATTTCACATATATATTTAAGGGGTTACCCATGCTCGGCACTATCGCCAAGTCCATTTTTGGCTCGTCCAACGACCGTTATGTCAAAAAGACGATGAAAATCGTCACGAAGATCAATTCGTATGAAGACCAATTTTCAGGGCTTTCGGATGAAGATCTGAAAAACCAGACCCAACGTTTTCGCGAACGGCTTGCGGCAGGTGAAACCCTCGACGATATTTTGCCTGAAGCCTTTGCGACGGTACGCGAGGCTTCTAAGCGCGTTACGGGTATGCGCCATTTTGACGTCCAAATGGTCGGCGGCATCGTGCTGCATCGCGGGGAAATTGCCGAGATGCGGACCGGTGAGGGCAAGACCCTGGTCGCGACGCTCGCGACCTACCTCAACGCGATTGAAGGCAAAGGGGTGCATGTCGTGACGGTCAACGACTACCTGGCTAAGCGCGATGCCGAATGGATGGGTCAGATTTATGGCTTTCTTGGCCTGACCACTGGGGTGATTGTTCCCAACCTGTCGGAAAATGAACGCCGCGCGGCCTATAATTGCGACATCACCTACGCGACCAATAACGAACTTGGCTTTGATTATCTGCGCGACAATATGAAGCATGAGCGCGCGCAGATGGTGCAGCGTCCCTTCAACTACGCAATTGTCGACGAGGTCGATTCGATTCTGATCGATGAAGCGCGAACACCGCTCATCATCTCGGGCCCAACCGACGACAAGTCGGAGTTGTACAAGGCAGTCCATGAGGTTGTTCTGCAACTTGATGAAGGCGATTATGAGAAAGACGAAAAGCAGCGCAGTGTCATCCTGACCGAGGACGGTACCGAAAAGGCAGAGAGGCTACTCGAAAGTGCCGGATTGATCGTCGGTACCAACCTGTATGATTTCGAAAATACGCAGGTTGTGCACCATCTGGATCAGGCCCTGAAGGCCAATACGATGTTCAAGCGCGATACCGACTACATCGTCAAAGATGATGAGGTTATCATCATCGACGAGTTTACCGGGCGTATGATGGATGGGCGTCGCTGGTCGAATGGCTTGCACCAGGCCGTCGAAGCCAAGGAAGGTGTCCGCATCAAGCCGGAAAACCAGACTCTGGCTACCATTACCTTCCAGAATTATTTCCGCATGTATCCGAAAATTTCGGGCATGACCGGTACAGCTGCGACCGAGGCGCAGGAATTTTTCGATATCTATAAGCTCAATGTCGTTGAAATACCGACCAATGTTCCGGTGCAGCGTATCGACGAAAATGACGAGTTTTACAAAAACACAGCGGACAAATTTGCCGCGATTGCTAAGACTATCCGCGAGGCAAACGAGCGCGGTCAGCCTGTTCTGGTTGGTACCGTATCGATCGAAAAGTCGGAACTGCTGAGCGACTATCTGAACAAGGAAGGCGTCGAACATGCGGTTTTGAACGCACGCTTCCACGAACAGGAAGCGCATATTGTGGCGCAAGCCGGGCGCCTCGGGGCAGTCACTATCGCCACCAATATGGCTGGTCGCGGTACCGACATCAAATTGGGCGGTAACCTTGAATTCCGCGTTGAAGGCGAGTTGCGCGATATACCCGAAGGCCCGGAGCGGGATGCCGCAGTGGCACGGATCACGGCTGAAATAGACGCTGAGAAGGCGAAGGTGCTAGAAGCAGGCGGTCTGTTCGTGCTGGCGACAGAGCGCCATGAAAGCCGCCGAATCGACAATCAGTTGCGCGGTCGTTCGGGGCGTCAGGGAGACCCTGGCCTGTCGCGTTTCTATCTCTGCCTTGAAGACGACTTGCTGCGCATTTTTGGTTCTGAAACATTGTTTGCGCGCATGATGAACAACAGTCTGGAAGATGGCGAAGCCATCGGTGGCAAATGGCTGTCAAAGGCAATCGAAACGGCGCAGCGCAAGGTGGAGGCGCGCAACTATGACGTGCGCAAACAGTTGGTCGAGTATGACAACGTCATGAACGACCAGCGCAAGGTTATCTACGAACAGCGCAGCGACATCATGGATGCCGAGGCGGTTGATGATGTCCTCGACGACATGTTGCACGAAACGGTCAACAACATAGTCGGCGAAAACTGCCCGCCCGAAACCTATCCCGAACAATGGGATGTGGATGGTTTGAAAAAGCAGGTCAGCGAAATACTGGGACTGCAGCCGGACATCGACGGCTGGCTGACGGAAGAATCGCTCGAACCGGAAACCGTAGAGGCCCGCTTGGCCGAAGCTGCAGAAGCGAAGCTCGCCGAAAAGCGTGCAGCGATTGATCCCGTGCTGTTCCGGCAAATCGAAAAGCAAATCCTGCTGCAAAATCTCGATCACCATTGGAAAGAGCATCTGGCGACGCTCGATGCTCTGCGTCAGGTCATCTATCTGCGTGCGTATGCGCAGAAAAACCCGATTAATGAATATAAGCAGGAGAGCTTTGGCCTGTTTGAGCGGATGCTGTCTGCTATTCGCGAAGATATCGTCAAGACGGTCCTGACAAACGAGTTCCGTGTGGAGCCGCCCGAATTTGCAGGCGAGCTGCCCGAACTGCCCGATTTCCTAACCACACATTTTGATCCGTTGACGGGCGAAGATGACAGTGATGACATTGATGCGGCCGATATAGGGCTTATCAAGGCGTCGATTCCGGCGCGGCAAGTTGCGACCAATCCGGCTGAAGGCGATCCATTTGCAGGCAATCCGGAAATTCGGCGTAATGATCCGTGCCCTTGCGGATCGGGGCAGAAGTACAAGCACTGCCACGGTGCCTATAAGGCATGATTAGGTATTGAGCGTGATCCTGGCTTTTTTATTCGGCCTGATCGCGCTCATCTACGCCTCCGTCGGATTTGGCGGAGGATCGTCCTATACAGCGCTGCTGTCATTGAGCGGGATTGAGCCAAGGCTGATCCCGATCATTTCTTTATGCTGCAATATCGTTGTTGTTACCGGTGGTACGTTCCGCTTTTGGCGGGCCGGACTCCTCGAATGGAAAGCAGTGCTGCCATTGCTGGTGGTGTCGGCGCCCTTGGCTTTCCTTGGTGGCTTGACGCCGCTCGAGGAAACCACCTTTCTCGCCATCTTAGGGTGCACCTTGTTGCTGTCGGCCTTCGCGCTGATTCTGCCTCAGGATCGCCTACCGGAGGCCAAAGTCCCAAAACCTGTTCTGCTCGCACTATCAGGCGCGGTAGGCTTGTTGGCGGGTCTATCGGGCATCGGGGGTGGTATTTTCATGGCGCCTGTGCTGCACCTCATCCATTGGGCGGAGGAAAAGCGGATTGCTGCCTTCGCATCGCTCTACATTCTGGTAAATTCGATCACGGGGCTTGCCGGGCAGTTGATTAAACATGGACCGCAATCATTCGTAGAACCGGCACTGACATATTGGCCGCTTTTGCTGGCCGTATTGATCGGCGGACAAATTGGAACCCATATCGGTATCCAGCTTTTTCCGCCTAAATGGCTGCGTCGGATCACTGCCCTGCTGGTCGGCTATGCAGCCATGAGGCTGCTGATGCAGGCCTATTGATTTTTCAGGAGAAAATCTGGCTCCCCGGGACGGATTCGAACCGCCGACCAATCGATTAACAGTCGATTGCTCTACCGCTGAGCTACCGGGGAGCAGCCCGATGACATCGGGCAGGCGCGCCTATGGCTTGGCCTGAAACAAAAAGCAAGTGGTCAGGTAATAAATTGTTCCATCGCGATGCGATCATCGAGCGCATG
>Ga0073899_10003709_pt1 | contig 13483 bp, 12 predicted proteins | sample KloWWTmetaKNB5Ph_FD_88975 | JGI IMG/M metagenome (GOLD analysis project Ga0073899, IMG submission 88975) | Active sludge microbial communities from Klosterneuburg, Austria, studying microevolution and ecology of nitrifiers - Klosterneuburg... | ecosystem: Engineered > WWTP > Aerobic digester >... | reverse complement strand
GCTCTACCGTGACATCGCCGGCTCGACGGCGTTCACCGCGGCCGCCTTCCTGTCGCTGTTCTTCTTCATCGACTTCGTCGACGAACTCGAGAACGTCGGCCGCCAGGGCTACCAGGCCTGGCATGCCGCGGTGATCAGCCTGCTCGCCGTGCCCGGCCACTTCTACGAGCTGGTGCCGATCGCCGTGCTGATCGGCGCGATCTATGCGTTGGCGCGGCTGGCGCAGACCTCGCAGTTCACGATCCTGCGCACCGGCGGCCTCGGGCCCGGCCGCGCGCTCGGCCTGCTGGCCACGCTGGGCGTCGCGTTCTCGCTGGTCACCTGGTTCGTCGGCGACTACCTCGCGCCGGCCAGCGAACGCGAGGGCGTGCTGCTGCAGGCCAAGTTCCGCGGCGGCATCAAGTTCGGTCGCGCCGGGGCCTGGCTCAAGGACCACCGCAGCACGCCCGACGGCGAGCGCAGCTACTCGGTACAGGTGACGAGCGCGTCGGGTGCCGGCGAGCTCCAAGGCGTGCGCATCTTCGAGTTCGACGCCGACGGGCGGCTGCTCACGCGCACCCACGCCGAAGGCGCGACGATCACGGGCGGCGATCTGTGGCGGCTGCGCGGCGCGACCGTCACGCGCTGGGACGCGACCGACGCCCAGGGCCTGTCGGTCGTCGCCGAGCAACGCGCCGATCTGCTGGACTGGCCGAGCACGCTCGGCGCCGATGTCGTCGCCGCCGCGCTGCTGCCGATCAAGACGATGTCGACGCTCGAGCTGTACCGTTACACGCAGCACCTGGCGAGCAACGAACAGGCGGGCCAGCGCTACGAGATCCAGTTCTGGAAGAAGGCGCTGTATCCGCTGGCCTGCCTCGTGATGCTGGCGCTGGCGCTGCCGTTCGCCTACCTGCACGCGCGCGGCGGCAGCATCAGCTGGAAGGTGTTCGGCGGCATCATGCTGGGCATCAGCTTCGTGCTGCTCAACAACGTCGCGGGCCACCTCGGCATCCTGCGCGACTGGACGCCATGGGTCGTCGCCGCGGTGCCGAGCGCGCTTTACCTGCTGCTGTCGATGGCGGCGTTCAGCTGGCTGGTGCGCTACCGATGAAGCAGGCGCTGCTGTTGTTCGCACACGGTGCGCGCGATCCGCGCTGGGCCGCGCCGTTCCAAGAGGTGGCGCGCCGCATCGCCGCGCAGTTGCCTGAAGTCGAAGTCGCCCTCGCCTACCTCGAACTGATGACGCCGTCGCTGGCCGACGCCGCTCGCGGGCTCGCGCAGGCCGGCTGCGACGACGTCGCCATCGTGCCGATGTTCCTCGGTACCGGCGGCCATGTGCGCAACGACCTGCCGCGCCTCGTCGACGAACTGAGCCGGCTGCACCCGCAGGTGCGTTGGCGCCTGCAGCCGCCGATCGGCGAGATCGACAGCGTGATGCAGGCGATGGCCGACGCGGCGCTGCGGCTCGCGATGGAATAATCGGCCGCCACTCCAGCGCAAGGCCCATGAACCTTCACCAGTTCCGGTTCGTCCAGGAAGCGGTACGACGCCAGCTCAACCTCACCGAGACGGCGAAGGCCCTGCACACCTCGCAGCCGGGTGTCTCGAAGGCGATCCTCGAGCTCGAGGACGAACTCGGCGTCGACATCTTCGCGCGCCACGGCAAGCGGCTGCGCCGCGTCACCGAGCCCGGCCAGCAGGTGCTCAAGTCGATCGAGATCATCATGCGCGAGGTCGGCAACCTCAAGCGCATCGGCGAGGAGTTCTCGCAGCAGGAGGTCGGCACGCTGTCGATCGCGACGACGCATACGCAGGCGCGCTACGTCCTGCCGGCGCCCGTCGCGCAGCTGCGCAAGCGCTACCCGCGCGTCACCGTGAGCCTGCACCAGGGCAACCCGGAGCAGGTCGCACGCATGGTGATCGACGAGACGGCCGAGATCGGCCTCGCGACCGAGTCGCTGTCGGGATTCGCCGAGCTGATCACGATGCCGTGCTACGAATGGCAGCACGTCGTCGTGATGCCGGCCGGTCACCCGCTGGCGCAGGTCGAGCGGCTGACACTGGAGCACCTCGTCGCCGAGCCGCTGATCTCGTACCACCCGTCGTTCACCGGCCGCACGCGCATCGACAAGGCGTTCGCCGCGCGCAGCCTGCAGCCCGAAGTCGTGCTCGAGGCGATCGACTCCGACGTGATCAAGACCTACGTGCGCCTCGGCCTCGGCCTGGGCATCGTCGCCGAGATGGCAGTGCGCGACGACCCGCCGGGCGGTGATCTGGTCTGGCGCCCGGCCGGCCATCTGTTCGGCGTCAACGTGGCGCGCATCGCGTTCAAGCGCGGCGCCTACCTGCGCAGCTTCGTCTTCGCGTTCGCCGAGATGCTCAGCGACCGGCTGAGCCGCGCGCTGGTCGAGCGCGCGATGGCAGGCGACGGCGAGAACTATGAGCTCTGAGCCGCGCACGCCCGCCGTCGCGAGCCGGTTGCCGCGCGTCGGCACGACGATCTTCACCGTGATGTCTGCGCTGGCGCAGCAGCACGGTGCCGTCAACCTCGGCCAGGGTTTTCCGGATTTCGACTGCGACCCGCGCCTCGTCGACGCCGTCACGCGGGCGATGCGCGCCGGCTTCAACCAGTACCCGCCGATGGCCGGCGTGCCGGCGCTGCGCGAGGCGATCGCCGCCAAGATCGAGGCGCTGTACGGCCGGCGCTACGACGCGGGCGACGAGATCACGGTGACGGCGGGCGCGACGCAGGCGATCCTGACCGCCGTGCTCGCGATCGTGCACCCCGGCGACGACGTGATCGTGCTCGAGCCTGCCTACGACAGCTACGAGCCAGCCATCGTGCTCGCCGGCGGCCGCGCCGTGCACGTCGCGCTGGCGCCGGGCACGTTCCGCCCCGATTTCGCCGCGATTGCCGCGGCGATCGGGCCGCGCACGCGCGCGCTGATCCTCAACACGCCGCACAACCCGAGCGCAACGGCGTGGACCGCCGACGAGATGCGCCGCCTGCGCGACCTGCTGCGCCCGACCGGCGTCGTCGTCATCGCCGACGAGGTCTACGAGCACATGGCCTACGACGGGCGCAGCCACGAGAGCGTGTCGCGCGACGCCGAACTGGCAGCGCGCAGCATCGTCGTCTCGAGCTTCGGCAAGACGTTCCACGTCACCGGCTGGAAGGTCGGCTACGCGGCGGCGCCGAAGGCGCTGATGGACGAGTTCCGCAAGGTGCACCAGTTCAACGTGTTCACGGTGCATGCGCCGACGCAGCACGCGCTGGCCGAGTACCTCGCCGATCCGGCGCCGTATCTCGAACTCGCGGCCTTCTACGCCGCCAAGCGCGACCACTTCCGCGCCGGACTGGCGCGCACGAAGTTGCGGCTGCTGCCGAGCGAAGGCACCTACTTCCAGTGCGTCGACTATTCGGCCGTCGGCAGCGAGGACGAAGCGGGGTTCTGCCGCCGGCTGACGACGCAGCTCGGCGTCGCGGCGATTCCGTTGTCGGCGTTCTATGCGCGGCCGTTCGAGCAGCGCATCGTGCGCTTCTGCTACGCCAAGCGGATCGAGACGCTCGACGCCGCGCTGGACCGGCTGGCCGCCCTCTGAGGCAGCCGCCTTACTTCTTGCGGTCGCGCGTCCCGCCCGGGCCGAGGTCGCCGAAGCCAGAGCCGGTGCCCGAGCCGAACTGGAAGTCGTCGTCACCGTAGCGCTCGCGGCGGCGCTCGGTGCGCGCCGCGGCCTGCTCGGCCTCTTCGTCGCGCGGCCGGCCGAGGTCGAGGTCGACGGGCAGCGGCTGGGTCGCGCCCGCCTGCGCGGCGAACGGCATCATGCCCGAGGTCGGCGGCGTCGAGATCACCGACTCGGGACCGTCGTCGAGCGGCAGCAGCACGTCGACCGTGACCGGCGCAGCTGCATGCTCGAACAGGTCGCGCGCCACCTCGTGCAGGAACAGCACTTCGCGATAGGCGGCGAGGTCGAACGCGGCGTCGCCCTCGCCCGACTTGAACAGCAGCGACTCGAGCAGACCCATCGCGCGCGGCGGCGTCGGCCAGGCCTCCTGCAGTTGCGCCATCAGCTCGGGATGGTCCTCCAGCGAGCGCGGCGGCGCGAGCGGCGCGTCGCCCGGCGGCGCATAGGCGTTGAAGCGCTGGTTGAAGTGCTCGCGGATGCGCTCGTAGGCCGGCAGGTCGCCGCGCCGGCGATGGATCTCCATCAGCTTGAGATACGGCAGCGGACTCGTGCCGCCGGCGCTGTTGAGGTGGCCGACGAGCAGGTCGATCGCCGAATCGTCCTGGCCGAGCGTGATGAAGAATTCCGCCTGCTGCTCGAGGTCGATCAGCTCCTCGGCGCTGACCGCGCGCTTGGGCACCTCGTTCTTGTCGAGCTCGGGGATCGCGAGCGTGGGCTTCCACGTCATCGGCATCTTCGCCGGCTGCGTCGAATCGACGAAACCGTGCGAGGCCACGCTGTCGGGCGCCAACGCCGGCGTCAGCGGCGCGGGTGCCAAGGCCGAGGCGGGCGCCGGCGCGGCCTTGCCGCGCGCAGGCGCTTCTTCGGCACCGCCGACCCACCATTCGGCGCGCTGCTTCTCTCTAGCGCGCGCCCACCACACCAGCAGCGCCATCGCGAACAGCAACGCGGCGATCACCGCCACTAGCGTGTAGACGAGTGGGTTGTTGAAGCGCCGCGCCTCTTCGTCGCGCAGCCGCGCCTGCAGCGCATTGATGCTGTTTCGGTTGGCCTCGGCGTCGCTGCGGATGCGCGCGAGATTCTCCTCGAGCACGCGGATGCGCTCACGTTCGATCGCCTGCGCTTCGGACGCGCCGGCGGCGGCGTCAGCGGCGAGCGGCGCGGGCAACGCGGCCGATGCCGCCGCCTGCGGCGCCGACGCGGCCGGCTCGAGCGCCTGTGCCGCTTCGAGTTGCAGTCTCGCACCCGGCGTCGGAGCGGGCGCGGGCGCCGTAGCGCGCGCGGCCGGCGCCGTCGCGGCGCGCTGTCGAGGAGCCGGCGCCTCGGCAGCGACGATCGTCGACGGGCGCGCCAGCGGGCGGGCCCGGCGCGGCTGGGTCGCGCGCTGCGCCGGCGCGGCCGCGCGCCGTTCGGCGCGAGGCGTCGGCTGCACGGCGACCGGCGGCGCGGCGGGCGCCGCAGGCTGCGCGGCCGGCTTGGCAGCACGCGGCGGTGGCTCGGCCGGCGCCGCTTGCGCCAGCGTCACGATCGGCGGATCGACGAAGGCGACGAACTTGCGCGACAGGCGCACCGGGCAGCCGACGCCGAGGTCGATCGTGACGATGGGTTCGTCGATCAGCACCGTCGTGGATACGCGCAGAACGCGGCCGGTGCCGTCGTGCGCCGGGTCGAGCGCGACCTGCACCTGCGGCGGCGGCACTCGATTGTCGCCCGCATAGACGGTGGCCGAGACGCATTCGACGGCGACGAATTCGTCGGCCTCCATGCGCAGCGGGATGGAGAAACTGAGCGGCTGGCCGAGGACGGTGGCGTTGCTGACGCTGCCGAAACCCAGGGCCATCGCGCCGGAGGCGCAGAGCGCGAGGACGACGCCAGCGCCTAACTTGGTCGATGCCGTGCGCATGCCTTCTGGGTTGTGCTTGTGGGTGCCGCGAGTCGAATCACTCTAGCATGAAGTGCCGACCGCCCCGCCGCGGTCCTCCCGCGCACGCGGGGGCTGTGCTGCGTGACAGAATCGCCGCATGGCCAGCGAACTGCGCACCGAGCGACGCGGCAGCACCCTGCTGCTGACGATCAGCGACCCGCCGACGCGCAACGCGTTGTCGGAGCAGGTCTACACCGCCGGCGTCGAGGCGCTCAACGTCGCCGAGGCCGATGCCGCGCTGCGCTGCGTCGTGCTGCAAGGCGACGGTGGGCACTTCACGTCGGGCGGCGACCTCCGCCGTCTCGCATCGCGCCGCGCGGAAGGCGCCGAAGGTGTGCAGCGCGGCGTCGACCGCATGCACGCGCTCGTCGAGGCGCTGCGCGCGTTTCCGAAACCGGTGATCGCCGCCGTCGAAGGCGCGGCGGCCGGCGCCGGCTTCTCGCTCGCGCTGGCCTGCGACCTGATCGTCGCCGCCGAGGACGCGCGTTTCACGATGGCCTACGGCCGCATCGGCCTGACACCCGACGGCGGCGGGCTCTGGCAGCTGATGCAGGCGCTGCCGCGCCAGCGCGTCACGCGCTGCGTCTGGTTCGCCGAGCCGCTGACTGCGCGCGAGCTGCAAGCCGCCGGCGTTGTCGGCTGGGTGACAGACAACGGCGGCGCACTCGCGCAAGCTTTCGCGCTGGCGGATCGGCTCGCGCAGACCACAGCCCCGAATGCGGTGGCCGGCGCGAAGGAGTTGATCGAGCTGGCGCCGCGCCGCGCGTTCGGCGAACACCTGACCGCCGAGAGGCGCTACTTCGTCGACAACTTGCTGCACTCGAACGCGAACGAAGGCCTCGCCGCCTTTCTCGAGAAGCGCTCGCCGCGCTTCGAATGACGCAACACGCCGCGGACCGCCGCCGCATCTACCTGATGCGCCACGGCTCGGTCGACTACTTCCACGCCGACGGAACGATCGCGCACCCCGAGAGTGTGCCGCTCAACGCGCAGGGCCAGGCGCAGGCGCAGGCCGCCGGCGAGCTGTTTCGCGCCAGCGCCGTGCGCTTCGATCGCGTCGTGGCGAGCGGCCTGCCGCGCACCGTCGAGACGGCGACACGCGTGCTCGAGGCCGCGGGCCAGCCGATGCCGATCGGCGTCGATGCCGCACTGCAGGAGATCCGCGGTGGCCGCCTTGCCGACATCGCCGGCGACCAGATCGAGCACGCCTTCCTCGGCGCGTTTCGCGGCGGCGTCGACATCGAGTCGGTGCGCTTTCTCGGCGGCGAGTCGATCGGTGAGATGCTCGACCGCGTGCTGCCGGCGTTCGAGCACCTGCTGCGCAGCGACGACTGGCGCTGTCTGCTGCTGGTGCTGCACGGCGGCGTCAACCGCGCGCTGCTGGCGCGCGCGCTGACCGGCACGCGCGCCTTCTTCGGCCGCTTCGAACAAGCCGCGGGCTGCATCAACGTGCTCGACGCCGACGGCGAGGATCTCGTCGTGCGCGCCGTCAACCTCGCGGCCTCGCAGTGGCTGCAGGAGCACGAGACGCTTACGACGATGGAGAAGCTGCTGCAGCAGTATCAGCGGCTGCGCCGCATGGACAGGCGCCGGTGAGCGAGGGCATGATGCTGTCGCACGAGCGACAAGTCATGGACTCCCCCGTTCTTACAATCGACGAGCGTTCCAACATCGAATCGGGCTCGTGGTTCTCGAAGCTGTCGCCGGCGCTGCGCCAGGCCATCCTGTCTCGCGCATCGGTGCGCCGGCTCGACGACGGCGCGCTGGTCGGCGCGCGCGGCCAGTCGCCCGAAGCCTGGTGCGGCGTCGCCAGGGGCGCGGTGCGCATCAGCTCGGTCTCGCTGTCGGGCAAGCAGATCACGCTGACCTACGCCGAGCCCGGCACCTGGTTCGGCGACATCTCGCTGTTCGACGGTCTGCCGCACACGCACGACGCGAATGCGCACGGCGCGACGACGCTGCTCGTCGTGCGCAAGCAGGATTTCCGCGACCTGCTGGCCCAGCATGTCGAGCTGTACGACGCGCTGCTGCGCCTGAACTGCCGGCGCCTGCGCCTGATGTTCGACGTCGTCGAGGACCTGAACACGCGGCCGCTCGCAGCGCGGCTGGCCAAGCAGATCCTGCTGCTGGCGCGCAGCTACGGCATCGAGCAAGGCGAAGAGATCCGCATCGGCCTGGCGCTGGCGCAGGAAGACCTGGCGCAGATGCTCGGCGCGTCGCGCCAGCGCGTGAACCAGGAGCTCAAGTCGTTCGAGCGCGACGGCGCCGTGCGCATCGAGCCGACGCGCCTCGTCGTGCTCTCCAAGGACAAGCTGCTCGCGATCGCGCAGCGCTGACCCGGCACTGAACCGATGGAAGACAGCACCGGCACCAAGCCCGTCGCCGAACAACACCGCATCGACGTCGGCGCGCTGCAGGCGTGGCTCGGGCAACATCTCGAAGGCTTCGCCGGGCCGCTCGCCGTCGAGCAGTTCAAGGGCGGCCAGTCGAACCCGACCTACAAGCTGATGACGCCGGCGCGCGCCTACGCGATGCGCGCCAAGCCCGGGCCCGCCGCGAAGCTGCTGCCGTCGGCGCATGCTGTCGACCGCGAGTTCCGCGTCATGTCGGCGCTGCAGGGCACCGGTGTCCCGGTCGCGCGCACGCACGTGCTGTGCGAGGACGAGTCCGTCATCGGCCGCGCCTTCTACTTGATGGAGTTCGTGCAGGGCCGCGTGTTGTGGGACCAGGCGCTGCCCGGCTTCGACGTCGCCGGCCGCGCCGCGATCTACGACGAGATGAACCGCGTGATCGCCGCGCTGCACAGCGTCGACCCGAACGCCGTGGGGCTGGCCGACTACGGCCGCCCCGGCAACTACTTCGAGCGCCAGATCGGGCGCTGGAGCAAGCAGTACACGGCATCGGTCACGCGGCCGATCGAAGCGATGGACCGCCTGATCGCCTGGCTGCCCGGCCACATCCCGGCCGGAGCGCGAGACGACGCGCAGGTCTCGATCGTGCACGGCGACTTCCGGCTCGACAACCTGGTGTTCCACCCGAGCGAGCCGCTCGTGCTCGCCGTGCTGGACTGGGAGCTTTCGACGCTCGGCCATCCACTGGCCGACTTCAGCTACCACTGCATGGCCTGGCACATCCCGCCCGGCGCGTTCCGCGGCATCGGCGGGCTCGACCACGCCGCGCTCGGCATCCCCGACGAGAAGAGCTACGTGCGCCGCTACTGCGAGCGCACCGGCCGCGGCGGCGCGCAGGCCGTCGATACCGTGATGGCCGACTGGAACTTCTACCTCGCCTACAACCTGTTCCGGTTGGCCGCGATCCTGCAGGGCATCGCCAAGCGCGCCGAGGAGGGCACGGCGGCCAGCGCGCAGGCGCGCCAGGCCGGCGCCGGCGCGCGTGGCCTGGCCGAGATGGGCTGGCAGTTCGCCCGCGCGGCCTGAACACATATCGAAGGAGACGACGATGGATTTCGCACTCTCGCCCCGCACCCGCGAACTGCAGGAGCGGCTCACCGCGTTCATGGACGAGCATATCTATCCCGCCGAACCGGCGTACGGCGACGAGATCCGCGCCAACACGCAGGCCGGCCGGCGCTGGACGCCGCTGCAGCTCATCGAGAACCTGAAGGTCAAGGCGCGCGCACAGGGCCTGTGGAACCTGTTTCTTCCCGAGAGCGAATACGGCGCCGGGCTGAAGAACCAGGAATACGCGCCGCTGGCCGAGATCATGGGCCGCGTGCCGTGGTCGAGCGAAGTCTTCAACTGCTCGGCTCCCGACACCGGCAACATGGAAACGATCGTGCGCTACGGCAGCGCCGAGCACAAGAAGCGCTGGCTCGAACCGCTGCTCGCCGGCGAGATCCGCAGCGGCTTCGCGATGACGGAGCCCGCCGTCGCGTCGTCCGACGCGACCAACATCGAGGCGCGCATCCGCCGCGAGGGCGACGAGTACGTGATCGACGGCCGCAAATGGTGGACATCTGGAGCCGGCGACCCGCGCTGCAAGATCTACATCTTCATGGGCAAGACGGACCCCGAGGCGCCGAGGCATTCGCAGCAGTCGATGATCCTCGTGCCCGCCGACGCGCCCGGCGTCGAGGTGCTGCGTCCGCTCAAGGTGTTCGGCTACGACGATGCGCCGCACGGCCACTGCGAAGTGGCGTTCGACAACGTGCGCGTGCCGGCGTCGAACATCCTGCTCGGCGAGGGCCGCGGCTTCGAGATCGCGCAGGGCCGGCTCGGGCCCGGGCGCATCCACCACTGCATGCGCCTGATCGGCCTGGCCGAGCGCTCGCTCGAACTGATGTGCCGCCGGGCGCTGTCGCGCGTGGCGTTCCATCGCACCCTTGCCGAGCAGGGCGTGACGCGTGAACGCATCGCCGAGGCGCGCTGCATGATCGAGCAGGCGCGCCTGCTGACGATGAAGGCGGCCTGGATGATGGACGTCGCCGGCAACAAGACCGCGAAGGCCGAGATCGCGATGATCAAGGTCGTCGCGCCGAGCATGGCCTGCCAGGTCATCGACTGGGCGATGCAGGTGCACGGCGGCGCCGGCGTCTGCCAGGACACGCCGCTCGCCCACTTCTACGCCAACGCGCGCACGCTGCGCTACGCCGACGGGCCCGACGAGGTGCACCGCAACGCGCTCGCCAAGCTCGAACTCGGCAAGTACGCCTGAGCAAGCTCAGCGCTGCGAGTCGGCCGCGTCGTCACCCGGCGTCGAGCGCCACGCGGCGGCGCTGGTCGTCGGCCATGTGCTGGCGACGCCGGCCGCCGCGTCGGCGACGTTGACGGCGCGCGACGCCGCCACCGCGAACAGCGCAAGCGCCTGCGTCAGCGCCGGGCCGTCGATCGCCGGCAGGCCGATGCGCAGCGACGCGCGGCCGCGGATCGTCATCAGCACGAAGGGCGTCGGATAGGCCAGCACGCCGGTCGCCGCTGCGACGATCTGCTCCGACAGCGCGCCTTCGAGCCAGGCCGCGAGCGCGCTGCGCGAGCTGCCGACGGCGCCGACGTGGGCGCGCAGCACCGAGCTGCTCGGGAATGCGAACTGCGGGAACATGGCGAGCCAGCGCATCTCCTCGGGCGTTGCGGTGTCGATCTTGGTCTGTGTGCCGTCGGTGTAGCGCTCGAAGGTCTCGCGCTCCAGCGCGAGCATCAGCGGTCGCGACAGCACGAGCAGCTGCATCGCCTGCGGAAGGCCCAGCTCCATGCGCAGCCGCAACTCGTGGCCGACGATGTAGTCGCGCTGAGAAGGCCCCCATTCGAGCCGCCACGGCCGGCCCGCGATCGCGCCTTCGACGACGAAGCCGCTGTCGTCGCGCGAGCGCCGGAAGCGGTGGCCGTGCGTCTCGGCCCAGGCCTCGATGTCACTCCACTGCGCACGCGCGCGCTTGCGCCACCACAAGCGTTTCAACGCGTCTAGCATGGCCTCCCCCGATGTTCTAGAGTGCGGTCGACGGGCGCGCGATGCGCGAGCGGGAGTACGTCACGATGATCGAAGTGTATTCGTGGGCCACGCCGAACGGCCACAAGGTCCACATCATGCTGGAGGAGTGCGGCCTGCCCTACCGAGTCCATCCGGTCAACATCGGAGCCGGCGACCAGTTCAAGCCCGAGTTTCTCGCGATCAGCCCGAACAACAAGATCCCCGCCATCATCGACCCCGACGGCCCCGACGGCGAACCCATGTCGATGTTCGAGTCGGGTGCGATCCTGATGTACCTCGCGGCCAAGTGCGGCCGCTTCATGCCCGACGACACGCGTGGCCGCTGGACGATGCTGCAATGGACGATGTTCCAGATGGGCGGCGTCGGCCCGCTGCTCGGCCAGGCGCACCACTTCCGCATCTATGCGCCCGAGAAGATTCCCTACGCCGTCGACCGCTACACCAACGAGGCCAAACGCCTGTACGGCGTGATGGACCGGCGCATCGCCCGCAGCCGCTACTTCGCCGGCCCCGAGTACTCCATCGCCGACATCGCCATCTTCCCGTGGCTGCGCTCGTGGCGCAACCAGGGCATCGACTGGGCCGACTATCCGCACCTGAAGGGCTGGTTCGACGAAGTCGCGGCGCGCCCGGCGGTGCAGCGCGGCGTCGAGGTGCTTGCACAGCTGCGCAAGCCGCTGGTCGACGAGGCTTCGCGCGACGTGCTGTTCGGCGACCGCCAGTTCCTGCGGCGCTGACTCGCGCGTGCTTCGCGCGCGCCCGAGGGTGCGCGCACGCGATGCTAAGCTTCGCCGCTTTCGCCCGCTCCCGACCCACCTTCCGGAACCTGCCATGCCCGGCCTGCTGCCCCACGTCGACCCCGACGGCCTGCTCGAGTACTCCGTCGTCTACACCGACCGCACGCTCAACCACATGTCGCAGCGCTTCCAAGGCGCGATGCGCGACATCTCGGCGATCCTGAAGCAGGCCTATGGCTCGCGCTCGGCGGTGATCGTGCCGGGCAGCGGCACTTTCGGCATGGAGGCCGTAGCGCGGCAGTTCGCGACCGGCCGCAGGTGCCTCGTGCTGCGCAACGGCTGGTTCAGCTACCGCTGGTCGCAGATCCTCGACATGGGCGGCATCGCATCGGCGACAACGGTGCTGAAGGCACGCCGCAGCGGCACAGGCGCGCAGGCGCCGTTCGCGCCGGCGCCGATCGAAGAAGTCGTCGCGGCGATCCGCGCCGAGCGGCCCGGCGTCGTGTTCGCGCCGCATGTCGAGACGGCGTCGGGGATGCTGCTGCCCGACGACTACCTGCGCGCCGTCGCCGCCGCGGTGCGTGAAGTCGATGGCCTGTTCGTGCTCGACTGCATCGCGTCGGGCGCGGTGTGGGTCGACATGGCGGCGACCGGGGTCGACGTGCTCGTCAGCGCGCCGCAGAAGGGCTGGAGCGGCCCGGCCTGCTGCGCGCTGGTGATGCTCGGCACGACGGCGCGCGAGCGCATCGACGCGACGACGAGCACCAGCTTCTCGTGCGACCTCGGGCGCTGGCTGCAGATCATGGAGACCTACGAGACCGGCGCGCACGCCTACCACGCGACGATGCCGACCGAGGCGCTGGTCAAGCTGCGCGACGCGATGATCGAGACGCAGCGCTACGGCTATGCGAAGGCGCGCGCCGACCAGCAGCGCCTTGGCGACGAGGTGCGCGCGCTGCTGCGCCGCAAGGGTTACGCCAGCGTCGCCGCGCCGGGCTTCGAGGCGCCGGGCGTCGTCGTCTCGTACACCACCGACGCGGGCGTGCAGTCGGGCCGAAAGTTCGCCGAACTCGGCCTGCAGACCGCCGCCGGCGTGCCGCTGCAGTGCGACGAGCCGGCCGACTTCCAGAGCTTTCGCATCGGGCTGTTCGGCCTCGACAAGCTCGGCAACGTCGAGCGCACCGTCCGCACGCTCGAAGAGGCCTTGAACCGCCTCGGCTGAAGCTCGCGCAGCCCGTCGCCTACAATCGCAGGTGACGGGCCTCCCCGCATGGAAGCGCGGCCAACCGGGTCAGGTCGGGAACGAAGCAGCCCCAACCGTTGCGACCAGTGCCGGGGGTAAGGCTCGTCACCCGCGCCGCTTCGCGAGCCGCTCCCAGGTCTCGACGACGCTGTCCGGGTTCAGCGACATCGACGTGATGCCCTCGGCGGCAAGCCAGTCGGCGAAGTCCGGGTGATCGCTCGGACCCTGGCCGCAAATGCCGACGTACTTGCCCGTCGCTCGGCATGCCGCGATGGTGCGCGAGATCATCGCCTTGACCGCCGGGTCGCGCTCGTCGAAGTCGCCCGCCAGCAGCGCCATGCCCGAATCGCGGTCGAGGCCCAGAGTGAGCTGCGTCAGGTCGTTCGAGCCGATCGACATGCCGTCGAAGTGCTCGAGGAACTGCTCGGCCAGGATGGCGTTGCTCGGCACCTCGCACATCATGAT
>Ga0073899_10003708_pt1 | contig 13485 bp, 8 predicted proteins | sample KloWWTmetaKNB5Ph_FD_88975 | JGI IMG/M metagenome (GOLD analysis project Ga0073899, IMG submission 88975) | Active sludge microbial communities from Klosterneuburg, Austria, studying microevolution and ecology of nitrifiers - Klosterneuburg... | ecosystem: Engineered > WWTP > Aerobic digester >... | reverse complement strand
TCGGCCCCCATCGCCGAGCCGCAGCGTCCGGCAATGAGCAGCGACGAGATGACCGGCGCGAGCTCGCGCACCATGGAAAGCGCCACCAGCGAGCCGACGAAGCCTTCGGCGTTGAAGCGCTTGAGCGTCGAGAAGGTCTGCAGCGCCATCACCATGCCGGTGAAGAGCGCGGTCAACAGCACGACCGGCAGCGAGTCGACGCCGATGCGCACCATCTGGCGCATGAGCTCCTTGCCGTCGAAGGGGCGGCGGAACGTCCAGGCGAAGGTCCGCCCGAGAATCTGGAAGAACCTCCCCATCTCGGTGAAGTAGCCTTCGAGAGGAATGCCGCGACTCGTCATGATGCCCGCTCGACCAGCCGCCGCGGCAGGCGCAAGCCGAAAAGACAAAGCAGCTGGTAAGGGACGGTTCCGACTTCCGCAGCGAGCTCGACCGCCGAGATGGTCTCCGCGCCCTGCCGACCGAGGAGCGTGACGCGCGAACCGATCTCGGCAGCAACACCGGTGACGTCCACAGCGAGGAGGTCCATGCTCACCGAACCCACGACCGGCACCCGCTGCCCGCCGACCAGGACGTCGGCGCGATTTCCCAACCGCCAGGAGTAGCCGTCGGCGTAGCCCACCGGGACGATGCCGATGCGGCTCGGGCGCTCCGCCGTGAAGCGCCCGCCGTAGCCGACCCGGGTGCCCGGCGGAATCGATTTGACCTGGACGATCTCCGCCTCGACCGAGAGAACCGGCTCGAGCTCAGCCGAGAGCCGGCCCGCCGAGTCGTAGCCGTAGAGCGCGATTCCCAACCGCACCCAGTCGAAGCGCGCCGACGGCAGGTGCAGTGCGCCCGCGCTGTTCGCCAGGTGCACTATCGTCGTCCTCCGCTCCGCCTCAGTCAGGAAGGAAAGGGCCTCCAGAAACCGCCCTTGCTGCTGCGGGTTCGAGTCCGACTCGGGCGTTTCGGCCTCGGCAAGGTGCGACATGACCCCTTCGAGCCGCAGTTCCGGCGAAGAGCGAAAAAGCTCAAACAATGAAGATGCCTCCCGGGCATCGATGCCCAATCGCGTCATCCCCGTGTCGAACTTGAGGTGGAGCGGCGCAGTCCACCCATTCCCTTTACTGAAAGCCTTTAGAGCCTGAAGGCTCTCGATACTGCTGATCACCGGGACCAGCCGGTGCTGCATCAGGACCGGAGCCGCTTCGTCCGGCAGCGGCGACAGCACCAGGATCTGCGCCTCGACACCGGCGTTCCGCAGCTCGATCGCCTCTTCGGCGGTGGCGACGGCGAAGCCGGCCAGGCGCTCGCCGCCCTCGCCTCCGGCTTCGGCCTCGAGAGCGCGCGCCACGGCGACGGCGCCGTGGCCGTAGGCATCGGCTTTGACGACGGCGAGGATCTTCGCCGGAGCCACCCGCCCGGCGAGACGGTGGTAGTTGCGCCTGATGGCGGCGAGATCGACTTCGACCCACGCTCTGCGCAGGGAATGCGCGCCGCTCTCACCTTCAGCCAACGTCGCTCCCGGCGTGGCTCGGATCGTAGCTGTGGAAGCGCGTCGTTTCGCCCTTGAAGACCAGCTGCACGGTGCCGGTCTCGCCGTTCCTGTGCTTGGCGATGATCAGCTCGGCGAGACCGCGGACCGAAGGATCGTCCTTGTTGTAGACCTCGTCGCGGTAGATGAAGGCCACGAGGTCGGCGTCCTGCTCGATCGAGCCCGATTCGCGCAGGTCCGAGAGCACCGGTCGATGGTCGCCACCGCGCTTCTCCGACGCCCGCGAGAGCTGCGACAGCAGAATGATCGGTATGTCGAGCTCCTTGGCGAGCTGCTTGAACGCCCGGGTGATCGCCGAGATCTCGAGGTTGCGGTTCTCGAAGCGGCCTCCTGCCTGCATGAGCTGCAGATAGTCGACCACCAGCACTTCGAGACCCTTCTCCGCCTTCAGCCGCCGCGCCTTCGAGGCCACCTCGAGCAACGTCGGCGAGGCCGAGTCGTCGATGAACATCGGCGCCTTGCCGATCTCGCCCATCTTCTGCACCACCTTCACCCACTGCTGCTGCGACAGGTGCCCGGAGCGGATGCGGGAGAAAAAGACGTCGGCCTCGGCGCAAAGGATGCGCAACGCCAGCTCCTGCTGGCCCATCTCGAGCGAGAAAATTCCCACCGTCTTCTTCTCGCGGATGGCGACGTGCGAGGCGATGTTGAGCGCGAAGCTCGTCTTGCCCATGCCCGGGCGGCCGCCGATGATGATCAGCGTGCCCTTGCCGAGGCCGTGGGTCATGCGGTCGTAGTCGATGAAGCCGGACGGCACGCCGGTGAGCGCCGCGCCGGGGTTCTCCTCGAGCATCTCGAGGGTCTCTTCGATGATCCGGTCGAACGCCACGAAGCCGCGCCGGACGGCCTCTTCGCCGAGCGCCATGACCGCCGACTCGGCGCGGTCGAGCGCCTTCTGGGCGTCGACGCCGCCGTCCAGGCAGTCGCGGGTGATCTCGCGGCAGACGTCGATCAGACGCCGCCGGACCGAACGCTCTTTGACGATTTCGACGTAGTGCTCGAAGCGCCCCAGGTCCGGCAGGTCGACGTCCAGCCCGGCGAGGTAGGCGAGGCCCCCGGCGCTCTCCAGCGCCGCCTTCTGCTCCAGCTTCGCCTGCACGGTACGCAGGTCGATCGAGACCTGGTTGTCCTGCAAGTCGAGCATGGTGGCGTAGATCAGCCGGTGCCGCTCGGCGTGAAAATCCTCGGCCTTGAGACGCCCCGAGACCGACGGCAGCAGCCGAGGATCGAGCAGCACCGCCGCCAGCACGGCGCGCTCCGACTCCTCGCTCTGCGGCATCGACTTCGGGGGCTTGAGGACTTCGAGCATGCGTCCGCTATCCTAGACCGAATCCGGCCGGCCCAGAATCGCTCTCGGACATCCGGGGCGCGGCTTCGCGGGCCCGGTGGAAGGGGGCAGCGCCCGACCGGGAGGCTGCTACGATGCCGCGGATGAATCGTGCGCTTCGAGCGCAGCCGGCTTGGGTCGGCGGCGTGGCCATCCTGCTTCTGCTGTCGGCTCTGGCGCTCGCTTGCGGGCGATCGCGGCCGGCGCGTGTGCTGGTCCTGGGCTTCGACGGGCTGGACCCGGAGGCGGTCGATCTGTTGCTCTCCGAGGGCAAGCTGCCGAATTTCGCGAAGCTGCGTCGGGAGGGCGCCTACGGGCGCCTGAAGACCTTCAAGCCGACTCTCTCGCCGATCCTCTGGACGACCATCGCCACCGGCAAGACCCCCGACCAGCACGGCATCGGGCATTTCGTCGGCCGCGACCGGGCGAGCGGGCAGGAGCAGCCGGTGACCAGCGACATGCGCCGCACCAAGGCGCTCTGGAACCTCTTTTCGGAGGCTGGCCGCAAGGTCGGCGTCCTCGGATGGTGGGCAACCTACCCGCCGGAGAAGGTGAACGGCTTCATCGCCAGCGACAGGCTGGCCTGGCACTTCCTCTTTGCCCAGGGCTTCGAGCAGGCGGGCGAGGCCGGCTCCACCTGGCCGCCGGAGCTCGAAGCGCGGCTGTGGCCGAAGATGACCCGGCCGGCGCAGATCGGCCTCGCCGATCTCGCGCCCTACGTCGACGTCACTGCCGCCGACCTCGACAGGCCGTTCGATCTCGAAGACGATCTGCAGCACTTCCGCTGGGTGCTCGCGACGCTGCGCTCCTACCGCGACATCGGGCTCGATCTCTGGAAGAGCGAACGCCCGGACCTGATGCTCGCCTACTTCGAGGGCACCGACTCCACGGCACACCTCTTTGGCCATCTCTTCCGCGCCCAGGGCCTCGCCGGCGACCTCGCCGCGCAACAGCAGCGGTACGGCCATGCCGTCGAGTCGATCTACGAGGCGGCGGACCGGATCGTCGGCGACTTTCTCGCCACGCTCGACGGCAGCACGACCCTGGTCGTACTTTCCGATCACGGCTTCGAGCTCGGCCTCCTGCCCGAGGATCCGAGCCGGTTGCGCGACATGCGCCGGGTCTCGGAGCAGTTCCATCGCGACCATGGCGTGCTCTACCTCTACGGTGCTGGCGTGCGACCGAACGCCCGGCTCGACGAACCCACGCTGCTCGACATCACACCGACGCTGCTCGCCATCTCCGGCATCCCGCCGGCGGCGGACATGCCGGGAAGGGTGCTGCGCGAGGGATTCGTCCGGCTCGACGAACCGTCGCGCCTCGCGACCTACGAGAGCTCCGGCGCGCGCGCTGAGGTCGCGGCGACCTCGACGGCAGCGGAGACCCCGCCCGCCGGGACCGCGAGCCCCGCCGACCAGGCGCTGCTCGAGCACCTGAAGAGCCTGGGCTACCTCTCCGGAACGTCGTCGAAGGGCGATCGCAATCTCGCCGCCATCGCCTTCGAGAACCGCGACTTCCGCAAATCGGCGCAGATGTACCAGGCTCTGGTGCAGCAGGAGCCGGACGACGCCGCGCTGCGAGCCAGCTTTGCCGGCGCGCTCGGCGCGCTCGGGCGCTATGACGAAGCGATCGTCCAGCTCGACCGGTCGCTCGCTCTCGACCCCATCAACCCCGAGGGACATCACAATCGCGGCGCCGCCCTCGAGCGCCTCGGCCGCCGCGACGAGGCGATCGCCTCCTACCGCGAAGCGGTGCGCTATCGCGGCGACTATGCACCCTCCCTCCAGGCGCTGGCGCGCCTCGGCGCCCCGACCACCGAGCGGCGGCCGGCGAGTCCACGCGAACGCGAGGCGTCCGGCATCGCCGAAGAGGCTTCGAACCTGGCACGTCGCGGCGACTACGTCCAGGCGCTCGATCGGCTCGCCGCGGCCGAGCGTCTGGCACCCGGGCTCGCGCTCGTCTGCCAATACGAGGCGAACGTCGCCTACCTCGCCGGCGATCGGCCGCGCGCGATCCGCGCTCTCGAACGCTGCCTGGCGCTCGAACCCGACAACGCGCTCTTCCGCACCAACCTCGAGCGCCTGCGAACCCAGCGTTGAACGGCGCGCCCGACGACCCGACCGGCTCCGGCCGGGACCGAGCGCTCGCCGTTTCACTGTTCGCGGCGCTCTTTCTCATCTACGCCGCCGGCGCCTGCCGCACGATCTACGTCGGCGACAGCGGCGAGCTGGTCACCGCGGTCTACCTGCTGGGCATTCCACACCCGACGGGCTATCCCCTCTACGTGCTGCTCGGCAAGCTCTGGACGCTCGTTCTGCCGCTGGGCTCGATCGCGTGGCGCATGAGCCTCTTCTCCGCCGCGGCGGCAGCGGCGACCGGCGCCTGCCTCTTCGCCACGGCGCGGGCGATCGGGCTCGGCCGCGCCGCAGCGCTCCTCGGCGCGCTCCTCCTCGCCTTCGCTCCGAGCTTCTGGGCCGAGGCCAACGTGCAGCGCGTCTACACCCTCGGAGCGGCATTCGTCGCTGTGGCGACCTGGGCGGCGCTGCGCTGGCACCGCCAGCGCACCGGCGCCCGCCTGGCGTTCGTCGCCTTCCTCTGCGGCCTCGGCGCCACCAATCACACCTACATGGCAGTCTTTGCCCTGGCATTCGGGCTCTTCGCCATCGCCGTCGAGCCTCGGGTCCTCCTCCGCGGGCGCGATCTCGCCGCCGCGGCGGCTGCCTTCGCGGCGGGTCTGCTCCCCTACGCCTACTTGCCTCTGCGCTCGCGCTCCGACCCGGCGCTCGACTGGGGGAACCCGGAGACGCTCGACGCCTTTTTCGCCGTCGTGACCCGGCGCGACTTCTGGGAGCGACGCTGGATCGAGTCACCCGCCGATGCTCTGGCGATCGCCGGTGACTGGCTGGCAAGCTTTCCGCGCGAGCTCGCCTGGGCGGGTGTGATCCTCGCGCTCGTCGGCCTCGCCAGCGCGATGCGGCGGCGCCGGGCGCCGGGTGACGCGCAAGCGCTCGCGCTGCTCGCCCTCTTCGCGATGCTCGGCAATCTCATCGTCCTCGCCCTGCACGGTTCGCGCTCGGATCTCTTCCTCTGGCACCGCTACTACATCCCGAGCTATCTGTTCGGAGCGCTGCTCGCAGCAAGTGGAGTCCAGGCGCTCGCCGACACCCTGCCCTCGCGCTTTGACCGCCAACGCCAGGCGTTGCCGATATTGCTCCTGGCGCTGCCGCTATGGCACCTTGCCAGCGGCTGGCGGGCGCACGACCGCAGCAGCTACCGCCTGGCGGAGGACTACAGCCGCCGCCTCCTGGCCAGCCTGCCACCGGGCGCCGACCTCGCGGCCTCGGACGACAACATCCTCTTCGTGCTGCTCTACCTCCACCACGTCGAGGGCCTGCGCCCCGACGTGAACCTGATCGCCCAGGGAGTCGGCGACGCGGCGCTGCCGTCGCTGCGTTTCGATCCCGGCGCGAGCCGGCTCTTTTTCACCCACCATCCGAACTGGAATCTGCCGGAGCTCGACATCGCTCCGGAAGGGCTCGCCTTTCACGTCGTCCGCAGCGGCACCCCGCCGCGCAAGCTGAATCTCGAGCCGCGCGCGCTCGACGGCGAGAACGATCCGCGCGTCCCCCGCGACTACCTCACGCGCAATCTCATAGGCGAGTTCCACTTCATGCTCGGGCTGAACCTCGAGCGCACGGACTGGGCGGCTGCCGCCGCCGAGTTCACGGCCGCCGCAGCAGCGGCACCGGACAACGACGTGCTGCACTACAACCTCGGCCTGGTCTACGAACGCCGCGGCGATCTCGCCGCCGCCGTGGCTGCGTTCGAGCGCTCGCGGGCGATCAACCCCCGCCACCTCGCCAGCAAGACCGCCGTCCGCGCCGCCGATCGGGTCGACGAGCTCCGGCGCCGTATGGCGGCGGATCCTGCGCCGACGAACTAAGCGTGGCTGCCTGCGCGCTCGAGATAGGCGCGCAGACGCGCTTCGCAACCGGGTCGGAAGTCGATGAAGCGCAGACCGATCCCCTCCAGGCCCCCCTGACCGCCGACGGCCGCCCGCACGACGGCGGCCGTCCCGACGACCGCATCCCGCTCTTCCGGCAGCAGCAGCTGGAAGCTCATCCTGGTCTCCAGGGGATGGCTTTCGTCGGTGCGCACGAACATTCCGCTCGTCGACAGATCGGCGGTCTGACAGAAGACGTGGCGCTCGCCGTCGCTGATCTGGACCTGCAGGTGGACCATGATCCGGGTGGCGACCCGCGGCGCGACGTGCAGCAGGCGCGCGGCCAGCTTGGTCATCAGATCGCCGGCCTTGTCCGTCGCGAGAGCCGCGTCGGCCCCCGCTCCCACCAGCCGCTGCGCCTCGGCCAGCCGCTCCGGGTCGGCCAGCAGAAGCAGATGGCTGCGCGCGCAGGGTGAGTCCTCGACTCGCACGGCAGCAACCAGATCGGCAATCTCCATGTCGGGCAGAGGAAAGCGCACGATCAGCAGATCGAACGGGATCAGGGAGCAAAGGACCCGGCCGCTCTCGCCCCGCGGCACCTTGTCGACCTCGAAGTAGGAGCGATTGAGCAGCGCCTCGATCCGCGTGTAGAGCTCCGCTTCCAGGCCCACCGCCAGGATGCGCCGCAGTCCGCGAGCGACCGACCCCGCGCCGGTGTCTTGCGCTGCTTCCGCTTCGGATCTCTCGTCCATCTCCACCCGTCCCTTGCGCTGCGCCGGAAGCGTACAAGAATTCGCCGCGGATTCCGCCGCCGATTCCGGCGGCGACGAGCGCGCCGCTCGGGGGCGCCGGTTGGGCCGCTATACTCCCGGTCATCTTCTCCGTCGTCGAGGTGTCCATGAGACTCGTCCGCCTGGCAGTTCTCTGCTCGCTGTGCTCGTCTCTCGCGTCCCCGCTAGCCGCCTTCGTCGAGATTTTCAGCGACGGTTTCGAGTCGGGCAACCGCGCCGCCTGGGATCCGCCGACCTACTGCCCAGCGACCTCGACCTTCACCTTCACCGCGCCCGGTGCCGCCGTCGATGCCTGGACGGTGCCGGCGGCGCAGAAGGTCCTCGCGACCGATGTCGCGCCGGCACCCTCGGGGAGCACCCTCCGTCTGTTCGCGGCCCGCAACGAGTTCGAGCCGCTGGTCCTGGCGCTTCACCCGCCGGTCGCCAACGCCGCGCTCGTGGCGGCGACCCTGGCGCCGTTCGCCGGCCTCGGTACCGGCGCGACGATCGAAGTGCGCCAGGCCACCTATACCGGCGACCGCACGGAGGCGCTCGTACCGCTCGTCGGTCATACGATCCAACCCTTCGACCCGCCGTTCGTCGTCTGGGTGACGATCTTCGTGCCGGCGGATGCCACACCCGGTCTGCACACCAGCACCCTGACGATCGACTTCTCCAATCGCCCCGACATCGTCGTGCCGGTCGAGCTCTACGTCTTCAACGCGCTGCTGCCCGCCTCGGCGACCTTCCAGAGCCAGCTCCCAGTGGGCTTCACCGATCCTCCGGACGCCAGGAAGCAGCTGCTCTTCGACCACCGGCTGACGCCGGCGACGCCGACCTGGCCCTCCGGCTTCCGCTGGAATATCACCTGGGACCAGAACGTCCACCCGGCGACCCGCTGCACGACCTTCGACGACGAGACCGATCACGAGCCCAATCCGAACTATGCCCTGGGCGACCTGGCGCAGGAGTGGCTCCTCGGCTCCGGCTGGAACGGCGTCGGCTTCCCCTCGGCCGAGCTCTTCCGATTCGTGAGCAACAGCGAACCGCGACCGGCGACCTTCTGCGGCATCGGCCGCGAGGCCGGCACGGTCAGCCCGCCGCACTGGGGCAGCGCCGCCTACAACGCCGAATGGAGCGACTTCCTCGGCGGGCTGGAGAACTACCTTCAGGGCCTGGGCCTGCTGTCGAAGACGTTCTACTACGTGCAGAACGAACCGGCAGGCACGACCGACTACGACCTCGCGGCGCACCTCTGCCGGCTGTCGAAGGCGGCGGCGCCGAGCCTGCGCCTGGCGATCAGCGAGGAGCCCAAGCCGGAGATCGCCGAGCACGCCGCCGGCGCCTGCGGCTATGACCTCTGGCTCGCCCACTTCGGTGAGCTCAAGCGGAGCTACGCCGCAACCCGCCAGCTGCTCGGCGAGGAGGTCTGGCTCTACAGCCTGGCGCCCGACTTCTGGGTCAACCCGACGGACGCCGGCCGCCAGGGCTCGGAAGCCCGCATGCTCCCCTGGATCGCCTGGGCCGATCGCGCCCGCGGCTGGTCGTACTACGACGGCGACAGCTTCTTCGCCGCCGGCAATCCGACCGTACGCCTCGAGCTCCTGCGCGAGGGCTTCGAGGACTACGAGTACCTCGTGCTCGCCAACGGCGGCACACCGCCGCAACCCGGTGTCGTCGAGCCGGCCGACCGGGCGGCGTTTTCCGCCGCCCACAGCGAGATCGACTGGAACCACGACGCCGGCGCGCAGGCTGCGCTGCGCTGCGAGCTCGGCCGCTACCTCGAAGGCCACCGCACCGACATGCCGGCCCTGCAGCGCGCCGGCACGCGCCCGCGGGCGGAGTACTACGTCAACTTCCAGCCCTGCTGTGCGCCGGCCACTCCGTCCAGTCCCCTGGTCTTCGGTGGACACACCTGGATCCAGATCGGCTGGAATCCGTGGAGCGACGCCCTGGGCTACGGCTGGCGGGGTCCGAACCAGGGCAACAGCGGCGTCCTGCTCGCGGCCTACGATACGAGTCGCCCCGCCTACAACCTCCTCGAGACCTCCTACATCTGGGACGACTTCGGACGGGAGAATCTCTTCGAGTTCGACCTCCAGAACGGCCGCTATCTCGTCACCGTCGGCGTCGGCCGCGGCGGCATCGGGAACCCGGACCCGCACAACGCGATGGTCGAGGGCATCCGTGTCGTCGACCAGCAGGTCCTCTCCGACATCACGGAAGCCTCGACGGAGGTCGAGCTCACCGACGGACGGCTCTCGCTGGTGATCGGCGGCCGCTCCGACGCAACCGGTGACTGGGCTTACACCTTCCTCGCCTACATGACGATCATTCCGGTGCCCTAGGAGCAGAGCGCCGCGACTCAGGGTGCGGTTGCGCTCCAGCGTAGCGTGTCGGCGGACTCGAAGCCGTCGGCGAAGAGCGCCGACGAGCCCGCCAGCCGCAGCAGCGCGCCCCCGCCCATGCGCAGGATCTGCTCCGCCAGCAGCGGATTGAGATAACCCGGCAGGTCGTTCGTCGTGTGGTAGTTCGGATTCGACGGATAGTCCGCCTCGATCGCCAGCACGGCCGGGCGGCGTTGCCCCGCGGGCAACTGCAGGAACGGCACGTGGTCGGAGCCCCAGGCGCCGTACTCGATCACGATGCCCAGCGAGGTGAAGTCGGCGGCGGCATCGGCGAGCAGGTCGATCCAGCCCTGGGCGAACGACTCGCTTTCGAGAATGCAGTCGAGCGCCGCCCCCGCCGTGAAGGCGATCATGTCGAGCACGTAGGCGCCCTGGACGTTTCCCAGCTGGCCTGCCGCTGCCAGGTCGGCGACGTAGTCCTCGCTGCCGTAGAGGCCCTGCTCCTCGCCCGAGAAACAGACGAAGGCAAGCGTCGCCTCCGGCGGATGCGCTGCGAAGAGGCGGGCGAGCTCGAGCGTCCCGGCGCAGCCCGAGGCGTTGTCGTCGGCCCCCGGCGCACCGACCGCAGGGTTCCCCGAGGTCGAATCGTAGTGCCCGCCGACCACGTACCACTCGTCGGGGCGAACGCTGCCGGTCAGCTTGGCGATGACGTTCCAGCCGGTGTTGGCGCCGACCGGGAAGCTCGCGGTCGTCACCGCGAGGCCCGGGAGCGCCGAGAACTGCGCCACCAGCCAGTCGCGCGCCGTGAGGACCTGCGCACCGCGCGTCCAGCGGTTCCACGCCGCGAGGGTGGCGACGTCGGCGGCCCAGCGGTCGCGGTCGATTTCGTCGAGCAGGAGGCTGATCTGCGGATCGGTGAGCGCCTCGCTGCCGCCTCGCGCCGGGCGCGACCGGCGCCGCGCCAGAACCCGGTTGGGCGCGAAGGGGAAGAGCGCCGGCCCGATCCGGTCCGGACCCGGCCCTGCGCCATTCCCGGCGGTGCGCCGGAGCTGCCCGAGGAGCGCGGGCGGCAATGCGGTGGCGAGCTCCATCACCGCCCAGCGCCCGCCGCGCGCCAGCACGCGACCGAGCTCCGCGGCCGGCAGATCGGGCGTCACCTTGAGGAAAGCGAGCTGCGACGGATCGACGGCCGACCGATTCTCGACGGAGAGCGCCCCCGCGGCAAGCGCCGCGGCGCCCAGCTCGGTGGCGGAGAGTGCGCCGCCGCGCGAGCAGAGCAGAAGGTCGCGGTCGGCCTCGATCCAGTAGTCGGCGCCGGGGAGCGCCCGCAGGCGCCCGGCCGCGATCTCCTCCCCAGAAGCGATGGTCGCGACCACGCACTCGTCGCGCGCCGCCGGCGCCGCCTGGGCGGGGACGGCGAAGCCGCACATCCCGAGCGCGCACAGCGCTGCGGGCAGCCGCCGAACAGGCCGGCGGTTCGATTCGACGTGCATAGGCACGGCCGAAACGTAACTCCCCCGCGCGACCCTCCGCGCCGCCCCGTGGGGCGGGCAGGCCCGACCGAGCGGTCACAGCTGGTAGCCTCTTCGCACTGCGGATCGAAGCGCCTCCAACCGACCGCAGCGGAGCCCCGATGAGCCTGCCCCGCGAATTCGCCAGCGACAACACGGCCCCCGTCCATCCAGCAGTCCTCGAGGCGCTCGCCGCCGCCAACCACGGACCGAGCCCCGCCTACGGCTACGACGCATGGACGGAGCGCGCCACCGCCTGGTTCCGCCGCGAGTTCGGCGCCGAGACGAGCGTCTTCCCGGTCTGGAACGGCACCGGCGCCAACGTCCTCGCTCTCCGCGCGCTGACGCGGCCCTGGCAGGCGGTCGTCTGTACGGCGCAGGCGCACATCCAGGTGGACGAGTGCGGCGCCCCGGAGCTCCTCACCGGCTGCAAGCTGATCGACCTGCCGACCGTCGACGGCAAGCTCACGCCGGCGCAGCTGCGCGCGGCGATGAGCGGGGTGGGCGATGAGCACCACGTCCAGCCTGCCGTCGTGTCGCTCACGCAGGTCACCGAATACGGCACGGTCTACACCTGCGACGAGGTCACGGCCCTCTGCGCGACGGCGCACGAGCTCGGCCTGCGCGTGCACATGGACGGCGCCCGGCTCGCCAACGCCGCCGCCGCGCTCGGCCTGCCGCTGCGGGCGTTCACCCGCGACGCCGGCGTCGACATCCTCTCCTTCGGTGCGACCAAGAACGGCGCCATGGGAGCCGAGGCTGTCGTGGTCTTCGATCCGGCTCTGGCCGAGGGGATGCTCTTCCTGCGCAAGCAGTCGATGCAGCTCGCCTCGAAGATGCGCTACGTCTCGGCGCAGTTCCTCGCCCTGGCCGAGGGCGACCTCTGGCTCGCCAATGCGACGCACGCCAACGCCATGGCGCAGCGTCTGGCCGCCGGCGTGCGCCGCATCCCCGGCGTCGAGATCACCCAGAGGGTCGAAGCGAGCGCGGTCTTCGCCGAGCAGCCGCGCACCGTAAGCGAGCGGCTACAGAAGGAGTTCCACTTCTACTTCTGGAACCACTCCCCCACCGAAGTGCGCTGGATGACCAGTTGGGCCACCAGCGAGGCTGATGTCGACGAGTTCATCGCCGCCATCGCTGCGGAGATGGCCGCGATGGCGGCGACAGCTCCCTAACTCGCCCGCGGACGGCGCCGGCCGGCGCCGCTAGCGCGCCTGCGGCCGCTCGCGAAAGAGCAACCAGAGGGCGGCCGGCAGGATCGTGAAGTCGGCGACCATGGCGAGGACGAACGCCGCCGAGGTCACGGCACCGAACTGCCGCATCGGCGGCAGGTTCGACAGCACCAGGGCGAGAAACCCGCCGGCATTGATCAACGTCGCGAAGAGGATCGGGTGGCCGGCGACGCGCACGGCGTGCGACAGCGCCTGCTCGGTCGTCTTGCCCGCGCGGCTCTCCTGGAAGTGGTAGAAGAAGTGGATCTGATCGTTCTCCGTCGCGCCGAGCACGGTGGTGGCGATGAGGATGGTCGCCACGTTCAGCGGGATGCCGGTCAGGCGCATGAACAGGAACATCACCAGAATCGCGAACAGCGACGGCAACATCGCGGTCAGCCGCGCGGGGCCGCTGCGGAAGACCAGCAGGAACGTGAAGAAGATGATCGTGAAGGTGATGGCGAAGCTCTGCACCAGGGTCGGCACCAGGTGAGAGGCGATCGTCGCCTGGAGCACGCCGCTGCCGACGAGGCGATACGAAAATCGATTCAGTACCGGAGCCGAGACGGCGGTCCGCTGCCAGGCGGCATCCACTCCGGCGCGCAGCGCGGCCAGGCCGCCGCCCGCTCCGGCGCGCGAGGTCACCGTGAGATAGGTCTGCTGCAGGCTCGTCGTGTCCACCCACTGGCGCAGCGTCGGCTCGACGAGCAGCAGCTGCTCGAGATCGGCCGCCACCGCCGTCATGCCGGACTCGTCCCGCGGCAGCGCATCCCCCAGACCGGCGACATAGCGCCGCAGGCGGAGCACGGCCGGAAGCCCCACCACTGAACCCACCGCC
>Ga0073899_10003707_pt1 | contig 13486 bp, 11 predicted proteins | sample KloWWTmetaKNB5Ph_FD_88975 | JGI IMG/M metagenome (GOLD analysis project Ga0073899, IMG submission 88975) | Active sludge microbial communities from Klosterneuburg, Austria, studying microevolution and ecology of nitrifiers - Klosterneuburg... | ecosystem: Engineered > WWTP > Aerobic digester >... | reverse complement strand
CCTCTATCCGCACATTCCCAAAGAGCTGTGCATCGTGGCGCTGGCCGAAGAGAAGCAGGCCCCGCAGAAGACCGCGATTCTGATCCGGGTCGGCGGCGGGCGCACCACGCCGGTGACGATTGTGGTTCCGCCGGGTCAGCAGCTGCAGTTCCACAACACCGACCCGTTCAAGCACCGCCTGTTCGGCGTCAACGTGGCGACGTTCCAGCCCGGCGACACCATCAAGGGTGCTCGTCGCGACTGGACGGCGTCCGCTGCCGGCTCGTTCGAGATCCGCGACGAGGCGGCACCCAGCCTGCGCATGTGGGTGATCGCGGAGCCCAACGTCGCCGCCATCGCCTATCCGAATCTGAAGGGTGAGTTTTCTCTGACCATCCCCGCCGAGGGCAAGTACACCGTGCAAGCGTACTTCGCCGGCAAGAAGGTCGGGCCCGCCATGCCCATCGAGGTCAAGGCCGGCGACTTCGAGCTGAAGGAGCCGCTGAAGGTCGCCGAGGAGAAGAAGGCGGAGAAGAAAGCGGACGACAAGGACAAGGAAAAGGACAAAGGCAAGTAATGCTGCTGTCTCGCTTCTGGTACGTCGTGCTCGGGCTCTTGCTCGGGGTGGCGGCGTTCGTGCTGTTCTTGGCCGCTGGCATGTACAACCGCGTCGGGGCCCGCGCGATGGGCGAGGCCCTGTCGAGCGACTCGCAGGTCGTGTCGTGGTACCTGGGCAACGACGCGCGTCAGCGCTCGGCCCAGCTGATCGCCTTCGCCCTCGACCCCGACGTCGGGAAATTCCTGCAAAAATCCAGCGACTCGGACGCGAAGGTCCCGGAAGAGGCGCGCGACAAGGTGGGCGCCGCGCTGCGCAAGGTGAACGCCCAGGTCCAGGCCGAGTTCGGCTTCGACGCGGTGTTCGCCGTCGATCAACACGGCCGCGTGGTGGCCCACGTGGGCTACGAACAGGCCGCCGGGATGGAGGACTTCGAGCTCGGCGGTTACCCGGTGGTGGCTGACGCGCTCCACGGTTTCATCCGCGACGACACCCTGGTGCTCGACCGCATCTATCGCGTGGTGACGCGCCCGGTCGAGGTCGAGGCCGGGGGCTTCCCGGCTGGCGCCATCGTCGGCGCGCGGATCATCGACGACAAGTTTGCGCGCGAGCTGTCGAGCCGCACGGGCGCCGCCGTCGCGTTCTACACCAAGGGGCAGCGCGTGGCCGCGGGCGCCCCCGAAGGCTTCGACAAGGCCCAGCTCGATCAGATCGTGAGCGACCTGGGCACCATCGAGAGCGACGCCGACTACACCGAGAAGAGTCGCAGCGGCATCCGCACCATCGGCGGGTTGGGGCTAGGGGTGCAGTACTCGCGGTTGCCCGGTGAGGCCTGGGAGTTGGGCGCGGGGTTTGCCGTGGGGCGGTTGCCGGCCCGCGTGAACGGCCCCTTGGGCTTCTTCAAGCAGGCCGACGACAAGGACAAGAAGGGCGTGCCGGTGCCGCTGGTGGCGGGCATCGTGATCGGCGCGATGTTCCTGGGCCTGCTCTTCTCCATCTTCGAGCACTCGCGTCCCTTGGCGATCTTCCGTCGCGAAGCCGCGAAGATGGCCAAGGGCGAGGTCGACCAGCTCGCGCCCAGCAAGTTCCGCGGCATCTACCGCAAGATTGCCTCGGACCTGAACGACGGCGTCGACAAGGTCGCCGCCAAGGGCGGCGTGCCCCGTCGCGCTGCGGACTTGACCCAGGTGCTGGGTGATCTGCCCGCAGAGCCCCAGATGAGCGCGTTCTCGTTCCCGGGCGACGCGCAGCCGTCCACCCCGATTGCGTCGGCACCGGTGAGCCTCGAGCCCACGCTGCCCTCGGCTCCGTCGCAGCCGCGCCTGCCCAAGCCGCCGCCGCGGCAGGGCGGCGCCCCGCCGCCCCCGCGGCCTCAGCCGTCGGCGCCGAGCGCGGCGTCCACCCCCGAGGCGGTCCCCAGCTCGGGGCAGAGCGAGGCCGCCGACTGGCTGGCGGTGTACGAAGAGTTCGTGGCGCTCAAGCAACAGTGCGGCGAGAACACCGAGGGCTTCACCTACGAGAAGTTCGAGCAGACCCTGAAGAAGAACCGCGATGCGCTGGTGCAGCGCCACGGCGCGGCCAAGGTGAAGTTCAGCGTCTACATCAAGGACGGCAAGGCTGCGCTCAAGGCGAGCCCCATCAAAGCATGAGCACGCGACGCGCACGGGCCTGGCTGAGCGCTGCGGTGGTGTTCGGCGCCAGTCACGCTGCGCACGCCACGGACGTGCAAGACTTCCCCGATACCGGTACCGAGCCGCTCGGTCGCGCCGGGGCCTGGGTGGCCCGGGCGTCCAGCCCGCTCGCCACCCTGCAGAACCCGGCTGGGCTTCCAGCGCCAGGGCGACGGCGAGCGGATCCGCGTGGGTCAGAACGGGCTTCGATACCCCGAGGTCTGCAACGACAACCAAGGCACCCCCACGCCGTTGCCGGCGGTGGCGGGCGTGTTTCGCGCCACCGAGCGGCTGGGCCTCGGGCTCTCGGTCGCGCCGCCGAACGTGTACGGCGCGCTGCGCTTCCCCGAGACGGTGCGGATCCGCAACGATCAGGGCGCAAAGCCCGAGCTGCCCTCACCCCAGCGCTACATGCTGCTCGAGCAAGACGGCCTGGCGCTCAACACCACGCTCTCGGCGGGCTTCGAGCCTGCCAAGGGCTTCCGGGTGGGGCTGGGGTTCGTGTGGGGGTTCGCCAGCTACAAGCTGGCCAACGCCAACATGAGCCTGTCGCCGTCGGCGGTGAATGGGGTCTACCAGGATCCGGTGACCGAGGACGTCCGCGCCGAGCTCAGCGTCGCCGATTGGTTCATCCCGGGGGCCACCTTCGGGATGCTGTACTCGCCGAGCCGCAACCTGGACCTGGGCGTGAACGTGCTGATGCAAGACGCATTCGACGCCCACGGCGATCTGACCCTGAAGGCCAACTACTGGACCAACAACGGCACCGCCGATGACCCGGATCTGACCGAGTCCAGCCAGGTCGAGAAGGGCCTTGGGCACTTTCGCGTCGCCAACCCCCTCGAGGCGCGCATCGGCGCGCGCTTCCACCAGCCGCGCCGCCATCGCGAGAGCGCGACGGGCGTTCGCGACCCCCTCGCGGACGACGTCTTCGACGTCGAGCTGGACGTGTCGTACACCAAGAACAGCGACTACGACCGCGCCCAGCTGCGCTTTCCCGCGTCACCCGCCGTACCGGTGAAGGGCACCGCCAACGGCGCGGTCGTCCCCGAGAACAACGACATGGAGTTCAGGGTGAAGCGCGACAGCGTGGGCGTCCGCCTGGGGGGCGACTACGTGGTCATGCCCGCGCGGCTGGCGGTTCGTGCTGGCGGCTTCTGGGAGCCCAACGTCCAGAACGACGAGTACGCCAACGTATCGTTCTTGGCCAGCCAGCGCATCGGGCTGTCGGTGGGCGGAACGTATCGCCTGTCGATGGTCGACATCGAAGCAGGCTACATGCACGTGTTCTTCAGCGAGATCGACAACGGGGACCGCGGCAAGCTGCTGGTGGTCAGCGGTGACGCCAACGCCAACCCGCCCTTTCGCTCGCCGTATGGCATCAACAGCGGGCGCTTTCGCCAGAGCGTGAACGTGTTCTCGGCCGGGGCCACGCTGCGCTTCTGAGCGTGCCCGGGCGATGGCCACCGACTCGATCTGGACGTGTCGCGCGGGGTTCGAGCCGGACCTGGCCGAAGAGCTGGACGGCGGGCGGGTGATCGCGCCGGCGCTGTGCCGCGGCCGCGAAAAGCCGGGCAAGCTGCCGACCTTTGGCCGACAAGGGCTGCCGATTTTCGCCGAGACCCGCGCCCGCGTCGAGCAGTGCCTGCCCCGGGTGCGCGAGCTTGCCGGAGACGGCAGCTTCGCGCTTCACGTGTGGGTCCCCGACAGCGATGCCGGAAACGCCCTGACGGGCCTCGCCGATCGCATCGGGCGCGAGCTGCGCACGGGCCTGGGAGACGCCGCCGCTCGCGAGCGGCGCGCCGACCGTTTGGCACCCGGTGAGCCACTGGTGCAGATCGCCGTCACGGCGGAGGACCAGGCCTTCATCGGCGCTTCGGCGGTGAGCGAGGTGGCGTCGACGTGGCCCGGCGGGCGGGCACGCATGAAGCTTCCGCCCGGCGCCCCGTCACGCGCCACCGCCAAGCTTCTGGAAGCACTGACCTGGGTGGGCCACGGCCCGGGCCCCGGCGAGGTGTGCGTCGATCTGGGCGCCGCCCCCGGCGGGTGGACCTTCGCGCTGCTCGCGCGGCGCGCGCGGGTGATCGCCGTGGACCGTGCCGCCATGGCCCCGGCCATCGCCAAGGACCGACGCCTGCGTCACGTTCGCGGCAACGCCTTCGAGTACCGGCCCGACGAGCCCGTGGACTGGCTGCTCTGCGACATGGTCGAGCGGCCCGCCCAGGTGGCGAAGCTGCTCGCGCGCTGGGGGCGCGAGGGCATGGCGCGGCTCGTGCTGTCCAACCTCAAGCTGCCGATGAAGAAGCGCGTTGCCGCCGTGGCCGAGGCCTGCGGCATCGTCCAGGGTGGCGGCTGGAAGGACGTCCGAACGCGGCAGCTCTACCACGATCGAGACGAGATCACGCTGTTTGCGCATGCCTGACGCAGGCCTTGGGGCCGGCGCTGCGCTTTGCTAGGACACTCGGACCCATGTCCGAACCGCGACTTCACAACGTCCTCATCATCGGCTCTGGCCCGGCGGGGCTCACCGCGTCGATCTACGCGGCGCGCGCCAACCTGAAGCCCTTCTGCGTCGAAGGTTTCAACGCCGGCGGGCTCATCCCTGGCGGGCAGTTGATGTTCACCACCGACGTCGAGAACTACCCCGGGTTCCCCGAGGGGGTGACCGGTCAAGAGATGATGGCGAAGTTCCGCGAGCAGGCGGAGCGGCAGGGCACCGAGATCGTGACGGCCGACGTTCAGAAGGTCGACTTCTCGTCCCGCCCTTTCAAGATCTGGGTGGGCGAGGACGAGAACGAGCTGCATCTGGCCAAGACGGTGATCATCGCGACCGGCGCCCGCGCCAACTATGTGGGGCTCCCGAACGAAGAGAAGCTGAAGAACAAGGGCGTCAGTGCCTGTGCCGTGTGTGACGGCGCGCTCTACCGCAATCAGGCCGTGGCGGTGGTGGGCGGCGGTGACACGGCGATGGAAGAGGCGAGCTACTTGGCCGGCCTGTGTTCGAAGGTCACGCTGATCCATCGCCGCGACGAGTTCCGGGCGTCGAAGGCCATGCAGCAGCGCGTGACCGCGAACCCGAAGATCGAGATCCTCTACAGCCACGTGGTGGACGACGTGCTCGACGTGTCGGCCGACAAGGTCACCGCCGTGCGGGTGAAGAGCGTCAAGACCGGCGAGGTTCGCAGCATCGAGATCGGCGCGCTGTTCGTCGCCATCGGGCACACCCCCATGACCGAGCTGTTCAAGGGGCAGCTCGAGCTTCAGCCGAACGGCTACTTGAAGGTCGAGCCGGGGAGCACCCGGACCAACGTCTCGGGAGTATTCGCCGCGGGCGACGTCGCCGACTGGACTTATCGCCAGGCCGTCACCGCGGCGGGCACCGGTTGCATGGCGGCGCTGGACGCCGAGCGCTGGCTTCAGGCGAACGACCACTGATGACCCTGCCCCCCGAGCCGGATCCGCACGACGAGCTGCGCGAGCTGGCGGCGGCGCTCGCCGCGCACGCCGAGTGGCAGCAGGTCACCGGTGCCAGCGGCCTGCCCGCAGCCACGGCCGAGCTGGCGCGGTCGCGGCGGGGCGCGGAGGTCTCGGCGCCGGTGGTGACGGGGGCCCCTGCGGCCGCGGCGCCGGTGTCCACCCGGCCGGCGGCGCCGCCGAAGCCGGCGGCAGTGCTGCCGGGTCCGGTGATCGAGCCCGCCGAGCGCGCGCGTCAGCTGGCGGTGATCGCGGCAGAGGTCAGCGAGTGCGTCGCGTGCGGCTTGCACTCGACCCGCACGCAGACGGTGTTCGCGCGCGGGTTGGGCGGCGCGGGGCTGTGTTTCGTCGGCGAGGGCCCCGGCGCGGAAGAAGACGCGCAGGGCCTGCCGTTCGTGGGTGCGGCGGGCCAGCTGCTCGACAAGATGATCGAGGCGATGGGGCTGACTCGCGACGAGGTCTACGTCGCCAACATCGTGAAGTGTCGCCCGCCCAACAACCGCAAGCCTTCCCCCGACGAGATGGCCGCCTGCGTGCACTTTCTCGAGCGACAGCTGGCGATCTTGAACCCCGAGGTGATCGTCGCGCTGGGCGCCACGGCAGTGCAGGGGCTGCTCGGCACCACCGAGGGCATCACTCGGCTGCGCGGCAAGTGGAAGCTCTACAAGGGCCGCATCGCGGTGATGCCGACCTTCCACCCCGCTTACCTGCTGCGAACGCCCAGCGCCAAGCGCGAGGTGTGGACCGATCTGCAGGCAGTGCTGCGACAGATGGGTCGGGCGCTGCCCCCACCCAAGAAGTGATGGCGCCGTCGCTCGAACGCCTTGCCGGGAAGCGGCTCGAGCGCGCGGTGCGCACGCTGCTGGTCACCTTGGGGTTCTCGACCATCGTTCTGCCCTTCGTCGGTCGGGTCCCCGTTCTGCGTCACCTGGCCTGGCCCTTCGAGACGTGGTTCGCCTGGCAGTGCCACCGCGAGGTCGGGCGCACCTTCTTGCTGTTCGGGCAGGCGATGCCGGTCTGCTCGCGCTGCTTCGGCATCTATCTGGGGCTGGGCCTGGGGGCGCTGATCCTCAGGCCTCGGCTCGAGGTGTGGCCGCTGCGGATCTGGGTCGCGTTCGGCGCGGTCGCCATGCTCCTGGACGTGGCAACCGAAGGGCTGGCGATGCGCCCGCCTTCCGGCTGGGTGCGGCTGGCCACGGGCCTGGTGCTCTCTTACCCCGTGGGGGCGGCCCTGGTGCTGGCGGCGCGGGGCGACGAGCCCGCTCCGCCGGTCACGGCTTCGGGTGGTTGACTGCCGAGACGTCGTACATCTCGCGGATCACGCTGGCGTAGCGCTCGCGGATGCGATCGCGCCGAGGCTTCAGCGTCTCGGTGAGCTCGCCTTCGGCCACGCAGAGCTCGCGCGGCAAGATGGTGAACCGGCGGATCTGCTCGAAGCGCGAGAGCCTTCGGTTCACGTCGTCGATGTCGAGCTGGATCAGGGCCCGTAGCTCGGGGTCGCGCGACAGCCCGCCGGGATCCGTGCCTCGGCGGTGGTCCACGGCCCAGGGCTTCACGGTGGCCATGTCCAAGGTCACCAGCGCCACCAGGTACCGCTCGCGATCGCCGAGCACCACGGCCTGGCTGAGCCAGGGTGAGCGGCTCAAGAGGCGCTCGAGGTTCTGGGGAGCGACGTTCGAGCCGCCGGCGGTGACCAGCAGGTCTTTCTTGCGGTCGACGATGGTCAAGAAGCCGTCGCCGTCCACCCGGCCGACGTCGCCGGTGTGCAGCCAGCCCTCGGCGTCGATCACCTCGGCCGAGGCCTCGGGCTGACCGAAGAAGCCGCGCATCAGGCCGGGGCCGCGCAGCAGGATCTCGCCGTCTTTCTCGATCCGGGTCTGAACGCCGCGGAGCGGCGTGCCCACGCTGCCGAAGCGGTAGTGCTCACGGCGGTTCACGTGGGTGCAGCCGCACATCTCCGTCAGGCCATAGCCCTCGAGCACCAAGATGCCCATGGCGTGAAACCACTCGGCCAGCTCCTTCGAGAGCGGCGCCCCGCCGCTCACCGCAAAGCGCAGGCGCCCGCCGAAGCGGTCGCGGACCTTCGAGAGCGCGATCTTGTCGGCGTAGCGCTGGCGTGCAGCCAAGAGGCCCGAGGGCGAATCGCCGCGCTGGAGCACACGCGAGGTGGACAGCCCAATGCCCACCGCCCAGCGCCAGAGCCGTTCTTTCACCGCACCCTCGGCGCCGGCGTTCTCGGTGGCCACGCTGAACACCTTCTCGAAGAGCCGGGGCACCGAGGCGAAGAAGGTCGGGCGAACCTCCCGGAAGCTCTCGATCACACGATGCATGCCGTCGGCGAACGCGGTCCGTGCACCGCCCGCGACGCACGCGAACATCACCACCCGCGCCAAGATGTGCGCCAGCGGCAGGAACAGCAGCTGCTCGTCTTCCGGGCCGACCGGGATCGCCTCGAGCAGGGCTTCGACCTCGGCGAGCAGCGCGCCGTGCGTGAGCATGGCGCCCCGGGGAACGCCGGTGGTCCCCGAGGTGTAGACGATGGTGGCCAGATCGTCGGGGCAAAGGCTCGCCCGGCGGCGGTCGAGCTGGGCGCTGGCCTCTGTGGCGGCGGCGGCGGCGCCTGCCTCGCGCAGAGCTTCCAGCCAGCGCCTCACCGGGATGGGCGGCGCGCCCTCGCGCGGGATGGGGTCGAGCGGCGCGGAGGGGTCGATCACCACCACGTCTTCCAGGGTGCCGAGCGCCGCACCCGAGCGACCGAGCTCGGCGAGCTGCGCCGCGGTTTCGACGAAGGCCCGGCGCGCCCCCGAGTTCTCGAGGATCACGCCGATCTGTTCCGCGGTCGCGGCAGGGTAGACCGGCACGGTGACGGCCCCGGCACCCAGGATGCCGAAGTCGATGAGGCACCACTCTTCGCGGGTGCTCGACAGAAGTAGCACCCGGTCGCCCTTTTCGAGCCCGGCCGCGATCAGCGCGACGGATAGCGCGCGGCTGGCGTCGTGCCACTCGCGCCAGCTCTCGGCGCTCCACCGGCCGGACTTCTTGCTGCGCAGCGCGACGGCGTCACCGCTGGCGGCAACGCGTTGCTCGAGCAGTTCCGGAAGGTGCCTCGGGCCCATGAGCCCTCGAGCCGAAGGCTAGAGCCCCATCACGTAGCCGAGGCTCGGCTCGACGACCTGACCGGTGGTCGGGAGCATGTACATCAGGTTGAGATTGAGCTGCAGCCCGCTGTTCGGGGTCAGCGCGAAGACCGCGCCGCCGTTGAGGCCGATGAAGCTCTGGCCGAGCTTCTTGTAGGCGTCGAGCTTCAGCTCGCGGCCGCCGGCGCCCTTGGCCGGCGCGGGGGTGGTGGCACACGCCTGCGGATTGGCGGCGGCCGAGCAGTCCCAGACCGTCACCGGCAGCTTGGCGTCGATCTGCGCCACGCCGCCGCCGGCGCCGACGTACGGCCGGAGGCCCTTCTTCGCGAACACGTCTTTACCGAGCCAGTACTTCACCCGCGCCTCGGCGTGGAACGGCAGGAACTTCACGTCCTTCTTCTCGCCTGCGGCGGGGCCGCCGTTGAACGCGTAGCCGAGGCGGCCGCCGACGGTGATGTTGCTGCCCAGCACGCGGTCGAACGACAGCATGATGCGCGCCGTGGCCGGAGCGACGCCGGTCGAGATCTTGTTGGCGATGCCCTGTTGGGGCAGGCCATTGTACTGGTCTTCGGTGCCGGTGGCGAAGCAGGCGAAGCCCTCGTTGTCCTGGCTGTCTTTGGAGCAGACGTTGTCACCGCCGACGATCGCCAGATCGTAGGCCGCGTGGATGCCGAGCCAGTTCTTCTTGAAAGGACCGCTGGGGCCGCTGCTGTCGCACTTGCCGCCAGAGCACTTGGCGCCGCTGGGGCAGTCGGCATCCACGTCGCAGGTCTGCCCCTGCTCGCAGGTGCCGTTGTTACACGACAGGCCCGACTGGCACTCGTCGGTGGAAGCGCAGCTCGAGCCCCAGCCCTTGGTGCCCCCGCCGCCCTTCTTGCAGCCGGGGAAGTCGGGCGGACACTCTTCTTGCTCGGCGCAGCGCGCGGGCGGATCTTTGTCGGGGAAGGCCGGCGCGTCCTGGTCGGTCTGGGCGACCACGGCCACCTCGACCGGCTTGCTCTTGGTGCCGAAGGTGTCGACTGCCTCACCCGAGGCGTCCATGGCTCGGATGTAGAAGCGCAGCGTTCCCGCGAGCTGGGTGGCCGAGCAGGGGATCTCGGCCTGGAAGGCGTCCCCCTTCTTGCTCATCTTGACCGTCTTCCACTGCTCGCCGCCGAACTCTTTGTATTTCAGCTCGGCCTTGGTGGCCTCTTCTTCCGACGTGCACGAGATCGGAACCGGGCGCCGGGTCTGGACCTCGGTCACCTTGGGCTCGCACTCCATGCCGCCCGAGGCGTCGGACTTCGGCGGCTTCTTGCCGCCCTCGCCGCCCTCCCCGCCCTTGCCGCCTTCGCCGCCCTTGCCGCCTTCGCCGCCGGCGCCGCTGGCGCCGCCCGACTGCACCTCGGCGAAGACCTTCTTGGTCTCGGGGGTCGCCAGCGCGTCGTCCAGCCCGACCTTCGCGTCGGCCGCGACCGCCTTCTGGAACGCTTCCTTCGCCCCCTTGAGGTCGTTCTTGCCGCTGCCGCGCACGATGCCGACGTACATCCACGCCTTGGCAATCACGCTGCCGCTGCACTTGTCGCCGCAGGCGTTGATCGTGCCGGTCAGGGTCGCTTCGGCCTTGTCGAAGTCCGTGGCCAGGTAATGAACGTTGATCGCCTCGTCGATCTTCTTGGTCGCGGCCGCGTCCCGCGGGGCCGCGGTGGCGGTGGCTGCGGCGAGCGCCACGAGGGCGGCGGTGATGAGCTTCAGGAGCGGTCGGCGATACACGGGGCTGTTCTCTCCGTAGGGTGTTCGTGGGTCGATCGAAGCTGGGCTTTCGCCGGGGCGGTGCTCCCGGTCCCCCCGGGCGGGGGCGCCATCGAAGCCGCTCAGGGGCGGCCGGGGCCGGGCGGCGAGGACATCAGTTATTCTGGGTCTTCGGGCAGCCTTCTTTGGTGCCCTCGGTGCGCACGAACTGAACGCGGCGGTTCAGCGCCATGTTCTGGTCGGAGTTGTTCGGGACCAGCGGCCGCTCGAAGCCGTAGCCGTGCGAGGTGAGCCGGCTGGCGCTGGTGCCGCGGGACACCAGGTACTTCATCACGGCGCCGGCGCGCTTGTCGCTCAACGTCTTGTTGTACTTGGCGCCGCCGCGGTTGTCGGTGTGACCCTGGACCTCGAGCTTGATGTCGGGGTTCTTGGCGAGCACTTCGACCACCGCGTCGAGCACGGGGTGGCTCTCTTTCCGGATGACCGCCTTGTTGTACTCGAAGTGGATCTGCTGGGTGATCTTCACCTCGCAGTCCGTGACCACGACCAACGCCGGCTTCGCCGGGCAACCGAGCGGCTCTTGCGTCGCCGAGCCGATCTCGTTCGGACACTGATCCTTCAGGTCGGGGACGGTGTCCTTGTCGTTGTCGGGATCGGGGCAGCCGTCTTCGTCTTCGTAGCCGTCCGGGTCTTCCGGATCGTTGATGCACTTGTCCTTCGGATCGAGGATGCCATCGAGGTCGTTGTCGACCTCGGGGCAGCCGTCTTCGTCCAGGTACTGATCTTTGTCTTCGGGCTCGAGCACGCAGGCATCGACCGAATCGGCCATGCCGTCGCCGTCGGTGTCCGGGTCGTCGGGGCAGCCGTCTTCGTCCTTGAAAGCGTTGAAATTCTCGGGCTCGTCGGGGCACGCGTCGGCCGGGTCGAGGAAGCCGTCCCCGTCGCGATCGCCCGGCGCAGGCTTGGGCTTCGGCTTCATTTCGACGAAGCCACGCTCGGCGCAATACTGCGGAGGCGAGAGGAAGACGGCCGCGTGGGCGTTCGGCTCAGCCACCCAGAGGTGGCGCTTGGCCTTCGAGATGAAGCCCTGGTCGAGCTCCATCGCCGCGAACTTCAGGTGACTCTGCGCGGTGGCCAGCTCGCGCGGGGCGCAGCGCACGGCGCCGTTGCGCTCGGCCTGCTCGGCGACCTTCGACAGGCCCTCGATCTGACCGCGCAGCTTGGGGCCCGCGGCACAGGCTGCCATCAGGCCAGCGGGCACCGCGAGCGCCAGCGCCCAAACCAGTGCCCGACTCATCGCCCACCTCCACGATGTGCTTCGCGCGACAGGCGGATGGCCTTGTCGGCGTATTCCTCTGCGACCTCGGCGAGATTGGACGCGTCGCTGTAGTCGGCCGACGCCGCCTCTTCTTGCGCCTTCTCCAAGTGCTGCTGCGCGTAGAAGAACTCGTACGGCGCCAGCTTCTCGGCACCGAGCTCGCGCGCCTCTTCGAGGCGGCTTGCCGCCGAGTTCGCCTGAAACACGTAGAGCGTGTGCCCGCAGCCGCCGAGCGACGCGCCAAGCCCCACCAACCCGGCGCATGCGATCGCTCGCAAACTTCCCCGACCGAAGCTCAGTTCCCTGGTCATCCGTTGCCCTCGGCTGGACAGCCGAAATTCGCTACGGGGACGCTACCAACCGACGGATTGAGGCGTCAATAAGCACTGGACGGTGAGTCCGGATTGGAGCGGAGATCGGCGTCATCGGGTCGTGCCTGGGCCCGGGCGCTGGGAGCACCGGGCGGAGAGACCGAGGGGGGAACGGGGCCGTGGTGGCCCTCAGATCTTCCGGAAGACCCCGATGACCTTGCCCAGCAGCATGGTGGGCTTGAAGTCCGTGGCGCGGACCAAGATCGGTGCCATCTGCGCATTCGCCGGCTGGAAACGGACGTAGTCTCGCTCCGGGAAGTAGTACTTCACCGTGGCTTCGTCGCCGATCAGCGCCACCACGATCTCGCCACGGTCCGCCGTGGCCTGCTTCTTCACGAAGATGTAGTCGCCGCTGAAGATCCCGGCGTCGATCATGCTGTCGCCGGTCACTTTCAGGCCAAAAACGTCCTTTCCACCCCGCACCAGCATCTTGTCGATGCGGACGTTGTCGATCACGTTCTCTTCGGCCAAGAGCGGTGCACCCGCGGCCACGCGCCCCAAAATGGGCACGTCCATCAGATCGTCCGAGCTGGGGGCGGCCGGCTTGTTCTTGGGGTCTTCGACGAGCTTGAGCGCGCGGCTCTTCATGTCCTCGCGGCGCAGGTAGCCCTTGCGCTCGAGGGCCCGGAGGTGATCGTTCACCCCGTTCGTCGACTTGATGCCCATGTGCTCCCCGATTTCGCGCAGGGTGGGCGGATAGCCGCGTTCCTCGATCGAGTGACGAATGAAGGCCAACGTCTGCTCTTGGCGCTTCGTGAGTCCTTGCATGGTGGGGGTAGGCTACTGAACGGCCGTGCGGGCGTCAAATGTCCTACACAGTTTTCCCACAGCACCCGAAAAAACCCGGCCTTTCCTCGGGGCGAACCCGCCGGCGGCCCGGCCCGCCCGCGGCCGCGCTGCGCGCCCGGCACGCTGCGGGCGCGCAGCAGCCACGCCTGTCGCTGTGCGCGCGCTCAGAACTTCCCGCTGACCGAGAGGAACGTGAGCTTGTCGGTCGTCTCACGCAGCCGGCCGACCAGCATCCGCACCACGCTCCAGAGGACCTCGTAGGCCAGGTCCTTGTGCAAGAAGAGCAGGTCATCGAAGCCGTCTTTCGCGATCGCGAGCAGGCGACAGCGCTCGTGGACGCGGGCGTCGGCCGAGCGGGGGGATTCGTCGAGCAGGGCCATCTCGCCGAAGACCTCTCCGGGCCCCAGGACGGCGAGCGCTTCTTCGCCCATCCCCGGGACCTCGCGGCTGATCCGCACCTT
>Ga0073899_10003704_pt1 | contig 13490 bp, 10 predicted proteins | sample KloWWTmetaKNB5Ph_FD_88975 | JGI IMG/M metagenome (GOLD analysis project Ga0073899, IMG submission 88975) | Active sludge microbial communities from Klosterneuburg, Austria, studying microevolution and ecology of nitrifiers - Klosterneuburg... | ecosystem: Engineered > WWTP > Aerobic digester >... | reverse complement strand
GAGGGCTTCGACGCGGGCGCCAAGGCGGCGATCATGGCCACCATCGCGTTTGGGTCCAAGGTCGTGGCCGGCGATGTGTATCACGAGGGCATCAGCCGCATCAGCGCCCACGACATCGCCATGGCGAAGCGTCTCGGTTACGTGGTGAAGCTGCTCGGCATCGCCGAGGCTGACCCGGTCACCGGCGACATTGCGGTGAGGGTGCACCCCACCATGGTTCCGCTCACCCACCCGCTGGCGAGTGTGAGGGAGAGCTTCAACGCCATCTTCATCGAGGGTGAGGCCGTCGGCTCGCTGATGTTCTACGGCAGGGGAGCTGGTGGGCTGCCCACAGCCAGCGCCGTGCTCGGCGATGTGATCGATGCTGCCGTGAACCTCACCAAGGGCACTCACGGCACCCTCGGTTCGTTCGGGCGGGCCAAGATCCGGCCGATCGACGAGACCTCCGCCGAGTATCTGTTGAGCATGGACGTGGCCGACCGGCCCGGCGTGCTGCACTCCGTCACGGGGGTTTTCGCCCGCAACGACGTGAGTATCCGCGCCGCCGAGCAGGAGGGCAACGGCCCAGACGCGCGGCTGGTGTTCATCACCCATGTGGCGCGCGAGGCCGCAGTGCAGGCCACGGTGCGCGAACTGCGCGAGCTCGATGTCGTGCTCGGTGTTGGCAGCCTGCTGAGGGTCATCGGCGGCTGATCGTGCGTTACGTCTCCACCCGCGGTGCCGCGCCCGAGCTCGGTTTCACCGACGCCCTGCTGGTCGGCCTGGCCACGGACGGCGGGTTGTACGTGCCCGCCCACTGGCCGGTACTTCCCGCCCGCCGGCAGGGGGCGGACTATGCGGATCGAGCGGCCCAGATCATCGAGCTGTTCGTCGGCCCCGACCTGGCGCCCGCCACGGTGCAGAGGCTGTGTCGCGATGCCTACGCCACCTTCGCCCATCCGGCCGTTGTGCCCCTCGTGCAACTTCACCACGACCACTTCGTGCAGGAGCTCTTCCACGGCCCCACTCTGGCGTTCAAGGATGTCGCCCTGCAGCTGGTGGGCCGCATGTTCGACGAGATCCTGCTCGAGCGCGGCCAGAGGGTCACCATCGTCGGGGCCACCAGCGGCGACACCGGCTCGGCCGCGATCGACGGGGTGAAGGGCTGCGCCAACGTCGACATCGTCATCCTCTACCCCCACGGTCGCACCAGCGATGTTCAGCGCAAACAGATGAGCACGGTCGATGCGCCGAACGTGAGGGTGGTGGCCGTCGATGGCACCTTCGATGATTGTCAAGATCTCGTCAAGGCGATGTTCAAGGATGCCCCGTTCCGCGAGCGGATGAACCTCAGCGCGGTCAACAGCATCAACTGGGCGCGGGTGATGGCCCAGATCGTCTACTACGCGGTCGCCACCGACCTGCTGGTCGGGCCGATCGATGTCTGCGTGCCGAGCGGCAACTTCGGCAATGTCTTCGCCGGCTGGATCGCCCGCCGCATGGGGGCGCCGATCGACCGCTTGGTTGTCGCATCGAACGCCAACGACATCCTCACTCGCTTCCTGAAGGCCAACGACATGAGCACCTCACCTGTGGTGCCGTCGCTGAGCCCGAGCATGGACATCCAGGTGTCGTCCAACTTCGAGCGCCTCCTGTTCGAGATGAACGACCGCGACGGTGGCGCCACCGCAGAGCAGTTGCAGACGTTCCGCACCTCCGGCAGGTTGAGCGTCGAGCCCGATCAGTGGGCGGACTTCATCGACGGAACCTTTCTCGCCGAACGGGTCGACGACGAGGAGACTCTGGAGGTCATCGGCCTCATTCACCGCGAGGCAGGGATGTTGCTCGATCCCCACACCGCGGTCGGGGTCGGAGCGGTCGCCAAACTACGCGAGGCGGGCGCCCTTCCGCACACCACGGTCACCCTCGCCACTGCCCACCCGGCGAAGTTCCCCGATGCCGTCGAGAGGGCCACGGGTGTTCGCCCCGGTCTGCCTCCCCATCTCGAAGATCTGTTCGACCGGCCCGAGCACATCACCTTGTTGCCCAACGATCTCGCTACCGTGCAGAAGTTCGTCTCCATGACCTTCTCCTGACTGCTTCTTCGCGTTGCGGCAGGTGGTGTGGGTCGCTACAGTTCACCAAGTTCGGGTTCCCGAACGTCCCCGCTGCAAACCGGCTCACGCTGATGGCGCGGCTGGGGTCCGCAATTCTCAGGTGGTGGGGCCGCCGGTTGCGTCAGCCCTCGGCTGGCCGATCAGTGGATGCCTCCTCCTCTCCACGAAAGCAGGTGGCCGGTGGCCGCGGAAGCGCTCGAAGCATCGGTGCTCGACAGCAAGGACAAAGAGCAACTGCTCGCCATAGCCCAGGCCCTGGGCATCAAGACCAACGCCCGGGCCTCGAAGGCGACCCTGATCGGCAAGATTCTCGAGACCACGGGTACAGCCCCCTCGGCCCCCCCTGAGGAAGTCTCCGAAGCGGTATCCACCGTCTCGCGCGAAGAGGCCGCTTCCCCGTTGTCCGTCCCTCAGCCGGTCGGCGCGAGGCCTGGCCGTGCTCCACGCTCGGCTCCACCACTTCCCGCTGCCGTCGAAGCAGGGGTCGTGCTCGGCCCCGATGGTGAGCCCCTCCCCGACTGGGAGGTCGCCCTGATGCGTGCCGGTGAGGTGCCCGCCGCACCCGTAGCGTCTGCACCTGGTGAGGTCACCGCACCAAACGGCAATGGCGATGACGGTGAGGTTCAAGATCGGGCCGACGGTTCCGGCGACGAAGACTCCGGCGACGAAGGTGACGATGAAGGTCTCGGCGATGGGGAGAGCCGCAACGCGCGCCGGCGGCGGCGGCGGCGCAACAAGAACCGTAGCGGCGACAACCCCCAGGGTTCCGACCGCTACGAAGGCGAGTCCGGCCAGGGGTCCAGTCAGCATTCCGGCCAGCATCCCGGCCAGAATTCCGGTCAGCAGCGGCACCACGATGGTGGCGGTGAGCCCCATCCCGGCCAGGAGCCGGTGAGCGTCTCGGGCTACCTCGACCTGCGCGACGAGGGCTACGGCTTCTTGAGGGTCAATGGCTACCTACCCAGCCGCGAGGATTCCTATATCCCGGTGAAGCTCACCCGCCAGTTCGGCCTGCGCAAGGGTGACCATGTCACCGGTCTGTCGCGGCCCGCCGGCCGGAACGAGAAGAACCCGGCGATGCTCGAGATCCACACGGTTAACGGTGCCGACCCGGAGACCATCCGCGATCGGCCCCGCTTCGAGGATCTCACCGCCCTGTTCCCCGACGAGAAGCTGAAGTTGGAGAACCCTGGCGACCCGAACAACATGACGGCGCGCATCATCGACCTCATCTCGCCCATCGGCAAGGGTCAGCGCGGCATCATCGTCTCCCCGCCCAAGGCCGGCAAGACGACGATCATGAAGACGATCGCGACCTCGATCGAGCTCAACCACCCCGAGGTGACCCTGATCGTGCTACTGATCGACGAGAGGCCCGAAGAGGTCACCGACATGCGCCGTACGGTGAGGGGTGAGGTCATCTCCAGCACTTTCGATCGGCCGAGCGAAGAGCACACCCATGTAGCCGAGATGGCGATCGAGAAGGCCAAGCGGCTAGTGGAACAGGGCGGCGACGTGGTGATCATCCTCGATGGCATCACCCGCCTCAGCCGTGCCTACAACCTCGCGGCCCCGGCCAGCGGCCGCATACTTTCGGGCGGTATCGACGCCGGCGCCCTGTACCCGCCGAAGAAGTTTTTCGGTGCGGCACGCAATGTGGAAGAAGGTGGCTCACTCACCATCTTGGCCACGGCGCTGGTGGAGACCAACAGTCGCATGGACGATGCGATCTTCGAAGAGTTCAAGGGCACGGGCAACATGGAGCTGCGCCTCGATCGCAAGCTTGCCGAGCGACGCATCTATCCGGCTATCGACGTCGACGCGTCGAGCACCCGCCACGAGGAGCTGCTCTTCGATCGCAAGCAACTCCAGATGGTGTGGAAGCTGCGCCGGGTACTCAGTGGGCTGGCTGCCGAAGGCAATGCCGCCCCCGGTCTGGAACTACTCGTCGACCGGCTGAAGACCTTCCGCACCAACGACGAGTTCCTCAACGAGATCGCCAAGCAACCCGCGATGTGACCCTCAGCGTCGGCGGGAGTCCGGAGCGAGGCCGACCATCAGCAGGTGGGGACGGCGTCCTCGTCCGTCGCCGGAGCGTGTGTATCGGCTGCTGATGACCTCCAGTTCGCCGTGCAGCTGGGCTGCCTCCTCGTCGGTGAGCATGACCATCCCCCAGAACTCGGTGATCGGCACCGGCTGCTCACCGAGCTCTGGGCCGAAGGTCATCTCCACCCCACGGTGAGGGTCGCAGCGGATTCGCAGACCTTCCCTCAGATGGCGCTGGGCGAAATTCTCCACCGCTGCTGAGAAGAGGTCGAAGGCGTGCCGCCTGCCGCCGTGGATGAACTCCTCCCGTGCGCCGGGAGGCATCGCGTCGAGTGGAACGCGGAACTCGTCGGCCGTCGCTCGGTAGACGGGGATCGGCTTGCCTGCGCGTCTGCGGAGCTCGACTACCTCCACCAACCCGGCCCGCAGGAACCGCTTCATCAAATAGGCGAGCGAACTCGCCGGCATTTCCAGCTCGGCGGCAGCCGTGCCGAGGGTGTGCGGCTCGCGCATGAATGGCGCCAGTCGGCGGGCGGCGGAGATCTGGAGCAGTACGTCTACGGCTTGAGGGTTGCGCACCGTCGCAACCCTCAAGAGTGGCTGATTCGAAACAACGTCTGGCATTCGAATGAGGCTAGTTGGATCATGCCGTCATGAACATTCGGCAGTACCGCGACTTCATGCGCATTTGGAAGGGACTTGTCGTCTCCAATGTCGGCGACGGCATCCACCGCATCGCCATCCTTTGGTGGGCACGCACCGCGACCGGCAGCGACGCCGCCGTCGTGATCGTCGCCCTTGCCAGCGTCGTCCCCACCCTCCTCGCCGCGCCGATTGCCGGTGCACTGGTCGATCGCTTCCCGCGGCGAACGCTGATGATTTCCTCCGACGCGATCCGGCTCGCCACAAGCGCCACGCTTGCCCTGTTGTGGAGCGTTGGTGAGCTGAACCTTGGTGGGCTGGTCGTGGTGGCCGCGGTCGCTGCGGCGGCCTCCGCGGTGTTCGACCCGGCGCTGATGGCCTCGGTGACCCTGCTCGTTCCGCCACCCCAACGGGCCAAGGCGAACTCGATGATCGGCGGCAGTGGAGCTGTCGCCGGAATCGTCGGCCCGGCAATCGGTGGGGTGGTGATCGGTGCATGGGGTACCGGTGCAGCTCTGTGGATCGACGCGGCGACGTTCCTCGTGTCGATGGCCTTCCTGCTCGCCAGCCGCATCCCTCAGCCCACGGCGACGCCGGAGCTTGAGGCCGACCACGAGGGCGTGCTCGCTGGCTGGGCGCTGGTGAGGCGCGACCGGAGCATTCGCGACCTGGTGATGGTGGCGGCAGCCCTCAACCTCTGCGCCGCGCCGGTGCCGGTACTGGTCGTCGGCCTCGCCGCCGGGCCGCTGGAACTGGGCGGTCGCGGCTACGGCCTTCTCGCCGCCTGCCTGCCCGCGGGGGTGCTCCTCGGCCTCCTCGTCGCTCCCCGCCTCGCCCCGGCCGCTGGGGCTGGGTTCGGCGGGGTGGCAGCAACGGCGCTCGGCATCGCCGGCGTCGGCGCGCTCCCCTGGTCGCCCCTGGCAGCGACGATGCTGCTGGTCGCCGGGGCGGGGGTCGGGGTGGTGAACACCATCCTGCCCACCCGTTTCCAGGATGGGGTGGACCCGGCGCTGCAGGGGAGGGTCTTCGCTCTCGTCGGCGCGATCGCCCAGGTGGGTCGACCGGTCGGCCTACTGGCCGCTGCGCCGCTGGTGGCCGGGCCCGGGGTGCAGGTGGGGCTGGCCCTTTGTGGTGCAGGCCTGCTGGCCGTAGGGCTGGTTGGCAGGAGCGGGCTCACCACGCCTGCCGCGATCGTCGCGACCGGACCGAAGGAAATCGCAGGGTGCCAGGCGTGACGGTCGCCGCTACACTGCGCTGTCCCCCTTTTCGGAGAAGAACGCCATGAAGACCGACATCCACCCCAATTACAGCGATGTGCTCGTGAAGTGCTCGTGCGGCAACAACTTCACCACCCGCTCCACGCGTGGTGGCGAGTTGCACGTCGAACTGTGCAACGAGTGTCACCCCTTCTTCACCGGCAAGCAGAAGCTGGTCGACACCGGTGGCCGGGTCGAGCGCTTCAACAAGCGTTACGGCACCCGCAAGGGTAAGTGACACCCGGCGCCAAGGCGCCGCATGAACCGATCGTCGTTGAGCGACCAGGCAGTGCCTGCCTAGCGTGGCCGACGTGAACGACCGGTCCCGCTTCGCCCGGCTGAACTCGATCAAGCTCACCGCTCAAGTCAGAGAGCACATCGGCGGGCACGAGGTGCTCGAAGAAGGCGAATTCGCCGGTGGTGCCGCCCTGCTTCACGGTCGTGAGGCCTGGGTGTTGGTGGCCGAGAACCCCGAGCGTGGCCTGGGTGGCGCGCTCGCCTGGGCGGTGAGGCACGATGCCCGCGCCTTGCACCTGGTGGCCGACTCCGGTACCGGGGTGTTGGCCCGTCGCGCTGCGGGGTTCAGCCTGCCGATCCTGGTCTGGCAGGTAGACGGGCGGACCCTCCATGCGGCGGCTCCCGAGGCGCTGCCCAAGCCTGTCCATCTCCCTGAGGACCACGCCGAGTTCCGGCCTGTCATCATCGCCGCCGGTGCAGAGCCGATGGTCGAGCACGGGGTGTTGGCGGGTGAGGTGTGGGGCCTTGAGGTGTGCAGGGTGGTCGAGGATCCGTCCACCGGTGCCGTCAGGTTGGAGGTCGGTGTGGGTGTCCACGACCGAGAGGCGTTCCTGATGCTCCACGGCGACCGTCCCCCTGCAGAGGCCCTTGCCGAGGTGGTCCGCACCGTCGCCGAATACCGTCGAGCTGGCGGCACCGGGCACCCCCTGAACCGGCTCGCCCAGGAGAGGGCACTGAGGGCCAGGCTGGTGGCCGAGCCGGGGCTCATCGGGGCGACCGAGGTGAAGGCTGTCGAACCGCCCAGTCCGCGGACGAACCTCAAGGACCCGGTGCCCTGCTCGGCGCTGGCGGTCATCGACGGTAGGGAGGTGGTGGTGGTGTGCAGCGTAGGGGTGGACCTCGATGTCGTGCCCTACGCCGTCGACGCCCGCGCTGCCATGGGCGTCACCCCCTGCCTCGTGGTGCTGCCCCGCCGCGATGCCATCGATCTCCAACGCCGCCTCGGCGCGCTGGCAGATCCGCCGATCGACCTGATGGCGATCGACTAACCCAAAGCCACTTCGGCGCTAGGGCGGGCCTTGCGCTCGCGCGCGAGCTGGCCGTGGCGCTCCATCAACTGGGCCGCCTGCTGACGGAAGTGGGCCGGCGCCTCGGGCAGCACGACGGCTCCGCTCTGCCGGCTGGGAAGGGCCACCGTGGCAGTGCCGGGGCAGGTGACCGTGTCGCGCTGGTTGGTGCCGCGCATCTCGATGTCGACCACGTGGCGGCCATCTTCCACCCTCTTGGCGACCACCTCTCCGGTGATGACGTGGCTGTCGCCGAAATAGTTGAACTTGCGGATCTCGCTGCTCTGGCGCACCAGCCATGCGTCGTCGCCCATCCAGTCGGTGACGAAGTGGGTGAGCCAGCAGTCGCGCATCACCCCGTAGTCGTACGCCATCGGGTTACCGATCGCCTGGGCCCAGGACGAGTCCCAGTGCACACGCTGGGCGACGTCGGGGATGCCGTACTCGTTCTTCACGTAGAAGGGGGCGATCCGCTGGCGGTTCTCGTAGGCCAGTCGGTTCGAGCACGGCACGTAGGGCGAGAATCCGTAGCCACCGGAGTGGAAGACGATGATGTCGGTCGTGGTGAGCGGGCCCTTGGCCATCGGCCCGACGATGTCGCCGACCTCGACGTCTTCCCACCAGCGGGGTTCGCCGCCGCGCCTTTGCTCCTGGGCGTAGACAGAGTCGAGACGGGCCATGTCGTCGTCGGTGTAGGTGGCGGGCTCCAGGGCGCTGTACTTGCCCTTCTCCCGAGCCGTCTTACGTTCCGTGTGGATGGCCAATGTGCGCGAGATGGACACCACCTCGGCGCGCTGGTTCATCCTCACGCTGGCGTAAGTGATGAGGACCGAACGCTCGGCGAACTCGCTCTTCTTTTCGACCACCGACTCGGTACCACCGAACGAATAGAGCTGGTCACCCTCGTACACGGGGCGATACCACTCCCAGATGCTGCCAGAGACGAAGACATGGATGCCGCGAAATGAGGCTCGCTTGATCGGCGGGTCCGGCGGATCACCGTAGAGGGGACGGTTGAGACCGATGCCGATCATCGGCGGAGCGATCTGGCCGCCCCAGCGGGTGGTAGTGCCGTATTCCTCGGTGCAAAAGAGGGGGTTGTCGTCGCCGTAACCGCGGGCGAAGTTGCGCATCGCGTCGTGGTTGGCCGTGGTGAGGTGCTCGCGGTTGGCCGATGGCGCCCACCGCCCGACCATCGCCTTGGCGCGCTCGATGTCGGACTCCTTGAACTGGAAGTCGGTCGCCTTCTCAAACTCGGTGCTCTCGGACATGCTGAAAGGGTATCCTCTTTTGGGCCACCTGTCGAACCGAACGGCTTCGTCCGCCCAACGGATTTCAGGCTACTGTTTTCGGCATGGACCTCGAACTCACCGATGACCAGCGACTTTTCCACGAGACGACCGTTCGGTTCATCGAGAGCGAACTGCCGATGACCGCAGTGCGTGCCCTTCACGACGACCCCGTCGGCTACGACCCCACCTGGCTGGGTCGGGCCGCGGAGCTCGGCTGGTTCGCCATGATGGTGCCCGAGGAGGACGGCGGGGGAAGCATCAGCGGTGCCGGACTCCTCGACGCCGCCATTGTCGCCGAGGAGCTCGGCCGCCACATGCAGCCCGGCCCCTTCCTGCCGATGAACGTCGTTGCGAACGCGCTCGCCGAGTACGGATCCCCCGAACAGCGCTCCGAGATCCTGCCCCGGATCGTCGGTGGTGAGTTGGTGGCCGCCTGGGCCGCCCTCGATGCCGCCGGCAACTGGGACGAAGGCCGTGGGGTCAGCGCCACGCCGGTCGCCGAGGGTTACTCACTGTCGGGCATCCGTGGCACGGTGCAGGACGCCCAGTCGGCTGGAGTCATCCTCGTCGCCTCTCATGTAGGCCGCGAGTCGGCCCAGTTCCTAGTGCCGACTTCTTCTCCGGGTGTCACCATCGCCCCGCTGACCACCCTCGACCTGTCGCGGCGCTTCGCCGACGTCATCCTCGACGACGTGGTGGTGCCGGCGTCGGCTGTCGTCGGCGACATCGGTGGCGGCAATGCCCTCGACCGCGAACTGGAGGTTGCACTGGTCTTGATGTGCGCCGAGACGATCGGCGTCATCGATTGGATGTTCAACACGACGGTCGAGTACTCCAAGGATCGCACCGCGTTCGGACGCCCGATCGGTTCGTTCCAGTCGCTGAAGCACATCATGGCCGACCTCGGCATGTACGTGGAGATGGCCAAGGCGGGTGCCGTCGCCGCGGCTCATGCGGTCCAGAGTCGGCAAGAGGACGCAGCCGAGCTGGCCAGTATGGCAGCGGCCTTCATCGGCGATGTGGCGATCATGGTCTCCCAAGAGAGCCTTCAGATCCACGGTGGTATCGGTTACACGTGGGAGCACGACCTCCATCTCTACATGCGCAGAGCGCGATCGAACAGCCTGATGTACGGCGAACCCGGATGGCACCGCGAGCGCGTGTGCGCGATCCACGGACTGTGAACGAGGACAGCGAGATGAGCGACAACAACACGACGAGCAACGGCACGGACGACCTGGTCGCCTATCGCGAGACGATGCGCGAGTGGCTGGCCGCCAACCTGCCGCGCCGTGAAGCCAGTTCGGCACTGAGGGCGGAGGGCGACATCTCCCCCGAGCGGCTCGCCGCCGATCGAGCCATGCAGCGCAAGGTCTATGACGCCGGCTATATCGGCATCCTGATCCCCAAGGAGTACGGGGGGAGGGGGTTGACCCCTGCCCATCAGCAGATCTGGAGTGAGGAGTCGCGCGGCTACGCCGTGCCCATGCCTGGAGGCATCGCCAGCGGGGTGACGATGGGCATCGTCGCTCCCACCCTCTTGACACACGGGGGCGAAGAGCAGAAGCGGGACTGGATACCGAAGATCCTGCGCGGCGAGGAGCTTTGGGTGCAGCTGCTCTCCGAGCCCGGAGCCGGCTCGGACCTCGCCGGTGTGCTCACTCGCGCCACCCGCGACGGCGACACCTGGGTGATCACCGGCACCAAGGTGTGGTCGTCGGGGGCGATGGCCGCCGACTTCGGCATCTGCCTCGCGCGCACGGACTGGGACCTGCCCAAGCATCGCGGCCTCACCTGGTTCAAGGTGCCCCTCAACCACGAGAGGGTCGAGGTGCGCCCGATCAAGGAGATCAACGGCAGCGCCGAGTTCTGCGAGGAGTTCCTCGACGAACTCGTGGTCGGCGACGACATGCGCATCGGCGACTTGAACGATGGTTGGACCGTCGCCAACACCATGCTTGCCTTCGAGCGTGGTGGTGGTGGCGGCGACCACGGAGCGCCTTCTGCACCCAAGGGCCGTCGGCGGCTGGCGCCGGACCTGGTCGAGCTCGCCCAGCAGCGAGGAATCACCGGCGAGGGTCGCATCCGCCAGCTCATCGCCCAGGCTCACATCGACGACTACATGCAGGAGCAGCTCACTCGTCGGGTGATGACGGCGAAGCGCAAGAAGCTCACCAACCCCACAGCTGCTTCGTACATCAAGCTTGCTCGTGGCGTACTGGAACCCCTAAGAGTTGAGGCCGCCACCGAGATCGCCGGCACCCGCGGCATTGCCTGGCATGCAGGCGACGAGGCCGGGCACACGGCCGCCACCAACTACCTCAACGGGCGCATCTACTCCATCGCCGGGGGTAGCAATCAGATCCAGCGCAACATCATCAGCGAGCGCCTCCTGGGGCTACCCCGCGAGCCAGGCTTCGACACCGACAAGTCGTTCCGCGAAGTGCTCGACGCCGCCAAGAACTGGGGCGTCAAGGGCCAGCCGAAAACCTGATTGCACCCCGAGGTGAAAGCCACGGTCACACACTGAGAACCTCGACTGACGATAACCTCGGCCCACCCTGAGGTAGGCCCGATGCGCGACAATCACAGATCAATGGCACTCCACGACAGAATCGAATCCGTGGGGGCACGGGGTTCCACGCGCAAGCTGGCCGCCTCCGTATCGGGCAAGGTGGTGGCCGACATCGCTGCGGTGGGGTGGCCGGAGGGCGTGGTCCTCGGTTCGGAAAACGAACTGCTGGAGAAGTACCACGTCAGCCGAGCAGTCTTTCGCGAGGCGGTCCGGCTGCTGGAGCACCAGGGTGTGGCGCGGATGCGTCGCGGACCGGGTGGTGGTCTGGTGGTCACGGCGCCGACGGTGGAATCGGTTTTCGACGCGACGATGGTGTACCTGCTGTTTGTGGGCGCCGGTCTCGAAGAAGTGCTCGAGGCACGTCTGATATTGGAGGAAGCCGCCGCGGAGCTTGCCGCCGAGAGGCTCACCGAAGAGGGCATCGACCGCCTGCGGGAGTTGGTGGAGCGGGAGCGCGACGGGGAGCCGATCAACCCCCGCGATGTGCACGATTTGATCGCCGCGGTGGCGGCGAACCCGGCGCTGGAGCTGTTCGTCGAGCTGCTCACACGCGTGGCGTTGGTGTACTCGCCCGATGCCCCCGACGCCTACAGGGACCTCGCAAGCGAGGTGTGCGGGGCACACTCGAAGATCGTCGAGTCGATCATCGGAGGTGAAGGAGGCCAGGCGGCAGGTCGGATGAGGCGCCACCTCCAGGCCGAAGCGGACTTCATCGAGAAGTACATGCCCATGCACCCCCGACTCGAAGCAGTCTTCACCGGTTCGCCGGGCCCGTCCAAGCTCGCCGAGAACGTTGCCCGGAGGCTCTTCACCGGGGTCATGACAGACGGTTGGGTCATCGGGCGCCCCTTGGGTTCGGAACCTGAGCTGATGGCGAAGTTCGGCGTGAGCAGGGCGATTCTGCGCGAGGCAGCCCGCGTTCTGGAGCATCACCAGATTGCGGCAATGAGGCGTGGTCCAGGTGGTGGATTGTTCGTCACCGAACCCGGACTCGATGCCACCAGTGAGGCCATGGCCATCTATCTCGACAGACGGGGTATCGAGCCCGCTCATCTCTTCGAAGTCCGTTCGATAGTCGAGATGGCGGTACTCGGCAGGGTCATCCGCCGTCGCGACGACGACGTTGCGACCACGTTGAACAAAGTGCACGCGGCGGAGTTGGCGGCTCCGTTGGAGAGTTTTCCCGTCACCGGCCACGACTTCCACATAGTGCTCGCGAACCTGTCGGGGAACCGCGTGCTCGCCCTGTTCACCGACGTGCTCGTCCGCCTGTCTCGGAGTCATGGAGCGATGCCGGCTGATGCAGCGGGTCCGTTGCCCACAGCCGAGGTGATCGATGTTCACGAGAGGATCATCGACGCGATCATCGCCGGCGACGTCGACCTCGCTCGCCATCGCATGCGCCACCATCTCACCGCGCTCACCCGTTGGGTCCGCTGACATTGGCGTCGCGGGTTTGGGCCTGGCCCGTCTAGCCTCGGGGTTGGCGGGGGGCGGTGTTGCGACGGACCTCGCTGAACGGCAGGTCCTTGTCTGCCGTGTGCTCGCGCGGCATGCCGAGCACACGTTCACTGATGATGTTGCGCTGCATCTCCGTGCTGCCCCCGCCGAGGCACGAGGCCTGGCGAAACACATAGTTGTCGCCGAGTCCCGGCTCATCGGCGCCGGCGGCATCCCACGTCACAGAATCGATCCCGCCGATCTCGAACTCGACGTTCGTGCGCTTGACACTGAGAGCGGCGCCGGACAGTCGGAGCAGGGAGCCGGCCGGGCCTGGTAGAGCGCCGGTTGCCATGCCGGTGCTCACTCGCCGGATGAGTTGGCGATGGGCAACGTCGAGTACATGGGTCTCGGCGAGGAGCTGGCGGGCCGCCGGGTCCGTGGTGCGATCAGTCGTGCGGATGAGTTCGACGAGGCCCTTCAGGGGGTGTCCGCTGGTGCTCCCGGCTCGACCGCTGGCGAACGGAGAGGAGCCTCCCGTCGCGCCGCGCTCGTGGACCAGCAGCCGTGAGGCGACGGACCACCCGTCGTTCTCGGCGCCGAGCAGGTCGACCGCCGGGATGGGTACCTCGTCGAAGTACTCCTGACAGAACTCGACCCCTCGGTTCGACTGCTTGATCTGTTCGACCGTCACCCCCGGCTGGTGGATCCTGAGGATGAACATCGACAAGCCGCGGTGCTTGGGCGCGTCCCAGTTGGTGCGGGCGAGGCAGACGGCGTAATCGGAGAAGTAGGCGTAGGAGCTCCAGATCTTCGAACCGTTGAGGACGAAGACGTCG
>Ga0073899_10003703_pt1 | contig 13492 bp, 12 predicted proteins | sample KloWWTmetaKNB5Ph_FD_88975 | JGI IMG/M metagenome (GOLD analysis project Ga0073899, IMG submission 88975) | Active sludge microbial communities from Klosterneuburg, Austria, studying microevolution and ecology of nitrifiers - Klosterneuburg... | ecosystem: Engineered > WWTP > Aerobic digester >... | reverse complement strand
GCCTGGGGCGGAACGCTGGCGAACCGCGCCCGTTTTCTGCTCGAAACCCTGCGTGCCGTGCGCAGGGCCGTGGGCCGGGATTTTCCCGTGGCGCTGAAGCTGAATTCGGACGACTTCCGCAAGGGCGGGTTCTCGCACGAGGAGTGCCTGCAGGTCGTCGCGTGGCTGAACGTCGAGAGCGTGGACCTGCTCGAGGTCTCGGGCGGCACCTACGAACAGCCGCGACTGCTCGGCTTCGAAGGCCGCTCCGCAGACGCGATACCGGTCCGTCGCAGTACGCGGGCGCGTGAAGCGTATTTCCTCGAGTATGCGGCGGCGATCCGTCGCGTGGCCCGCATGCCGTTGATGGTCACCGGCGGTTTCCGCACGCGCGCAGCCATGGCAGCCGCGCTTGGCGCTGCGCCGGGCGAGGGTGACTGCGACGTGATCGGGCTCGGGCGGCCGCTCTGCTGGATGCCTGATTTCCCGCGACAGCTGCTGGCGGGGGCAAGGGACGGCATCGAGGACCTTGACGAACGCCTGCGATTGCGGGAGCGGGGCTGGCTGTCACCACAGGGTTCGAGCGTCGCCGCCAAGGCGCTCAACGCGTTTGCCGCGCAGTCCTGGTACTACTGCCAGCTCTTCCGGCTGGCGGAGGGCAGGCCCGCCGACATCTCACGCAGCGTGTTGTCGACAATGCGTGAGTACCTGGTTGCCGAGTCGAAGTCGGCGTATGCGACGCGACGCGTTTATCCAAGGGAATGGAGGGCAGGGGTCGGTTAGACTGCGCAGCTCGCAGGGCAACCGCGCGGGCAACTCACTCAATCATGCAGCAGGGCATCGTCGCGGCCGTTGCGGATCTCTGGCCCATTTTCGTATCGGTGGCATACGTCACCGGGGCTGTCTGGGTCACCGTGGATGCGGTGCTGCGCAAGCGCCACGTACCGGCCATCATCGGCTGGGTCGGGCTGGCATGGTTCGTGCCGGTCGTCGGAGCCCTCGCGTACTTCCTCCTGGGCATCAATCGCATCCGCCGCTCCGCAACTGCGATGAACCGCCGGGTCGAATCGGTCGCTCACGGCGATGCAGGCGTGTCCCGGTTCGGTGCGATACAGCGCGAGGTGCTCGACGCACGCTATCCCGGATTCGCCGGCCTGGACCGGTTGGGCGAGCGCGTAACGCGCAACCCCTTGCTGGACGGCCACCGTGTCGAGCCGCTGCAGGATGGCGATGCGGCGTTCCCGGCCATGCTCGGGTGCATTGATGCGGCTCGGACCTCGGTTACCCTCGCGACCTACATCTTCGATAACGATCACGCCGGTCGTGCATTCCAGGACGCGCTGGTGCGCGCGCGCGGTCGTGGCGTCGAGGTCAGGGTGCTGATCGACGACGTCGGCGCGCGCTACACGCGGCCGACGATGATCCGCGTGCTGCGCGCGGCCGGGGTGCCGGTCGCCGCGTTTCTGCCGACTCGCATACCACGCCTCTTCCGGTACGCGAATCTGCGCAACCACCGCAAGATTCTCGTCGTGGACGGGCGCGTCGGCTTCACCGGCGGCATCAATGTCCGTGCGGGTCATTGGCTTTCCCGCCGCCCCGCCCGTCCGGTGCGGTGCCTGCATTTCCGCGTCGACGGACCGGTCGTCGCCGACATGCAGCGCGCGTTCGCGATCGACTGGGCCTTCAGTACCGGTGAACGACTCGGCGGCGAGCGCTGGTTTTCGCCGACGCAAGGCTGCGGCCCGGTGGCAGCACGCGGCGTGCCGGACGGCCCGGACGCCGACCTCGACAACCTGCTGCAGATCATCGTGGGAGCGCTCAGCGTCGCAACGCGACGCGCGCGGATCGTCACGCCGTATTTTCTGCCGGACAGCGTACTGTTGCGCGCCGTGCAGGTGGCCGCATTGCGCGGGGTCGAGGTGGACATCGTGCTGCCTGGCCGCAGCAACGTGCCGCTGATGGATTGGGCGATGACGCCGCAGCTGCCCGAGCTGATCGAGAAGGGCTGCCGTATCCACCTTGCGCCGCCGCCGTTCGACCATAGCAAACTGTTCGTCGTGGACGGCACGTGGTCGCTCATCGGTTCGACGAACTGGGACGCCCGGAGTCTACGGCTCAATTTTGAGTACAACCTCGAGTGCTATGACCGCGAGCTCGCTTCGCGGCTCGAATCGATCATCGACGCGAAGATCGCGATCGCCCGGCCCCTCGGCCTCGCCGAGCTCGAGGGTCGGGCCTTGCCGGTGCGGTTGCGCGACGGGCTTGCGCGGCTGCTGTCGCCGTACCTGTGAGAGAGCCGCCACGGGGACGCTCTCGATTTGACCCCTGACCCCTAATACTTTGAGAACCACTGCAGCGCGAGTTCCGCCACGCGGTCCGGCTGCTCGAGCGGTAACCAGTGTCCCGCGCGTTCGATGCGCTCGTAGCGCCACGGCGCGGCCATGCGCTGGTGCGAATCCCGCATCTGGTCTTCGGCGAGAAAATGATCGCCGCTGCTCCAGACGCCGAGCGTCGGCACGGCGCATTTTTCCCAGGGTCCGAACAGCACGCGGCGCAGGTTCGCGCGATACCAGTTGAGCCCGGCCGTCAGGCGACCCGGCCGCGACAGGTCCTTTACGCAATCGTCGATGCGCGGGTGCTGCCTTCCCCAGCCACGCAGACCCGCGTAGCCGCGTTGAGCGAGCCAGCGTTCCGCCGCGCCCGGCACCTGCCACGCGAGCGTGTAGAGACCCTTCAGCTTCTGCTCGAGGCCCGCCACGGCGTACTGGCGTGGATGCCCGACCGAGAGTGCAACCTGCGACCGCACGAGCTGGGGATGTTCCAGCGCCAGGCACCAGCCTGCGACGGCGCCCCAGTCGTGGCCGATCACACGCACGGGCGCGTCGTTCGCCAGGCGGCCGATCAACACGCGCAGATCGGCGACGACGTGTCCCAGCGCGTAGTCGCCGACGGACGCGGGCGCATCGGAACGGCCAAAACCTCGCAGGTCCGGCGCGATGACGCGAAAACCCGCCGCAACGAGCATTGGCGTTACGTCACGCCAGAGTTCGCTCGAATCCGGGAAGCCGTGCAGCAGCAGGACGACCGGGCCACTGCCGGCCTGGCGCACGTAAAGGACTGCACCGCTGGCGGACAATCGGGCATGGGTTGGCCGCGACATCACTGCCTCCGGGCGCGCAACGGGCTGCGCCGTGAACCAGAGCTTACCTCACGGCGAACCGGGTTGTGCCCGCGCGGCCTTTCTACCTGCCGCGCGGCGAGGCATGATCCCTTCCGTTCCAGCATTTCAGCATTCCAACCTCGTTTCGCAGGTAAGGGTTCCAGGATGAACTGCCGCAAGCCACTGTTCGCCACTGCGCTCGTGCTGCTCGTCGCCGCCTGCGCGACCAGCCCCAGCGGGCGCAGGCAGCTGATGCTGGTTTCCGAAGAGCAGGCGATCAGTTCGTCGCGCCGGGCGTACGCGCAGGAGATGGGCAGGTACCAGAAGGAAGGCAAGCTCGTCACCGATCCGCACGCGCTCAAGCGCGTGAACGTGATCACCGAGCGGCTCGTGGCACAGGCCGTCAAGATGCGGCCCGACAGCGCGAAGTGGCAATGGAGCGTGCAGGTCATCGACGATCCGAAGACCGTCAACGCCTGGTGCATGGCGGGCGGGCGCATGGCGCTCTACACGGGCCTGATCATGAAGGTCGATCCGACCGATGACGAACTCGCGGCCCGTGCGGGCTACGACCCGCGCGCCGCCGTCACGTTGTGGCAGAAGATGGGGAAGGTTGGCGGCAGCTCGCCGCCCGAATTCCTGAGCACGCACCCGAGCGACGCCACGCGACAGCAGCGCCTCGGTGCGCTCGCGCCGAAGATGCTGCCGTACTACCAGGCGGGGGGTACGCGCCCGACGTATCCGGTACGCATGGGACCGGCTGGCGTTTGACGCGCCGCGCATGAACCGGGGACCGCTCTCGCCGCCGGTTGCCGCGATCCGGCCACACGAGGTCCATTCGCCGCACGGTGTCCGCGTGGACGACTATTACTGGCTGCGCGACGACACGCGCACATCGCCAGACGTGCTCGCATACCTGCTTGCCGAGAATGCGTATCGCGAGGCGATGACGGCGTCCCTGCAACCGCTCGAAGCCGAGTTGTACCGGGAAATCGTCGGGCGCATCCGCCAGGACGATTCGAGCGTGCCGTACCGCGACAATGGCTGGTGGTACCTGCATCGCTACGGCACCGGCGACGAATACCCCGTCTACGCCCGTCGCGCGGGCCGTGCCGACGGCCCCGAGCAGGTGCTGCTCGACCTGCGCGAGAACGCGCGCGGACTCGAGTACTACGACGTCGGCTCGATCGAGGTCAGCCACGACAACCGCCTGCTTGCATTCACCGAAGACGTCGTGGGCCGCCGCCAGTACAGGTTGCGCTTCAAGTCGCTGGTGACGGGTGAGCTGCTGCCTGACGTCGTGCCGAATGTCGAGGAGGGCGTGGTCTGGGCGGCCGACAACCGGCGCGTGCTGTATGTCGAAAAGGACCCGGTCACGCTGCTGGGATTGCGAGTGCGTGCGCACGAGCTCGGCACCGATCCCGCGCTTGACCCGGTCGTGCACGAGGAGGACGACGAGGCGTTCTACACGTCCGTCGGCCTGACGAAGGATCGGCGGTACCTGCTGATCGACTCGAGCAGCACCGTCACGACCGAAGTCCGTTACGCGCCCGTCGATGATTCCAATTTGACCTTCACCGTGTTCCTGCCGCGCAGCCGCGGGCACGAGTATTCGGTGGACCACGTCGGCGAACGCTGGGTCATTCGCAGCAACTGGCAGGCGGTGAACTTTCGGTTGTTCGAGGCCTCGGCCGCAGACACCGGACGACGCGAACGCTGGCGCGAACTCGTGGCGCACCGGGACGACGTGCTGGTGGCGGGATTTGACGTGTTCGACAACTTCCTCGCGGTCGAGGAGCGAGTCGCGGGCCTGCGCAAGGTCCGCATCCGGCCGTGGGCTGGAGGGCGTGAGTTCCACATCGACTCTGACGAGCCCGCGTACCGCATGGCGCTGGATATGAACGAGGAGGTGGACAGCGAGGTCGTGCGTTACACCTACACGTCGCTCACGACGCCGCGCACGACCTACGACTACGACACGCGGACCGGCGAGCGGGTGCTGTTGAAGCGCGAGCCGGTACTGGGCGACTTTGATCCTTCGCAGTACGAGACCGAATACCGATGGGTGCCCGCGCGGGACGGCGAACGCGTGCCCGTCGCGATCGTTTACCGTCGCAGCCTGTTCCGTCGCGACGGCAGCGCGCCGCTCCTGCAGTACGGCTACGGGGCGTACGGCATTTCGTCCGACCCGCTGTTCTCGTCAAGCGTGCTGTCGTTGCTCGACCGCGGCTTCGTCTACGCGATTGCGCAGGTAAGGGGAGGGCAGGAGCGTGGTCGCCGCTGGTACGACGCGGGACGTCTGCTCCAGAAGCAACATTCATTCGAGGATTTCATCGACGCAACCCGCTGGCTGGTCGCGGAGGGTTACGCGGATGCGAAGCGGGTCTTCGCCCGTGGTGGCAGCGCCGGGGGCTTGCTCGTTGCGGCGGCTGCGAACATGGCGCCGGGGCTTTACCGCGGCATCGTCGCGCACGTGCCGTTCGTCGACATCGTCACGAGCATGCTCGACGAGAGCATTCCGCTGACGACCAACGAGTACGACGAGTGGGGCGACCCGAACGAACGCGCGTTCTACGACTGCATGCTCAGCTATTCGCCGTACGACAACGTGACTGCGCAGGAGTATCCGGCGCTGTACGTCACGACGGGTCTCTGGGACAGCCAGGTGCAGTACTACGAACCCGCGAAGTGGGTCGCGAAGCTGCGGCGTCTCAAGACGGACGACCGGCTGCTGGTGATGCGCGTGAACATGGAGGCCGGCCACGGCGGCAAGTCGGGCCGGTTCGAGCATCTGCACGAGGTGGCGGAGGAGTACGCATTCATGCTCGACCAAGCCGGGCTTGGTCGGAAATAGCTCCCCTATTACCCTACTTGGCGCCTGCGGCAGGAGCAGCCGGCGGCGGCACCGGGAAGCCGCGCTTGCGCATCAACGCTGCGATGCCGGGATCGCGACCGCGGAACTGGCGGTAGGCGGTTGCCGGGTCGATCGTGTTGCCCACGCCGAAGACGTTGTCACGCAGCCGCTTGGCCACGTCCTTGTCCCACGGGCCGCCCGCCTCGGTGAAGGCGTCCCAGGCGTCCGCCGTGATCGTGTCCGACCACAGGTAGCTGTAGTAACCGGCCGAGTAGCCATCGCTCGAGAATACGTGGTTGAACTGCGGCGTGCGGTGACGCATGACGATCTCGGCGGGCATGCCGAGCGCGGCGAGCGTCTCGCGCTCGAACTTGTCCGGGTCGATTTTCTGGCCGCCCGCCAGGTGCAGCTTCATGTCGACGAGCGCGCTCGAGAGGTATTCCACCGTCTTGAAGCCCTGGTTGAACTTCTCGGCCGCATCGATCCTGGCCACCAGTTCAGCCGGGATCGGTTTGCCGGTCTGGTAGTGCAGGGCATAGCGGTCGAGGATCTCCGGCGTCGACAGCCAGTGCTCGAGCAACTGCGATGGGAACTCGACGTAATCGCGTGCGACGGCGGTGCCCGCCACGGAGGGGTAGTTCACGTTCGAGCTCAAGCCGTGCAGCGCGTGGCCGAATTCATGAAACAGCGTCTTCGCGTCTTCCCAGCTGATCAGCACCGGCTCGCCGGGCTTGCCCTTCACGAAGTTCGAGTTGTTGGAGACGATCGTCCTGATGTCGCCGTCGAACCGTTCCTGGGTGCGGTACGCGTTCATCCACGCACCCGAACGCTTGCCCTTGCGCGCGTAGGGATCGAAATACCAGAGTCCCACCAGCTCGCCCTTCGGGTTCGTGACTTCCCAGACGCGCACGTCGGGGTGGTACACCGGCACCTTGCTCGCGTCGACCGGCTTGAAGTTGAAGCCGAACAGTTCCTTCGCCGTGTGGAACATGCCTTCGCGCAGGTTCTCGAGCTGCAGGTACGGCGTGACCTCGGTCTCGTCCAGGTCGTACTTCGCCTTGCGCACCTTTTCGGCGTAGTAGCGGTAGTCCCACGGCTCGATCCTGATGCCCGCCTTGTCGGCGTCGGCGATCTTCTGCATGTCGGCGACTTCCTCGTGCACGCGTGCGACGGCAGGTGTCCACACGGCTTCCATCAGTTCCATGGCGCGCTCGGGCGACTTCGCCATCGCGTTCTCGAGGCGCCAGTGCGCGTGGGTCGGGAAGGCCAGCAGCTTTGCGCGCTCGGCCCGCAGCTGCAGGATCTGCGCGATGGTCGCGTTGTTGTCGGTTGCGCCGCCGTTGTCGCCGCGGTTCACGAACATGCGCCAGGCCTTTTCCCGCAGCGCGCGATCATCCGCATAGGTGAGGAACGGCTCGATGCTCGAGCGCGTGTTGGCGATCGCCCACTTGCCCTTCTGGCCGCGGCCTTCCGCGCCCTGCGCCATGCCGTCGCGCACGCCCTGGGGCAGCCCGGCAAGATCGGACTCCTGGTCGAGGTAAATCACGTCTTCGTTTTCGTCTTTGAGCACGTTCTGGCCGAAAGTGGTGAACAGCCGGGCGAGCTCCTGGTTGATCTCCGCCGTGCGCTTCTTGCCCGCCGCATCCAGCCTGGCGCCGGCACGCACGAAGTTCGTGTAGTACACCCAGGTCAGGCGCTGCTGCTCTGGGGTGAGGCCCGACGTCTCGCGCGTCTCGTAGACCCTGGCGATGCGCTCGAACAGCTGCGGGTTCTGCGTGATCTGGTCGCTGAACGCGGCCAGCTTCGGCGCCATCTCGCGTTCGACGGCCTGCACGGCCTCGTCGTTCAGCGTCGAGCTGTAGACGCCGTAGACGGTGGCGACGCGATCGAGCGTGCGACCGCTGCGCTCCATCGCTGCGATCGTGTTCTCGAAGGTCGGCGCGGCCGGGTCGTTCGCGATCCGGTCGATTTCGGCGAGCTGCTGCGCCATGCCGGTTTCGAGTCCCGGCTTCAGGTCGCCCACCTTGACCTGGTCGAACGGCGGCACGCCGCCGTACGGGCCGACCCAGGGCGCAAGCAATGGGGATACGGCGTCGGCGGTGGGCTTCATGTCGGCAGCGTTGGTCATGGCGGTCGTGAGCAGCGCAAAGGCGCCAGCGGTGGCCAGCAGGGTCTTCATAGACGCGTCGGTCCTCGAGCGGTGGGGGTCGTGCCGGGCACGGGCCGACAAGGTTACCTGACGGGAGTGGCGGCCCCAACCCGGGCCGGCGGTCGCTTCACCGCAAACCGGGCACGGTTCAGCGCGCAGCACGCTCGGCTGCGGTTTTCGCCGGCAACCGGAAATAGGCTCGCAGCACCGGGTGCTGGAACGCGACAGCCGCGAGCGCCGTAAACAGGGCGACCGACCCCAGGATCGCGACCAGCCGTAGGTAGGGTTCATCGTGACGCAGGCGCAGTTGCGCGAGGCCCACGGTGGTCAGGATCCACTCAATCACCGCTACCGTGAGGACCACCTGCAGCGTCCACGAGGCCCAGGGCCGCGGCACGGCCAGCAGGCCCACCAGCAGGATGACAAGCGCCGCCAGCGGCATCAGGCCGGCATGGACGAGATGAGCGGCAAGCAGGAGGAGGGCCAGCAGCGGCAGCATGAGCAGGGCGGCGACACGCATGCGGCGGGCCTCAGGCCTTTTCCCAAAACATGTCGGATTGCTGCTTGATCGCCGTGTCGAGCATGTCGAGCAGTGGCACGGCGCGCAGGCGGAGCTTGATGGGCCGCTCGCGCGGCTCCTCTTCGTCTTCCCAGGCGCCTCCCGACTCCTTGACCGGGGGTGGTGGCGACACCTGGTCGCCCTGCAGTTCCAGGCCAGTCCGCAGTTTCGCCAGGAATCCCGGCAGCTCTGCCGCCAGCACGGCGCTCGGCACCGTGCCCGAGTGACCCCCCAGCCTGATGAGCACCACGGCCGGTTCACCCTGCATCAGCAGCTGGCCGAACCTGGTCGAAAACCTGACGAGCATGAATGCAATTTCCTTTCGAGGATTGGCAGGGAAGCGAGGCCCCGAGCGTGTTGAAAGCATAGCCTGCCTGCGGAATTCTCTGCTTGATTCGTCCCCCGCACCCTGTAGATTTTGAGCCATGAATCCAGCGGCAGCGGCCATGATCAAGGCTTCGCGCGGCGCCATTGCCGTGGCGATCGTGCTGGCTGCGGCCCGGACCCTGGCAGCCGAGCCGGCGGCTCCCGCACCGGGTTCGCCGCCGCGCACGATGGGTGAAGTCCTGGCGGCCACGACGCCTGCCGACTGGCGCGCCCTTGACCCCGAGAACACGCTCTACCTGCAGCTGCCGCAGGGCCGGGTGGTGATCGAACTCGCGCCGGCCTTTGCACCCCAGCACGCGGACAATCTGCGCCAGCTTGCGCGCGGGAATTACTTCGACGGCCTTGCCATCGTCCGCTCCCAGGACAATTTCGTCGTGCAGTGGGGCGACCCGGACGGTAAGCGCAGCCTGGGCAACGCCAAGACCAAACTGCCGCCGGAATTCACGGTCAAGGTGACCCCTGCGCTGCCCTTTGAGCCGCTGCGGGACCGTGACGGTTACGCCCCTGAGGTCGGATTCAGCCAGGGCTTCCCCGTCGGGCGCGACCCCGCCACGGGCGAAGCATGGCTCGCCCATTGTTACGGGATGGTGGGTGCCGGCCGCGGCAACGAGGCCGACAGCGGCAGCGGCGCGGAATTGTACGTGGTCACGGGCCACGCTCCGCGCCAGCTCGACCGGAACATTGCGCTGGTGGGGCGAGTCGTAAAAGGCATGGAACTCCTGGCCACGCAGCCGCGCGGATCCGGTCCGATGGGTTTCTACGACAAGGCCGAACAGTACGTGCCGATCACGAGTGTTCGTGTCGCGGCAGACGTGCCGGCGGCCGAGCGCGAAAACCTCGAAATCCTGCGCACCGACACCGAACGCTTTCGCCAGCTGGTCGAGGCGCGACGCAACCGTCGCGACGACTGGTACCTCGTTCCGGCCGGTTACATCGATCTCTGCAACGTACCGATCGTCGCGCGGCCGCGGCCTTAGCCGCGCCGACGATCGGCAGCTTCGGGGGAAGCAGTCATGGAAAGATTCTGGCTCAAGCACTATCCGCCCGGCGTCCCGCACGACGTCGACCTCACGCAGTACTCCTCGCTGGTCGACCTGATCGACAAGAGTTTCCGCGAGCACGCCTCGCGCAACGCCTACGCGTACATGGACCGGTTCTTCACCTTCGGCGAAATCGACCGTTACTCCGCGGCCTTCGCGTCCTGGTTGCAGTCGCAGGGCCTCGCCAGGGGCGCGCGCGTCGCGATCATGATGCCGAACGTGGTGCAGTACCCGATCGCACTGGCGGGTGTGCTGCGCGCCGGCCATGTCGTCGTCAACGTCAACCCGCTGTACACGCCGCGCGAGCTGGAGCACCAGCTCAAGGACTCCGGTGCCGAAGCGATCGTGATCCTCGAGAATTTCGCCGCCACGCTGCAGCAGGTGATTGCGCGCACGGCGGTCAAGCAGGTCATCATTGCGTCCCTCGGCGAAATGCTTGGGTTCCCGAAGGGCGCGATCGTCAATTTCGCGGTGCGTCGCCTGAAGAAGATGGTGCCCGGGTATTCGCTGCCGGGGCACGTCAGGTTCACCGAGGCGCTCGATGCCGGCGCGCGCCGCAAGCTCGAGCCCGTCGCCGCCACGCAGCGGGACATCGCTTTCCTGCAATACACGGGCGGGACCACCGGTGTGTCGAAAGGCGCGGCCCTCACGCACGGCAACCTCGTCGCCAACGTGCTGCAGATGGAAGCCTGGATCGTGCCCGCGCTGCAGGACACTTCGCGCGGACCGGTGCCCAGCCAGTTCGTCTACATCTGCGCGCTGCCGCTGTATCACGTGTTCGCGCTGGTCGTGAACTGTCTCTTTGGCATGCGCATCGGCACGCTCAACGTGCTGATCCCCAACCCGCGGGACATCGCAGGCTTCGTCAAGGAACTGGGCAAGTACAAGTTCAACGTGCTGCCGGGCGTCAACACGCTCTACAACGCGCTGCTCCAGAACGAGGAATTCCGCAAGCTCGATTTTTCGAGCCTGCGCGTCGCGAATGGCGGCGGCATGGCGGTGCAGAAGGCGACCAGCGAGAAGTGGCTGGCGCTCACCGGCGTGCCGATCATCGAGGGCTACGGCCTCTCGGAGACGTCGCCGGTCGCCACCTGCAATCCGATCCTCAACCGTGAATACAACGGCACGATCGGCCTGCCGTTCCCGAACACCGAGATCCAGATTCTCGACGATGCGGGACAGGTCGTGCCACTCGGCCAGCCGGGCGAGATCGCGATTCGCGGCCCGCAGGTGATGGCGGGCTACTGGAACCGTCCGGACGAGACCGCGAAGGTGATGACCCCCGACGGGTTCTTCAAGTCGGGTGACATCGGCATCATGGACGAGCGCGGCTACATCCGGATCGTGGACCGCAAGAAGGACATGATCCTGGTGTCGGGTTTCAACGTGTACCCGAACGAGATCGAGCAGGTGATCACGACGCATCCCGGTGTCGTGGAGTGCGCTGCGATCGGGGTGCCCGACGACAAGTCCGGCGAGGCGGTCAAGGTGTTCGTCGTGCGCAAGGATCCCGCGCTCACCGTCGAGCAGCTGATGGAGTTCTGCAAGGAGAACTTCACCGGCTACAAGAAACCGAAATACATCGAGTTCCGCGACGAGCTGCCGAAGAGCAACGTCGGCAAGATCCTGCGGCGCGAGCTGCGGGATGCTGCCGTTGCCGCCGGCCAGACGCGTAGCGCCTGAGGGCGGCAACGAAGGGGTTAGGGGATAGGGGTTTGGGGTTTAGGGTTAGTCGGAGCTAAGCAGCCAACTTCGATCAACAACACCGTGAATCATTCGCGCAGTTTGCTGCGTCGGGATCAATTCATTTGTCGGACGAAGCTTGCTCGAGGCGCTCCGCGAGCCAGACTTTGATGATTGACTGGCGCGTGACGCCGAGGCGACCTGCTTCCCTGTCAAGCGACTCAATCATCCAAGCCGGGAAATCGACATTGACCCGCTTCTGTTCCTGCAGGGGCCTGCGTGCCTTGGAGAGATCCAGGGCGGCGGTGACGTTCTTGCCGCTATCGAAGTCGGCATCAAATTTCTTAGCCTTCATAAAGGGCCACCTCTTCAGGACGAGACCGGCGAACCGAGATGATCCGGATGTTCACGCTGCGGTACGTGATGACAGCCGACCAGTGCTTCGTACCAATGCGCCCAATTGCAAGGTATCGCGGCTCATCAACGGTCATGGCCGGAATCTCAATCAGGCAAGGATCATTCCAGAGTTCTTGAGCTTGGTCGAAGTCGATACCGTGCTTGTTTGCATTGGCACGACTCTTCAGCTCGTCGAACTCGAACATGGTATAAAAAATATACCATTATTGATCAAGGTGCAATCGCGCTGCGCAGTTGGGCGGGCGCGTCCGGACAACGAAATCCGTTCGGCGAAGGGGGCTCCAACTCCTAACCCCTTCTCGCGGTCTATTGCCCGCGGAAGACCGGCGGGCGCCGCTGCATGAACGCCTGCATTGCCTCGCCGAGGTCCTCGGAGTGCAGAAAGGCCGCGTTCCACACCGCGACATAATCGAGATTGGCGTCCACTTCCCGGCGCGATGCAAACCCCAGCACGTGCTTCGAACCCTGCACGGCGAGCGGTGAATTTGCCGCGATGGCAGCCGCCAGTTCGTGCGCGCGCACCCTCAGTGCGGCCGGATCCGGCAGCACGTCGTTGAGCAGCTGCACCTCGCGCGCCCGCTGCGCGCTGTAGTCGCCGCCGGTGAAAATCCATTCGCGCGCGGCGCCGTCGCCGATCACGCGCGGCAATCGCTGCAGGGAGCCGACGTCGGCCACCATCGCGATGCGCGTCTCGCGCACCGAAAACGTCGCTTCCGCCGAGGCTAGCCGGATGTCGCATGCGGTGATCAGGTCCATCCCCGCGCCGATGCACGCGCCGTGCACGGCCGCGATCACCGGTTTGTTGGTATTGGCGAAACACGAACACGTGTCCTGGTAGGCGCGGATGTCGTCGTACAGCTGACGCCGCTTGGCGACCGCCGAGCCTTCGCCGCCCGTGAGCGAACCGCCGCCGAGTCCCTGCGCGTGGTCCATCAGGTCGATGCCGGCGCAGAACGCCTTGCCCTTGCCGGCGAGCACGATCACGCGCACGTCTGCGTCGGCATCGAGTGCAGCCACTGCCGTGGGAATGCTGTGCCACAGCGTGCGGTGCAGCGCATTCAGTTTTTCGGGACGGTCGAGGAACAGCGTGGCGATGCCGCCATCACGCTCGATGGCGAGGTTGGCAAAAGTCTCGGGCATGGTCGGTCTTCTGTGTGAGGCGGAGAGGGGGGAGGAAGGGGAGGAAGGGGAGGAAGGGGAGGAAGGGAGGAAGGGAGGAAGGGAGGAAGGAGAGGAAGGGAGGAAGGGAGGAAGGAGAGGAAGG
>Ga0073899_10003701_pt1 | contig 13498 bp, 14 predicted proteins | sample KloWWTmetaKNB5Ph_FD_88975 | JGI IMG/M metagenome (GOLD analysis project Ga0073899, IMG submission 88975) | Active sludge microbial communities from Klosterneuburg, Austria, studying microevolution and ecology of nitrifiers - Klosterneuburg... | ecosystem: Engineered > WWTP > Aerobic digester >... | reverse complement strand
CGATTCTCCAACACCTGAAGAAACACGGACAGCTCCTCGATTCGGAAATTGCGGCCGCAACCGGAATTCCTATTGAGCAGGTTCGCGCTTCCCTGATGGAGCTTTCCGCTCAGGGTGAAATATCCAGATGTAGCGTGACTACATTCAAGGACGGCAAACCGATTGAGGGCATTCAATGCCGGATCGCCGGCTATGCCCCTCCGGCTGCGCCAGGCCGGAAGCCGGCTGCCAAGGTGCCGCCCAACGGTGGCTAAGAGCTGAATCATCCGGGCGATTCTGCCTGGAGCGTTTTTCGATTCAGGGTTTTGTCGGAAGCTTTCAATGCGCCTCTATTTGCTTTCCTGCATGTTTGCGCTCGGCTGCAATGGTTGCGCCGTCGTGGCTGTTGCTGATGCAGCCGTCACCGTCGTCGCAACCACCGTCAAGGTTGGTGCGACGGTGGTTGGTGCGACAGTCGATATTGCTGTGGCCGGCGTCAAGGCGGTTGCCGGTAGTAACGAAGACGAGAATTAGGCTTGGCTGCTAGCCTGGAATTGTTCAGGATTGGCTAGGGTCAGCGATAAAGCATCAACGCGGCCGTCTTTTCGCACCAGATCAATTCGTCGTGTGTAGCGATGGCATCGAGTTCGTCTGGGGTGCTTCCCGATGTATCTACCCAATCCCGTAGTAGCGTCGAGCCGTTGATCAGATCAATGGCCAGCCGGTCGTGTTCGTATTCGTAAGCGAAGTCGCGCCACAGAGCGTAATCGGGGTAGAGGCGACGGATAGCTTTGAAGGCCAGTGCCTGCAGGCGCCAGGGACGGAAGGTCTGGTGGTTGTAGCTGGCGTCCTCGACGTGAATCTGCAGGCCGTTACACAGTTTGCCGGTGTGTTTGTGGAAAGTTGGCTCGAACCAGATTTCACGCAATTTGCAGCCGCCTAGCCAGTGCGGGGCGAAAGCCTGCATTTCAGCATGTACGGCACTGGCATCGATATCCGGTGCACCAAACAACTCGAGCGGACGAGTCGTGCCACGCCCTTCGCTCAATGTCGTGCCTTCGAGCATGACGGTGCCGGCGTAGGCGCGAGCCATCGACAGGTTCGGCGCGTTCGGGCTGGGGTTGATCCAGCTTCGTTCGCCAAGTGGCCAGCCGTAGCCGGGGCCGACTTCTGGCTGCCAGCCTTGCATGGTGATGACTTGGCAATCGACATCGAGTTTCAGCGTGGCGATGAACCAGTGGGCCAGTTCGCCCATGGTCAGGCCGTGGCGCATGGGCATGGCGCCGGCGCCGACGAAGCTTTCCCAGCCGTCGCGCAGGCTCAGGCCCTCGACCGGGCGGCCGGCCGGGTTGGGGCGGTCCAGTACCCAGACTGATTTGTCGTGTTTGGCGGCGGCTTCCAGGACGTAACGCAGGGTAGTAATAAAGGTGTAGATGCGGCAGCCGAGATCCTGCAGGTCGACGAGCAGGACGTCGAAAGTGTCCATCATCGCGTCGGTTGGCCGGCGGACTTCGCCGTACAGGCTAAAGACCGGGATGCCGTGCTGTGGGTCGAGGAAATTTGGAGATTCGACCATGTTGTCCTGCTTGTCGCCGCGCAGGCCGTGTTGCGGACCAAAGGCTGCCGTCAGCTCGATTTCTGGCTGCGTGGCGAGGGCATCGAGCGAATGGGTAAGCTCGGCGGTCACCGAAGCGGGGTGGGCGAGAAGCCCAACGCGCCGGCCGGAAAGCGGGCGGCGCAGCGCTGGCTCGGCGATCAGGCGGTCAAGGCCAAATTGTATTGAATGAGTCATGGATTCACGGGATTCAAGGTCAGGGTAAAACTCTGACGGCGGTGGAAATCGGGCTGTGCAGCGCAGTGCGCCAAGGCCCAGTAACTTTTGCTGCCATCGGCGGCCTCGATGACGATGGACAGGCCGATCTTCCATGCCGCGGCAACCGGCAGCATCTCCCGGCCAAGCAGCGCATCAAGCTGAAGCCCATCGTCTCGGCTGTGAACGGTGATTTGCGGGGTGGCGGGGGCGATGAAGGCCGTGTCGCGCGCCCGGTAGTCGGTAAAGCGGTAGTTTGCCCATTGTCCGGAGGGCGAGAAATTGAATTCCCGGTATTCCCGGCCGTCGCCCGCGGCAATGAAGGCTTCGCAGCAGGTGTGTTGCCATAGATCATCGGCCGCAGTGGCTGGCTGTGTGACGGGTAGCAGGATGTCAGCGGGGTTGCAGTCAAGTTGGTAGCGCAGCGCCAAAGTGCCGTTGTCGATCAACTCGGCGCTGACTTTGGCTGCCTTGACGGCGCGGCAAGGGCTGGTCGGGTGGCAAAGCAGTGAATGTTGGATAGCGGCGGGCAAGGCGTTGATTTTCGGGTGGGGAATGAGCGTCGGCGGAGGCAGGCCGTACTTTACCCGCTCATTTGGCAGGTTGCTGCGGTCAACCGGCAAAAAGAGGCCAAAAACCAGGCTTGTTCTTGGTTGCACCGGCGTTTTGGAGTAATTTACCGCCTTTGTGGAATCGCCGGTCGGGAGAGAAATACATGACGCCTCTACGCATTAACCTCGAACACGAACAGATGGCGTTTCGTAACAAGATTTTCTCCGGGCATCTGGGCGATTTCAACTATCCCGCCGAGCCGTTGAAGTATCTGTCTCGGATAGGCTGATTCCGTGAAACCTCTTGTTTTCCTGCTGCTGCTGTTCAATCTGCTGTTCTACGCCTTCACCCAAGGCTATTTCGGGCGAACGGAGAACCCGGATGCCGGCCGTATCGAGAAGCAAGTATTCGCCGAACGCATGCGCATCGTTTCCCGCGGAGAGGTTCCCGCTGTACCCGCCAAAGCACCTGAGCCGGTGCCTGAACTGGTCAAGCCGGAGGTTGTGTCTGATGCGTCGAGGGTGGAGCCGGTGAGTCAGGCTGAAGAAGCTGCGTCAGTCTGTCTGGTTTGGGAGCATCTTTCGGTTGCGGATGCCGATCAGCTCAATGCCCTGTTTAACAACAAATTCGCTGATTTCAAGGTGAATCAGCAGGTGGTGGCAGGTGAGGCTAATGGCTGGTGGGTTTTTATACCAGCATTGCCCAGCAAGGTTGAGGCCGACAAGAAGGCGGGCGAATTGCGGCAGTTGGGCGTGACGGACTATTTTATTATTCTGGATGGCCCGAATCGCTTCACTATTTCACTCGGCGTCTATTCCAGCGAAAAAGGTGGCCAGGAAAGACTGACGGAGGTAAAGGAAAAAGGTATTCGCTCGGCGCGCCTGGCGCCACGCCCCAGCAAGGATGGCACCGTCAGTCTGCTGGCGACAGGCCCGACAGCTGCCAAAGTTGCCTTGCTCGAAGCGGTTGGCAAAATCCTGCCCAAGACAAATGCCCAAAGCTGCAAGTGAGTAACTACATTGTTGGTTTGACGGGCGGGGTCGGCAGTGGCAAAAGCACCGTGGCCGATCTCTTCGTTGAAAAAGAGGCGGTGTTGATCGATACCGACGCCATTGCCCACGAATTGACTGGCCCAGGCGGTGCTGTAATGCCAGCGCTGGTGGCGGAATTCGGGCCGGCGGTTGCCAATGCCCAAGGGGCGCTGGACCGAGTGGCGATGCGCCAGCGAGTTTTTGCGGACTCGACCGCGAGAGCCAGGCTGGAGGGAATACTGCATCCCCTGATTCGCCAGATATCGGTTGAACGTTGTCAGGCGGCTGAATCCCCTTACGTGATCCTTGCCGTACCCTTGTTGGTTGAGTCCGGCGGCTATCGCCAGCGTTGCGACCGGATTGTTGCGGTCGACTGCCCGGAAAGCCTGCAAATCGAACGGGTCATGGCGCGCAATGGTTTGTCGGCTGACGAAGTGAAGGCCATCATGGCGGCTCAGGCGACACGTTCGCAACGCCTCGCCGTAGCTGATGATGTGGTCACCAACGATGCAGACTTGGCCAGTCTTTGCCTTCAGGTAAATGCCTTGCATCGAAAGTATCTTCGCCTTGCCGCAGAAAAACCTAATGCAAGCTGTTGAGATTTGCATGCAAATGGCTCAAAATTAAAACAATTTTCCGTTTCCCCGGACACTGCCCGCGTGATCACTTATGAATACCCGTTTAACGAGCGCATCCGCACACTGCTGCGTCTCGAAGACTTGTTCGAAAAAACGGGTTATTTCGCGCAGGGCGATGGTCAACTAGAACACCACACGGCGCTCGTTACCCTGTTTGAAATTCTTGAAGTGGCAGGGCGGGCTGACCTCAAGATGGACCTGATTCAGGAACTTGAACGCCAGCGCCAGACCTTGCTGGCCTATCGCAACAATCCCGATATTTCCGAAGAAGCCCTGTCCGGAGCGCTCTACGAAATTGAACAGTCTTCAGCATCGCTGCTCGCGATGACCGGCAAGATGGGGCAATACCTGCGCGACAATGACTGGCTGATGGGGATCAAAAGCCGGGCGGCGATTCCCGGTGGTGTCTGCGAATTCGATTTGCCTTCCTATCATTGGTGGTTGCACCGGGCGCCTGAAGTGCGGCGCGAAGCCCTGCTCGGCTGGACCAAGCCGATGATACCGCTGCGCGATGCGGCAGCTATCGTGCTGCGCCTGTTGCGCTCCAGTGGTCAGCGAAAAAGTTACGCGGCAACCAATGGTCAGTTTCAGCTCAATCTTGGCGGAACAGCGGCCCAGATGGTCCGCGTCATGGTCAATCCTGACGAACCGGCGATTCCCGAAGTCAGCGCCAACAAGTATTTTCTCAATATCCGCTTCACCAAACCGCCAGCCGGTGAAATCAAGGCTCGTGGTTGTGAGCGCGATGTCGATTTCGACCTCACTTTCTGTAATCTCTGATGGCTGTCCGCAAGGTTCGCTGCCCGCAATGCGGTGAGTACTCACTGTGGTCTACCGAAAATCCGTGGCGCCCTTTCTGTTCCGAGCGTTGCAAGCAGATTGATCTTGGCTGCTGGGCCAATGAGTCCTATCGTATTCCGGTTGCCGAGACAACCGACGTGCCCGTCGATAACGACCCTCTCTAAGCATTTGACGTATTTCGCTATTGCTCCCAGGCTCTGTCGTGGCGTTCGGCTGGGCGTAGAACGAGTCGACCAGCGATAACCTACGGGGATCACGTAGCGCCCCGACTCGGGAGTTTTTCCCGGGTTTTTCATGAGATCCTCCCGAGACTGCGGGACTGAAGACTACGACACTCATCATCTTGATCGATGCTGTGAAATGCGCTTGCAGCAGACAATGCCGTCGAGCCCCGTTAGTCAGGAAACTCTCCGACCTCCCTTCCAAGGCGGCGTGCTTGCGGTTAAGGTGCGAATTGTTAGCAGACCTAACCGTATGTGGTTTCAACCCGGAGAGACAAGATGAAAATGAATAGAAGAACTATGAATGCCGTCACCCGTACCCTGCTCACTATTGGCCTGCTTTCGCTGGCAACTGTCCAGGCCGGGGAAAAAGGGCTGGCCTATGTTTCCAGCCAGGATGGCGGCGTCAACGTCCTTGATCTCGATAGTATGGAAATCAGCCAGACCATCGATGTCGGTGCCAAGGGGCCGCGCGGTATTGGCGTGACTGCCGATGGCAAGTATCTAGTGGTTGCCAACAAGGATGGTGCCAACCTTTCGATTATCGAGCGCAGCAGCGGCAAGCTCATCAAGCAGGTGAAGATTGGCAAGAATCCGGAGTTTGTCCGGGTGATGGGCGACAAGGCTTTCGTTACCTACGAGCCGAGTTCCAAGGGGGGGCCACCGCCCAAGCCGGGCGAGGCGCCGGCCAAGGTCGAAGAGGATGACGATGACAATATCCCGGCTCGCATCGCCATTGTCGATATAAAGAAGGGCAAAGTTCTGCGCGAGGTGATCAGCGGCCCGGAAACTGAAGGTATCGAATTCTCAGCCGATCACAAGCAAATGATCGTCACCAACGAGGCCGATCACACGATTACCGTGCATAGCATGAAGAACGGCAAACTGCTGAAGACCCTGCCGACCTCGAAGTTTGGCGATCGGCCGCGTGGCATCAAGGTTTCACCCGATGGCAAGACTTACGTTGCCACGCTGGAGTTTGGCAACAAGGTGCTGGTCATGAATGAGCGCTTTGAACCAATCACAACTTTCGATACCGGCAAAACGCCCTATGGCATCTCCTTCGATAGCACCGGCAAACGTATTTTTGTTGCCGCCTCACGGGAAAAGATGCTGCAGGTCTTCGACGCAAAATCATTCGAGAAAATCAAGGACATCCCGACGGGCGACCGCTGCTGGCACTTCACTTTTACCCCGGATAACCAGCAGATTCTGCTCGCCTGCGGCAAGTCGGACGAAATACTGGTCATCGACGCCAATAAGCTGGAAGTCACCAAGCGTATTACCAACAAAGGCATGCCCTGGGGTGTCGTCACCTATCCAAAAGCGATCGGCAGCCTCGATCAACCCTGAGTTTTCAATCACCAAATAAACACAAATGAATAACAATATACTGAGACAAAGTGCGGTCGCGTTGGCCGTCAGTGCCGCTTTTTCGAGTGCGCTCGCCGCCGACCCATCAATTCAGACCGAGACCGTCGAAATTATTGGCAGCACCCCGGTTCGGGGGGTGGGGGTACCCAAATCGCAAATCCCGAGCAACGTGCAGTCGGCCAGCGCTTCGGCGATGGAGGCCACCGAGAGTCAGAATCTGCCGGAGTTCATGAGCCGCCAGATGCCCAGCGTCAATGTGAATGAGGTTCAGGGTAATCCCTATCAACCGGATGTTAACTACCGGGGCTTTACCGCTTCGCCTTTGCTCGGTACTCCGCAAGGCTTGTCGGTCTATGTGGATGGCGTGCGGGCCAACGAGCCCTTCGGTGATACGGTCAACTGGGATTTGATCCCACATTCTGCTATTGCCTCGATCGACCTGATTCCCGGTTCCAACCCGCTCTTCGGCCTGAACACGCTGGGTGGTGCATTGTCGGTACATACCAAAGACGGCTTTTCCCATCCTGGTGGTCAGGTAGAACTGTCGACTGGCAGTTTCCAGCGCCGCAATGCCGAATTTTCCTACGGCGGGCACAAGGGCACGCTGGGCTGGTTTGTCTCCGGCGACTGGTTTAAGGAAGATGGCTGGCGGGACTACTCCAATTCGGAGGTCAAGCAGTTTTTCGCCAAGCTGTCGCACCGGAGCGCCACCGGTGAAGCTGACCTGAGCCTGCTTCGCGCCAAATCCGACTTGATTGGCAACGGCTTGCTGCCGACCTCGATGTACAAACAGGATCGCAATCAAATATTCACCCGCCCGGACGCAACCTCGAACGATCTGACGCAGCTTACGCTGACTGGCAAGCTGTTCTTGTCTGACGCAACCAGTCTATCGGGCAGTCTTTATCATCGCCAGAACAAGAATCGGACGCTGAATGGTGATGCCAATGACGGTTATGAGGATGATTATGAGGACGCCGTCGCCAATGGCGATCCTTTGCCCACTGAAACTGGTGCTTACAATAGAACCAGCACTGATCAAAAGAGCACGGGCGGCTCGATTCAATGGAATTTGCAGAACGAGCGTCACCTTTTCTCCGTGGGTGTTTCTCATGATCAGGCAAAGATAAAGTTCCGGCAGACTACTCAGGAAGGCGTTATTGATGCAACGCGGGGAGTCTCCGACCTTGAGGAAACTGATCCCAATGATCCGCTGAACGACGACAACAACCAGCTAACCGGCCGGACAAAAACCAGCAGCCTGTTCATTACCGAAACCCTGACGCTGACTCCTCAACTGCATCTCACGGCTTCGGCGCGCTACAACTACAGTACAGTCACCAACAACGATACCTTGCGCCCGAATCAGGCGGCCAATCTTGACGCTGACTACACTTATCGCAAGCTCAATCCCGCCCTCGGTCTGACCTGGAAGGTGGCTCCAGCCTTGACCACCTATGCCGGATTCAATCAAGGCAACCGCGTACCAACGCCGATTGAACTGGGGTGTGCCGACCCGGCCAATCCCTGCACCTTGCCCAACTCGATGGCCGCTGATCCCTATCTGAAACAGGTCATCGCCCGGACCGTTGAAGCGGGTGTGCGCGGCAAATTGGCCGGCGGCACGAACTGGAATGCCGGCTTGTACCGCACGCTGAGCAGCGATGACATCCTGTTTGTCGGCACCTCGACCAGCGCCGGCTATTTCACCAATTTTGGCAAGACCCGGCGTCAGGGGCTTGAACTGGGGATGAATGGCAATGTCAATCGTGTTGGCTGGCTGGTCAACTACAGCTATCTGCAAGCGCAATTCAAGTCAGATGCCTGTCTGCTTGCCGAAAACAACAGTACGCGCGGCACTGACGCCGCTTGTCCGGCCGATGATGAAATCCGGGTCAAGGCGGGTGACAGTCTGCCGAGCTTGCCCGAACATAGCCTGAAACTTGGCCTCTCGTGGCGGACAACTGACTGGCTGCGCCTGGGCGGAGACGTACAGGCGTTCTCGAGCCGCTACGTTCGCGGCAACGAAAATAACCAGCATCAGGCGGGTACCTACAATGGGCGCACCTTTGAAGGCTCCGGCAAGGTGGCGGGTTACGCCATCCTCAACCTCAATGTGGATGCCGATCTCGGTCGCGGCTGGCAACTCTTTGGCAAGGTCAATAACGTCTTCGACAAGCGTTATGAAACCGCTGGCGCCCTCGCTGAAAATCCTTTTGCTGCCAATGGGTCGTTCCAGTCGAACCCGGATGACTGGCGTCGCGAAACCTTCGTTGCACCGGGGGCACCTCGTGCGGCCTGGGTTGGCATTCGCTACAGTTTCAGCGAATTCTAAAATGCATTGATATTTCAGGCCCCGGCGCTGTAAAGCTTGCCGGGGCTTTTCTTTTTCAGCGCGCTACCAGCCCCGCATCATGGCCAGCCCGTGGGCGCCGGATTGATGGGCCTCGGCCAGCATCGTGCGCTCCAGACCACCGAGAGCAAACACCGGTATCGGGCAGGCATCAATGCGCCGGGCAAATTCCACCCAGCCAATGCCGGCCTCCTCGGGGTGGGTCTGTGTCGGCAAAACCGGCCCGAGCAACGCGTAATCACAATCCAGCTCGACTGCTTTCGCCAGTTCGGCCGCATTGTGGCAGGAGGCACCGACCCATTTGAAGTCAGGACGCTGCCCACTGGTCAGCAGACTGGCCGACGATAGATGCACGCCGTCGGCGCCGACTCGCCGGGCGATTTCCTCGCTATCGTTGATTAACACGAGCGCGCCGTATTCGTGAGAGAGTCGGGTCACCACCTCGGCGAGCCATAGGCGCTGTGCTGTCGGCCAGGTTTTGTCGCGGATCTGTATCAGGCGAAGGCCATTGGCCAGCGCGGTCTCCAGCCGTTCCAGCAAGGCTTCCGTGCCTTCTGTTTCGGCCGTGGTGATCGCCATCGTGGTCGGCAACGCCAGGGCCTTCAGAATCGGATCGTTGGCCGGCAGGATGGGAGTGACGGTTGCAGATTTGTCGCATTTTTGCCAGTCGACCGCAGCATGCTCCAGCGGTGCCGTGATGCCGATCTCGCCGTCCCAGGCGGTGACGCGCCAGAAGTGGAGCCGAACGGTCGCATGCGGATAGGTGAATTGTCGGGTCAGCCAGGGCGAGCATGCGGTGACGGTGATGCCGAGTTCTTCCTGTAACTCACGGATCAAGGCATCACGCACGCTTTCGCCGGCTTCGACCTTGCCGCCAGGGAATTCCCAGTAACCCGCGTAGACTTTGCATTCTGGACGCTGGGCGAGCAGGAATTCCTGGCCATCCGCACGCAACATCACCGCCGCGGCAACTTCGACGATCTTGTTCACTTGGCTGACTTTCGGGGTGATTTCTGCTGTCCGGCCAGATCACGGGCAAATTGCCACGCGACACGGCCTGAGCGTGAGCCCCGGCCGAGGGCCCAGTTCAGGGCGTCGCGCTCGCTATCGGCAATCACCTTTTCGCTGACTTCCAAGTAACGTAGCCAGTGATTGACGATGTTCAGGTAGTCGTCTTGGCTGAAAGGGTAAAAAGAAATCCACAGGCCAAAACGTTCGGAAAGAGAAATTTTTTCCTCAACAGCCTCGCCCGGATGGATTTCGTCATCAACCCGTTTCGTCTCCAGATTCTCCGAGAAATACTCGGGCATCAGGTGGCGGCGATTGGAGGTGGCGTAAATCAGCACGTTGTCGGGTGGTGCCGAGGCCGAACCGTCAAGCACCGACTTCAGTGCCTTGTAAGCAGTTTCTCCGGCTTCAAAAGAGAGGTCGTCACAAAAGATAACGAAACGTTCAGGGCGACCATCGATCAGATCGACGATATCGGCCAGATCGACCAAATCCTCCTTGTCGACTTCGATCAGACGCAGTCCCCGGTCGGCGAATTCATTGAGCACGGCTTTGACCAGCGACGATTTGCCGGAACCGCGTGTGCCGGTGAGCAATACATTATTGGCCGGCTTGCCCGCGACGAACTGCCGGGTGTTGGCGACAATCCGATCTTTCTGGTCATCGATATTATTGAGTTCGGTGAGGCGAATCGGGTGTGGCTGACGAATGGCCTGCGGCCAGCCGCGGCCATGACTCTTGCGCCAGCGGAAGGCAATTGCCGTATTCCAGTCGAGCAGAGGGGGGGCAGGCGGCAGGCTGGCCTCAAAACGGCCAAGGACAGCCTCGGCGCGGGCAAGCAGGTGTTCTAGTTGAAGTGCATCGGGCATTTGGGCGGCTATACTTTGGTGTGAATTCAGGCACTCTAACGAAACCCATGCGAAAAATCCAAGCCGCCGTCCTTCTTGCCGCCTCTTTCTTGGTCGGTTGTTCTTCATTTAAGGTAAATGAACCGGTGGGTGCCTGCGCTCCCTGCGCGGCCTGTCCAACATGTCCGCCGCCGCCAGCGGTCATGCCACCGCCTGTTTTTTCGCGAACACTACAGCCAGCGAGTTGGGCGGATCTGCCTGGTTGGATGGAAGATGACCCGGCAGCCGCCTGGCCGGCGTTCATGCTTTCCTGCCGCGGCATGGTCAGCAAACCACACGGACCGGCCTGGAAGCGTGTCTGCGATCTGGCTAAAGTTGCTGACGCCAAACCTGCACATGACCCGCGGCGCTTCTTTGAAGAGCACCTGAAACCTTATGCAGTTATCGCTGGCGATGCTGCGGTCAACGGCCTGGTAACTGGTTATTATGAGCCGCTGCTGCACGGCAGTCGCAGCCGGAGCAAGGGTTTTGAGCAGCCCGTGCGGGGCGTGCCGGATGACTTGCTGACTATCGACCTCTCTGCTGTTTTTCCCGAACTGAAAGACAAGCGTCTGCGCGGCAGGCTGGAGGGAAATAAGGTCGTGCCCTATTGGTCGCGGGCTGAAATTGGCGGACGCGGCGAAAAGTTGCCGAGCAGGACGCTTCTCTATGTCGATGATGCGGTCGAGTTATTCTTTTTGCAGGTACAGGGTTCCGGGCGCGTCAAACTGGCCGATGGCAGTATGACGCGATTGAATTACGGCGACCAGAACGGTCATCCCTATCAATCCATCGGCCGGTTGCTGGTTGAGCGTGGCGAAATGAAGCTGGAAGAGGCATCGATGCAAGGCATTCAGGCCTGGGCACGAGCCAATCCGGCGCGCCTTGATGCTTTGCTGAACGCCAACCCGAGCTACGTGTTTTTCCGGGAAATGCCGAATAGCAAGGATGGCCCCGTCGGCGCGCTTGGCGTGTCGCTGACGGCTGAGCGCAGTATCGCGATAGATCCACGCTCCATCCCGCTCGGCACCCCCGTTTTTCTGGCAACGACGCGGCCTAACTCATCGCAGGCGATGAATCGTCTGGTCATGGCGCAGGACACCGGTGGGGCAATCAAAGGGGCGGTACGCGCCGATTTTTTCTGGGGTTTTGGTAAGGAGGCTGGCGAGCAGGCTGGCCGAATGAAGCAGAGCGGTCGGCTTTGGGTGCTGCTGCCACCGGAGGCTGCCCCGAAATAAGGCGAGAGCGCACCGCATTGGAGTGCAATATCGAGTTATTGCACTAAAAAAGTGCAAAGCAGTGTCTATGGCTTTGGCAATGCACTGATTTATAACGCCTTGCTCGCACTGGAATGGTGCTTGCTTTGTTGCCCCGGAATTTTCATTTTGGGGTTTTCATGGAAACATATCAATCGAGCAGTAGTGTTCTCTTCATTTTGCTCGGTGCCATCATGGTGCTGGCCATGCATGCCGGCTTCGCCTTTCTGGAAGTTGGCACCGTTCGTAAGAAAAATCAGGTCAATGCCTTGGTCAAGATTTTGACCGATTTTGGTGTGTCGACCGTGGCTTACTTCTTCATCGGCTATAGCCTCGCCTACGGCGTCAATTTTTTCACCGGCGTCGATACGCTGATGGAAAAAAATGGCTTCGAGCTAACCAGGTTTTTCTTCCTGCTAACCTTTGCTGCAGCCATTCCCGCCATCATCTCCGGTGGTATTGCAGAACGAGCGAAATTCCATCCGCAGTTGATTGCCACTTTCCTGCTCGTTGGTTTTGTCTACCCTTTCTTTGAGAGCATCGCCTGGAATCAGGCATTCGGCGTTCAGGCCTGGTTGAAGGCAACCTACGGTGCGGAGTTTCACGATTTTGCCGGCTCCGTTGTTGTGCACGCCATGGGCGGCTGGATTGCGCTACCAGCGGTACTCTTGCTTGGCGCCCGTTATGGTCGCTATACCAAGGATGGCCGTATTTCCGCCCACCCACCGTCATCCATCCCTTTTTTGGCGCTAGGTGCCTGGATTTTGACCGTCGGCTGGTTCGGTTTTAATGTGATGAGCGCCCAAACTCTCGACAAAATTTCAGGCTTGGTCGCGCTCAATTCATTGATGGCAATGGTAGGCGGTACTCTGGTGGCGCTGATTGTCGGCAAAAATGACCCCGGCTTTGTCCATAACGGCCCTCTCGCAGGACTGGTTGCCGTTTGTGCCGGGTCCGATTTGATGCACCCGATCGGTGCGCTTGTCGTTGGTGGTGTTGCGGGTGCTTTGTTTGTGGTTATGTTCACGCTGACTCAGAACCGCTGGAAGATCGATGACGTACTTGGCGTCTGGCCGCTGCATGGTCTGTGTGGTGCTTGGGGTGGGCTCGCCGCTGGTATCTTTGGAAGCAAGGTGCTTGGTGGTGCGGGTGGTGTTGCCTTCATGCCTCAGTTAATCATGACTTGTCTGGCAATTGGCGTCGCGCTGGTTGGAAGCGTACTGGTCTATGGTCTTTTGAAAGAGACAATCGGTCTGCGCCTTGATCAAGAGGAGGAGTATCAAGGAGCTGATCTAAGTATTCATAAGATCACCTCAACGCCGGAGCGTGAGCCGAATTGGTAACTGATGATGATAGTGAACAATTAAGTCTGTCGGCACGAACCGTGAAATCAGCCGCCGGCGGGAAGCGGAGTTGTTCCGGGATAGAATTCAAGGCTGGGCGGGTACTGGCAGGCATTTTTCTTTCGCGAGTTTTAACTTTATTGTGTCCATTTTCACTTTGCAGTTGACGCGTCGATTTAAGTCTGTAGAATGCGCCCCTCTCCTGCAGCAGGCGGTGTTTTCGGCAGTTGAAGGAGAGTCAGGTT